>Ga0184639_10001076_pt1 | contig 11504 bp, 15 predicted proteins | sample PLM31_170_b2_FD_133155 | JGI IMG/M metagenome (GOLD analysis project Ga0184639, IMG submission 133155) | Groundwater sediment microbial communities from an aquifer in East River, Colorado, USA - PLM3-1_170_b2 | ecosystem: Environmental > Terrestrial > Soil > Riparian zone | place: USA: East... | reverse complement strand
GAGGGCACCACCGACGTCCTGTCGTTCCCCCTCGGCGAGGCCGACGAGGACGGCGCCCGGATCCTGGGCGACGTCGTGATCGCGCCGGACGTCGCCGCCGCCAACCGCCCGGAGGACCCCGCCGCCGAGCTTCGACTCCTCTTGGTCCACGGCATCCTGCACCTCCTGGGGCACGACCACGAGGACGAGCGGGAACGGGCCGAGATGTGGGCCAAGCAGGAGCGGTACACGGGGGTGCGGGTCCCGTGAACTGGCTGTGGGTCCTCGTGGTGGTCCTGGTCCTGTTCGGCTCGCTCCTCGCGGTCGCCGAAGCCTCGCTCACGCGGATGACGCGCGTGCGGGCGCTCGCGCTCGCCGAGGAGGAGCGCCGGAACGCGCTGATCCTCGAGCGGATCGAGTCGGATCCCCCCCGATACCTGAACGCCGTCTACCTCTCGGTCATGTTCGCCCAGAACGGCTCGGCCATCCTGGTGGCGATCCTGGCCGAGCGCACCTACGGGGGCCTCGGCGTCACGCTTGTCTCCGTGGGGTTCACGCTCCTGTACTTCGTCGCGGTCGAGGCCATGTCGAAGACGTTCGGCGTCCTGCACAGCGACGGGGCGGCCCTGGCGGTCGCGCCGCTCGTGTGGGCCCTCGGCCGAGCCCTCGCGCTCCCCACCCGGCTGCTGATCGGACTGGCCAACGTCCTCCTCCCGGGCAAGGGGCTGCGGCAGGGGCCGTTCGTGTCGGAGGCCGAGCTCCGGGCCATGGCCGAAGCCGGACACGAGGAGGGGAGCATCGAGGAGGAGGAGAAGGAGCTCATCCACTCGATCTTCGAGTTCGGCGACACGATCGCGCGGGAGGTCATGGTGCCCCGGCCGGACGTCGTGGCCATCGAGAGCGACAAGACGCTCCGCGACGTGCAGGCCCTGGTGCTCCAACACGGCTACTCGCGGATCCCGGTGTTCCGGGACGACGTGGACAACGTGATCGGCATGGTCTTTGCCAAGGACGTGCTGAAGGCGCTCCATCAGGGCAAGCACGACATGCCGCTCTCCGACGTCGTCCGCGAGGCCCACTTCGTGCCGGAGTCGAAGAAGGCGGCCGACCTGCTACGGGAGATGCAGCAGCAGAAGTTCCACATCGCGCTGGTCACCGACGAGTACGGCTCGGTATCGGGCCTGGTGACGCTGGAGGATCTCCTGGAGGAGTTGGTCGGCGAGATCACCGACGAGTACGACCGCGAGGAGCCGAGCGTCGTGGACCTCGGCCACGGCATCTACCGGGTGGACGGCCGGGTGGGGATCGACGAGGTGAACGAGCTGCTCGACGCGGAGCTCCCCGACGAGGGGTGGGACTCGGTGGGCGGCCTGATGCTCGGCCTGATGGGCTCGATCCCCGACGAGGGCGAGGAGGTCGCCTTCCAGAACCTCACGTTCAAGGCCGAGAAGGTGAACGGGCGGCGGATCGCGAAGGTGCTGATCAGCCGGAAGCCGGAGGAGACGGCGCCGGACGCGGCGGAGGCCACCGCTGAGTAAGTCGCCCGAGGAGCGGATCGAGGAGCTGGTCGCCGCGGCCACCGAGGTCCGGGCGAACGCGTACGCGCCGTACAGCGGGTTCCACGTGGGGGCGGCGGTCCTTGCGGGCGGGCGGATCTTCACCGGCGTGAACGTGGAGAACGCGTCGTACCCGGTGTCGGTGTGCGCGGAGCGGAACGCCGTGGCGGCGGCGGTCGCGGGGGGGGAGCGGCGGGTCGACTGCATCGCCGTGGTGACCAATGAGCCCCGGCCGACCCCTCCGTGCGGGGGGTGCCGGCAGGTGCTGTGGGAGTTCGGACCGGAGGCTCTCGTGGTGTCGGCATCGACCGGCGGTGCCCGGGCCACGTGGGCCCTGGAGGACCTCATCCCCGACGCGTTCGGCCCGGACTCGTTCCCGCATCCATCCTGACGAAGGCCGCCTGGGACGAGCAGCAAGTCACGAGGCGAGTATCCGCGGCGTCCTCGCGATCGACCGGTGCTGATATGCACGGGTTTCTACGGAGATATTGACTCGGGGGTCGAATAAGAGGATGATGACCGTATGTCAGATCATCATAATGACTGCGGCTGATGCGCTCGGCAGCGGAGATCATCGAGCTGGACCGGGAGGCCCCTCTTCCCCTGTACTTCCAGCTGCGGGAGGCGCTCCTTCAGGAGATCCGTGACCTCGGGCTGAAGCCGGGGGACAGGCTCCCCACCGAAGCCGAACTCGAGCGGCGGTACGGGGTCTCGCGCTCCACCATCCGACAGGCTCTCAACGACCTAGCCACCCAGGGTCTGATCCGCAAGGTCCAGGGCAAGGGGACGTTCCTCGGGACGCCCAAGATCCAGCACGTCCCCATCCTGACGTCGTTCTCCGAGCTACTCCGGAGCCAGGGCTACATCCCGTCACACCGGCTGCTGGCGTCCTCCGTGCGGCCAGCTCCCCTCGAGGTGGCCGAGGGGCTCCGCCTCGAGGAGGGAGCGCCCTGTCGGTTCCTCCGCCGCCTCTTCCTCGCCGACGGGGACCCCGTCGGGGTGGCCGAGACCTGGCTCCCCCGGTCGGTGCTCGGACCGCACGATGCACTGTTCGAGCATGGAGCGATCGACGACGGGTCCCTGTACGAACTCCTCCGAAGCGAGCCCCTCGGTCTGGTCTTGCACAGGGCGGTCGAGACCATCAACCCCGGCCTCGCCGAGGAGCCCGACGCGGGATTGCTGCGGTGCGAGCCGGGGAGCCCGCTCCTCGTGATCAAGCGGATCACCTTCACCCCCGACGTCCGCCCTGTGGAGTGGACGTTGCTGCTGTTCGTCGGCGACCGCTACGAGTACCGGGTCGACATGCAGGGCCCGGCGGAGATCCGGAGGCGGTGACGGTGGCGGAGACGCCCCCGGAGCACGAGGTCCGAGTCCTGGTGGCGGCCGTTGTCGACGGCGTCATCGACGAGCATGCCGAGGAACCGACGACGCGGACGGCCCCCTGGACCGTCGAGGAGAACCCGGGCGAGATCGTGATGCCTTCCGGCACCCGGTCAGTTCCCCTTGCCGACATCGCCGTCGGGGGGGACCACGGCGGGTTCCACCTCAAGCAGCGCATCGCCGCGGAGCTTCGGGAGCATGGCTTCACGGTCCACGATTGCGGGACCGACAGCGCGGAGTCCGTGGACTACCCGGACTTCGCCCACGCCGTGGCCGGCCTCGTCGCCCAGGGCGGGTGCCGGTGGGGGATCATGGTGGACGGGGCGGGGATCGGGTCGGCGGTCGTGGCGAACAAGGTGCCGGGGGTCAGGGCCGCCGCCTGCTGGGACGTGTCCTCGGCAAGGAACAGTCGCGAGCACAACCACGCGAACGTCCTGGCCCTGGGGGCCGGGCTCCTCGGGGAGAACCTGGCCCTCCATATCGTCCAGGCGTGGCTTTCCACCGCCTGGGGCGGCGGACGGCACGCCCGGCGGGTCGAGAAGATCGCCGAGATCGAGCGGCGGTACCTGAAGGACGGAGTGCCATGACCGCGCGCGAGGAGCTGATCCAGGCCGTCACCCAGGAGGTGGTGGCCGCGCTGTCCGGGCCGGAACCTCAGGACCGCTGCCGGGACTGCCAGGGATCCTGCGCCGCCCACTGCTCGGACAAGGTTCGAAGCGTGGTGGTAAGCGGGGCCGGCCGGATCAGCTACACCGGGGACGGGGCCAAGGTCCCCGGCGACCTCGCGAGGTACATCGACCACACCCTCCTCCGGCCCGACGCCACCGCGGCCGAGATCGACCGGCTGTGCCGGGAAGCCAAGGAATACGGGTTCGCTGCGGTCTGCATCAACCCCGCGTGGGCGAAGCGAGCGGCCGAGAACCTCCGGGGCACGGAGGTGCGGGTCGCCTCCGTCGTGGGCTTCCCGTTCGGGGCCACCACCCCGGAGGTCAAGGCGATGGAAGCCCGGCGGGCGGTGCGGGACGGGGCCCGGGAGATCGACATGGTCATCAACATCGGGGCCCTGAAGAGCGGCGACCACGACCTTGTCCGCCGCGACGTCGAGAAGGTGGCCGACGCCTGCCACGAGGCCGGGGCCATCCTCAAGGTCATCATCGAGGCGGCCCTCCTCACAGACGAGGAGAAGGTCGTGGCGTCCTACCTGGCCAGGGAGGCCAGGGCCGACTTCGTGAAGACCTCCACCGGGTTCGGGCCGGGCGGGGCCACCGTCCATGACGTGCTCCTCATGCGGGAGACGGTGGGCCCGGAGATGGGGGTGAAGGCTGCCGGCGGGATCCGGACGGCCGAGGACGTGCGGGAGATGGTCGCCGCGGGGGCCACCCGGATCGGGGCGTCCGCGGGAGTCGAGATCGTGACGGGAGGCAAGGGTGGGTCGCGGTACTGAGCGAGGGAGGAAGGGGGACAGATGACGAACGGGATCGAGCTCCGGGCGTACTGCTTCCTGGACAGCCTCCAGCCCCAGTACGCCGGGTTCCTGGGCACGGTGGCCCAGGGGTTCCTACCGCTAGCCGGCGACGCGTCCCTGTACGTCGAGGTGGCCCCGGGCATCGAGATCAACCGGCTCACCGACGTGGCCCTCAAGGCCACCGCGGTGAAGCCGGGGATGCAGATCGTCGAGCGATACTTCGGCCTGCTGGAGGTCCACTCGCCGGAGCAGGCGGAGGCCCGGGCCGCGGGCGCGGCCATCCTCGACGCGATCGCTCTTCGGGAGGAGGACCGGGTCAAGCCGCGGATCCTGTCGAGCCAGATCATCCGCCGGGTCGACGACCACCACGCCCAGCTGGTCAACCGGCAGCGTCACGGGCAGATGCTGCTCCGGGGGGACACCCTGTACGTCCTGGAGTGCGAGCCCGCGGCCTACGCGGCCCTGGCGGCGAACGAGGCGGAGAAGGCGGCGGAGATCAACATCCTGGAGGTCCGGGCGTTCGGCTCGATGGGTCGGGTGTACTTGGGCGGCGAGGAGCGCGACATCGACGTGGGATGGCAGGCCGCGGTGGCCGCCATCGAGGGACTGGAAGGTCGGGAAGCGACCAAGTGAGGAGGGGGACCGATGGCTGAGGCCCTTGGGATGATCGAGTGCCGGAGCTTTCCGGCCATGGTCGAGGCCGCCGACGCGATGGTGAAGGCGGCCAAGGTGGAGCTGGTCTCGTTCGCGGAGACCGGCGGTGGCTACGTGACCGCCGTCGTACGGGGCGACGTCGCCGCGGTGAAGGCGGCGGTCCAGGCCGGCGTGCAGAACGCCGAGAAGGTCGGCGAGCTCGTCGCCAGCCACGTGATCGCCCGGCCGCACGTGAACGTCGACCTGGTCCTGCCTCTCGGCCGCAAGGAAGAGGCGGAGGAGGAGACCGGGCAGCGCAAGGGCAAGGCGGCGGCCCGGTAGAAAGCTCTGCCGAGGGGGGCCGCGGCGCTCGGACCCGCGGTCCCCTCCGGCGCGAGGAAGGAGGCGGACGTGCTCCTCGGACGTGTGGCCGGCACGCTGGTGTCCACCAGGAAGGAGTCCTCGATGGAGGGACTCAAGTTCCTGGTGGTTCGGACCCTCGACGTGGACAGCAAGGAGACCGGGCAGTTCGTGGTGGCCGCAGACGCCGTGGGGGCCGGGGTCGACGAGGTGGTCCTGGTGGCCCAGGGGAGCTCGGCCCGGCAGACCGAGGCGACCCGGGACCGGCCTTGCGACGCGGTGATCATGGGCATCGTCGACACCTGGGAGGTGGGCGGCGAGGAGCGCTACCACAAGTATCGGGCGGTGAGTGAGGCATGAAGACGCTCACGCAGGAGGAGATCCAGGGCATCATCGAGCGGGTCCAGGCCCGGCTGGGTCAGGCCGGGCCCGATGCCGGGGCCGGCCTGCGGGCGGCCGAGGCCCTGGAAGGCGCCGCCGAGGGGGAGCGGGGGGAGGGGATCTTCCCCACGATCGATGAGGCGGTGGCCGCCGCCTCCCGCGCGTTCCAGGCCTACGGCCAGATCGGGCTGGAGGGCCGGAAGCGGATCGTGGCGCAGGTCCGGAGCGCCATGCTCGAAAACGCCGAGCGCCTGGCGGAGATGGCCCACGCCGAGACCGGGCTGGGGCGCGCGGCCGACAAGGTTCGTAAGAACGTCCTGGTCGCCACGAAGACCCCGGGGCCGGAAGACCTGGAGTCCGAGGCGGCGACCGGCGACAAGGGGATGATGGTCACGGAGTTCGCACCCTTCGGGGTGGTGGCCGCCATCACCCCCACCACCAACCCGACCTCGACGGTCATCAACAACACCATCTCCATCATCTCCGCCGGCAACGCGGTCGTGTTCAACGTCCACCCCAACGCCAAGCGGGTCTCCGCCGAGAACGTCCGGCTGATCAACCGGGCCATCGTGGCCGCCGGCGGACCGGAGAACCTCGTGGCGGCGATCCCCGAGCCGACCATCGAAAGCGCGAAGGAGCTCATGGACCACCCCGACGTTCGGCTGCTCCTGGTGACCGGAGGTCCGGGAGTGGTCCGGGAGGCCCTGAAGTCCGACAAGCGGGCCATCGCGGCGGGACCGGGCAACCCACCGGCGGTGGTCGATCAGACCGCCGACATCGACAAGGCGGCCCGCGACGTCATCGCCGGGGGCTCCTTCGACAACAACGTCGTGTGCACCGACGAGAAGACGACGATCGTCGTCGACAGCGTGGCCGACCGGCTTGTCCGGGCGATGGCCCGGCACGGGGCGTACGTGCTGAAGGAGCACGAGCTCAGGCGGCTGGAGCGGGTGATCTTCAAGGAGATGGGCCCGCCGAACAAGCCAGGCGTGATCGACCCGCGGTGGATCGGCAAGAACGCCTCGGTGATCCTGGCCGAGATCGGCATCCGGGTCGGCGACGAAGTCCGCCTCGCGGTGGCCGAGGTCCCCACGGAGCACACCCTGGTGTGGACCGAGCAGATGATGCCGGTCATGCCGGTGACGCGCGTGCCCAACGCAGATCAAGCCATCGACCTCGCCGTGAAGTCGGAGCACGGGTTCCGGCACACCGCGGTCATCCACTCCACCAACATCGAGACCATCACCCGCATGGCTCAGGCCATGAACTGCAGCATCTTCGTGGCAAACGGCCCGAACTTCGCCGGGCTCGGCGAGGGCGGCGAGGGGTTCACGTCCTACTCCATCGCCAGCCCTACCGGAGACGGCCTGACCCGGGCCCGGACCTTCTGCCGGGAGCGGCGGATCACGGTGGTCGGAGCCCTTCGGATCGTGTAGCCATGCAGCCCGCCATCGCCGTCCTCGAGTTCGACTCGATCGCCAAGGGGATCGAGGCCGGCGACGCCATGATCAAGCGAGCTCCGCTCGAGGTGATCAGGGCGGGCACGGTGCATCCGGGCAAGTACCTCGTCCTGGTCGGGGGACTGACCGCTGACGTGGAGGAGGCCATGGAGGCCGGGCGGGAGGCGGGAGAGAGCTCCCTCGTGGACATCGTCTTCCTGCCCGACGTCCACCCCGAGGTGGTGGCGTCCATCGGCGGGACCCGTCGGGAGGACGGCGGGGAGGCCCTTGGCGTCATCGAGACCGGCACGGTGGCGTCGGTGATCCACGCCGCCGACGCCGGGGTGAAGGGCGCCCGGGTGGTCATCCGGGATCTGCGCCTGGCCGACGAGCTCGGGGGAAAGGGCTACGTGCTGTTCGGCGGCGAGGTGGCCGAGGTCGAGGCGGCCGTTGAGTACGGCGTGGCTCGCATCGCCGGGTCGGGGCAGGAGGTGGCCCACGTGGTGATCCCTCGTCTTCACGAGGGTATGGGCGAGAACCTCGTGGCCGATCCCCGCTTCCTGCTCCGGGCTCAGGGCGTGGAGAAGGCCCGGTAGCGGATGCAGCTGGGCCGGGTGATCGGGACCGTGGTTGCCACCGTGAAGGCCGATGGGCTGGAGGGGGTGAAGTTCCTGATCGTTCAGCCGCTCGACCGGCATCAACGGCCTCGGGGAACCCCGGTGGTGGCGGCCGACGGTGTGTACATGGCCGGTCCGGGCGAGCTGATCTACTTCGTGGGGGCCCGGGAGGCCGCCCAGGCCCTCCGCGAGACCTTCGTCCCCGTGGACCACGCCATCGTGGGCATCGTCGACGCGGTCGAGGAGATCCGGGGAGGGGCCACATGAAGGTGGGACGGGTGGTCGGTACGGTCGTGGCCACCATCGAGGCGCCGGTGTTCCAGGACCGAAAGCTCCTCGTATGCGACCTCGTCGACGCACGAGGGCGCCCCGACGGGAGCTACATCATCGCGACCGACGCGGTCGGCGCCGGCGCCGGCGAGACCGTCCTCATCATCGACGAAGGGAACTCCGCCCGGCAGGTCGTGGGCATGGAGGTCGCCCCGATCCGGGCCGTCGTCGTGGGCGTGGTCGACGAACTCACGGTGGATGGTGAGGCCGTCGTACGGGATGGGGTAACGCTCCCGGGCGGGCCGGAAACCACTTCGCCCAGTTCCGCCGGCTGACGTCCATCGAGAGCTTTCCTGGCGCGGTCCGCTCGATTCGCTGGCCGAGGTGCTGTCCACGTCCGACGTGCCCGGGCAGCGTCGTGAACCACATCAAGCGCAGAGGCCTGTTTCGAGGACGGATCCGTCGATCCGCACGAGCCTGCCTCCCGGCCACCCGAGCCACCCGAGCTCCGGTACGTGACTCGTTCGCCCCGACGAGCGCCATGGCCCCACATCCTGGTTGTAGAAGAGCGACGGCGGTTCGCCGTCGTTCGGGTTCGCCGGTCGCCAGAAGCTTCCGTCGAAGTCCGTGAGGAACGAGAGGCAGAAGTGCCTCTTGTCGAACCGATAGGCGACGCCGGGCTCGACCATGGCGGACCTCGGCCGGAAGCTATGACCACCTTGCTCGATCACGCACTTCGGTCGGTAATCGTCCCGCCTCGGATCCGGGAGCGGCCGCGGGTCGGCCCAGTCGATCCGTTCGCCGGGGACGCTGGGGCTCCCCGTGTCAAGGAGCAAGCCGTCCGCGAGGCCACCGGCGAAGGCGAAGGCCGCGACGAAGGGACCTTTCTCATCTCTCCTTTGCGACGCAAGCCCTTCCGCGTAATGTTCCAACTCGGATGGGGGAGAGAAGGCCGATGGGCGCGACGGAGGCAGCCCTCGGTCAGGGTCGTGTGGCCCTGGCCTCGGGGGACTGGGAGGGAGCCCGCGCCGCCTTCGAGGCCGCCCTCGCGGAGGGGCCGTCTCCGGAGGCCGAGGAAGGGGTGGGGCGAGCCCTCTGGTGGCTCCAGGACGTGGATGGGGCCATCTTCCGGCTCGAGCAGGCGTACGCCGGGTTCCGCGCACGGGGGGACGCGGCGCTCGCGGCCTCGGTCGCCCTCTGGCTCTCCCGGGAGTACGCGGCCGTCCATGGGAACGTCGCGGCCGCAAGTGGCTGGTACGCGCGGGCCGAGGGACTGCTGCGGGATACCGACCCCGGGGTCCAGCACGGCTGGCTGGCCCTCACTCGAGCGGAGCGGGCGAGTGAGCCGGTCGAGGTTCGCCGAAACGCCGAGGAGGCGCTGGCCGCCGCGCGGCGCCTCGGCGATCCGGACCTCGAGGCGGCGGTGCTGGCGCGGCTGGGCTACGCGGAGATCGCGGCCGGCGAGGTGGAGGGCCGGCACTGCGAAGATCGACGAGGCGATGGCGGCCGCCACCGGCGGCGAGGTCCGGAGCCTGGAAACGATCGGGGACGTCACATGCGTCGCCGCGGCGGCGTTCGAGCTCGCGGCGGACTGGCAGCGGGTCGAGCAGTGGGGACATGTGGTTGAAGCGTGGATCCGCAACCACAACGACGTCGCCGTGCTCGGGTTCTGTTACGCGTGCTGCGCGGAGATGTTCGTGGCCTCGGGGGAGTGGGAGCAGGCCGAGGGCATGCTCGCCGAGGGGCTGGGCGCCCTCAAGGTGGCAGGACACAGGTCCCGCTGCGTGCATCCTGCCGCCAAGCTCGCCGAGCTGCGTCTCATGCAGGGACGGATCGAAGAGGCCGAGCAGCTGCTCGCCGGCTTCGAGGAGCTGCCCGAAGCTGCTCACGCGCTTGCGACCTTGCACATGGTGAGGGGTCAGACAGCGTTGGCGGCCGCGCTCCTCCACCGCCGGCTCAACGCCGTGGGCGACGACAACGTCCTCGCGGCGCCGTTCCTCGCGCTGCTTGTTGACGTGCAGCTTGCCCAGGGTGACGTGCAAGGCGCGTGGGCCACGACCGACCGACTGGCCGGCGTCGCCGAGCGGTCTGGGCTACCTCGGATCGCCGCCGCGACGTACCTGGCGCGCGGGCGCGTCGGTGTCGCCGCCGGCGAACCGAACGCGGTCCGGCAGCTGGAGTCGGCGCTGTCCCGCTTCGCCGACCAGGGGATGGCCCTCCAGGCCGCCCGGGCCCGCTCGGAACTGGCCCGGGCCATCGAGGATTCCCAGCCCGAGGTCGCCGTGGGCGAGGCGCGAACCGCCCTCGCCGAGTTCGAGCGCCTCGGCGCGCCCCGGGACGCCGACGCCGCCGCGGCCCTCCTGCGCCGACAGGGGGTTGGTGGCCGGACTGGCCCCAAGCACGTCGGCTTGCTCAGCCGCCGCGAGCAAGAGGTCCTCCGGTTGTTGGCCGAGGGGCTCACGAACGCCGGGATCGCGGCCCGCCTGTTCATCAGCACGAAAACGGCGGGGCATCATGTGAGCAACGTGCTCGCCAAACTGTCCGTCCGGACCCGCGGCGAGGCGGCGGCCTGGGCACTCCGGAACCTGGACGGCCTCCCCGTCGAGGGTCGCTCCCGGAAATAGGGAACCTTCCCGATCCTTCCCGGCGCCGCCCGGCTCACTATCGCCCCGTCAGACGATGGAAGGAGTTAGATCATGGCGACGCGGCGTGTGGGGAACGGGCGAGCCAACGCCCTGAAGCAGGAGATCGTCATCCGGGTCGAGGAGCGCTCCCAGGCTCCGGCGGAGGTCGTCTACGACCTGCTGGCCGACCTGCGGAGCCACCTGGTGTGGGCGGGTGAGCGGCAGGGGAAGAAGACGCGCTTGGTGTCCTTGGAGGCTCCGGAGGGCCCGGCCGGGGTGGGAACCGAGTTCCGCACGGAAGGGATGGATCCCATGGGGCGGTTCACCGACGTCTCGGTGGTGACCGAGGCCACCCGTCCCCGGGTCTTCGAGTTCGTCACCGAGGCGCGCCTACAGACGAAGAAGGGCAAGGGCGTCGACTGGACGAACGTCCACCGGTACGAGCTCGCGCCCGAAGGAGGCTCGTGCCGTATCCGGAGCACGGTGCGGATCACGCGCATCAGCGAGCTCCCCGGGATGCTCGCCGTATTCAAGGTTCCCGTTCTGTCGGCCCTGGCCCTCAAAGCGTCGGAGGGCCTGGCCCGACGGGGCGTCCGGAACCTTGCCCGGATGGCCGAGCAGCGGACCGGCACCTGACCGCAGGCGGGTTGCAAACGAGGGAGGGCTCTGGTTTCGTTCGAACTGACCACGACCCTGGTCGGGAAGGAGGAGGGATGCCGAAGACGTCGAAGGAGCAGGCCACGGAGCACGTCGAGGCGGAGGGCTTCGAGGGCCACTACCAGGAACTCGACGGCTACACG
>Ga0184639_10001075_pt1 | contig 11512 bp, 11 predicted proteins | sample PLM31_170_b2_FD_133155 | JGI IMG/M metagenome (GOLD analysis project Ga0184639, IMG submission 133155) | Groundwater sediment microbial communities from an aquifer in East River, Colorado, USA - PLM3-1_170_b2 | ecosystem: Environmental > Terrestrial > Soil > Riparian zone | place: USA: East... | reverse complement strand
TAAAGTTCTTCGGCTACGCCACCGACCCTGCGAGCGGCCGCCGCCGCGCCTTTTTCACCAACGGCGAGGATGTGTACATCCTCAGCGAGGGCGAAACGCTGCTCGGCCGCTTCCGTTTGCTGCGCATCGGCAATTCCGCTGCCGATGTGGAAGAAACCGCTTCGGGCCGCCGCGCAACGCTGGTCATGGAACAGCCGGGGCCGCAGGGATGAAGCCGCCTGCCGCAATTCGAGCCTCGCGCCGCGTCCAGTCCGGCTATTCGCTCCTGATGATCATGTTCTTCGTGACCGCGCTCTTGATCGCGGCGGCGGCGGCCGCGCCAAACCTGCTGACCCAGGGCCGGCGCGAGAAAGAAGAAGAAATGGTGTGGCGCGGGCGGCAATACGCGCGCGCGGTAAAACTCTACTACCGCAAGAATGGCCGCTTCCCGCAATCGATGGAAGACCTGGTGAAGCCGAAGAACGACATGCGCTTCCTGCGCAAAGAATATCGCGATCCGATAAACCGCGACGATGGAAGCTGGCGGCTGATCTACGTCGGGCCGAACGGGCAATTGATCGGGAGCATGAAGCCGCAGGCGGCGATTCAGCTCACCGGCCTGCAACCGCAGCAGCCGCGGCCGCCCGGCGCGACGGCTCCGCCGCCGGATGCGGCTCGCCAGCCGGGTGAACAGCAACTGCCTGGGTCGCAGGCCCTCCCCACGTCGCCGGTGAGCGCTACTCCGCCCGCTGTCGAAGGCCGGATCTTCGGGGCGAACATCATCGGAGTGGGAAGCAAAGTGAACCGGCCGTCAGTGCGCATTTACGACGGCGCGAGCGCCTACATCGAGTGGGAGTTTATCTGGGACCCCACGAAGGACGCCATTGCTGTGGGCTTGGTACCTCAACAGCCGGGTCAGCCGGCCACAGGAACCGGCACGCCGGGAATGCCCACTCCGCCGCAGCCTCCCCGCACGCCGCAGTAGATCTTCAATTTCAAATCTCAAATTTCAGATTGTGAATGAGTCTCACGCGGCCGCGCCGCGCACGCACATGCTGCAATTCGCTACGGGCGGGCGGAGGCTGTGGCGGGCCGCGCGCCGTCGCGGGCAGCGCCGGTGCGCTTGCGGTCGCGGAGCTGTTGCGTGACGCGCTTGACGTAGGCGCGCGTTTCGGCAAAGGGCGGGACGCCGCGGTATTGCTGGACGCGATCCGGCCCGGCGTTGTAGGCCGCGAGCGCCAGCGAGAGGTCCTGCTTGTAGCGCGCGAGGAGTTCCTTCAAGTAGCGCGTGCCCGCGTCGATGTTGTCGGCGGGGTTGAAGACGTCTGCGACGCGCAAGCGTGCGGCGGTTTCAGGAAGCAACTGCATCAGTCCCCGCGCGTCTTTTGCGGAGATCGCCCGCGGATTGAAGTTCGATTCCACGGCGATGACGCTCGCGATCAGAATGGCGTCCACGCCGTGCTTGAGCGACGCCGCGCGAATCTGCTCGGCAAAGGGCACATCGAGGACCGGTTTCGGCAGGGCAGGGAAGAAGTCTTCGGGCTCGAAGGAAATGATTGCTTCTGCAGGGAGCTCGACGCTGCCGCCTTCGAGTTGCAGGCGCATCGTGGCGCCCAGGCGCTCGTAGCCGGTGATGTGCAGCCGCTGGCCGCTGCGCAGGACGGCGTATTCCGCTCGCGCCGCCGGCGCGAAGACCAGCAGAATTGCCGTGAGCTGTAGAAATCTTCGCATCGCTCTCTTGTTTCTCGGCGTCCTCTGCGCCTCTGTGGTGGTTCTTCAGGCCCGGGTTCCCAGCGCGTACGCCTCAATCGCCGCGGCCACGCCGCCTTCGTCGTTCGTCAGTGTCTCGCGCCAGCCGAGTTGCTTCAACTCGGGCACGCTATTGCCCATCACGACGGGCACGCCCGCGTACTCGAGCATTTCGCGGTCGTTCAGGTTGTCGCCGATGGCCATCACTTCCGCGGGCGTGAGCCCATGCACCCGCGCCCATTCGGCGAGCGCCGCGCCCTTCGAGCAGCCCTGCCGGATGACGTCCACCAGTCCGAAGTTGCGCGCCTCGTACTCGGTCACCGCGAGAGCGAACGCGTCGCGCGCGGGCATGGCCCGCAGCACAGCCTCCACCTCGCGCATCCGCCCCACCGGGCCGCTGTACATCACTTGGATGGGGTCCTCGGTCAGGCAGGCCTCGAGCGGTGTGACCTGCGCGATGAACTCGCGGTTGCGCTCGAAGTAGCTTTTGCGCCCGGGGTCTTCCCAATCAATCTGCTCGTAGATGATCTGGCCTTCGCGCGGGCGGTCAAAGACCACCGCTGTGCCCGCGCGGAATTGCGGCGTCGCCGCGAGCACGGCGAGTCCCACTTCGCGCGGCAGGAGATGCCGCAGCCGCGTCGCGCCGTCCTGCGACTTGATCACCGCGCCGTTGTTTACGATGAGCGTCAGCGGGCAGGAGATCTGGTCGGCGATGGGCCGCGCGAAATCGAACCGCCGGCCGGTCACCAGCGCGACCTCGATGCCCGCGGCGACGGCGCGCGCGATGGCTTCACGGTTGGCCTCGGGGACCTGCCAGCGGCTGTCGAGCAGCGTGCCGTCAATATCAATCGCGATGAGCCGGACCGCCATCGGCACATTGTAACGCGTTCTGCGTACGGGCCGTGATTCGCTTTCTTCCAGTGTTACAAGGAGTTAGCTGGGCCGGGAGGCCCCCCCCCGGGTTTTTGTAATTGCACATTACAAAGGAGTTACAAATGCGCTCATTCGCAGACCACACATTCTAAAGCGCTTGTGAACACGAATTTGCGCGCCTTTTTTCACAGATCATCTCATTCCAAAAGACTTACGGGGACGAATCGGCCCAATTATCATAAATGCGGATTCTAAATGCCTTAAAAGGCAGTTGAGAGTCGAGAGTGCAGAGGCAAGGGGAAACTGGAAATCAGAAGTCAGAAATCGGAAGAGGGGAATCAGAAGACGGGAATGCGGGCAGGCCCGCCGTGGCGGGCAAGCTCGCCTAGGCGAGCAGGCTATGGCGAGGCTGGGCGCGGCGACCATGTTTTGTGTGCCTCCCCTGGCAGCCCGCCCGAGGCGGGCAGGCCCACCAAAGGTCTGGCGGGCAGGCCCCGCCCACGCGGGCACGCCCCGCTCCAGGCGGGCAGGCCGGCACAAGCCTCGCAGGGCGGTACTCCATTTTAGCGCACCGGTGAGGATCAAAGAGAAATGGGGTGTATTCGGACGTGCCCAGGGCCGGTAACAGCAAGAAAACTCAGGGCCGAGGGGAGTGAACAAGGAGTGGAAAATAGGGGAACATGAACCTTCCCACCCTTCTTGCCCGGTGCGCGAGAGGGATGGGCCACCCGGCCACCGAAGCGCGGCGGTCCGATGGAGGCCGTCTATGCACGCACTTGTTTGCTGTTAGGCTGTCCGGGCGATCGAAAAGCAAGCAAGCAGATCTCCATTAGAATCGCGAACGACATGATGCTGGTTGCGATCAGGTTGTTAGCGGTGCCGCTCGTTTCCCAACCGTTTGCCTTCGGGTACTCGGGTGGTGGCGTGAAGAAATTCAAATGCGACAGCACGCCAACCGCGATAACCCCACATACGCATAGAAAGAGCATGCGTTTTCGTGTTCCCGCATCAATAATGGGCCCAGCCAAGAGAGGAACAATCCCGACCAGTGACGATAGCGGCGAACCCGACACTCCACCCGTCAAAAGCACGACTATCAGACAATAGATCACGATCAACGCAAAAGCTGCGTCGGTATCGAGCGCGCGTTGCGCGCCAAGTATTCCCAGCGTCCGCAGGTGCATCCACAAAAACAGGATTGCTGCCGGAAGGAGTAGGAAGAACAGAAAATGGATTTTATGAGTAAACAGTCCCACCGCCAACACCGCAGCTGGCGCGTAGAGTGTCGATAATGCCACTGACAAGCAGACGAACGTAGAGATCACGACAGCCTGCAAGAAGCGGTCATCCATGTTCTTCCGCCCTCCTACGACCTTCGGAACGCACACAGTCTCATTTGGCCGGGATAAAACGTAAATGTTGACAGACTTGTTTCACTCTCAAGTGTCAGCCCGACGCTCGCGGCGCTCTGAGAAATGCAGTTGAGAGAGGGGCCGTAACACCGCAGACGAAATCGTTGATGATGCCGTACCACTGTAGAATCTACATTCCACGATAATTCAGCTACGACCGATTCCCCATCGACCTCGACGACCTCATACGAGTACTCTACATAACCCACAGATGATATCTCGGTGGCTAACGCCACGTGTCGCTCTCCCAATTGTAATGGCTCCGCCAGCAATGGATAGTCGAGCAAGACCACCCCAGAACTAGTCAGCGCATCTCTCAACGCGGCCCAGACAGCGGCAAGCGAGAGTTCGTTGATCAGTTCAATGAACACATTTCGATGCAGTACGATCGTGTCGTGGACCTCTCGAACAGCCGCGGTTGGAAACATCGCTTCGATCAATGTCACGTGCCTGTAGCTTGACTTGAACAGGGTTGCAAAGTATGGATTTGGCTCCATTGCTTGAACCTGGCAGCCCCACGATGAAAGAAGACTCGAAAGACGGCCGCCGCCAGCCCCGATCTCAAGAACGCTTTGCCCAGGCTTACAATAGGCACGCAACGCCCGTTGCCATTCGTCATTGATTTCAGCTTCGCCAAACACACGGTCGCAGACTTGGGGGAAGTATCGAACGCGGTAAATCTCGTGGGGGCGGAATTCGGATGCGACCGCGTTGACGGGTTGACTTCGTGTCCGCCAGCGTGAGATTGAATTACTCAGAATGCCGCTCATCTCAGCGGAAATGACAACGGCCAACTCAGCACGCTCCGAAAGAGACAATCGTCGAGGGGAATCGCCGAACCAGCTTGACGCTGCTGCAATACGAGCAGCTTCCGTAGCTCGTTGCAATGCGTGCGATAGGGAGTTCATTGCAGTAGACACAGCCAAAACTATCGTCGTTACTGCGGTTCCGAGCACTGGGACTCGTCCACAAACCCATACCCACTCCTGTATCCGAACACCCGACGTCACCAGAACGGCGGAAAGAAGGTAGAACATGAATTCCGGATAATGCCGCGAGAACGCGAACGCATCCGCCGCGGGCCGCCGAAAGGCGTACGCAAACAGCAGCGCGTACAGGCAGGTCATCGCAGTGAGACCTAGATAGAACAAATGCAAGAGTCTGGGTTTGAAAGCTCGGGCCAGTAGAAGTGCTAACGTGCAGACGGTCCAGAGTGCTACCGATACTCCAAATCGACTTGAAGGAATGATGCTGGCAGTGATCAGAAGGAGAATTACTCCGAGACGCGTCCAAAGCGACAGTCTCCACCACAAACCAGACCCAGGCGTCGTTGACGCAGACAACGCCGCATGGGTATGCGTCTGAAGTCTTTTCCCAGTCAACTGACGCTCCGTTCGCAAGCCCTTGCCGACCGAAGGTGAATATGCTGGCACGCGCTGTAGAGAGATGGATTATGGGTCGCTACAATAACACCCACGCCGTTGCTGACCAAGAGTGTGTAGAGCGCCGAAAGCAGACCGGCCCTTTTGGAGTCGAGAAATGCGTCGGGTTCATCGGCTAGCAACCAGCGTACTGAAGATCGGCGCAGCGCACAGAGTGCAGCAACCAAATGAGTCACAAATCTGACTTCACCCACACTGGCCTCAGTTGTGACCCGGTCTCGCCAAATGAGATGGCAGTCAAGCAAAGATTCGGCGGCCTGTGCGCCTTCGCGGGAATGAGACAGAACCTTCATGATAATTGACGCCGGTATCTCGCCTGCAAGAAGCCAATGACATGCTTGCGGAACCATCACGTATTTGAACCGGTCGGCCTTTTGGCTGGCTCGAGGGTTGATCGGCCCGGCCGAACAAGTCAGCTTTCCGGACCAGCCAACGGGCTTGGAGAGTCGGCTCGCGAGTGCTCTTAGAAGAAGCGACTTTCCTGTACCGTTGTCACCCGTCAACAAATAGAGCGCGCCCGTTTCGAATTTACAAGACACCTGCTCGTGAAGCGGTTGTTCAGACTCCACGGACAGGGAGAATTCAGAAAGTTCGATGAAGTCCGAATCTTCCTTCGTCTCGCAGACATCAACGAATGCGTTTATGGCCGCATTCATCGAAGCGACTGGCGCGCTTGACGGAATTGTAAGAATGAGTGAGTCAGCAAACTTGCCCCTAAGGGAAGCGACCTGAGAGATGTTCGTTTCGGTCGCGGAGATTATTACTTCGGCGTCTCTCGACGCGTGCTTTTGGACTAACACAGAGTACGACGCAAGAAGGGATTCAACCGCAGCGGCGCGCCGCGAATCAAGCATCCCAAATGGGTCGTCGACGATTAGGCCGCTCTGTGTGCGAGCCACTGCCGATAGCACTGCCACTACCTGATCTTCTCCGCCCGAGAGGTTGTCGAAAGAGCGGCTCAGGAGGTGAGTGAACCCAAACAGTTCGAGCTGTGATGCGATAAAACTTCTGGCCAGCGCTGGAGCCAACCCCGCAGCGACCAGCGGTGTTTCCAACGCACTTGAAATGCTTCTTGACACCACAAGCCTGTCTATCGCTTGGTGTACGAACTCGAATAGTTTCGCTTGAGGATGCCGATCTGGCGGAATGAATCTGAGCAGGTCAATGCGGCCTTTGGACACTCTGCTCAACTCGGTGGATTTCCCGCAACCGTTCTCCCCAATAAGCAGCGAAAGTCGCGTCATAGCCAAGCGGCGCCTTTAATTCAGTCCAGTCCTGCCCTTAGTCGCCGCACAACATCATGACGCTCAAGGCGGCTTCGATAAAGCTTGTGTCCAGCTAACGCCCCGACAGCGCCCAAGAGAGCGTACGCCAAGGTTAGCCACAATAACAGGGGAAGTAGTCGATCAATTCCAGGAACTCCGAAATACTTCCAAGCCAGATACGTTATCGGTATGCTCCCACTGAACGCTACTGACGTCGCAATGACGTATGCCGTAGCGGATCGACCGATTATGAGCAGCAATAGATCGAGTGTGAGTCCTAGGGCCGCGCCAATAAAAATCTTGTACGCTCCGACAGGGCCGAAGCTGGGAGTGACTGTTGACATGGTGAGAAGCAGGATGGCGAACAGGGATGCGCCACCTCGACGAGGCACGATGAAGTTTGCGGTGAAAATGAGCACCGCGTCAAAAAAGCCCGAAAGCAGCCCGCCCATTAGTGGGAATGGGATGAACGGCAGCAGAACCAGACCAAGCGTTGTTTCGAGGATGAAGCTGACTGCCGACATCATCGCGAGAGCAACAGCATCCCTTAAGTTGATCCACTTTCGCCCGGACGTGGACTCTGTCACCATGTTCTTCTCCTCTTTACTACGTACAACTGCTCGCCGTCGCTCGGACCCTGCCTTGCGCATGGCGTGAGCGACAGGCTCGGGAATCTTCTCAGCACACGAGTAATCAATCCTTCGTTTTCCGGAAGAGTGGTGAATGACGCACGGCTGTAATCCGCACGCCTAGCGGTGGCTAGGAGAGCTCTACACAAGCACATTGCCGCTCCGAGCATTTCGCGCGCCTTCCCGTGAATGAGCCCGAGCTGCCAAACGAAAACCTCAGTTCGCCTAGTCGTACGAAACGCTAAAACGTAACCAACCGATTTTCCAGCCCGATTGACTGCGATATGGCAGAGCCCCCGCTGCGTGCGTGATAGCATCCAGATCACATACGGAGCAGGCACTGTGAATCCTCGGGAAGACGCGGCTACGTGCGCCACAAAGCGCGCGTCATCTGGGCGCAAGCACCGGGTCCGAAATTCAGTTCTAGGCAGTTGCATCGCGAGTGAGCATCGGTCGACGATGTGACCGAATCGTCGGGAAGGATAACCTTCGCGTGGCAGCAGGTCAACAATCTGTACTCGTCCACATGATTAGTGACACTTTTGGGCCTTTCGTTGAGATTGCCAGCGAACGACGAATTGCTCGGGAGTGAGGTAGCCGAGCGCCTGGTGGGGGCGGACGGTGTTGTAGATCTGCTCCCAGGCGCGGAGTTGGCAGTTGAGCTCCGGCACGGTCCAGCGGCGGGTGGCCCATCGTCTTGTCCAACGAGGGTTCCCTTTTCTTGCTGTCTCGACACAGTCGCTGGGTGCATGATAGCACTGCGGTAGTTCACGGCGAAGTACTGGCGTGAGTGGCCCATCCCTCGTTTTGGGAGGGGTGGGGTCTTTGGCTCTTGCTCGGGGGTGCTGGTGGGTTGGTGCGAATTGATTTCGTTTGAGACCGCTTAGAGAAGAGAATCCCCCACCTTCGAAACCCGAAGGGTGGGCCACCTGCCTGAGTTCGACTAACTAGGCGCTACGGCTAAGACCGATGCCACTGCCTCCCTCGGAGCTCGTACTTCAAAGACACACCGACTTGCTGCGCGGTCGAGGTTCTCCCGTAGGTTCATGAGGGTGAGGAAGGTGGCGAGGATGCGCTTTTTTATGTCATCAGATAAGCGCGGGCTTCCAGTGGCAACGTGGCTGAGCCTCACTGCGGATGCGTTAATGTAGTTTGTAATCTCTGCCTGGCGTGCGGCGCTTACCTTGCCGGCGGCCGTCTCGCGACGCATCTCGGCGCAGGCATGCTCCAGGCTCAGGGTGAAGTGGAGAATGCAGAGACCCTCCGTGCCAAGTTCTGCGGGTACTGAGGCTCTGCAGCCAAGTATGCAGGCCTGAAGCTGGTCGGGGTCACTCATTGGCAGTCTCAGAAGGGTACAGGGCACTGTTTGAGCATCATATAGACTGTCGGTACCATTCGATTAGAACGAAAGTTGGAGACTTCTTCGCAGGCCGGAGAAGTGGAGGAGTTCTCGCGGGGGCTGGCATTTCGCTTCAAGAGGAAGTCTGCAGGCTAGCCTGGCAGTCCATGCGCCACTTATGCGTGTGCTAAACTGCCAGGCTCATGTCGCCGGAAACTGGATCAACCATTACGCATCTGGAATGCTCGAAGTGTGGCAAGACGCATCCGCACGACCGATTGCAGAACCTGTGCACAGCCTGCGGGAAGCCGCTGCTGGCGCGCTATGACCTGAAAGCCGCGGCGAAGACGCTGACGCGAGGAGCGCTCGCGGCGCGGCCTGCGACGATGTGGCGCTACGCCGAGGTCATGCCGCCCGGCCCGCCGGTATCTCTCGGCGAGGGCATGACGCCGCTGATCCTCGCGCAGCGGACGGGCGAGCGGTTCGGCGTAAAGAATCTTTACGTGAAGGACGAAGGGCTGAACCCGACCGGCTCGTTCAAGGCGCGCGGGCTTTCGGCCGCCGTGACGCAGGCGAAGGCGCTGGGCGCCGCAGCCATCGCCATCCCCACGGCGGGCAACGCCGGCGGCGCGCTCGCGGCCTACGCGGCGCAGGCGGGAATTCCGTGCGTCATCGTCATGCCCGCCGATACGCCCGCCGCCAACGTCATGGAGTGCCGGGCGTTCGGCGCCGACGTGCGCAAGATCAGCGGGCTCATCTCCGACTGCGGCCGTTACGTCGCGGAGCACAAAGACAAGGAAGGCTGGTTCGACGTCTCGACGCTCAAAGAGCCGTACCGCATCGAAGGCAAGAAGACGATGGGCTACGAGCTCTGGGAACAGTTCGCCGGAAAACTGCCCGACGTGATCGTCTACCCGACCGGCGGCGGCGTGGGCATGATCGGCATGTGGAAAGCGTTCGACGAAATGGCGGCGATGGGCTGGATCGGCGGGGAGCGGCCGCGCATGGTGACGGTGCAAGCGGCGGGCTGCGCGCCGATTGTCGCGGCCTACGAAAAGGGCGCCGCGGACTCGCAGTTCTGGGAGAACGCGGCCACGATTGCCTCCGGGCTGCGCGTGCCCAAGGCCCTGGGAGATTTCCTGGTGCTCGACGCGATTCGCGCGAGCAAAGGCACAGCTGTGGCGGCCACCGATGCGGAGATGCTCAACGCAGGGAAGGAGCTTGCCGCGCTCGAAGGCATTTTCGCCGCGCCGGAAGGCGCCGCAACGCTGGTGGCTGCGCAGAAGCTGGCGGCGAAGGGCTGGATCAAGCCCGCCGACACCGTGGTGCTGTTCAATACGGGCAGCGGTTACAAGTACAGCGAAGCGTGGGAGAGGGCGCTGAGCTCAAAAGTCTAAGGGTCGAAGGTCGAAGCGACGAAGGAAAGACCGAACTGTGGCCGGGGAGAAACTCTATTACAACGACTCCTTCCTGCTCGAATTCGACGCGCGCGTGCTCTCCTGCGAGGCGGCGGGCGACCGCTGGCACGCCGTGCTCGAGCGCACAGCGTTCTATCCCACCTCGGGCGGGCAGCCGCATGACACGGGCCGGCTGGGCGATGCCGCCGTCGTCGAAGTTATCGAGCGCGACGACCATACAATAGTGCATGTGCTCGACTGCGCGGTCCCGGTGGGCCCGGCGCGCGGCGTGATTGACGCTGAGCGGCGCTTCGACCACATGCAGCAACACACCGGCCAGTACATCCTCTCCGCGGTTTTTCTGAGCCTGTTCGAGTTCCCAACCGTGTCCTTTCATCTGGGACGTGACATTTCAACGATTGATCTGGCGGCGAAGGAGATCGCGCCCGAGCATCTAGAAGCGGCCGAGCGGCGCGCGAACGAGATCGTTTTCGCCGACCGGCCGGTTGCCGTTCGCTTCGGCACGGCGCAGGAGCTGGCCGAAGCGGGTATCCGCAAGGCGGTGGACCGCGAGGGTGTCTTGCGCGCGATTGAGATCGAAGGCTGCGACCGCCAACCCTGCGGCGGCACGCACGTCACGCGGACGGGGCAGATCGGCATGCTGCTGCTGCGGAAGTGCGAACGGGTGAAGCAGAACTGGCGCGTCGAGTTTGTCTGCGGGCATCGGGCGTTGCGCGCGGCCCGCGGCGATTTCGAAACGCTCAGCGAAGCCGCGGGGCAGCTCAGTTGCGGCCTGCCGCACGTGCCCGCGATGGTGGCGCGCGCGCTGGAGGAGCGTCAGACAGGCCACCGCGCTCGGCAGAAGCTCGTCGAGCAACTGGCCGAAGTCGAAGCCCTCATGCTGCTGGCCACGAAGTCGCACGCGGGGAAGGCCAAGGGAACGCAGATCGTGATGCACGTGTTCGAAGCCGTAGACGCCGACTACTTGCGCCTGCTGGCGACGAAGCTGGTCGCGCAACCCGGCGTGCAGGCGTTGCTGGCTTCCCGCGACGGCAACGTGGTCTTCGCGCAGTCGCCAGGCCTGCCGGGGGAGATGAACGCGCTGTTGCGCGGGATCCTTGCGCCCGCAGGCGGAAAGGGCGGCGGCACGAAGGAATTCGCCCAGGGGCGCGTGCCGGATCCAGCGGCGATGGAAGCGGTCCTGGGGCAGGGGCTGAAGGAGCTGCGGGGCTGAATTCAACGGCCTACCCACCGGATCCTGCGGATTTCGGCTTGACTTCTCAGTTAAACGCGGTTAGTATTTCGTGTTAACTATGCTTAACGTACGCCCAATGAACACAGCGCGAGAGACAACAGCGGAGAGCAAGAGAGAAAGAGCCGGATGAAGCTGCGCGCACAGACACTGCTAGGTCTCCTTGTGTCCGGAC
>Ga0184639_10001073_pt1 | contig 11527 bp, 9 predicted proteins | sample PLM31_170_b2_FD_133155 | JGI IMG/M metagenome (GOLD analysis project Ga0184639, IMG submission 133155) | Groundwater sediment microbial communities from an aquifer in East River, Colorado, USA - PLM3-1_170_b2 | ecosystem: Environmental > Terrestrial > Soil > Riparian zone | place: USA: East... | reverse complement strand
TGCGCGAGTCCCTCCGCCCAGCAGTCTGCGTTGAGGGCCGCGGTGCCATTCGCTAAGACGACGGCGTGAGCAGCGCCGACGGAGGCGGCCAGGGCCTCCTCGAACTGTTGGATGGCAGGGCCCTGGGTGATCCAGTCGCCGGTGAGCGCGGCGCCGACCGCCGCCACGTCGTCGGCCTCGATGGTCTGCCGCGCGTACGGCAGGAGAGTCTTGCGGATCGGGGGGCCACCTAGAAGCGCAAGCGTATCCATACTCCCTCGAATTTCTCCGCCCACCCCTCCACGACGTCGAGAGGCTGCGCGAACAGCGGATAGGACTGTGAACCGATGACCAGCGCCGACTCGAGCGCCCGCCACCGCGTTGCATCCATGTCGGCCGGCAGCCCCTGCAGGTGGACGGGCACGATGGCCCGTGTCCGTGACGTCAGCCGCGCCGTGACGTCGGCAGGATCGAAGGCGTAGTTCTTCGGATCAGTGTCCACGAACACGGGGGCGGCGCCCTGGTGCAGCACCGCCTGCGCGGTGGCGACGAACAAGAGCGCGGGCACGCGGAGCACGGCGGCCCGGTCGTCCCCGGTGATGATCGGCCAGCGACGGAGCGCGGGCGGCACGGCTATCGCCGCCGTCCGAGGCGGGTCCGGTGCCCCTCGACGTAGTCGAGCAGCATCGCGAACTGGTCGGTGAAACCGTGCACCTTCACGTCGAGCGGGTTCTTGAAAAAGGACGCGAGGTGCACCATGGGTCCGCTCTCGCCACGCCGGTGCGCGAACTCGGTCAACCGGATGAGGTCGAGCACGAGGGGCGCGGCGAGGATCGAGTCGCAGCCCTGCCAGATGAACTGCGCGCTCATCTTCGTGCCGAGGAAGCCCTTGAAGTGGATGTGGTCCCACGCCGTATTCCAGTTGCCGAGCGACGGGACGTAGTCGATCGACACCTTGCCCGGAGGCGCGTAGCCCAGGCTGGAGGCGAGCACGCCGGACTTGCTCCGGATCTTGGACTGCTTGTGGCGCGGGTCGCTGAGCACCCGCCCGTCGCCGCCGCCCAGGATGTTGAAGCCGTCCCAGGACATGACCTCGAGGTTCCGGCAGCGGAAGAGCGGGGCGAGGACCGTCTTCATCAGGGTCTCGCCGGTCTTGCCGTCGCTGCCGTAGAACGGAACGCCGTGCTTCACGCCCAGCTCCTGCAGCCCGCGCGGCATGATCCCGAGCGAGGGCGTGAAGTTGACGTACGGGAAGCCTCGCTCCAGCGCCACGTAGGCGTAGAGCATGCTCGGCGTGAAGCTGGCCCGTCGCTCGAGGTGGATGAGGCGCTGGATGCCCTCGAGGCTGTCGTGCTCGGGCGTGAGCGTGATGTGCGGCTCCGTGGACGCGACGTTGACCACGATGATCGTGTCGAGCCGGTGCTCCGCCCGGAACCGGTCGAGGTCGGCTTCGAGCTGCTCGATGGCGGCCGCGAGCGGCTCGATCTGTCGCGCCGCGCGAGCACCGTTGAGGCCACGTGTCACCGGCCCCCTGCCCTCGATCACTCCCGGGCGCACGCGGAGCTCGGCGGCCCGAAGGTCGTCCTCGAGGGCGGCCACGAGCCCCTCGGGCAGCGCACGGTCCTCGAGCGCCATGCGCCGCGCGCGCTCGAGGATCGGCGTGGAGCCGACGTCCCAGCCGCCGAAGACGAGCTGTTCGAGACCCGCGAGCGGCAACGCAGCGACGTCGGGAAGCTCGGTCACAAGCCCCCCCGGCCCGGAGAGCCCGTGCGTGATGGCCCGCGCGCCCACCAGCACCGTGGATGCCAGCGAGCCACGCGCCCCGATCAGCCAAGCTCCGATCTTGGTCATGACGTCACGTCCCTTCGTTCGAGTGCAATCAGCGAGAGCCAAAGAGTCCGACCAGCCGGACGGCCACAGGCGGGAGCGCGCCGACCACGCTGCGCGGGCGCGGGCGTTGCGTCACCAGGAAGACGCCCTGCAAACCCGCCCACAGCCCCGACCCGTATAGAAGGGAAGTGCCGCACTGTATTCCAGCGAGCCCTCAGGACGGCGAGCGCTGCCAGCGGCGCCGGCGTCGACCCGTGACCGGTCGTCACGCCACCTGTGACCTGCGCACGTTTTTCGCGTACTCGAGCACGAACGCTAGCAGCACCGCGGCGAAGAGGCTGGCGACCCCGGCCACGGCCAGGTTGACGATCAGCCGGGGCTTCGAGGCGCGTTGCGCCGGCACGGCGCGGTCCAGGAGCTGGACGACGGGAAGATCTTTAGCCTCCGCGATGCGGGCCTGCTCGACCTGCTGCGTGAGCAGGGTCATCATCGTTTCCTGCACCTTCACCTCGCGGGTGAGCCGGGCGAGCTCCAGTCCTACGCCCGGCACCTGCGAGAAGGGGACGACGAAGTCCCGCCGGCCGGCGCCATCGGCCGCCCGGCGGGTGCTGCCGTCGCCGTACTGCATCCGCGCGAGCTGCCGGTTCATCTCGTCGATCCTCCGGCGCAGGGTGACAACGTCGGGGTTCGCGTCCGTGGCGAAGCTGCGGATGACCTGGAGCTGGACCTCGGAGGCCATGATCTCTCCCTTGAGGCGCGCCGCCGCCTCGATGGCGCCGCGCGTCTGCTCCTGGAGCACGATCGCCCGGTTGCTCTCCTGGAAGCTGCGAAGCGCCCGTTCGCTCTCGTCGAGGCGCGCCTTCGTCCCGGTGAGCTGCTCGGTGAGGAACGTGCGCTGGTGGCCAGCCTCCCCTGTGTGGTAGCGAGCGACCATGCGATCGAGCTGCTCGACATAGAAGTTCGCGATCTGCGCCGCCAGGGCGGAATCGCGGTCCTCGACCCGGATCGTGATCACCCCTTCTCGCGACACGGAGATGGCGACCAGCTCTTGCAGCCGCCGGATCGCGTCTTCCTGGAACTCGAGGCGATCGCGCTCCTGGAGCTTGAAGTGCTCGATCACCGCCTGCGCGATCGTGCGGCTCTTGAGCAGGCTCATGAGGAGATCTCGGCTCGAGGTGAACGACGGCAGCGAGACGCCCGGGACCTGTTGGAGCAGGGTCGAGGCGGCCAGCCCGCCGAGGAGCGCGCTGCTGGACACTTCCTTGGGCGCGATGATCGTGGCGGACGACTGATACATCTTTGGTAACACGAAGCTGACCACAGCGGCAGCGACGAGGGCGGCGACGACGAGTATCACGATCATCCGGCGCCGACGCCAGGCGAGGGCCAGGTACGAGAGGATGCCCTCGTCCATCAGGCCATGCCTCCGACGCCGGTGGCATGATAGGTCGGGACCACTTCCTCGAGCTTCTTCCGCACCGCGACGGGATCGCCCTCCATGGCCACCTCCTCGAGCTCCGTCACCTGCTGGAGGAGGGCGCTCTGCGCGCTCCGCGTGCTCGCGCGCACGCGCAGGACGCCCTCCACCGACGAAGGCTCCGCCGTCTCGTCCCAGCCGACCAGCTCCTCGCTGAGCTTCTCCCCGGGGCGCAGTCCGATGAACTTGATCTCGATCTCCTCGTCCGGCACGAACCCCGACAGCCGGATGAGGCTGCGGGCGAGGTCGAGCACCTTCATCTGCTCCCCCATCTCGAGCACGAAGATGTCGCCGCCCTCGGCCAGGGCCGCCGCATGCAGGACGAGGTGCACCGCCTCCGGGATCAGCATAAAGTAGCGGCGCATGTCCGGGTGGGTCACGGTGACGGGCCCGCCCGCCTTGATCTGCGCCAGGAAGTGCGGGACCACACTGCCGTTGCTCACCAGCACGTTGCCGAACCGGACGGCCGTGAAGATGGCCGCCCCCTCGTCGTTCATCTGCTGAACGACCAGCTCGGCCACGCGCTTGGTGGCTCCCATCACGCTCGAGGGATTCACCGCCTTGTCGGAAGAAATCAGGATAAGCCGCTCGACGGTGAAGCGTCGGGCGGCCTCGGCGACGACGCGCGTGCCTCGGACGTTGTTCTTGACGGCCTCGCAGGGATTGAGCTCCATGAGCGGCACGTGCTTGTGAGCGGCGGCGTGAAAGATGATTTGCGGCCGGTGGGCGGCGAGCACGTCCGCGATCCGTGCGGCGTCGGTGACGTCGGCGATGACGCTTTCGAGCGCGCAGCGTTGCCCAGAAGCCTCGAGCTCGGTGGCGAGAACATGCAGCCCGTTCTCGTACCGGTCGAGGAGCACCATGGCGGCCGGGCCGAGAGAGACGATCTGCCGCGAGAGCTCCGAGCCGATGGAGCCGCCGGCACCGGTGACGAGGACCCGCTTGCCCGTGATCAAGTGGTGAACGGGGGCGGCGGCGAGACCGACCGGGGCCCTCTCCAGGAGATCCTGCACCGCGAGCGTCCGGATCTGGCTCGGCGTCAACATGCCGTCGAGCAGATCGTGGCGGTTCGGGAGCGTGCGGATCGGCACCTTGTATATCTCGAGCGCCTTCACGATGTGGCGCAGCGTCGCCGGGGTCGCCCGGGTGATTGCGACGAGGATCTCGCTTGGCTGCTGCGCCGCGATGATCGCCGGGAGATCCTCGCGCGTGCCGAGCACGCGGACGCCGTGGATGCGCTGGCCGACCTTCGCCCGGTTGTCGTCGATGAACCCGATCGGTTCGTAGTCGTAGAACGGGTTGCTCCGCATGTCCCGGACGATCATCTCGCCCGCGTCGCCCGCCCCGTAGACGAGGACACGCTTTTCTCGCGCCAGCCGGCCGAGCTCTCGGTACATCCGCCGCGTCAGGCGAACACCGCCCATGAGGAAGATGAGCAGGAGGGCGTCGATGAAGACGACGGAGCGCGGGTAGGACGGCAGCCCCATATCCCGGGCGACGACAGCGTAAAAGACCAGCGAGCTCGCCGCGACTCCCGCGACGATGTTGACCAGGTCGGAGATGCTCGTGTAGCGCCAGAGTCCCTGGTACAGCCGGAGGGGAGTGAACACGAGGCCACGGATCACCACGAGCCATGGCAGCGTCCCGAAGAGGATGGTCAGGTATTCCTTTGGGATGTCCCCTTCGAACCTGAGCCAGAAGGCCATGTAGTTTGAGAGCGCCGCCATGATCAGGTGGAGGACGACGACGATCAGGCGGCGATAGCGAAGGATCGAGCTCATTCGCATTGACGCGACTCCGTGTTCTTCCCCTGAACCGCGTGGATGCCCAGGACGAGCAGCGCATAGACGACCGCCCATGCGATGAGCAGCAGCAATTGCCCGTGGTCGCGCGCCCGCCAGTAGATGCACGCGGTCGCGCCGCACGCGACCATGAGGCCGTACTCCGCGATCAGCGTTTTGCGGTGACCCCAGCCGGCGAGCACGAGACGCTGGTAATAGTGTTCGCGGTGCGGCCGCCAGAACTTCTCCAGCCGGCCGAGCCTCCGGAGCAGGGTCACCGTGGCGTCGACGACGAACGGCGAGAAGATCAGGAGTGGTACCCAGACATCGAAGATGCCGTCCCGGACCCCGAGGAGGATCAGCGCGGCAGCCAGGAACCCCAGCGACACGCTTCCCGTATCTCCCATGAAGATCCGCGCGGGGGGCAGATTGTGGACGAGAAAGCCGGCGCTGGCGGCGGCGATCAGCGTGGAAAGCGTCGCCAGTGTCTCGTGGCCGGCCTGGGCCCCGATCAGCGCCAGGAACCCGAACCCGGCCACCGTCATACCCCCCGCGAAGCCGTCCATCCCGTCCATGAAGTTGTAGAGGTTCGCCATCCACATCAAGAGCACGATGCTCACCGCGGGGCCCGCAGCGCCGAGATCGAGGCTCCCAACCCCGGGGACGGTGGCCGACCGGATGCTAAGCCCGCCCGCCACAACCACGACGCTGGCGGCCGAGGCCTGCACGGCAAGCCGGGCCGCGATGCGCAGTCCACGCGTGTCGTCCCAGAAGGAGACGGCGCCCAGGAGCGCCGCCATCGCCAGGATCACGAGGACCGCCGGATCGCCCATCGCCGTCCATCGGGCCGGCCCGGTAAGGGCAACGAGGTGCGCGGCCACGAGACCGGTCAGGAGGCCGCCGAGAATGGCCACACCGCCGGTGCGCGGCGTCGGCTGCGTGTGGAGCGAGCGGCTATTCGGACGATCCACGATACACAGAGGCGATGAGGGTGAGCACAGCGCCCGCGTCAGCCGATGCGCGATGAAAAAGACGACCGCACCCAGCACGAGGCTCATGCGTCACGCCGCCGACTGCGCGACTGCGCGATCATCTCGGGCAACGCGTGCACGAGCTCCCACCGAGGGTCGAAGCCGAGTTCCCGCGCGATCCGGTCGGCGCTGAACCAGGCCGGCTGGAACAGCTTCTCGACCACGTCCGAGTCGAAGCCCGGACTCCGCCCGCGGACGGCGCCGACAAGGTCACCGACTTGCCCAAACGCGGTCAGGACGCCGCGCGGAACCGCCCAGCGTGAGGCCGGCTTGCCAAGCGCCTGCCGGATGATGTCGTAGAGCTCGCGCGTCGAATACGCCCGGCGATCCGCCACGATGTAGTCGCGTCCGCTCGCCGCCCAGTGGGTGGCGGCGAGCAGCACGGCATCCACCAGGTTCTCGACGTGCACGAGGCTGCGCCGGGTGCCGACCTCGGGCGGGGGTGGGAATAGCCCGCGGTCGATCATGGCAATCATGCGGGGCAGGTTGCCCTTGCACCCCGGCCCGTAGACGAGGGCCGGCCGCAGGCACGAGACGTGGATGCCGGACGTCTGACCGAGGGTCAACACCAGGCGCTCGGCCGTCGCCTTCGCGCGCCCGTACGCCGTGCGCGGGGAGTGCGGCTCCGACTCGTCGCGCTGGGCCACCGATGGTTCTCCGTATACGGCCAGGCTGCTCACGAACACCAGCCGCTTCACGCCGGCTGCCTGCGCAGCGTCGAGCACGTTGCGCGTGCCCTCGACGGTCACCTCCCAGTGCTCACCCTTGCGGATGCCCCGGAGGTCGTGGACGGTGGCGGCCAGGTGGAACACCGTCTCGACGTCCGCCACGGCCGCGCGCACACGGTCGGGGTCCCGCACGTCGCCGGCGACGACCTCGACCCGATCGCTCCACGACTCGACCGTCTCCGGTGCGCGAACCAGTACCCGCAGCACCGATGCGCCCTCGAGCAGCCTGGCGACGAGGCGACGGCCGATGAACCCGCTCGCTCCCGTGACCAGCGCACGACTCATCGCCGGGGCTTCGCCAATGGAGCGTGACGACTCAGACGTTGCCCATCGCGGAGCCGAGCGAGCGCCCCCGAGGATCCGCCATGGCCCCGTCCCACCGACGCGAAGCACTTGCTGTACGCCTCGGCGACGCCCTCGGGCGCGAGATGCGTCTCCACGTATCGCCGCCCGTTGACACCGAGACGGGCCAGGCGCTCGCGGTCGTCCACCAGTCGCTGGATCAACGCCGCCAGGGCCGCCGGGTCCCCGGGCCCCGCATTCTCACCGCTCTCGGCGAGCCGGATGAGCTCGGCGGTGTCGCTGTCCTCGTCGACAGACCCCACGATCGGCCGGCCGGTCGACATGATGGCGTACACCTTCATGGGGACCGAGACCCGCGAGAACCCACGGCGCTGGACGACCAGCTGCACGTCCGAGCTCGCGTACATCTCGGCGAGCGTGTCGCGGTTCTGGAAGGGCAGAAAGCGGACGTTCGTCAGGTCTTCGTGCTCGCACTGCGCCTTGAGCGCGGGCAGCTTCGTCCCCCGTCCGACCATCACGAGGAGTACTCGGGAATCGTTCCGCAGCCGACGCGCCGCCTCGACGATCGTCTCGATGCCGAACGAGTCGCCGACGTTGCCCGCGTGCATCGCCACAAAGTGATCGGCGAGACCGAACCGCTCCGCGAACGCGTTCCGCCGCTGGCCTGGCACCAGCAGCCGCGTGTCGACGACGTTGGGGATCACCACCAGCTTTTCGTCGGGGACGCCTTTGGATTGCAGATTTCGGCGGGCGCCCTCGCTCAGCACCGTAACCGCCCCGGCGTGGCGATAGATGAATCGTTCCACCCGGCTCATCAGCGAGATGATGCGCGGGTTTCGTACCAGCCCCTGCTGGACGACCACGTCGGGATAGATGTCCTGGACGTTGTAGACGTAGGGGGCTCGCCAGAGCCGCCCGAGCAGCCACGCCGTGAGACCGAGCGTGTATGGTGGCGACAGCGTGAGGATCACGTCCGGCCGGCCCATCAGGAACGCCGCAGGAGTGGCGTACGCGTTGAAGGAGAGCCAGCTCAGCGCCTTGCCGATCTTGGAGTCCGGCCGTTGGGGGACATAGAGCCTGAGCCGGAGGACGCGCAGCCCGGGCCGCCGTTGCAGCCGCCACCACGAGCCGCGCCAGCCATCGTAGATCGCGGTGGCGCCGTAGTGCGGCATGGCGGCCACCACCGCCACCTCGTGGCCAGCGTCCACCAGCCGGTCGACGAGCGGCGTCACCGAGTGTGCGTTTGGACCGGAATCCGGTGCGTAGAGGAGCGTGATGACGAGGATCTTCATCGCGCGGCTCGACGCGCCTCTTGGGCCTTGATCATCTCTGCGACGATGTCGCGCAGCGGCCGGGTGATCGACCACCCGGGGAAGTGCTCACGGATCTTCCGGAGATCGGAGATGTAGCAGATGTGGTCGCCGATCCGGTTACTGTCCTGATAGGTCCATCCGAGCCGATAGCCGGCGATGTCTTCGATGAGGTCGATGCACTCGAGGATCGACGCGCTGTTCTCGCGGCCACCACCCAGGTTGTAGACCTCGCCCGGCCGGGGGCTCGCAACGAAGGCCCCTCGCGATCGAAGTGCTCCACCGCCTCGGAACCGATCAGCCCGCTGCTGCCGGTGACGACGATTCTCACAGCGCGTCCTCCGGGCGTAGCGGCTTGCCCACGATCGCGTACAGGATCCCGTGGAGTACGACGCGGCCGAACCATGACTCATAGCCGAGCCAGCTCACGAAGCGGCTCTTGAACCCGGCCAGCGCGATCCAGTTCCGCGGTGTCCGCTCCAGGCGGAACGTATGCGTCCGGGCGACGGCCGGGGCGACGTTCACCGTCAACTCGTCCAGCGTCCTGGGCATGTCACCGAGCGCGGCTGCCCGACGCAGGTGGGGCACGCGCGACCAGCGCACACCCATCAACTCCGAGACGTACCGGTCGAATGCGCCGGGATCCGTCGCCGCGATGACAAGATCCATGCGGACGGCATCGCCCTCCATCGGGCCGTTTCGGTCAAGAAAGTACGTGCCGTCGGCAAGGACGGCCGGCTTGAGCGCACGGTTGATGGCCACGATAGCGTCGTTGAATAGATGGTGCGAGCGCAGTCGCATGTTGTCAGGAATGCAGCCCCACTGGTTCTTGTACGCGAGCGTGAGCCCGGTCAAGGAGTGGACCTTGGGAACCGGCAGCGTGATGAAGAGATCGGTCTCGTGCAGCAGTCGGGTCGGAAGCGGGATACGCCAGTCGCGCCCGCGGCTGCTCACGGTGATGAGCTCGCGCCGCTCCTCGCTAAGGTTGACGAGCTGCGCGCCGTGCTCAGCGGCAATCGCGGTGAGCCCGTGGCCGCGAAAAGCCTCGGTTGCGGACCACGCGCCGTAACCACCGTCGGACTCCACGATAGCAACGTGCATGGTGTGCTCCCGCAGGATGCATACGGCGTCCCGCACGAACGCGGGCGAGGTTGTGACGCCCGGCCGGTAGTGTGGATAGGTCAGGTTCGGTTTGAGGGCGACGCGTGTTGCAGGCCCGATCCGGGCGAGGAGGCCGACCTGCTCCAGCACGGCACGCATAACCGCCAGAGGGTCATCGCCCCGCGGGAGGAGCGAGACCCGCCGCGGGGTCACGCGGGGGCTCCGACCCTCGCGACGCGCAAGCTGCGCGCCGGCACGCCGCCCACGACGTCCCCGTCCTCAACGTCACGCGTCACCGCCGCGTTGGCGCCCACGAGCACACCGCGGCCGATGCTGACGCCCGCGAGAAGGGTGGCGTTGGCGCCGATCCACGAGCCCGCCCCGATCTTGACGGGGCGGGCGATGTGTTCCCCGAACTGATAGGCGCCATCGCGGAAAGCGTGGTTGCCGTTGGAGACGACGACGCCCGGTCCGAACAGCACACCATCGCCGATGCTCACGCGGTCAAGACAGATGATGACGACGCCGGGGCCGAGGTAGACGTTGTCGCCTACGTGAAGGTGTTCGAGGCCCCACAGGATCGTGTTGGACGACACCTGGAAGTTCGAGCCGCAGCGCGGCATCGCGAGGCCGTAACAGAAGCCGCGCAGCCGCCGAAATGTTGGCACCTCGTCGAGGGCGAGGCAGGTGGCAAGCCGTACGAACCCCGAATAGAGCATGCGAAGCTTATGACCGAGTCGTCGCATACGGCGTCACGTCGGCCCGGTGCTCGCCGGTGTCATCCGGCGGCTGGTGGAGGTACCGCTTGAGTCCTTCACTGCTGGTCACGAAGTTCTGCTCCGTGTCGATACGTTCGTCAGGCAGGAGGTGGCCCGGGAGCATCCCCTCGAGCAGGCGGCGCATGAGGCGCGCCTGCATTTCCGGCGTTGAAGGCGGGAACGGGAACGACTCCAGCGCCTGAGGGAGCTCGGCGATCCGGTCCGCCGAGCCGAGATCGAGGTAATGACCGTCCACGTAGTAATAGGGACGGTCGAGAGTGGCCACTCGTTTTCCGCGCAACGCGGCCTCGACGCCAGCCGTGCCGGCACCGACGAGCACGCGATCGATTCGCTGCATGACCTGGCGAGCGGTGACCTCGGCGGGGACGATGATGACGCCCGGGATCGCCTTGAGCCGCGGGTAGACGTGCCATCGCCGCACGCCGACTGCTGCCGGGTGCTCCTTGAGGACAACTCGGTACGACCGACTCAGTGTCTCGCAGGCTTGCACGATGAAATCGTCATATTGGATGTAGCGCGGGTCCTTGAGCCAATAACTGACGGTGGCCTCCGGGGTATAGCTGAGCGGAATGAAGAGCGCGGGCCGGGAGGCGCGAGCGAGCCGATCCTGCCAGTCCACATCGAAGTACCGCGCGCACCGGTAACCGAACAGCGAGCTCTGCCCGTCCCGCGACGGTAGCGAGCCCATGAGATAGCGGAAGTTCAGCGGGTCGCGACGGATCACGCCGGCGGTCCTGAAGAACGAGGCCTTCGCCCACCAGACCGAGAACACCTTCAGGTGCCTCCAGAAGGAATAGGTACCGCGACCCCTGCCGTAGGTTATGAGCACATCGTCATCGAGCCAGGTGCGGAGAACCGCCTCGATCTCGTCGCCGCCGGGGTCCCGCACCTTGTTGAACTCGCCGTAAGCCGTCAGTTGGATCGTGTTGTCCACGGCCCCCGCCACGAGGGCGAGCGGGCGGACCCCACGTCGCCGGCCCACCCGCACCAGCAGGTCGGTCATGTAGTTGTCCACCATGACCGACAGGAGGTAGTCCGGTCGGGTGCGCTCCATCAGCTCGTCGATGACCCGGTACATGGCCGTCACCATGCGCTCGGCACGCTCCCGGGGCAGCAGCCTTGTCACGCAGGAACGCAGGATGATGTCGTCATAGTCGGCATCGCTCAGCCCGCTCGCCCGCCCGGGCTGCCGATAGTAGCGGTAGAAG
>Ga0184639_10001072_pt1 | contig 11529 bp, 12 predicted proteins | sample PLM31_170_b2_FD_133155 | JGI IMG/M metagenome (GOLD analysis project Ga0184639, IMG submission 133155) | Groundwater sediment microbial communities from an aquifer in East River, Colorado, USA - PLM3-1_170_b2 | ecosystem: Environmental > Terrestrial > Soil > Riparian zone | place: USA: East... | reverse complement strand
TTGTTTACCCGAGTTTTTTTGACGGTTTTCCTGCGCCACCCCTTCAGGCCATGGCGTGCGGCGCCGCGTTGGTGACGACGGCCGTCGAAGGCGTGACCGAGTACGGCGAGCATGAGCACAACTGTCTGTTGTGTGATCCGGGAGACGTTGAGGGAATACAGGATCAGGTCCTGCGCCTGATACAGAATCGGGAGCTGCGTGAAGCGCTGCAATTGAACGGGCCGAAGACCGCGGAGCGGTTCAGCGTGGAGAGCAGTGCCAGGCAGCTTTTGGAATTTCTCAGGGAGGTCCACGAGGAATAACGCGATGACCCGGCCTCCGTGCTGAATCCAGGCGCTTTGGTGGATCCGGCCTTCTCGCGACAACTCCGTACCCGCGCACCTGTTTTTGGTGCATGGACCTCGCTGGCCCACCCGTCGATCACCGAGATCTTCACGTCGTCCGGCGTTGACTTTGTGGGGATCGATCTCGAGCACAGCACGATCAGCCTGGAGCAGGCGCAGCGCATTATCGCGGCCGCTCACGCGGGCGGGGCGGCGTGTCTGCCCAGGGTGACCTCTCACAATGGCGAGCAGATCAAACGGCTGCTCGACTCTGGCGCCGACGGCGTGATCGTTCCGATGGTCTCGACAAAGGCCGAGGTCGAGCGTATCGTGGAATGGTGCACGTACCCCCCACTCGGGAAGCGCAGCTACGGCGTTGCGCGCGCGCAGGGCTATGGCTTCGACTTCGAGGAATATACGACGACCTGGAACAGCAACTCGACCATCATCATTCAGATCGAGTCGATCAAGGGTGTCGAGGCAGTGGAGGACTTGCTGGCCAGCCAGGCGATCGACGGCGCCATGGTCGGGCCTTACGATCTGTCGGGATCACTCGGGATTCCCGGCCAGCTCTCTGACGCGCGCGTGACGAAAGCGTGCGCCCGCGTGATCGAGGCCAGTCGTCACCACGGGAAGGCCTGTGGCACGCATCTGGTCGAACCGACCGACGCTCAAGCGTCGGCGGCATTCGACGCAGGATACACGTTCGTGGTGCTCGGCTCCGATATATTCGTGCTGTGGAAATGGAGCGAGCGGATGCGAGCCCTCGTGAGCGCGCAGCGCGGTGCGCCAGGAGCGGGTGCCGGCAGTCGCCATGTTAAAAATAGCTGAGCTCATCCCGGGAGCGCGAGCGCTGGTTTTCGACTTCGATGGCACGCTGGTCGATTCCAACTCCATCAAGCAACGCGCGTTCGAGCGCTGTTTTTCCGATTTTCCTGAACGACTGGAAGAGATCATGGCGTACTGCGGCCGGCGCCATCACACGCCGAGATGGGAGAAGTTCCGCTACGTGTACGAGAACATCTTGGGGCTCCCGTACACCCACGAGATCGAGGCGGCGTTATCGACGCGCTTTGCCGGAGAGACGACACGGCAAATTATTGAAGCGGGGGAGGTCCCGGGCGCCGCGCGGTTTTTGGAGATTGTCACGTACAGTCACACGACGGCTGTGCTGTCCGGCACTCCTCATGAAATACTGCTGGCGATCCTTGAGGCACGGGACTGGCTGAATTATTTCAAGTGCGTACAGGGCGCGCCGGTTGATAAATCCGCGTGGCTCGCGGAGCTCAGGGGGAAGCACGGGTCACGCCCAGGGGCGGTCGTGTTCTTCGGTGACACACCGGAAGATGCCGACGCTGCGCGACGGGCCGGATGCGCCTTTATCGCGGTCGGCAACGCGTCGCTCGGAAGGGACGCTATTGCTTCTATTGAGGACTTCACGGTATTCACGTGAAGGTCGTTGACGAGCGGTTTAACCTGCCGGGCAAGGTGGCCGCAGTGATTGGTGGGGCCGGGTATCTCTGCTCCACCCTGGCGCAGGCGATGTCGGAAGCGGGGATGAAGGTGGTCATCCTTGACCTTGCGGAAGCGCCGCAGGTCAGTTCGTCGACGGCGTACCTCAGGTGCGATGTCACGTCCAAGGACGATCTGCTCCGTTCCCGTGACGAGATCGTCAAGCGGCACGGGCGAGTGGACGTTCTTCTGAATGGAGCGGGCGCCAACGCGCCGACGCCGTTCTTCGATATCTCTGATGAGGAAATTCAGCGGATTATCGGCGTCAACCTGGTCGGCACCATCTATAGCTGCCAGGTCTTCGGTGAGGCCATGGTCAAGCAACGCGCTGGCAGCATCATCAACTTCGCGTCTGCGTCGTCGGGCCCGCCGCTTTCCAAAGCGTTCGTCTATTCCACCGCAAAGGCAGCGGTGGCCAACATCACGCAGAATCTCGCCCGCGAGTGGGCGCCATTCAACGTTCGCGTCAACGCATTGCGACCAGGCTTCTTCCCAACCGAGTGGAGCATGAAGCATTTCATCGACGAGGAGCGGAAGGCGAAGATCCTGAACCACACCCCGATGGATCGCTTCGGCCGGTCGGAAGAGCTGATCGGCGCGGTGCTGTGGCTGGCGTCTGATGCGGCCAGCTTCGTAACCGGGGCGATTGTCGCCGTTGATGGTGGGTTTACCGCCATGACTATCTGATGAAACGGTCGGTGGTGGCCATCGCCGGGGGCACGCGTGGGATCGGCCGGACGATTGCCGACCTGTTCCACCTCAGGGGCCATGCGGTCGCCGTCTGCTCCCGCTCGCCCAGGGATCCCGCGTTACCAACCGACATTCTGCACTGCAGCATTGACGTGCGGCGTCGTGAGGAGCAGCGCAAGTTCGTGGCGACGGTCGTGGACCACTTCGAGTCGCTGGACGTGTTCGTGAGCTGTGCCGGCGTCTCGCGCTGGCGAGCGGTGCAGGACATTGACGAGGCGTTCACTGCCGAGGTCGTGGAGACCAGCGTGCTCGGCACGCTGTGGGGATGCGCAGCGGCCGCGGCGGTGCTGCCGCGGGGCGGCTGTATCGTGAACCTCTCCAGCCTCGCCGGCAAACGCGGCAGCGCCAACAACAGCGCGTACTGTGCGGCGAAGTTCGCCGTCAACGGAATCACTCAATCCCTGGCCAAGGAGCTTGGTCCGCGTGGGATACGAGTGAATGCCGTGTGCCCTGTCTATGTCGAGACGGAGCAGATCCTATCGTCCCTCGCGGAGCCCGCCTCGCCGGCGCAGGGCCATTCCGTAAGCACCTATCTCTCATCTTTCGCGGAGACCCAGACCGCACTGGGCCGGTTGCCCACCGCCACGGAAGTGGCGGAGGCCGTCTATTTTCTGGCCAGCCCGGCCGCGTCGGCGATCACCGGGCAGTGCATCAACGTCGATTGCGGAACGCTTCCCCAGTAGGGAGCCGGATGAACGAAATTCGTGTTGTGGCTATCATCCCGGCGCGAATGGCCTCCAGTCGTTTTCCCGGCAAGCCGCTGATCGAGGTGCGCGGCCTACCGATGGTGGAACATGTGCGGCGGCGGGCTTTGCTCTGTAAAGAGTTCTCCGAGGTCGTGGTGGCCACCTGTGACCGGGAGATCGCCGTGACGGTTGAGCGCTACGGCGGCAGGGTTCTCATGACTTCCCCGTCTCACGCGGCCGCCACCGACCGCGTGGCGGAGGCCATGCGCCATCTCGACTGTACGCATGTCATGAACGTTCAGGGAGACGAGATCCTGGTTCTGCCCGAAGATCTCGCAAAGATGGTGCGCGCGATTGCCGCAGAACTGGCGGGATCGGCCTGGAACGCGGTCGCAAAAATCGAACATTCGGATGAGCTGCGCGATCGTTCGATCGTGAAGTGTGTCGTGTCGAAGTCGAGCCGAGTGTTGTTCTGCTCGCGGGATTTCTCCCGTCTCCCTGTCGGCGATGACGTGTTCGAGCCGGTGCGAATCATCCTCGGCATCCTGGCGTACCGGCGGTCCTTTCTGGAGCGTTACAGCGCCATGGAGCGCACGCCGTTGGAAATCGCTGAATCAATAGACCAATCCCGCATCATCGAGCACGACGTGCCGTTGCGCGCTGTGGAGTTCGCAAAAGGTTATCCGGGTATCAACGAGCCGCGGGAGGTCGCGTTGGTCGAAAAGTATCTTGCTGAAGATCCATCGCAAGTCGATGCGCTCGAGGAGATCCTAAAGCTGTGACCCCGGCCGTTTCCGTCGTCATCGTGACCTACAATAAGGAAGCGACGGTCGGCGCGGCGATTGAGAGCGTTCTGCGCCAGACGTATCAAGACCTGGAGATCCTCGTCGTCGATGATGGATCCATGGACCGGACTGCGGAGCGGGCGCGCGCGTTTGGTGACCAGGTCCGGTATCTATACAAGCAAAATGGCGGGACCGGATCCGCGCGGAACCTCGGGATTGCTCAGGCGCGCGGTGAGTATGTCGCGTTTCTCGATGGGGATGATCTGTGGCTTCCACGGAAGCTGGAGGTCCAGATGGCGGCCTTCGATCGCGAGCCGACGGTCCTGGGCGTTCAGTGCAGCGCTTACTGCGTGAACGATGAGCTGGAGGTGATCGAACAGCGAGCCTGTGACCCGGCGCGGGATTCGTTGCTGGATTTTCTTCTTTTTCACAATCTGCCCGCTTTTTCGTCCACGATCGTCGTACGGCGGGATCGCATCCGGGAACTCGGCGGGTTTGGGACTGACCTGGTCATCCTCTCTGACTGGGACATGGCCTGCCGGTTGGCGCGCGTCGGAATACTTCGAAGCGTTCCAGCGTTTCTCGTGCTCTATCGGCACTATACGGGGAACCAGAGCCGGGATGTAGGGATTCATATCGAGCCCGGGATCCGATCATTGACCCGGTTCTTCTCCGATCCCGCGCTGGATCCGATGATTAGCCGCCAGAAGGCGCATGTCTGGGCGCGTTTTTACGCCATGCTGGCGGGGGGCTACGTTCGGAACCGGGAGTGGGGGCCGGGTTTGGGATGGGCATGGCGGGCCATGCGCACATCTCCCCGAGTGGCCCCGTACATCGCCGGAATGCCCGTCCGACACATGCGTCGAGCTTACGCTCTGCGACGGAAGGTGTCGTTCGCCCGGGAGCTATCCTTCGCGCTGAGCTCGCCAGGGCGCTGACGTGATGAAACCGATGGAAGCTTACTTCGGCGAATTGACGCGGATCTTTATAGATGCGTCGAGCAAGGATGAGGCTCACTATCAGAGCCGGCGTGTGCTGGAGGATGTCTCCACCGACCCTTCTTTCATCACGGCGATGCTGCAGAAACACCTCTCGTCGCCAACTGTTCTGAACGCGAAGAACTATCCGGTCGTCGCTGTGAACCTTGAGCTGAATCCGTACTATCACCTGGTGGCCCATTGCTGGATTCCATTGCCCGGCCGCGAAACCGATATCTCGACCAAGGCGATTCATCATCATGGCACGATGCTCCTCACCACCGCGACCGTGTTCGGGCCCGGTTACGAGCACTGGGTATTTACGAAACCAACCGAGGTGGATCCCACGCGCGAGCTGTACGCCATGCAGGTCGCGGATCGTCAGCTTCACGGGCTCCACGACATCGCGTTTGTCGATGCCCATGTCCCGCACCTCCCTCTGTACCCCAGAGCCCTGACGATCACCCTGGCGCTCTGGAGCAGCCAATACAGGACCACCTGGAAGGATTACTTGAAGCGCGTTCCGATTCTGAAAAGGAACGAGGCTGCGCTGCGGCGGTTGGCGGCGCGCGCAGGGCTAGCGGGACAGCTCGACCTTAAGGTCGTCGAGTATTTCGACTTCTATCCTGTGGATGGTGGCTTTAAAGGGATGAAAGAACGGGTGGAATTTGAATTCGGGCCTAACGGGGATTACCTCCAGAGCCTGTTCCATCTCGTTCAGCAAACGGGCAATGATCGACTCGCGTCGCTCGTGGAACAGCATCTGGAGTCCGATCGAGTCCAGCTGGCGAATCGCCACGTCATCAAGGGCCTGCTTGGTGATCTGCGGAGTGGTCGGGCCATAGAGGGGCGGCTGTCCGAGTGTCATCTGGGAGTGCCTCACGCCACGTTCACCTCACAGGACATCGAGCGGGCGATAGTGGCACTGCGAGCCGGGACGAGTAACTGATTTGGGCGCCAACTCGCTGGGCCGGCGACTGCTGAAGCGGCTGTTGTTCCCGTTTCTGAGAGAGCAGAATTACCAGTTCCTTCAGTGTCTGGCGAAGGCCTGGGATATCCGCAGGGGTAGCTGGTCCGAACCCGAGCTTGACCTTATTTCATTTGCTGTCAGATCAGGTGAGTCAGCGCTCGATATCGGCGCAAATTACGGATTGTACTCCTACCATCTTTCGCGCGCCGTGGGGCCGTCGGGGCGGGTGTACGCGTTCGAGCCGGTGCCGTTCACTGCTGCGACGTTCCGGCTCGTGTCCAAGCTGCTTCGTTTTCGAAACGTCGAGTTTGTTCCGAAGGGGTGCGGCGATCATGCCGGTAGGATCGCATTCACGCTCCCGGTGCAAAGCTCCGGGGCCATTTCTGCGGGCCTGGCTCATATCGCCCTGCGCGACAATGAGCGGCCCGGAAGGAACCGGCACTTTCAATATGAGAGAACGGACCAGATCTGGTGCGATGTGATCGTGTTGGACGACTTCTTGCCAGAACTTTCGAACCTCTCGTTCATCAAGAGCGATATCGAAGGGGCCGACCTCCTCGCTCTCCGGGGGGCGGAAGAGCTCATCCGACGGCATCGTCCGATCGTTGTCTGCGAAATCAACCCCTGGTTCCTGGAAGGTTTCGGAATCAAGCTCGAGGAGCTCATGGGATTCTTCTTCGAAAAGGGTTACGGCGTGTACCAGTACAAGGTTGATGGGCAGCGAAAGCGGCTCCGGGCCGTCGCGGTCGAAGATATTGTCGAAGATAATTACGTATTCGTCCATTCGCAACGACGCGACCGCTTCGCTTCCTTGTGGTGATGCTGGTATGAGAGTCCTTGTAACCGGCGGTGCAGGATTCGTCGGTTCGCACACCGTGGACGTTCTGCTGGAAGAAGGGCACGACGTTGTTGTCTTGGACAACCTCGATCAACAGGTGCACCGGCGCGTCGAGGGGGGCCCGGTGAACCTGACGAAGCATTCGAGGGAGCGCGGACTGCGCCTGATGCGGGGAGACGTGAGGGACCGCTCGATGCTCCTCCAGGCGCTGGCGGAAGTGGACGGGGTTCTGCATCTCGCGGCGGCGGTCGGAGTGGGGCAGTCGATGTATCAGCCCTTCAACTACTGTTCGGTCAATGTGGGTGGGACCGCCCAGCTCCTCGACGTTCTGGCCAACGAGCGGACCGGTGTCCGCAAGGTCGTGGTGGCGTCCTCGATGAGTATTTACGGGGAAGGCGCGTATTCGTGCGGCGCGTGCGGGACGGTCTACCCCGTGTCCCGCGACCCGCGGGATCTCGCCTCCGGCGACTGGGAGGTGCGGTGCCCGTCCTGCGGGAGATTCGCGCGTGCGATTTCCACGAAAGAGGATAAACCCCTCGTTCCGACGTCGATCTACGCGATCACGAAGCAGACGCAGGAAGAGATTGTGTTGTGCTTCGGTGAAGCGTACAAGCTTCCGGTGGTGGCCCTCCGCTATTTCAACATTTATGGTTCGCGGCAATCGCTCAGCAACCCGTATACCGGCGTGGCCGCGATTTTCCTGTCGCGTCTCCTTAACGGGAAGCCTCCGGTGATTTTCGAGGACGGGATGCAGAGCCGGGACTTTATCCACGTCCGTGACGTTGCCCGCGCGAACGTGCTCGCCCTGACCTCGTCAGCGGCGGATCACCGGGCACTGAACGTCGGCGGCGGGCTGTCGACCACCGTGCTCGAGATTTTCCGTCAGCTGTCTCGAATCCTGAACGTCTCGATCGAGCCGTCGTTCGCGCGGAGGTACCGGGCGGGGGACATCAGGCACTGCTTCTCGGACTCGACCCTGGCCGAATCGCTGCTGGGGTGGAAGCCGCGGGTCACGCTCAACGAGGGAATGACGGAGCTTGTCGAATGGTGCCTGAAATCCGGTCCGGACGCTCAGGATCTCGTTGATGCCGCGTATTCGGAGCTGGAGCGGAAGAACCTACTGCAATGAATGTTCTGGTGCTGATGCCCTATCTTTACGATACCGTTCCGGGCCAGCGGTTTCGGATCGAGCAGTGGGCGCGGATACTCGAACCGATGGGGGTGCGCTTCCATTTCGTGCCCTTCGAGTCTCAGGGGCTCAAACAGGTTTTACACGCAGAGGGACACCACGCTCAGAAGGTCAGGGAACTGTGTCGCGGTATCTATCGCAGAGTGCGGGTTCTGGGTGCGATAGGGAAGAAGTGGGATGTGATCTTTTTATATCGGGAGCTGTTGCCACTCGGCCCGCCGTTCCTGGAACGGATGCTGGCGCGGAGAGGTATTCCGATCGTGTACGACTTTGACGACGCCATCTTCCGGCCTGACGTGAGTGAAGCGAACCGCCGCTTCAAGTGGTTGAGGTGGTCTCAAAAGACTGGGACGATCTGCCGGCTGAGCGCGCATGTGATCGTCGGTAACCCGTATCTCAGGGATTACGCGTTCACGCATACTGAGCGCGTGTCGGTGGTTCCGACGACGATCGATACCGACGCCTACACTCCTAAGGACAACGTCGGGATTCGCGGCCTGCCTGTGATTGGCTGGAGTGGAAGCCTGACGACGCTGAAACACCTCAGGAGTTTCGGGCCGGCCTTGAAGAGCTTGAAAAAGTCGCTGAATTTTCGCCTCAAGGTTCTCGGGAGCCGGGATTTCCGGCTCGATGGCATGGAGGTAGAGAGCCTCGCATGGAATGCCCGATCGGAAATCTCCGATCTAAAGTCGTTCGATGTCGGGATCATGCCGCTCCCCAATGACGCGTGGTCGCGGGGGAAGTGCGGGTTGAAAGCCCTCCAGTACATGGCTGTGGGCGTGCCGACAGTGGCGTCGCCGGTTGGCGTGAACTCCGAGATCATCGAGGACGGAAAGAACGGATTCCTGGCCTCGAGCGAGCAAGAGTGGGCAGAGAAACTCTCTTTATTGGTCTCTGACGAGGATCTGCGATGGAGGTTTGCGAAGGAAGGGCGCAGGACCGTGGAGGAACGTTATTCGGCAAAGGTCCAAGCCCCCCGCGTCCTTGAGATCTTCGAGCGCGTCGGCTCGCGATGAGAATTTCCTTGTCCACTCGGCGCCATTTCCTGGCTGGCGGCGTTACCTTGCTGCTCCTGGCAGGGGCCGTCGGGATCTCGACATCCACCGTCACAACCCGGCAGGGGAAGGATTTCCAGGTTTCAACCCGGGAAATCCCCGTCTACGTCAAGGTCCTGGATTTCCTCCATCGGCACTACAAGTATGAGGCGCTGGCCAAGCAGATCACACGAGGTCTCAGTACCGATCAAGAACGTGTGCTGACCGCCTTCGACTGGACGAGCCGAAACATTCGACAGACCCCGGAAGGATGGCCAGTGGTGGATGACCACATCCTGAACATCATCATCCTCGGGCAGGGCCTGGATGACCAGATGGCTGACGTCTTCACCACACTCTCGACCTATGCGGGCGTCCCGCGGCTGACCTTCGAGGCAAGAGGGCTCCTGGGAGCTGTGCCTTCGGAGGAGACACTGTGACGGTGGGCGAAACGTGAGACAGTTGTCTGGGGGGCGCGCGGTTGCATGGATCGCGTTGGATCTTGCACGTCCGAGGTGGCGGTATGTCCTGGCGGCTTTTGTGGCCAACGCAATATGTGCTCTTTTCGAAGGCAGCACCATCGGCGTATTGACGATTGCCATCCAGTTGCTCGGTAACCCGGAGGTTCCTCTCGGAACATCCTTGGGGGCATTTGGGAACTGGTTAGAGGGTGCCCGTCTTGTCTATGGCCGCGAACTCCTCTTCATTGGGCTGGTTCTTTTTGCGATCGTCGCCCAGGTTCTTCGGAGTGGTTTCCAGTTCACCGGTGATGCGGCGACAGCTCATCTACAGGCCTGGGTTCAGGCTGAGGCACACAATCGAATTTTTGCCCGCATCATGCGCCTTCCATTTTCCCGCGTGACTTCCTATCGCCTTGGAGATCTGACCGATTACCTGGGCCAGGCTGGTCATCTCCACGATGTTATTGGCCGGTTGAACGAGCTGGCCAGGAACGCGCTTTTCGTCGCCATCTATGGACTGCTGCTTTTTTGGTTTTCATGGCCCATGACCATGGCTGTACTGGCGACGTACTTGCTTGTCTCTCGATTTCTTCATTGGATCATCACCCAGGTGGAACAGCATGCCAGCCGATTTACGGCAATAGCTGTCACCTTGAGTCAAAGCGTCACAGAGCTCCTCCAGGCGATGCGTTTGATCCATACGTTTGCAAAGCAGGAGGGAACCATTCGAACGGTGGATACGCTGACTAGGCGGGGAATGGCAAGCCGCAGGCGGGCCGTGGTTTGGTCAAATGTACTTGAACCCATGACAGACACCCTCACAGTGATGGGAGCAGGGATTTTCGTCCTGGGTGGATACCTGATGTTGGAATCGAGAGGAGCTGGAACACTGCCCCATCTGCTTGCTTTCCTCCTGGCACTCTATCGAGTGACGCCGCGGCTTCGGTCTGTCTATTCCAGCCTTACTGCGCTGGCCAGCCTGGCGCCCAACGCGGCTCGCATGCTGGAGATCCTTCGCCAGGAGGAGGATTTCAAAGATGCAAAGGAGGGTCGGCCGTTTTCAGGCTTTAGCCGGTCAATCGAGTTTCGTGAGGTTACCTTGCGCTATCTTCCGGATGAGTCCCCCGCTGTGCTGGATCTCTCGTTTGAGGTACCGCGAGGGAGCTTTACGGCATTGGTCGGGGTATCCGGAACAGGCAAGTCCACAGTAGCTGATCTTCTGCTGCGCCTCTTTGAACCAACCTCCGGACAAATCTTCGTTGACGGTGTAGACCTGAAGATGTTCAACCGCGTGTCCTGGCGTAGTCGGCTCGGCGTTGTGTCTCAAGATCCCATGCTTTTCCACGCCAGCATCCGGGAAAACATCGCTTTCGGAAAACCGGACGCTACGATGCACGAGATTGTGGTCGCGGCAAAAGCGGGCCACGCCGATGCGTTCATTGCGCGCCTGGCCAACGGCTACGAGACGGTAGTCGGTGACCGGGGGCATCGACTATCAGGGGGCCAGTGCCAGCGGGTCGCCCTCGCGCGGGCCCTTGTGCGCCAGCCGGAGATTCTGATCCTTGATGAGGCAACGAGTGCTCTCGACAGCAACTCGGAGCGGTTCATTCAGCAAGCACTGGATGAGCAACGGGGTGAACGGACTGTCCTTGCCATCGCCCACCGTTTATCCACGGTGGCCCGCGCGGATCAGATTCTGGTTCTGGCGGAAGGACGACTGGTGGAGCGAGGCACCCATCAGGAACTGCTTGATCTGAACGGTATTTACGCCCGCCTCTGGCGACTCCAATCACAAGGCCGGGCGGAAATGCCCTCACCTTCACCCGTGAATCTGCGTGTCTAAGGTCGTCTGTGATTTCTGAACTTCCGGCCCAACTCGTTCCATCAATCCTGCCGACCTTTGAGATTTGGTGTCAGCGTCTCTCTATTGTCTCGACGCCATCAACGACTCCCGAGGAATTCTCAGTTTTGGAATGACCTACATTCAGCTGTTAGTCATTGGCT
>Ga0184639_10001071_pt1 | contig 11534 bp, 5 predicted proteins | sample PLM31_170_b2_FD_133155 | JGI IMG/M metagenome (GOLD analysis project Ga0184639, IMG submission 133155) | Groundwater sediment microbial communities from an aquifer in East River, Colorado, USA - PLM3-1_170_b2 | ecosystem: Environmental > Terrestrial > Soil > Riparian zone | place: USA: East... | reverse complement strand
TCGGCGTCGCTTACCGGGAACGTCAGCGAGAAGGTGGCGCCCTGCCCTTCGGCGCTCTCGACGGCGATCAGGCCCCCATAGCGGGAGACGATGCCGTACGTAATAGAGAGGCCGAGGCCGGTCCCCTTTGGGCCCTTGGTGGTGAAGAACGGGTCGAAGATCTGGCGCTGGACGGCTTCAGAAATGCCGGCGCCGGTATCGCTTACCTTGACGACCACGTCGCCCGCCTCCACCCGGGTTGTCAGCGAGAGGGTCCCGCCCTCGGGCATGGCGTCCACGGCGTTGAGGATCAGGTTCGTGAGAGCCTCGCGGAGCTCGGCGGGGTCTCCGGCGATCTCCGGGATGGGATCCAAGGTGGTCGTCACCTCGATCGTGAGGCCCTGGCTCTGGGCCTCCTGCCCCCACCGTGCCTGTGTCACCTCCAGGGCTTCCTTCACCACCCGGTTCAGGTCCACCGGGACGAAAGGCTGGTCGCGCCGAATCCGGGCGAACTCCTGGATCCGCCGGACCGTTCGGGCCCCATCCGTGGCGGCTCGCTCGATGACCTCGAGCCACTGCCTGAGCTTGGGGTCTTCCACTTTTCGGAGGAGAAGCTGGGCGCGGCCGAGGATCGCGGCCAAAAGATTGTTGAAGTCGTGGGCCACTCCGGAGGCCATCTCGCCCAGCGCCCGGAGTTTTTCCGTGCGGATGAGCTGGTCCTGGGCCGCGGCGAGTTGCTGGTAGGCGCGCGTGCGCTCGTCGAAGAGTCGGGCGCTCCGGAAGGCAAGGGCCGCCAGACTGGCGATGTTCAGCAGAAGGCGCTCGTCGGCGGCGGTGAAGGGACGGGCATTGCTCCGGAGGATCAGCCCTCCGATCGTCTTGTCTCCGGCCACCATCGGGGCACCGAGCCAGTACGGGTACTTCAGGGAGTCTTCGAAGGGTCTCACGCCTTCCCGCCGGCACTCGGCCGCGTAGTTGTCGGTCCGGATGGGCCGCCCGCTCTCGACGAGCCGGGTGAACAAGCCGTCCCCGACCGGGTAACGCCGGGGGTTTGGCCTCTCCTCCCCCTCCAGCACGCGCAGGGCAACCTCGACCTCCTGGCGAGCCTAGTCGTAGAGGAGGATCAGCATGTTGCGCGCGTCGAGGACGCGGGCCACCTGCCCATGAATGGCGCCCACCAGTTCGGCCAGATCCAGCTGGCCCGTGACTGCCCGGGAGAGTTCGTGGAGCACCGACAGTTCCTCGAGCTTGCGCTGATTCTCCTGGAAGAGGCCCGCGTTTTCCACGGCCACGCCCGCCTGGATGCCCATCGCTTCGACCAGGGCCAGCTCCCGCTCGGAGAACTCCCGCGTCCGCTCCCACCACACTGCGATGAAACTGCCTATCACGCGGTCCTTGGCCACGATCGGAGCGAAGAGCTGCACGCGGTGGGGCGCCACCGCTTTCAGGGCGGCGGGGATGCGGGGATCCTCCGGCACGTTGCTCGAAACCATCACGCGCTTGGACCTGAACCCGTCGGCGTAGAAGGTGATTTCGGCGGGATCGATGCGGACGGTCCGCAACGCGTCCAAAAAATTGCGCGGTACCCGGAAGCCCACGACGGGCTCGAGCTGGCCGGTGGCCGGATCAAGCAGCCACACCCCCACCGAGTCAGCGTCGATGATGTGCGTCACCTCGCGGAGGAAGTGGCGGAGGAGCGGCTCGAGGTCCAGGGTGGTGGACAGCGCCCGGCTGACGTTGAGGAGCGTCTCGGTCTCCCGCAGCTTGTCCTGGGTCTGCCGGACGAGATCGGCGTTCTCGAGGGCCAGCCCGACTTGGGATGCCACGCCTTCGACGAGGCGAAGCTCCGCGGAAGTAAACGTCCGCCCGGGACTCCACCAGACAAGAAAGAGACCCCCGACGATCTCTCCCCGCACCAGAGTCGGCGCGAACAGCACGGCACGGGGGCGGATGGCTCCCAGGAAGTCCCGATCAAACCGGGGGTCGCTCATGGCGTCCGAGGTCCAGACGGGCTTCCGTGTTTCCCACGCCTCCTGGAGAATCGGAAACCGAGAGATGTGAAATGGCCTATCGAGGAATACCGGGAAGAGGTTTTTCGGCACGTGATAGCCCGCCAGGGGGACCAGGGCCTCCTTCTTCGAATCGAGGAAATACGCCCCGACCATATCGGCCTGGAAGGCGCGGCCCACCTCACGAGCCACCTGCCGCATGCCTTCCTGGAGCGGCAGGTTGAGCGAGAGAACCCGCGCGACGGACAGGAGCGTTTCCGTTTCCTTCAGGCGCTCCCGAATCTCCGCGTAGAGCCGGGAGTTGTCGAGAGCAAGAGCCAGCTGGCCGGCGATCGTCACGGCCAGATCCACCTGCCACTGCTCGAAGGTCCTTCCACGCTCGGTGTAATCCAGGTTCAGCGCCCCCACAACCCGATCCTGGCGGATCAGGGGAACCACGAGGTAGGCTCGAAGCCCATAGGCCTCGATCCATTCGCGCGGGATCAGGTCAGTGTCAGCAGTGTCCGGGATGATGACGGGCCGCTTCGTGTCGATTGCGATCGCGTGAGCCGGCACCTCCTGGGGCGCGAAGGGCTGCATGGCCACGAATTTGGCCCAGAGGTCGGGCGCCTTCCGGCCATCGGCGAACTGGGACATGAGGGGGATCGTCCGGTTCCCCTCCCAGAACGCGATGGTGCAGCGATCCACCTGGCAGACCTGGGCGGCCTTGATCGTGACCTGTTTCAAAAGCCGCTTCACGTCCAGGGTGGAACTCAGGATCTCGGCGACCTCGAGAAGGGCCTGCGTCTCCCGAAGCCGTCGGGTCGTCTCGGCGTAGAGTCGGGCATTGTCGAGGGCGATCGCCGCCTGGGCCGCGAGGGAGCCGAGGAGGGATCGCGTCTCGGGCATGACCGGATGGGGCGCCGAGCGATACATGACGAAGGCCCCCAGCACGCGAGCCCCGAGCGTGATCGGATACGCGGTCAGATACCGGAGCCCGTGGCGAATCGCCCACGAGGCACGGAGAATCCGACGATCGTGCTCGATCCGGGTCCAGAGGATCGGCTCCCGGTGCTGGACCACCCATCCCACGGCGCCCTCGCCCAGGGCTACTTCATCGGCGAACCCCGCGGCGACCTCAGGATCGCCGACAGTCACGGAGCGGCGCAGGCGCTGGCCCTCGGGCGTAACCACCCACACGTGTGCCTGCGGCGCCTCGAAGAAGGTGGACACGGCCTGGGCGATGTTCTTCAACACTTCTTTTACCTGGAGCGACGAGGACACCAACCGGTTCACCTCATCGAGAGCGCGCAGCCGGTCGCCGTACTCCTTTGCCTCGCGGTAGAGGCGGGCATTCTCGAGGGCGATGGCCGCCTGAGCCGCAAAACCACCGAACGTTTCGAACTCCGTCTGAGTGAATCGCCGTCCCCCTTCCTCACGGTTCAGCGCGATCACTCCCAAAAGGCGGTCACGGGAGATGAGCGGCTGGGCGATCAGATGGACGCTTCCCAGCGTGTCGATCCCGTGCGCCGCGAGAGAGGCCGCGTAGGCCGAGCTCGCGAAGTCGTTCCCCAGCAGGCCCCGTCGCTCGACGGCTGCCGTGCCGGCGATGCCGACGCCAAGGGGAATGCGAAGGTCCCGGACCTTGGGGGGCATCCCGTATGAGGACCGGGGGACGAGCGTCGAGCCCGTCTCGTCGAGAAGGAAGACGACCCCCCGCGCCTTCAGCAGCGCACTGGCGCGCTCGATGATGAGATCGAGCAGCCTCTCCGGGATCAACTCGGCAACCAGCTCGCGCTCGATCTCCCCCAGCGCCTCCACCTGGGCCCTGCGCGCCTGTTCCAGCGAGAAGAGCCGGGCGTTCTCGAGTGCCACGGCCACCTGGTTGGCGAACGTGGTGAGGTACTCCCTCTCCTCGTCGCTGAAACGGTGGCCCGCCTCCCGGTGGACGACCAGGACGCCGAACGGCCGCTCGCCGGAGAGGGGGAGCGCGAGCACCGCCCGGGTGCCAACCGTCCCAATCTGGGCCCGCGTCTCCGGGCGGAGCGTGATGGTAGGGTCGTTCAGGACGTCCTCAGTCCACACTGGCCGATTCTCGGCCACGGCACGCCCGGCCACCCCCTCGCCGATCCGGAGCCGGTGGGTCCGCCAGAAAGCCTCCCGTGAGCCGAAGCCATGAAGGAAGCACAGCTCGGAGCTCTCCGCGTCGAGGGAAAAAATCCCCACGTCGGAGATGTCCAGGCTCTCCCGGCACCGCGTCGCCACCGTCTCCAGAATCCGGTCCACGTCGAAAGTGGAGACCAAAAGCCGCCCCATCTCCGCGAGCGTGCGCATGCGCGCGGCGCGCCGGGCGGCGGACTGGTAGAGGCGGGCATTCTCGATGGCGATGGCCGCATGGTTGGCCAGGGACTGGAGCAGGCTGACTTCCTCCTCGCTGAACTCGTGCGGTTCCCTGAGCGCGATGCCAAGTGCCCCGAGCGTCCGATCCCCCAGCAACATGGGCGCGCCGGCGTAGGAGATCACCCCGTCGGCCCGGTGGCGCTCGCGATTCACTGGGCGCGGGTCCTCCCGGAGATCGGCGATGACCAGCGGGGCCTTCGTGGCCACGATCTGCCCGACGAGCCCTTCCCCGACCCGGAACCGCGTGATTCCGAGGTCCTCGGAGAGCGACCCGGCATGGGCCCGGAGAGACAGCGTCTCCCCACCCTCGTCCACAAGCCAAAGCCGGGACACGCTGGAGCCAAACAGCTCCACGGCCGAGCCCACGACCCGGTCCAGGACCTCCTCGACTCTCAGGGTGGCTGTCAGGGTCTGGGTGAGCTGGGCCAGGGTTTCGAGCCGTTTCCCCCGGCGCGTGGCCGCCTCGTAGAGTTGGGCGTTATCCAGCGCCACCGCCGCCTGGCCGGCGAGCGCGCTCAGGAGGCGGACCTCGGAGAATGCGGGCGAGTGCTGCTCCCACCAGTACACGGCCAGAACACCGTAGGGGTCGCCCTTGATGAGGATCGGGACGGATAACACCGCCCGGTATCCCTCCCGCGTGACGAGATCCCGCGCGCTCTCGCTGAGGGGAACGGTCGGGTCGTTCAGGAGATCGGAAGACCAGACCGGAGCGCGATACTGCAGGGCTTTCCCCGACGTCCCCTCCCCCATGCGGACTTGAAGGGAGCCAATGAACTCGGAAGACAGCCCAATCCCCCGCTCGTAGACGAGCAGGTCGGAGCGCAGGTCCACTTTAAAGATCCCCGCCGCCCGCACGCTCAGCAGGGCTCGGGCGCGCTCCACGATCACGTCCAAGACGCGCTCGACCTTCAACGCCGAACCAACGAGGCCGGCGACTTCGAAGAGCGCTTGATGCTCGGCGGCGCTGCGGGAGGCTTCCGCGTAAAGCCGGGCGTTCTCCATCGCGATAGCCGCCTGGGTGGCGAACGACATCAGAAGCTCGATTTCCTCCTTGGAGAAGCGAGTGAGACGCCGCGTCACAATCGCCAGCACGCCGAGGACCCGATTCTGGAAGAGGAGGGGAACCCCCGCGAAAGACACGCAGCCCTCCTGCCTCAGCCATTCGACGTTGAGGGTCCGGGGATCGTCGAGTACCCGTTCGATCACCAGCGGCTCGCCCGCTTGCGCCACGTGGCCGACCAGCCCCTCTCCGAAGACAAAGGTCGTCTTTCCCCTCGCGGGGGCGGCGGCTCCCGCTCCGCTCTCACCGCGTAAAAGGAGCCGGTCCTCCTCGGCGACCCACAAGCGGACCGACGAGTCGGGGAGCAGGCCGGCGGCCGTCCGAATGACGCCATCGAGCACCTCGCCGACATCCAGGCGAGCGGTGACCGTCTGGGCCAGCTTAACGAGACTCTCCAGCCGTTCCTCCTTCTCGCGGGTTTCGGCAAACAGAGCGGCCCGCTCCACCGCCGCGCCGACCTGGTAGGCCACAGCCTCTATGAGGTGCGTCTCCTCGGGGGTGAACTCGCGCGCCGCCGAGGCAGCCAGGATCATCACGCCCCATACCTCCCCCTTCACCAGGATGGGCAGGGCGATCTGGGTCCGGTGCCTTCTGTCCGGCGAGCCGGAAGGCCCGTCTACGACGGTCAGACGCCCGGTCTTCATCGCCCGGGCGAGCGACGAGCCCGGGACGGAGCGTATTCCGAAGCTCTCCTCGAGCTCAGGTGAGAGGCCGCGCTGGGCGATCAGCGAGAGCGTCTGGCCTCCCGCCGCGGCCTGATAGAGCGCCGCCATATCCATCTCCGTCACGCGACGGACCACCTCCAGCGTCTCCTCCACCGTGGGGACGAGATCGACGCTCCGGTTGAGCGTGAACGCAACAGCATTCAGCGCTTGAAGCTCCCGGTTCCGGTGCTCGACTTCACGCCGCCCGCGCTCGAGGAAGACCCCCATCTCGTTGAAGGCACGGGCGATGTCCTCCAGTTCCCCCCCTCGACCCGGGGAAATGCGCGTATCGAAGTCCCCGGCCGCCACTCGGCGCGCGCCTTCCCCAATCGCCTCGATCGGCTGGAGCACACGGCGGGCCAGGATCCAGCTGGCCACAAACGTGGCGCACCCGGTGAACAGTAGGAACCCGACGATCCACGTCGAGACGAGGCCCTGGGCTGCCCGCAGTTCGGCGTCCGGGGCCAAGAGCCAGAGCGCCACATCGGACCACCGCCCGACCGGGCGCAGAAAATACGAGGCGCCGCTCAGCTCCACCCGCCCCGCCCGCGTGGCCTCGGCCCATCGCACGCCGGACGTCCCCTCGGGAAGGGTGGAGTAGGCGGGTGCTCCCTCCGCGAGCAAGAGAAGCTCGACCCGGGGAGAATTGGCGCCCAGCCGCTTGGCGAGGCCCTCGAACTTTCTCCCCACCACCACGGTTCCCAGGGAACGTCCGTCTTGCACGATCGGGACGACGCCCAGCAGCATCGGCACCCCGGATACGAGCTGGATCGCGCCGATGGGAGCCGGGGACCCGACGGGCAGGCCCGTCCCGGCGGGAACCGACGCGGCGGGAACCTGCACGAGGGGAGCATTCCGCTCGTCCACGATCAGGACCAGGTCGGCGACGCGTTCAAGCGTGAGCGAGAGCATTCGGGGAGAAGCGCCGCGCGCGAGGGTCCCCCAGTCGCCCTTCATGACCCCCTGGATGACCGCCGGATCGCGGGCGAGGAGCCGCGCCTCTCGTTGAAGATCCTCAAGGGCGGCATCCACGAGGGCGGCGATGGTGCGCGTCCATCGCTGAAAGTCCGCCTCGGCGGACTGAGAAAGCTGGGAGGAAACAGAAGGCAGACCGACCAGGGCCAGGACGATCAGCGGAACCAGCACCGCTGCCAGCAAGGACAGAAGAACCCGCGTGGACCAGCGCACAGGGATATGCCTCAGCCTGGCCTAACGGCCCGGGTACGACCGCTGGATGTGGCCGTCGGCAAGCCGGTTCTCTCGGGGCCCGTCGAGGACGAGGTGGCCGGCCTCGAGAACACAGCCCCGGGGGGAAAGCTGCAGCGCCCGCAGCACGTTCAGCTCCACATGCCATAGTGCCACAGCTGTCCGGTTTATTGCCACGAGATTGTACGGCGGCCGCTCCGCGTTCGCGGAACGTCAGGCGGGGGAAGGCCACCCGGCGCTAGATCGGGCCGAGGAGGTGCTGAGCGATCACGATCCGCTGAATCTGGTTGGTCCCTTCGTAGATCTGCATGATCTTCGCGTCGCGCATGAAGCGCTCAACCGGGTACTCGCGCGTGTAGCCGTAGCCGCCATAGATCTGAACGGCGTCGGTGGCCACGCGCATCGCCGTATCCGCCGCGAAGCACTTGGCCATGGAGGACTCCCACGTGGTCACCTCCACCCCGCGGTCCTGAAGGCCCGCCACGTGGTGGATCATCAGACGCGAGGCATGCACAGCCATCGCCATGTCCGCGAGCATGAATTGGATTCCCTGGAATGCCCCGATCGGCTGGCCGAACTGTTTCCGCTGGCGGGCGTACTCCGTGGCCGCGTCGAGCGCCGCCTGGGCGATTCCGAGTGCCATCGCCCCCGTGGGAGGGCGCGTGAAGTCCAAGGTCCTCATGGCGATCTTGAACCCCTCCCCTTCCCCGCCAAGGCGGTTTCCCACCGGGACAGCGCAGTCGGTGAAGTGAAGCGCGACGGTGGGCGATCCCCGGATCCCCATCTTCTTCTCTTTTTTCCCCACCGCGAAGCCGGGCATCCCGGGCTCGATCAGAAAGGCGGTGATCCCTTTTACCCCCTTGGACTTGTCCACGGTGGCAAACACCACGAGGACACCGGCGTGATCGCCGTTGCTGCACCATTGCTTGGAGCCGTTCAGGATGTATCGGTCCCCCTTCCTGACCGCCGTGGTGGAGAGCGAGGCGGCGTCGGACCCGGAGCCGGGCTCCGAGAGCGAGAAGGCGGCGAGGATTTCGCCGCTGGCCAGCCGCGGCAGGTAGCGCTTCTTCTGCTCCTCGGTTCCCCACCAGAGGATCGGCAGACCGCCGAGGGGCTGGACTACGTACTGGGTGGCCGTGGCCGCGCAGGCCCAAGCGATCTCCTCCGTCACCAGCGAGAGCGCCAGCCATCCCATATCGGTCCCGCCGTACGCCTCGGGCAGCCAGATCCCGTGAAGTCCCTGCTGGGCGAGGAGCCGGATCGACTCTTCGGGAAAGGCCTCGGTCTCGTCCACCCGGGCGGCGAGCGGCGCGATTTTCTCGCGCGCGATCTCCCGCGCCAGGTCGCGAACCGCCCGCTGCTCATCGGTCAGGTAGTAGAGCTGCTGCACGATCGCCTCAGCGGAGATCCCGCTCACTGCTTGCTGTAGTCATAAAACCCGCGCCCGCTCTTCCGCCCGAGGCGACCGGCCAACACCATGCGCTTCAGCAGCGGGGGCGGGGCGTAGCGCGCCTCGCGGAACTCCTCGAACATCACCTCGGCCACGTACATGGCCGTGTCCAACCCGACCAGGTCCAGGAGCGCGAAGGGACCCATCGGGTGGCCGCAGCCGAGCTTCATGGCCTGATCCACGTCCTCGAGCGCCGCCAGGCCCGACTCGTACACCCGAATTGCCTCCAGGAGGTAGGGAATCAGCAGCCGGTTCACGATGAAGCCGGTCGAGTCCTTGACGTCCACCGGCACCTTGCCGATCGCCTGGGCCCACTCCCAGGCCAGCTTGAAGGACCCCTCGTCGGTCAGGATGGTCCGTACCACCTCGACCAACTTCATCAAAGGGACGGGATTTAAAAAGTGCAGCCCCAGCACCTGTCCGGGCCGCTTCGTGGCCGCGGCCATCGCGGTGATGTTGCACGAGGAAGTGTTGGAGGCCAGCACGGCGTGAGGCGGGCAGATCCGGTCCAGCTTGGCGAAAGTCTCGTTCTTGAGCGATTGGTTCTCGGAGATCGCTTCGACGACGATGTCGCACGCCTTGAGATCCTCGAGCCGCGTTCCGCCCGTGATCCGACCCAGGATCGCGTCTTTCTCCTGAGCGTCCAATTTGGCCTTGGCGACAAGCCCGTCGAGAGTCTTCCGGATGCCCGAGAGCCCCTTGTCCAGCAGCGCCTGGTTCGCTTCGACGACCACGGTCGAGAACCCCGCCTGGGCAGACACCTGGACGATCCCCGACCCCATGAGTCCGCAGCCAACGACGCCAACGGTTTTTATCGCCATGGAACCCTCCTGTGCACGCTCGAGTAGATGACAGGTGAGGCGGAGCGGACGACGAAGCCTCGGGGGCGCTGAGACGACTAGCGGGCCACCAACGAACCGAACCTAAACCACGCGGATCGTCCGAACGTGGCGGGCCAAATGACGAGCCAGACAAGGCCCGAGGGAGGCGGCGGCCGGAGGCGTACGCGGTTGTACGTTGAGGACCGGCGACGACCGAGAACGCCGTATGGCGAAGTTAGTTGGCCCGCCACTAGCGGCGGCCGCGGCCCGGCAGACCCACCGGCGCGTGGTAGGTCCCGTCCGGACAGGGATTCTTGATGATGACGTGGACCGTGGAGTTGCCGAAGCGGGCACTCCCGTCAGGAAGCATCCCCCACTCGCCCGCCGCTCGCGTCTCAGGCCCCGCGCGCAACGATTCCCGGAACGCCGCCCCGGGCTTCTCCATCGGGAGCGCGAGCATGTTCAGGATTAGCGGGGCGTTGAGCGCGGGGCGCAACTCCTCGGCGCCGAGCGACGCCACCGGGCCCAGCAGGATCCCCGCGAGCGCCAACACGCCCACGAGCGCCCGCACTCGTTTCACGGCTGATTCTCGCCTAATCATAAACGATGAGCGAGTGAATGGGGTACTGCTTGATCTTGTCCCGACCCTTGAGGAACCCCAGCTCGATCAGGAACGCAACGCCCACCACGTGACCGCCCAACTGCTCGATCAGCCGAAGCGTGGCCGCCGTGGTCCCGCCCGTGGCGAGGAGGTCGTCCACGGCGAGCACCCGCTGGCCGGCCTTGATCGCGTCCTCGTGGATCGCCAGGGCGTCCCGCCCGTACTCCAGCTCGTACTCGACTTCGATGGTCTTCCCGGGAAGCTTGCCGAGCTTGCGCACCGGCACGAAGCCCGCCCCCAGCTCCGCGGCTACAGCGCCGCCGAAGATAAAGCCGCGCGACTCGATGCCCACAACCAGCTCCACCCGCTCCTGGATGTAGCGGAGCGCGATCTGGGTCACGACGAACTTGAAGGCCTCGGGCTCCTTCAGGAGGGTAGTGATGTCCTTGAAGAGGACGCCCTCCGTCGGGAAATCCTTGATGTCCCGGATTTTCGCCTTCAGGTCGCCGAGTTGCATGCGGTACGGGATTCCTCCGCCAACGCCCGATCTTACCGCCGCCCCCGCTGCACCGCAACCTTAAAAACCGCCCTGCGGCACCTCGGCGAGGCGGGCGAGGCAGTCGGGGAGATCGGCGAGATCGTCGAGGATGAAATCGGCTTCCGGTGAGCCGCCGCCACCATGAGCCCTAAAGTGGCAGACCCGCATGCCAACCGAGCGGGCGCCGGCCACGTCCGCGGCAGCATCATCCCCGATGTGCAACGCCCGGGCGGGTTCGGCGCCCATCCGCAGCAGCGTCTCCCTGAAAATCTCTGGATGCGGCTTCCGATAGCCGATCTCATCGGAGTAGGAGAGCGTCGTGAAGAAGCCGAGGAACCCGTAGTGGTGGAGCACCTGTCGAAGGACCACCCCCGGCGTGCGCCCGGTGTTGGAGATGACTGCCAGCCTGACGCCTCGCTCCCGTACGGCCACAAGGGCTTCCCGCACGCCCGGCACCGGAAGCAGGCGCAGCACGGGATTGATGTAGGCGGTGACGGCTTCGTCGAACAGCTCCGAGGATAGGTCGGCAGTCACCCCGGGGCCCGCCATCTCCAGAAAACCCTTGACCTGCTCTCGATACGGGAGGTCGCGGTGCCGAGCCCAGACACGCTCGGCCAGGGCGCGACCCGAAGCGTCGTAGGCGGCCCTCAGCTCGTCGGGCGGTGTGGGGCGTCCGGCCCGCGCCAGGACCGATCCGACTCCCTCCAAGCGGAGCCGCCTGCCCCGCTCGCGATTGTCAGGGGTCTCGATGACCAGGGTGCGCCAGAAATCGAAGGTGACGGCCTGG
>Ga0184639_10001070_pt1 | contig 11537 bp, 6 predicted proteins | sample PLM31_170_b2_FD_133155 | JGI IMG/M metagenome (GOLD analysis project Ga0184639, IMG submission 133155) | Groundwater sediment microbial communities from an aquifer in East River, Colorado, USA - PLM3-1_170_b2 | ecosystem: Environmental > Terrestrial > Soil > Riparian zone | place: USA: East... | reverse complement strand
GGCCGGCCACTATAACGCATGCAGGCAGAACTATTTTTATTTTGGGCAGCCGCACTCCCTCTGCTTGACGAAAGTAGCAATAGTGCAGATGCGCTCGTCGCAGGACAAGCAGGAGAACCTGATCAAGTCAATTGAATTTATCAATGAAGCCGCATCTAACAAGGCTGAACTTGTTTGTTTTCCCGAGTTCCAAATGGCCTATTCTCCGGCAAGCCAGTCGGCGAGGCAGCTCGCCAGCATTGCGGAAACCGTCAAAGGGGAATTTGTCACCTCACTTTCCAAGGCAGCCAAGAAGAACAAGGTTGGAGTGGTGGCTACAATTTATGAGAAGAGCGACTCCACCCGGGTTTACGACAGTGCCGTGGCGTTGAGCCCAGCAGGCGCTGTGTTATCCGTGTATCGCAAGCTGCACCTTTATGATGCCCTTGGATTCAAGGAATCTGCAAAGCTAGCGCGGGGCAAGACGATCAAAGAACCGGTAAAGACAAAGGCAGGAACCATCGGCCTCTTGATATGCTATGACTTGCGGTTCCCCGAGCTTTCCAGAATCCTGACAGTCAAGGGCGCGGACGTACTTGTCGCTCCTTCCGCCTGGGTTCAGGGAGAAATGAAGGAAGAGCACTGGCAAATAATGACAAAAGCCAGGGCAATCGAGAATGGCTCGTACCTCATTGCCCCCGACCAAGTGGGCAACATTTATTGCGGCAGAAGCATGGTTGTCGATCCCTTTGGAGTGGTGCTGTTAGACATGGGCCAGCGAGAAGGAGTAGAAACCATTGAGATCGAAAGCTCACGCGTCAAGCAAGTTAGAAGATCGCTGCCGCTGCTGAAAAATCGTCGGACAGACATGTACTAATTTTCGTTCTAACAGGTCAAGGCCAGAAAGTGGTCGTTATGGGTGGTCTTCCACTCGATCCTGCATTCGTGCTTGTCGACGGGGCACGGAAACCTTTCATTGCAATACTCGCAAAGATGGGAATGATCGCTACCCATTGTCATCGTATTAGCTGCTCGTTTTTTAAGAACGTAGTGAAGCCTCCTTAGCGAACGTCGTTCTAGAGTCTCGCTACTGTCTTAGCCGGGCAATTGACGTTGATGCAGATCCTCCATTGCTTGGCGCGGCGTGCAAACATGACTCCGATAACTGGCCAGCCGCATTCTTTGCAATTCTTATTTGTAATCCTGATCGCGCCCCTCTGAGGCAGTGGGGCAGTGGCCCTGCACGCACCGACAGAATAGTTCGAGCAGCCGACAAATCGCTTTTTCGTCGCCCGCGACCTTATTATCCGCAGCTGGCCATTCTTGCATACCGGGCACTTGCCAATAACCGAAGCAAGAGCGCGGTCAGACGCCGAAGCAGCGCCAATGTCGCTGCCGATTTCTGTCCGCTTTTCCAAAAACGCGGAAAGTGATCCGATCAGCGTGTCAGTAGCGCGCTCAATAGCATCGGTACTATCTGCTGTCCCGCTCTCGACGTGGTCGAGCTCATCTTCCATCGACCTGGTAAGTTCCGTAGAGATTATTGCTGGGACAAACGCTTTCATCGATTCAATAATCGCAAAGCCAAGATCTGTGACTTCTATACCTCCGCGAGTTGTAGTGGCATAGTTCCTCTTAATCAGGGTCGCAATGATGTCCGCCCTTGTTGCCTTTGTGCCAATCCGCTCTTGCTCCATCCTGGCGAGAAGGCTTGCCTGGTTGTACCGGCGGGCCGGCTGCGTGAGCTTTTCTTCCATTTCTGTTTTCAAGTTTTCAACCTTGTCACCTTCGCGCAATTCAGGGAGCTCATTATGTTCTAGGCTCACATAGGGCCTGTAGAACACGGTCCACCCTCCATAGAGCGGCTTGCTGCCCTCGGCCCCGTATTCGTGCCCTGCAACATCGATTGTAACTTCGGTGCTCTGCCTTGACGCAGGGTCACCAAAAGTGGCAAGGAATCTTTTCACTATCAGGTCATAGATCTTGAATTCGAGGCCGCCCAGCTTCTGCCTGGGCGCGGCGCCGGTGGGGTAAATTGCAGGATGCGCGGGGTCTGTCATCGATCCCTCTTTAGGCGTCAGGCGACCCCGCGAGAGCAGCATTGCTGTCAATCTACCGTAGCTGCCGATCCCTGCGAGTCCGGAAATGATTTTTGCATATCCAATGGAAGATGGTAGCTTTTGGCTCGATGTTCGCGGGTAGGATATCAGCGCCAGCAGGTACAGCTTTTCGGCAATCGCCAGAGTGTACCCGGGCGAAGTTTTGAACAGCCGGTACGCCTCCCGCTGGAGGTCGCCGGTGTTGAACGGAGTTGGCTGGGCTAGCACGATTTTCCTGACGGCGATATCCTTTACTGTTCCGTCAATGCCCGTGCAAGCCGCGAGTATTACTCTTGCTTCGGCAAGGGATCCCACCCTTGGCCTGACATACTGCGCCGAAAATTTTTGGTCATCTTTGCTAAATTGCGCCGTTATGATCCAGTAGGGGTCAGGTATGTGCATCCTGATCTCGGATTCCCTCTCTACGGCGAAGGAAAGGGTAGGACCCTGCACTCTTCCAATGGACAGGTTGCGGTAGCTGCCCGACGAAGCCTTGAACGATCCCGCAAGTGCCCGCGAAAGGTTGACGCCGTACAGAAAGTCGAGCATGTGGCGAGACCGGCCGGCCTTTGCAAGTCCGACATTTGGAGCCGTAAGGTTCTCAAAGGAATTTCTTATTTCCTCCTCTGTGAGCGTTGAAAATTTTGCGCGCATTGACCGTAGGTACATGCCGCTGCAGGCATACTCTAGAATGCTGTGTCCAATCACTTCGCCCTCCTGATCATAGTCGCAGGCATGCACAAACGACGAAGCATTTCTTGCAAGATCGGAAATAACTCTGATCACAGCGCCGGCCCGTGCATTTTTTGGAACCGGCGCCCATTCCAGATCAAGCGCCGGGTAAACGCTTCTGTTCGCTGTAGCGTCGCCCAAGCCGTAGAGGTGCCCAAGAGCCGAGCATACTACATACTGCCTATCGCCGCGGCTGACTTTGAAAACTGCAACGCCCTGTGGCCTTGATTCGCGAGTTTCGCCCAGCGCATTTGCTATCCTTCTGGCAGCGTCCGGCTTTTCGCATACTACAAGGGTGTACATGCAACATGGAAGATTGCATCAGTTTTAGCTTATTAATGCAATCCCATTCAACTTGCCGATCGAACAATTCGTCTCAACTGCAGTATACACGGGGAATGATTCTTACATACTGGGAGTGTTTAAGCTATTTATACTGCAAACGCGCTCTTTTTAAAATATGGCAGAGAAAGTTTGCATCCTTGGCGCGGGCAGCACAAGATATGGGAAATTGAATGAGGGCATCATTGAAATTGCGCTCAACGCTGCAAAAGGTGCCATAGAATCGGCGGGGATCACTCCTAAGGATATCCAAGCCGGTTACATTTCAAATGTTTTCGGAGTTGCCGACAAGCAGGTGCACATGGCGCCTGTCATCATGAGCAACCTTGGGATATCGCACGTGCCTGGGCTCACCATCGAGTCAGCCTGCGGCTCCGGCTCTGTGATGTTTCGCGAGGCGTTTGCCAACGTGGCGGCCGGATTTTACGACTGTCTGCTTGCACTCGGCGTCGAAAAGGTGACGCACACCGGAACTGCCCGCAGCACAACGCTATTCTCGTACTGTTCTGACTTTTTTTATGAAGGGGGTAATGGCGCTTCATTCCCGGGGCTGTTTGCGTCCATGGCCCGCGCCTACATGACGACGCACAAGGCAACCGAGGAGGATTTAGCGAACGTCGCAGTAAAGAACCACGACAACGGGCTTTTGAACCCGAAGGCACACGTCCACAAAAAAATTACCGTTGACGACGTCCTTAAATCTCCAATAGTCGCGTCGCCGCTAAAGTTGCTCGACTGCTGCCCGTTCTCCGACGGCGCGTCTGCCACTATCTTGTGCAGCGAAGAGTTTGCAAAGAAAAGTGGAAGGCCGTATGTTGAGGTAATCGGGTCTGGTAGGGGCGCATCCCCAGCCGCGGTTCAGGCCCGCGAAGACATCACTACTATCCCAAGCACAGTTGCAGCCGCCAGGCAGGCGTACAAAATGGCTGGCATTGCCCCTAAAGACATCGACTTTGCAGAAGTCCATGACTGCTTTACGATAGCAGAAATAATTGACATAGAGGATCTCGGATTTTTCCCCAAAGGCAAGGCCGCGCATGCAGTCCGCGACGGGGCAACCCGCCTAACAGGCGAGATACCGATAAACCCGTCGGGCGGGCTAAAGTCCAAAGGGCACCCGATAGGGGCCACTGGCGTCGGGCAGGTTGTTGAGGTTTTCGAACAGTTTACCGGCGGGGCAGGGCAGAGAACCGTTCCAGGCGCCGAGATCGCCCTAACTCATAATTTTGGAGCCACCGGAGCAAGCGCTGCGGTCCACATATTCCGAAGGGTAGACAGGAAATAAGACGAGATGACGGAATTGTCGTCTGCACATCAGGAATCAAACACCCGTGAGAGGTTCATAGATTCGGCAAACAGGCAAAAGATACTGGCCCACAAGTGCCTCAGCTGCGGGCACCTCATGCTGGAGACGGTGCTTTTTTGCGAAAAATGCTCCGGCAGCAAGTTTGAAGCCGTGGAGCTCGACGGCACCGGCACAGTCGTCACGTACACCATTCAGGCCGTTGCGCCGGAAGGCTTTGAGGATGCTGGTCCGTACGCTTGGGTGGTCTTCAAGATCGACAACACGCAGTTGAGAGCTTCAGGATTTCTGCCAGGAATTCAGACTCCAAAGGAGCTGCCCGTTGGCGACAGGGTGAGAGTCAAAGGTTATGACCCAAAGCACGGCCTCATGCTGCAAAAGTAGTAGATGTATGTAGTCCGGCACACCAAGCTTTTTCTTATATCCACGATTCGCCGTAATTATTTTTGCACACATGTTCGAGTCAAAGGTCTACAAATGCCAGACGTGCCAAGAGTTCTTTTTCTTTGAGCTCGATGCAGATGAGCACACCAGGCGGACCAAGCATACCGACTTTACAGTGACAGACTGGACTTCGCGCGAAGAGCATTCGCCGCGGATCAATAGAGTGCATGGCGGATCGCCAGTTTGACATCAGCATAGCAGCAGCTGCGCGTTTTGTAAAAAACTGTCAAGGGCACTTTTCTTATTTCAGTTGTTGCACGCTGTAAGCATACATGCTGTCAGCAGATGTAATTTGTGGCAAGTGTGGTTCCGTTATCTATCAGATGCGAATGCTCAAGTCGGTAAAAGACACTCTGCGCGCGACAAATTCCCGCTGCCCGGTCTGCGGCGCCGCGCTCAATCCTCTTGACTTTTCAGTGTCAGTGACCAAGCGTTAGCGCAGCCGGTCGTGCTCTCTGAACGCTCCATAATACGTTAGCGTTGCTAGGGCCAGCGCGAGCAAGTACCAGCCTGGCAGCACAAAGCTCCCGAGGTCAATTGCTCCCATGTGCATGGAGGTCCAGTCAGAAGCCTGCATCAAGAGTCCGCCCTTTGGATCGCTTTCGAGTGGAACAGCCAGCCGATTGACAAACCAGGCAAAATCCTCGATGAGGATCGCGGCGATAAGGTTGGCGACACCAAGCAAAGCCGCCTTGACTCGCTTGTACCTCCCAAGGAGCTTGAACATCATGTCGTCCCACAGCGCGGCAAAGCTGATGAGAACAAAGATGAACAGCATAGGGAAAAGGTGGTACTGGTACATGTTTCCGATTATCGGCTTGGTCTCCCTGCTCCTGTCAAAGTTACTGTCGGTGACGACAACCTCGCCATTTGAAATCTGAAGCGCGGGGTCCTTGATGTAGTAATACTCGAGGTGCGCAAAGCTCACGGCAAACACCATTGAAATTATTGCAGTCGAGATGAACTCTATTTTGCGCGCTCCCAAGTGGAGCTTGATGTGTTCTCTCTTCGACAAGCCGCTGTGGTCTTCCTCATCGGCCTTGACCATCGACAATGAGAATATCGCAGCATGGATATTAACGCATACCAATTCCGGCGTAGCTTAGCTTTATACCAGCTTTTTGTTCAGAGACTTCAACACCGGGTCTTAACCAATTTTGATCACCCGAATTAACGTAAGAAGATGGCAGGGGGAGCGGACAAGCGTCAGCAATTCGTAAGCCAGATAAGCAACGCAACCACTGTAGTATACAACCAGCTTGGGCGGCTAAAGATCCTTGACCGGAGGTTTGCCACAATGGAGGCGTACTTTCTGGAGCAGATAACCGCCAACATAAAGACAGGTAACAATACCCGAGCCAAAATCATTGCATCCGAATTGTCAAACGTGAGGCGAATCCGCAGGACAACCCAGCACATGGGCTTGGCGCTGGAGGCACTCGTGATACGGTTCAGCACGATAAACGAGTTTGCCACCATCCTCGACACCATCGATCCTACGGTCGAGATGATAAGGGGCATCCAGATGGAGCTGACAAAGGCCATCCCAGCCGCAAACCAGGCGTTCTCTGATGTTTCGAACATAACGTCGGACTTGCTCATGAATGCGAACATCAGGGCAGACGTCAGGATCTCAACTCCCATGGATGTCGACGCACTCTCGATCCTGAACGAAATCGAAGGAGCGCTAGAAGACGAAGCAAAGGCAAAGCTACCGGAGGTTCCAGCCGACATTCCCTCTGCCTCTCCGGCAGCAGCAAAGCAAGAAGAGCAGGGCGTGCTGGTCGAAAATTAGAGAATAGTTGACCAAAAGGTCAACTGGACCCGAGTAGGGTGCATCGTACTAATAGTGAAAAACATTTTACAAAGTAGTTTTAATCATTTACCCTGATAACGGGGTGCAATGGAACAGGTGAGTCTTGACTTTGAGTCAACCAAAGATCTCAGGAAGGGCGGTGTCCTGGAATCTGCTTCAAGGCGCGTTAGAATGATTTTTTCTGTTATGGCAAGCCCGAACAGGATCGACATCCTTCGGATATTGAATACCAAAGGCCCACTTACGTATTCGGAGCTCAAGGCTCTTGCCGGCTTTAAATCCAAAAAAGAATCAGGCAAGTTCGCCTACCACTTAAGAAAGCTCTTGAGGCAGGTGCTGGTAGCGCTGAACAAGGCAGAGCGCCGCTACACAATCACCAACCTGGGCAAGCTCGTGTTGAGCCTGGCCCGCCAGATAGAGGAGCGGTCGATTATCGAGAGCGGCAAGATGTACGTGCGCACTACCAGGCAGACTATTGAAGAATTTAACTCCCACAAGATAATTCAGTCGCTCGTGAGGGAGGCAAACCTTCCGCTCGAGCAGGCGCAAAAAATAACCGAGGAGGTTGAGAACAAGATCTACAAGTTCCAGACGTCCTACCTCACCTCCTCCCTAATACGCGAGACAGTTAACTCAGTTCTCATTGAGCACGGGCATGAAGAGTACAGGAACAAGCTGGCAAGGCTGGGCCTTCCCTCCTCGGACATTGTTGAGATGCTCTCGAGCGAAGAGGCTACAAGAAACGGCATGGAAGGAGTGATGTCAAGGACCGCTGGCTCGGTTTTCTCGGAATATCTCGTTTTCAACACCCTGCCAAAGGACATCGCCGACATGCACCTAGCAGGCGAGATAAACATCTCTGGCACAGGCGTCTGGGGGCTTGTCCCTGACACGGTTTTTCTTGACGTTGCCGAGCTGGACGGGCTGGATCTAAGAGGTCACTGTTTGAGCGTGGCGAGGCTGCCAGCCATCAGGAGCTCGGACGACGCGATGGCGGCGCTTCCATTGCTCATTTCGCTGCTCAGCAGAGAGGCATCGTCAGAGATCGTCCTGGAAGGAATCGTTCCGGCGTTGCTAAAGAATGAAAAGTATCTTGAAGAGCTTGCATCAAAGTTTGCAAGGGCTTTGGCTGCATCATCAGCGGCGCCGTCCTATCATGCAGGCCTTCCGATAACAACGATTGCGGTTCCAACCGACGGCTTTGACGCCAAGCAGATAAACGCGCTCTTGGATGGTTACAGGAAGTACGTAGATGCCACTCCGATGCCCCGGATAGGGCTGGCATTGACTTTCGCCGGCAGCGGCAAGACGCAGGTCAAGGACTGCCTTGATCACGTGGGTGCCGCTGTTCGCAGTGGAGGAATAGTTTCCATGGGCAGCGGGCAGCCGCGGGCAAGCAACGGCATCCGCAGGCCAGCGACTGCGGGCAAGGGCCCGGCGATTGCAACGATGACATTCCACTCGCTTTCCATCAATCTGCCAAGGCTGGCTTACGAATCTAACAAGGACGAGACTTATTTCCGCGCAAAACTCGCGCTATTGATCAAGCCGTCGCTTGCGGCGATGTCGATGCGGAAGCGGACAATAGTAGACTATCTGAAACGCGGCCTGACTCCGGCAATTGCAGGCGCCACGCAATCAATGCAGAGGGGCTGGTCAAGTATAGTGGTTAACCTTACCGGCACCAAAGAGTCTGTCTACACGATTTTGGGTCATGAAGCTTCCGACGGCGCTGAAGTCATGCAGAAGGTGCTAAGGACTGCTGCCGAAGTAGCATCGGCCCAGGGCCGGCAGCTCGGCGAGGATTCCACGGCGGGAATTGCCATGGTCGCAGATGACAGCGGGACCAGGTTTGCCAGCCTCGACTCGGAGAAGTATGGCAAGATCTCCCTGCTCCAGTCGCAGAATGGCGCCAGCTATTCCCAGGGAATGACGCTTAATGGCAGGGAACTCCTTTCCGACGGAAGGCCGGCACTCCAGGAATGCAAAATGATAGACAGCCTTCTCAATGGAGGCTTTGCAGCAGGAGTGGACATTACAGACCTGACGGCGGCAGAAGTAAGGGGTGCACTGGAAGCGGCGGCTGCAGATCTGCCATTCTTCCGGCCCCGAATAACGATTGGCGTCTGCACGACATGCGGCCGAAAATCAAAAGCTGCTGCCGACAGGTGCGAATCCTGCAAGTCACCGCACCGGATCCAGGCATATTCGTAATAGCTGCCGCGCTGCTTTTCCCGCCGCATCATCATTTTCTTTCTGAAATCATCACGAACGCGAGCTCGGCATGATTGCAAGAATGATATATTTTTTTTAGAATTATTATATCGATACATTCAGATTCCAGTCTTCTTTTTACATTAAAATCACTGGGTATATTTTCACTCATAATTTGCATCCAAGATTTCGTATTAAATGTATAAGTAGAAGTGGCTTTTCTGTATAGGGCGGGATGGCGGGACTTACGGAGTATAATTCAAATTCAGACCAGAAGCTGATTTCCAAAATACGAAAACGCGACGGACGTATAGTTAATTTCGAACAATCGAAAATTGCTAACGCAATGTACAAGGCGCTTGTCGTTACGGGCAAGCCGGATTATCCGCTTGCGGAAAAGTTGGCGGCTAAGGTATTACAAAAAATGGTGCAGCAGGGTTACGACTCTGCCGAAAAGATGGGTGTTCCGAGCGTTGAAGACGTTCAGGACATGGTCGAATCGATCCTGATAGAGGAGGGGCTATCAGAAACGGCGAAGTCGTACATACTGTATCGGCACGAGAGGCGCAAGATCCGAGAAGAAAAGATGAAGATCCTCAACAAGAAGGATCTCGACGAAGTTGACAAGGCCTTTGACATTAATTCGCTAAGGGTGCTTGCTGCGCGCTATTTGCTCAGGGACAGCAACAACGAAATCATCGAAGGTCCGAAACAGATGTTCGAGCGGGTCGCGACGCTTGTAGCAGTTGCCGACCTGATGCACGACACGGCGGTGTTCAACCTCGCCGGAGGCCACGCGCAGAACATCGAGGAGGCAGAGCGGTATTACTCCAAGCAGGAGGACTTTGATAACAAGTTGCACCTTGGTGATTATTACCTGAACAAGTACCACTTTGAGGCGATGATACGCCACTATGCCTACTATGCCCGCCAGGGGCAGATGAGGGTGAGCTTTAAGGAGCTACTAAGAATGCTCGCTGAGGGCAAGATGGCGCACTACCAGGACAGAATCTTGGAGTACTACAACCTGATGGTTTCAAGGGATTTCCTTCCAAACACCCCGACGCTCATGAATGCGGGCGCAAGGCTCGGGCAGCTATCAGCGTGCTTTGTGCTGGACATGCCGGACGACATGGCCGGTATAATGAAGGCCTCGACTGACGCAGCCATGATATTCAAATCAGGCGGCGGAGTCGGCATAAACTACTCTGACCTTAGGCCGGAGGGCGACATTGTCGCTTCCACTTCGGGCGTTGCCTCTGGACCCACTTCATTCATGAGGATCATCGATACGATCACGGATGTCGTCAAGCAGGGAGGCAAGCGACGCGGCGCAAACATGGGCATACTCGAAGCATGGCACCCAGATGTCGAACAGTTTGTAACTGCAAAGACAAAGCCCGGAGTTTTTGAAAACTTTAACGTGAGCGTGGGGATATGGGAAGATTTCTGGAAGGCTCTTGTCAACAAGGAGGGCAACCACAAATACGCGCTTCGCAGCCCGCGCACCCGCGAGCCGGTCAGGCAAACAGATGCTGCGCAGCTGGTCGACCTGATAGCGCTTAGCGCCTGGAGGAGCGCCGAGCCGGGAGTGATATTCTTTGACAACATCAACAAGTACAATCCGCTGATCAAGGCAAGGCACGGCCCGCTGCGCGCTACGAATCCTTGCGTTACTGCAGACACTTGGGTCGCCACAGCTGATGGGCCCAGAAAGGTTCGGGATCTTGTAGGAAAATTATTCAGGATACACCTTCACGGAAAGGTTTGGGAAGCGAGCGGCTTCTTCTCCACCGGCGTGAAAAGGATCTTCAGGCTAAAGACAAGGGAAGGGTTTGAGCTGCGGCTCACAGAAGATCACAGAGTTTTGGCAGTCAAGCGCATGACCCGATACACAAGGGAAACTGAATGGAAGCAGGCAAGGGATCTGAAGCCGGGTGAAAGCGTAGTTCTGGATGACTGCAGGTACTATGAATGGGAGGGCCTGTATGGCGAAGAAGAAGGATACTTGGCAGGGCAGCTTATTGGCGACGGGCACATCAAGAGGGACCAAATAGTTCTTTCCTCATGGGGCGAGAGTGCTGGAGATGCTTCTGTGAGAGGCCTCGTTTTGCAGTACTCGCAACAGATGCACCACCGTTCCGACTTTAGAGGGTGGTCAAAGATCAACGGCAGAGGAGAATACAGGCTCTCGTTAGCGTCGATAAGCGAACTGGCCAAGTCTCTTGGGCTGACATATGGAAACAAGACAATAACTGAAGAAATTGAAAAGGCATCGTCAGATTTCTACAAAGGGTTCCTGAAAGGGCTCTTTGACGCGGATGGAACAGTGATAGGAAACCAGCTAAAGGGCGTATCGATCCGACTTTCGCAAAGCGACCTTGGACTTCTAAAGGGCGTTCAGCGCATGCTGCTCAGGCTGGGCATCCTGTCGCGGATCTACACTAACAGGAGGGTCGAGCAGGACCGGCCCATGCCCGACGGCAAGGGCGGGTTAAAATTGTACCATACAAAATCGCAACACGAACTCGTGGTTTCTGGAGAGAACCTGCTCCGCTTCCACAAGGTTGTAGGCTTTGCAGACTCCGCAAAGATGGAACGACTTTCT
>Ga0184639_10001069_pt1 | contig 11544 bp, 8 predicted proteins | sample PLM31_170_b2_FD_133155 | JGI IMG/M metagenome (GOLD analysis project Ga0184639, IMG submission 133155) | Groundwater sediment microbial communities from an aquifer in East River, Colorado, USA - PLM3-1_170_b2 | ecosystem: Environmental > Terrestrial > Soil > Riparian zone | place: USA: East... | reverse complement strand
GGCGCCGAGCTGGGACGGAATGCCCAGCGAGCGCGCTGCCGAGCTGGCCCCCACCGTCAGGTCGCCCAGCAAGAGTGCGGCGAGGGCGACCCCCGGCAGCGTCAGCGTCCCGAGCGTCGCGACCACGATCCCGGTGTACCCGTACCCCGGCGAGAGGCCGCTGGTCAATCGGTTCTGGATGCCGGCGACCTCGCTGACACCCGCCAAACCGGCGACCGCGCCGCTCACCAGGGCGGCGACAACCAGGGTGCGCGACACGCTGATGCCGGCGAATCGGGCGCCGTGCGGGCTGAGGCCCACGGCGCGCAGGCGAAGGCCGGCCGGGGTGCGGGCGATCACATACCAGGCGACGACGATGACCATGAGCGCAAGCACGAATCCCAGGTGCAGCCGCGACCGCTCGATGAGCGTCGGGAACTCGGCCGACGCAGCAATGCGCGGCGACTCGGGGAACCCGGTCACCGGATCCCGCCACGGGCCGTGGAGCAGGCCGTTGACCAGGAGCAGCGCGACCGGGTTGAGCAGCAGGGTGGTCACCACCTCGTCGATCCCGAACCGCACCCGCAGCAGCGCCGGCAGCAGCGCCCACGCCGCGCCGGCCATCGCCCCGGCGGCGATCATGGCGGGCAGCACGATGATCCCCGGCAGATCGCCCACCGCGGCCCCGACCCCGGCCGCGGCGATCGCTCCGGCGAGGAGCTGGCCCTCGGCACCGATGTTCCAGTAGCCCGCCCGAAAGGCAATCGCCACGGCGGCTCCGGTGAACAGGATCGGCGTCGCCGACACGAGCACCTCGAGCGCACTGAACTGCGACGTCAGTGGGATGATGAGGAACTCGCCGTAGGCGGTGAGCGGGTTCGCGCCGGCGATGAGGATCGGTCCCGCCGTGATGGCGAAGGTGATCCCGATGGCGGCCAACGCGAGGGCGAGCGTCGACGACGGCGAGAGCCGGTAGCGGCGGCCTGCGCACGATCGGGCCATCAGGCGACCCTGCCCCGCCCGGCCATCAGCATGCCGAGGTGCTCGCGGTCCGCCTCGGCGGCTGTCATCTCGCCGGCAATGCGCCCCTCGTACAGGACGATCAGCCGGTCCGCCAGGGCGAGCAGCTCGTCGAGGTCCTCCGACACGAGCAGGATCGCCGCTCCGTCAGCTCGTCGCGCGAGCAGCTGCGAGCGGACGTACTCGGTTGCTCCCACGTCCAGGCCGCGCGTCGGCTGCGAGACGATCAGGACGCGCGGGTCGCGTGACAGGACGCGCGCCAGGAGCACCTTCTGGATGTTCCCGCCCGACAGGGTCGCCACCCGGTCGTCGGGTGAGGCGCGGATGTCGAACCGCGCGATCATCTCATCGGCATGGGCGCGGATCGCTCGCTCATCGATCCGGCCTCCGCGCCGGAATTCGTCGAGGCGCTCCATCACCAGGTTGTAGGCGACCGACAGGTCCGGGATGAGGCTGGCGTGGCGGTCCTCCGGGATCCTGCCGACGCGAGCCGCCGTCACCCGGCGCGGGTCCGCCCCGGTCAGGTCGCGCCCGTCGACGCTGACCGATCCGGCCGACGCCCGTCGCATGCCGGACAGGATCGCCATCAACTCCGTCTGGCCGTTGCCGGAGACGCCGGCCACGCCCAGGATCTCCCCGCTGCGGACCTCGAGCGTGATGTCGGCCAGCGCGGGGCGCCCGTGCGGGCCATCGAGCCGCAGGTCACGGACCTGCAGGGCCACCTCGGCCTCGCTCGAACCCGGCGCGTCGTCCGCTCGCTCGACCCCGAACGTCGGCCGGCCCACCATCATGCGCGCTAGCTCGCGCTCGTCGGTCGATCCAACGACCGTGCCGACCAGCTCTCCGCGGCGCAGGACGCTGACGCGGTCGCTGATCGCCCGCACCTCGCCCAGCTTGTGGCTGATGAAGACGACGGACAGCCCCTCTGCCAGCAGCGACCGGAGCGTGGCGAACAGCGCGTCGACCTCCGTGGGCACCAGGACCGCGGTCGGCTCGTCGAGAATCAGGATCCGGCAGTCGCGGGCGAGCGCCTTGAGGATCTCGACCCGCTGCTGCTCGCCAACCGACAGGTCCGCCACCCGTGCATCCGGATCGACCGAGATCCCGAACCGGTCTGACGCATGCGCAGCGCGGCGCCGGGCCTCACCCAGGTCGAGCCGAAGACTTCGTGCGCGTCCGAGCGCCAGGTTCTCGGCCACCGACATCGGTCCGACCAGCGAGAAGTGCTGGGTCACCATCCCGATCCCGGCCGCGATCGCGTCGCGAGGAGAGCGGATCGCAACCTGATGACCGTCGACCAGGACCTTGCCTGCGTCCGCGTGCGTCAGCCCGTAGGCAATCCGCATCACCGTCGTCTTGCCGGCGCCATTCTCGCCGAGCAGTGCATGAACCTCGCCGGCGAGGACGTCGAAGTCGACGCTCCGATTTGCGACGAGGTCCCCGAACCGCTTGGTGATCCCGCGCAGCTCGAGGGCCGGCACGCTGCCGGGCCCGCCGGCCCTCACCAGGGTCGCCTGCTCCTGGCCGTCCGCGGTGGTCAGTCGCCGGCGATCGTCGAACCCGGCGGTTGGGCCTCGTTGATATCGACGCGGAAGGTGCCGGCCTTGATTTCGGCCTCGCGCGCCTGGACCTTGGTGACCAACTCGGCGGGCAGGCCACCTGGCACGTCGGTATTGATCGCGGCGAGCGCCGCACCCCCCTTGGCGACCATGGAGAAGTCCTTGAGGTCCTGGCTGGTGTACGAGCCGGCCAGCACCTGGTCGATGACGTACTTCACGGTTGGCCCCATGTTCCACGTCACGCTGGTGACGACATTTCCAGGGGCCAGGGCCTTCTGGTCGCTCATGTTGCCGATCGCAACCAGGTCATTCTCCTGGGCGGCCTCGATGACGCCGAAGCGCTCGGCGTAGAGGACGTCCGCGTCGGCGCCGATCTGCGCGAGCGCCGCTTCCTTGGCGGCCGCGGGGTCGAACCAGCTGTTGAGGAAGGTGACCTTGACCTCGACGTCGGCGTTCGTACGCTGGGCGCCGGCGATGAAGGCGTTGATGATGCGGTTGACCTCCGGCACGGGGTAGCCGCCCACAACGCCGATCACGTTCGACGTGGTCGCGCCGCCCGCGATCATCCCGGCCAGATAGGCGGGCTCGTGGATCCAGTTGTCAAAGACCGAGAAGTTCGGCTCGGCGGGCCCGCCGCCGGACCCGAAGACAAAGGCGATAGCGGGGTAGTCGGCGGCGACAGCGCGCGCCGCTTCCTCGTTGCCGAATGCGTCACCGAAAATGATGTCAGGCGGCTGCTCCTGCTCGGCGGTCTCGCGCAGCACGCGCTCCATGTCACCGGCATAGCCGATGTCATCGGCGAAGCTGTAGTCGATCCGTCCCGCCGCCTGCTCGGCCTCCAGGGCGGAGTGGATGACGCCATCCCACGGCTCCTCGATCTGCGTGGCATACGCGCCGAACACCTTGAGCTTGTCGGATCCGCCTCCGCTCGGCGACGGATTGGCCGCGCATGCGCTCAGCACGAGCGCGACAGTCGTAGCCAGCACGAGCACGAGCGGGGCGCCGCCGCGGCGGCCGGAACGGTGAATGAGACGGTCCATCTACCTGCAACCTCACTGCGAAACGACCTAGGAAGTGGCACCGGTCTGTGGCGATCTAGCGTACGCCATGCGCCTCCGCGGCGATACACGTTTCGCGGTCACCGTTCTCACCGTGAGCCGCGGAAGGCCCGTCAGGCGAGCAGCTCCGGCGTCAGCTCGGCAAGGCTCGCGGCGCCGGTCAGTGCCATCGCCAACTCCAGCTCGGCGGTCAGGAGGTCCAGCACGTTGCCGACGCCGGCCTCGCCGTCGACTGCCAGGCCCCAGATGACCGGTCGCCCGATGCCGACAGCGGTCGCGCCCAGGGCGAGGGCCATCAGCCCGTCCGTGCCCCGGCGCACACCGCCGTCCAGGAGCACCGGGACGCGGCCTGCCACCTCTGCGACGACGTCCGGCAGCGCGTCCAGGCTGGCGATTGCAGCATCGAGCTGGCGGCCGCCGTGGTTGCTTACCTGGATCGCCGCAGCGCCGTGCTCGATGGCCAGCCGAGCGTCGTCTGGGTGCAGGATCCCCTTCACGACGACGGGCACGCCGAATCCGGCGAGCCACTCGAGATCGGTCCAGGACATGCGGTCGATGAAGGCGACCGAGGCGACTTCGGATGGCGTCACGCCCGCGGCGAGCGCCACGTTCGGGATCTCCACCCCTTCTGGAATCCGGAAGCCGATGCGCAGGTCGCGCTCGCGTCGCCCGATGCGCGGCAGGTCGACGGTGAGCACCAGCGCCTCGTACCCGTGTGCCACTGCGCGCTCGATGAGGGCGCGGCGTGCGCCCGGATCGGCGAGGAGGTAGACCTGGAACCAGCGCGGCCCGGCGACCGCGGCCACCTCCGCCAGGTCGCTGCTGGCCGACGTGGAGATGGTCAGCGTGACCCCTCGCGCGGCGGCGGCGCGGGCGGTGGCCAGCTCGCCGTCGGGATGGGCCATGCGCTGGAGCGCAGTTGGGCAGATGAAGATCGGCGATGGCCACCGGCGGCCGAAGATCTCCACCCCCAGGTCGACCGATGAGACGTCACGCATCACGCGCGGCACGATCCGGCGCCGCGCGAAAGCGGCCCGGTTTTCTGCCAGCGTCCGCTCGTCGTCGGCGCCGCCCGCGAAGTAGGCGAGTGGTCCTGCTGCCAGTCGCTCGGCGGCGACTCGCTCGTAGTCGTTCAGGTTGAGCAGGTTGGGATCGGCCGGCAGGACCGGCTCGAAGGAGGCTCGCGGAGGGATCGGCAGGCCCGCATCCGGCATGGCCGAGAGGTTACCCGAGCAGCGAGTCGGCCGAGCCGCGTAGCATCGCGGCGCATGGCCGCCTTCGATCCCGAGGCTCCCCTCCCCGGCGCCCCCGATCCGTGGGCGGGCTCCGAGATGCCCGCTCGCCGCGACGCTCCCCCGTACGCCATGACCGAGATGATCGCCGCCGAGCCGGCCTTGGCAGAGCGGCTGGTTCGCCGGCTGCGCGCTGATCCGGCACTCGCTCGCCTGGCGGAGGCGATCCAAGCGGCCGCCGCCAACCGCAGGCCCATCCTGGCGACGGGATGCGGCACCAGCGAGCACGCCGCCATGATCGCCGCGGCGCTGTTGACGGATGCCCTGGACGGGCCGATCGCAAGGCCGATGCAGGCCCTGGAACTCGCCCGCAGGCCGCCCGCGGGCGCCGTCCTGCTGGCAGTCTCGCACGAGGGCGGGACGTGGGCCACCAACCTGGCGCTGAGCGAGGCGCGCGCCGCGGGCGGCACCACGGCACTGATCACTGTGAGCGACCGTTCGCCAGGCTCAGCGTTGGCGGACCTGGTGCTGACCACCGACGAGCAGGACCAGAGCTGGTGCCACACGGTTGGCTACCTGTCCCCGGTGATTGCGGCCGCCGTCCTGGCGGGCGCCCTGCGAGACGCTCCCGTCGATCCGTTGGTGGTGCGGACGCTGGTCGGCCTCGGCGACGACGGGCCGGTCGCGGAGGCGATGGCTGCCCCCCTCGCGCAGTGTGTGCGCCTCCTGGTCGTGGGATCCGGGATCGACTACCCAGCCGCCCGCGAGCTTGCTCTGAAGATCGAGGAGGGCGCCCGACTGCCCGCCGCCGCGCTGCAGCTCGAGACGATCCGGCACGGCCACCTCGCGGCAGCCGACGAGCGCACCGGGCTGATCCTGGTGCTGACCGATGCCGAAGGCTGGGGCGAAACGCTGCTCGAACGAGCGCGCGCGGTCCTGCGCTCCGCCGCCGCGCTTGGCATGCCGAGCGCCGCGCTGCTCGCCACCGACCTGGGCGACAACGTCCCGCTGGCGTTGACCCCGGCCGGGCGATTGAGCGTGCCACTGGCCGGCCGGCTGCCGCGCCTCATCGGCGCTGCGATCGCGACCGCCATCCCGCTGCAGCTCCTCGCCGAGCGGCTGGCGAGGGCGCGTGGCCTGAACCCGGACAGCATCGGGCGGGACGACCCGCGCCAGGCCGCCGCGGCCGACGCCTGAGCGGGGGCCCGGGGCTATCATCGGTTCACCCAAGCCACGCCCAGCGAGGACCGCGTGCCCAGCCTGATCGAGTGCGTCCCCAACTTCTCCGAGGGGCGGCGCCCCGAGGTGGTCGAGGAGATCGTGCGCGCGGTCCGGCAGATCGAGGGCGTCACGCTCCTCGACTACTCGCGCGACGAGACCCACAACCGCAGCGTCGTCACCTTCGCCGGGGCGGCCGAGCAGGTGGTGCGGGCCGCCGCGGCGGCGGTGGGACGCGCCCTAGAGCTGATCGACATGGAGGAGCACACGGGGGCTCATCCGCGCATCGGGGCGGTCGACGTGATCCCCTTTGTCCCGCTGGGCACCACTCGCATGGAGGAGTGCGTCGACCTGGCGCGCCGCTTTGGGGAGCAGATCGCGCGGACCTTCGAGCTGCCGGTCTACCTGTACGGGGAGGCCGCCCTGCGCCCGGAGCGGCAACGGCTGGCCGAGGTGCGGCGCGGCCAATATGAGGGTCTAAAGGCGGAGATCGGGGTTGACCCAGAGCGCGACCCGGACTACGGCCCCAAACGCATGCACCCGCGCGGCGGTGCGGTGGCGGTCGGCGCGCGGAAGCCGCTCATCGCGTTCAACGTCAACCTGGCGACCGATGACCTGACCATCGCGCGGCGCATCGCCGAGACGATCCGCGAGTCATCGGGCGGCCTGCCGGCGGTCCAGGCCATGGCGGTGCAGCTGGAGAATCCCGGGGAGCCGCGCTACGCCCAGGTCAGCATGAACCTCGTCGACTGGGAGCGGACAGGAATCGCCCGTGCCGTCCATGAGGTGCGCCGACTGGCACGAGCATCAGGCACCGATATCGATCATTGCGAGCTGATCGGGCTGGCACCCGCCGCCGCCCTTCTCGATGTTGCGGCCGATGCGCTTGGCCTGCGCGGCTTCTCCGCCGACCAGGCGCTGGAGCTCCGCCTGGCACGCGAGCGATGACCACGACGCGCGAAGCGCTCCGCGGGGCCGTCGAGGCCGCCGTGGCCCGCGCCGAGGAAGCCGGCGACCTGCGGCGGCCGGATGGTGTGGTCTGGCCGACGATCAGCATCGAGCGACCGGCGCGCCCTGAGCACGGCGACTACGCCACCAACGCCGCGATGCAGCTCGCCCCGGTCGTTCGCGACGCCCCGCTGCGCATCGCCGAGACGCTCCGCCAGCACCTCGGCCTGCCCAATGGCGTGGCGGAGGTGACGGTCGCGCCCCCAGGCTTCCTGAACCTGCGCCTGGATGCCGCCTGGGTGGCGGCTCAGGTGGCGACGATCCTGGCCGCGGGTCCGCGATTCGGCGAGGTGCGGGTCGCCAACGCGCGACGGATCAACGTGGAGTTCGTCTCCGCCAACCCGACCGGGCCGCTGACCGTCGGCAATGCGCGCGGCGCGTTCGTGGGCGACCTGCTGTCCCGCGTGCTGGAGGGCGTCGGGAACGCCGTCACGCGGGAGTACTACTTCAACGACTTCAATGCGCAGGTCCGGAATCTCGGCCTTTCGGTGGAGGCCAGGCGCACCGGCCGGCCGGTTCCGGCGGACGGATACCACGGCGACTATGTCAACGACCTCGCGGCGCAGGTTCCCGATGATGTGTGGACCGCGGCGGTTGCCGACGATGCCGACTCGGGCGAGGTCCTGGGCCGTTGGGCCTCCGAACGTGTCCGCGCCGGCATCGAGGAGAGCCTTGGCCGGCTCGGCGTTCGGTTCGACGTGTGGACCAGCGAGGGGTCGATCCATAACGAGGGCTGGGTTACTCGGGCTGTCGACCAGCTGCGTGCCGCCGGTCACGTGTACGAGACGGATGGCGCGACCTGGTTTCGGTCAACCGCATTCGGCGATGACAAGGATCGGGTCATCTTCCGATCGAACGGCCAACCCACCTACTTCGCATCGGACCTGGGGTACATCGCCCAGAAGTTCAGCCGCGGGTTCGAAAACCTGATCTACCTGTGGGGTGAGGACCACCACGGAACGGTCGCCCGCAACCGCGCTGCAGCCCAGGCGCTCGGCTTCGATCCGGCGGCGGTGCAGTGGATGCTGATGGCCTGGGTCCGCTTCGTGCGCGACGGCCACGAGATCAGCATGAGCAAGCGGAGCGGCGAGTTCATCACCCTCGACGAGCTGCTGGCCGAGATCGGGGCCGATGCCGCCCGCTGGTTCTTCGGGTCACGGGCGCTGACCACCGGGATCGACTTCGACATCGAGCTGGCCAAGCGGCAGAGCGCCGAGAACCCCGTCTACTACGTCCAGTACGCGCATGCCCGCTGCAGCTCGATCCTGCGCAGGGCCGCCGAGGCCGGCCTCGTCCCCGAGGCGGATGGTGCCGCCGCGCTCCTCGCCCATCCCGCTGAGCAGGCGCTCATCCGCCGCCTGCTGACCCTGCCCGAGGTGGTCACCGATGCGGCGGCGCGCCGCGAGACGCATGAGTTGACCGCCTACCTGTTGGAGGTGGCGCGGCTCTTCAGCCAGTTCTATCGCGACTGCCGCGTTCTGCCCGAGGACGAGGCCGAGGTTCCCCTCTCCCGGTCGCGACTGGCATTGACCGATGCCTCCCGCCAGGTGATGGCCAACGCGCTGGCGCTGCTCGGCATCTCTGCACCGGCGTCGATGCAGCGCTAGCCTCCGCTCGCCGCGGCGAGCGGTGCGATGAGGTCGAGGACCTCTGCCGACGAGGCGTGCAGCACGACCGTCTCGCGGGCCGAGACGTGCACCATCCGCGTCGCGAAGGGCAGCCCATCGGAGACGCCGGCGTAGGCCTCTTCGAACTCGGTCGCCTCGATCGGCGCGTCCCACGCGATGCGCCAGCCAAGGGCCCAGCGACCGTCGCCGGCATCCGCCACCGCCAGCCAGTCACCTCCCCAGCCGTCAGCGGCGCGCGCCACGAGCGTGGGATCGACCCCGATCCCCTCGAGCCAGATCCCGATCCAGCCCTCGCCGAGCGTCGTTTCGGCGGCGTGCCCCCAGTCGTCACCCACGGCGGCCCACAGGTCGAGTCCATCGACCTCCAGCGGGGCCTCCCCGTCGATGTAGGCGTCGGGGTGCATCACCTGCTCGGTCGACGACGGCGGATCGTCGTAGGCGGCGTTTACCGCGTCCCAGCCGCCCGAGGCGTAGAGCTGGCCGACGAACTGCGCGCCGCTCAGGTATGGGAACTCGAGCAGCTCCACCATCCAGTCGGGGATGCCGGTCATGTCGGGGAGCGGCGTGTCGGTGAGCTCGAGCATCTCGTCCGAGGTCAGCTGTCCGAGGGCCCATAGCACCATCGACGTCGTGGCGTCGCCCTCCTCCAGGGCGATAAGCGCCAGCTCGCGATCCCGCTGGCCGGTCACCTGCTCGTGGGTCGTGCCGGTGTCGAAGGCCGCGTCCTGGAGGGCGTGGGTGTATTCGTGGGCGTAGGTCGTGCGGGCGAGGGGCGTCAGGCCGGCGTCGGTGACGATCACCATCCGCCGGCCATCGAAGTCGTAGTAGCCGAGCACCTGCGCGGTGTACAGCTCCTCGGTCAGGGCCACGACGTCCTGGTCGGCGCTCAGCAGGCCGAGGGCGCGCAGCGTTGTGTTGTCGAGCACCGGCTCCAGCAGGCCGGGCAGCACCTCGGCCAGCTCGGATCGGGTCAGCACCTGCGGCGGACCGATGACGGCTGCCGGAAGCTCGCGCAGCGCCTGCACCTCGCCCTCGATCTCAGCGAATTCGACCAGCGGATCGGCAGACGATGCCGGGGCCGATGCCTGCAGCGAGGCGCCGGCGACGGTGGGCGTGGGGCTGGCGAACGGCCCGATCCCGATCTGGAAGCCCATCCCTCGCAGGCCAAGCACGGCAATGATCGCCAGGCTGAGGAGGGCGACGGTGGTCGCCGCCAGGCGCCGCGCTGCTCGGGACATCGGCGCATTGTCCCACTGGCCAACGGCCCACTTTGGTTCAGGTTTCTTAAGCCAAGCCCGCCCTTGGCATTCACCCTTGGCCTCTAGCGTTCTCGATGCGAGTTGGAGACCGATGGGTCTCTGCCTCCACCCTCCCTCCTTCGAGCGCCGGTGTCATTGGGCGGGCACCGGCGCTCGTGCGTTTCCGGTAGGATCGGCCATCCCATGGAGATCACCTGGTACGGGCGTGCCTGCTTCCGCCTGAAGGGCCGCGAAGCGACCGTCATCACCGACCCGTGCCCGCCGTCGACCGGCTTCGTGGCCGGTAAGCACGAGGTCGATCTTTTGACGATCTCCCACGCTCACGCGGATCACAGCTACACGCGGTCGATCACAGCCGACCTGACGCTCACCCGGCCGGGCGAGTACGAGCACCGCAATCTGCTGGTGACCGCGGTCCGGACCTTCCACGACGGGTCGCGAGGCGCCGAGCGAGGCGAGAACGTGGTCTTCGCGGTCGAGATCGACGGGGTCCATGTCTGCCACCTCGGCGACCTGGGGCACCTGCTCACCGAGGAGGAGCTGGCCGAGCTGGGGCCGATCGACGTCCTGCTGGTCCCGGCCGGGGGCAACTTCACCATCTCGCCGGCCGAGGCCGCCGAGGTGGTTGCCCAGGTCAGCCCCAAGATCGTGATCCCCATGCACTTCGCCAGCGACGGCGCCTCGGCGGACCTGCTCGGCCCGGAGCGATTCCTCCATGAGCTGGCGGTTGGCGAGCCGATGCGCCAGCCGAAGGCGGTGGTGCACGCCTCCTCGCTGCCAGAGGAGACACAGGTCGTCCTGCTCGAGGCCCGCGGCAGGACCGGTTAACGCGGCACCGGGCGGGGCACGCTGTCCAACAATCCGTTGCGCCCTTACAACGGGTACGGCACCGGACCTCACCAGACCCGCTGGAAGCGCCAAATTTGCTCGCCTGGAAGTACTAGGCCCGCCAGTACTTCCGTTGTACCGTGGGACATCGGAATCCCAGGGGGGCCTCGCGCGGACGATCCGCGCAGCGGACATCAGGGGAGCTGGAAAGAACTAATGAGGGACTTATCGGTGAACACCCGCGCAATGGCCGCGAGCCGGCCAACCATCCTTCTCGCCGCGCTGTCGGCACTTGCCCTGTCGATGGTCTGGGTGCTGAGCCCGGTCCTCGGCACTCAGCCTGACCCGCACAAGGTCACCATCTGCCACCGCACCAATTCGGTGACCAACCCGTACGTCATCATCACGGTCGACGAGGCCTCGGTCGACGGCGACAACGGCAACGACAATGGCCAGGGCGACCACCTTCTCGAGCACCTTGGTCCCGTCTGGGACGCGAACACCGTCTACCCGCCGCCTCACAACGGCGACCAGTGGGGCGACATCATTCCGCCCTTCTACGAGGACGGCGTGACGCCGACGAACTATCCCAGCCTGAACTGGAACGCGGCCGGACAGGCGATCTTCGAGAACGGCTGCAACCCCGCTGAGGAAGAGTCGGTCGAAGAGTCGGTCGAAGAGTCGGTCGAAGAGTCGGTCGAAGAGTCGGTCGAAGAGTCGGTCGAAGAGTCGGTCGAAGAGTCGGTCGAAGAGTC
>Ga0184639_10001068_pt1 | contig 11545 bp, 12 predicted proteins | sample PLM31_170_b2_FD_133155 | JGI IMG/M metagenome (GOLD analysis project Ga0184639, IMG submission 133155) | Groundwater sediment microbial communities from an aquifer in East River, Colorado, USA - PLM3-1_170_b2 | ecosystem: Environmental > Terrestrial > Soil > Riparian zone | place: USA: East... | reverse complement strand
GTAGAGCCCGTGCGTGATCAAACGCCTGGGCGGATCCCACGGGCCGGGCGTGCCGCGGCCAACCTGCGCGAAGGCCCAGAACGCGCACCAGGCGTAGATCGCCGCGCCCAGCACGATTGCCACTCCACCAAGAAGGCGAATCCCGGAGAGGTCCGGCCGCGCGCCCCTAGTCAGCACCCAGTAGGGTAAGACAACGGTCCAGAAGCCCGGAACAAGCACCGTAAAGATAGCCGTGCGGACGAGCGGCGGCATGCGGCGAGCTTACACCAGCAAGCGCCTTCTGGCTCAGGATGCGTGACGGAGGCGCGGGAGCCAGCGAGGCACTTCGCGGCAGTAGGCTTCGTTGGAGGCGCCGATCACGACCGCGCCCGGCACCAGGATGGTGATAATCACTTTGTTCAGCGAGTTCACGGGGAGCGCGCGGATTCTACATCGGATGGTTTGGCGAGGCCGCCGCTATTTGCGGTTGAGATCGAGCAGGCCATCGGGCAGGACGACTTCGATGCGCTGCGCGGCCACGTCAATCCGTGGGCAGATCTCCTCGGCCAGAGGAATCAGCAGCTCGCCGTGCGGCGTCTCGACGGCGAGCAGCGGCGCGGCACCGGTGAATTGCACATCGCGCACGCGGCCGAGCTTCGAAGCAAAGGAGGCAAGGGAAGCAGGGGAAGAACAGGAAGGCGGCGGTTGTTTCTCCTTTGCCTCCTTTGTTTCCTTTGCGTCTTCTGCCTCCCTTTGAAAAACCTTGCACCCGATTAAGTCTGTGACGTAGTAGCGGCCGGCGGGCAGCGCCACGCGCTCGGCGAGCGGCACCTGCACTTGGCACCCGCGCAGTTTTTCCGCGTCGGAGATGGAATCGCAGCCCTCGAAATAGAAGATGGCCTGGCCGCCGCGGCTCTGGCTCAGCCAGCAGGAGCGCACCACGGCGCGCCGCGCGCTCTTGCCATCCCGTAGATACACTTCGCGCAGGGATGTGAGTCGTTCGGGAAAATCGGTGAGGATTTCAGCCGCAACCTCGCCTTTGCGTCCGTGCGGGCGCAGGACGCGCGCCAGGGTAACGAACCCAAGGGGATCGGCCACGAGGGGCACTACTCGAGGATCTCGAGCGTCAGCCGCTTTTTCAGTTTCATGCCGGCTGCGCCGAGGATGGTACGCATGGACTTCGCCGTGCGCCCCTGCCGGCCGATTACCTTGCCGAGGTCGCTCGGATGAACCCGCAGCTCCAGCACCGTGACCTGTTCGCCTTCGATCGCGTGCACCTGAACTTGATCGGGATTATCTACGAGCGCCTTCGCAATTGCTTCTACCAGCTCCTTCATCGTGAGCCTCCACTGGTATCAGCTCGAAGTTCCGCTTGTGCGAGTCCTGAGGTCCGCGCTCCCGGACCTCGGGAGAGCCGCTGCGGAGTAGGGCGCCCTACGCAATCTTTTGGTTGTGCAGGAAGCTGCGGACGGTGTCGCTGGGTTGCGCGCCACACCCCAGCCAGTACTTGATGCGCTCGGCGTTCAGCTTAATCTCCGCCGGGTTCTTCAGCGGATCGTATGTGCCCACCACTTCCACAAAACGCCCGTTGCGCGGGCGGCGCTTATCAATCACCACCACGCGATAGGACGGCTTCTTCTTCTTCCCGACTCTCGCCAGACGGATCGCCAGCACTCGGTATTCCTCCGCGCTAATTATAGCCTGTATCTGCGGATTTCGGGAGCCGCAGAATTTCGGCCTCAAAGGCGGCCGCCCGGCGCATCAGGGTAGGCGGCTAGCCGAGCCCGCCGAGCTTGCCGAGGCCGCGCAGCTTGCCCTTGGCGGCCGCGCCGCCGTACTGCTTGATCATCCTGCGCATCTGCATGTATTGCTTCAGCACCTGATTCACTTCCTGCACCGAAGTGCCGCTGCCGCGGGCGATGCGCTTGCGCCGCTTGCCGTCAATCATGGAATGGTCGTCGCGCTCGGCCGCCGTCATGGAGTTGATGATGGCCTCGACGTGTTTCAGCCGCTGCTCGTCCACCTGGGCGTCTTTGGGGATCTGCGCCAGCGGGCCAAGCTTCGGCAGCATCCCGACGATCTGCTCGAGCGGGCCCATCTTGCGAAGCTGGCGTAGCTGATCTCGAAAATCCTCGAGCGTGAACTCGTTGTGGCGCAGCTTGCGCTCGAGCTCGGCGGCCTTTTTCGCGTCCACCGTCTGCTCGGCTTTTTCGATCAGCGTGAGCACGTCGCCCATGCCGAGCACGCGCGAGACGATGCGCTCGGGATAGAACGCCTCGAGCGCGTCGTATTTTTCGCCGATGCCGGCAAACTTCACTGGTGCGCCGGTGACTTTGCCGATGGAAAGCGCCGCGCCGCCGCGCGCGTCGCCATCGAGCTTGGTCAGGATCACGCCCGTCAGGCCGAGCCGCCGGTGGAATTCGCCCGCTGAGCGCACAGCGTCCTGGCCGATCATGGCGTCGGCGATGAAGAGGATTTCTGCGGGCTGCAATTCGCGCTTCAGCTCGCTGAGCTCCTGCATCAGCTCTTCGTCAATGTGCAGCCGGCCCGCGGTGTCCACCAGGATCACGTCGTAAGCGGAAAGCTTTGCTTCGCGGATGGCCGCGCGCGCGATTTCGAGCGGCTTGTTCAGGCCTTCGGCCGGGAAACATGGCAGGCCGATGGCGCGCGCCACTTGCGCCAATTGTTCGCGCGCGGCGGGGCGATAGACATCGGTTGAAACCACGAGCGGGCGGTGGCCGTGCTGCGAGAGCCATTTCGCAAGCTTGCCCGTGGTGGTGGTTTTGCCGGAGCCTTGCAGGCCGGCGACCAGCCACACCGATGGCGGGCGCGAAGCGAAGAGCGGCTTGGCGTGCTTGCCGAGCAGCTCGGCAAGCTCGTCGCGGACAATCTTCACGACCTGTTGATCGGGCGAGAGCTGGAGCATCACCTCCGCGCCCAGCGCCCTGGCGCGGATGCGGGCAAGCAGATCGTCGGCAACGCCCACGTTGACGTCGCCATCGAGCAGCGCTTCGCGGATCTGCGTGAGCGCCGCGTCCAGGTGCTCTTCGGTCAGCTTGCCCTGGCCGCGGAGGTTCTTGAACGCGCGCTGCAGCTTCTCGGTGAGGTTTTCAAACATTGGCGCAAAGCTCCATTCTAGGGGCGCGCACGGAAGCGGTCAACGCAGCCGGCTCATGGCCGCCAAGCCTGCCCGCTACGTTCGGGCACATTAGTATTGAACTTGATACTCTTCCTAGATTGTGATACACAGCCTGCCCCAGTTAGGAGGTGGCCATGAAAAGTCTAGCCGCCTTTGGCGCTTTCCTTTTCGCGCTTAGTCTTTCGCTACCGGCTGACGCGCAAACACAGGCGTGGCCTCACCGGGCCTTGCCGGAAGAAGCTAAGGGCGAAATCCAAAAGCAACGCCGCGACTTGACCGACTACAGCATCCGGGAAATCGAGCTTCTCGGAGTCCGAGGTACGCTCACACCGCAGCAATGGAAGGAGTTTAGGCGCCGCTCCATTCCCGAGACGGACATTATCAGGGTGTATGACTCTTGCGGGATCACTCCGGAGATGAGCGACTCGTTGAAGTCAATCGGAGTGGACTTTGAAGACGCCGAAAAGAGGTGGACTTGGGGGCCGGGTCACTACGCGGCCATGGTCGATGTCGTCTTGTTGGGCCGCGTCCAGAAGATCGAATACCACCTGGAAGGGCCCTATCACACGTGGGTGCGGGTCCTGCCGGAGAAGTTCTTGAAAGGCACCGCCGAGCGTGAGGTCGTCGTCAAAATTCTGAATTCCGGGCCGACCCGCGGACTCAACGACGAAATACTAATCACTGAATCCGACGCTGAGCCAAAGTTCCGGCTAGGGGAGCGGGTCCTTCTGTTTCTTCGAAAGTGGCCCCGAGACTTGCTCTATGTGCAGAGGGTCAAGAGAAACCTCACGCCTGCGGCGCATGCCAAGCACTTCACGCGGCAGTACGGAACCGCAGAGATGGCCGAGGCCGAGCTTGCTGCCGGGGGATACTATGAACTTGGGGCTGACGCTTTCCGGGTTGTTGGAAATCAGGCAGTTTCGAAGTCGCGGGCTCTGCGCGTGCCGAACCCCAATGGAGACAGATTCAACCTGAGAGCAGCGCAGGAACTGACCCAGCGCGTCGTGGAGGTGCAGGCCAAGTTTGAGCGCAGGAGGTGACACCGTGATGCACACATTCGCAAAGAGGCTGGCCCACATGGGTTTCTTCGCGATGGTCCTGGGCGCGACGGGCTGTTGTTTCAATTACACTGGTACTCACCTACCGATCAACGCCATTGGGACCGAACTCCACTATCGCACCAACCCGAGCATTCAGTCCTCCTGGATCCCAACGATCAACGCCGCGAGTTCCCGTTGGACCCAAGCCTCTGGGAACAACTTTCGATTCATTTCGGAAAGTATGACTTTCGCTGTAGGTGGCGCTGAAGACGGAGTGAACACCATATACTTTACGAGCCTCGGCCCCAGCAGACAAAACGTTCTGGCGGTGACCACCACCTGGGTTAGCCCCAGCGCATGCCTGATCTCGGAATCCGACATGGGATTCAATTCAGACATTCAAGTGTGGTCCCCTCCGAATGCCCTGACACAGGCGCAGGCATTTGATGTGGAAACGGTGGCCGCGCACGAATTCGGCCACATGCTCCGGCTAGGGCACACCTTCTGGCCCCGAAGCACGTTGATGGCTTCCAACATCGGCCCGAACCAATCCAAGCCCCTCCACCCGTGCGATGCTCTCGGAATCAACTGCATCTATACGCTCCTGCGCTGCCGCCTGTGCCGAAGCGTGCTTTGCCCGGCCATGATGGCCGCAACGGCCGACTCTGCGCCGACCACCCAGCGCTTTGCCGACAACGTGCTGCCGACCACTGATCGTGGGCGGCAGTATCGAGCCGCCTTCGCCTTGCGTACGGACGAGGCTGTGCAGTTGCTCATCACGGATAACCTGATCTCTCAGAAGGCCAGCGAAGTCCTTTCAACGTTTGCCCCTTATCTTGACGCATACGCCAACGCCACGGATCTACGGTTTGTGGTCTTCTCCGCGCCCATGTACCAGCAGATCGCAGATTTTGTTTCCATCGCAAGGGCAAGCGCTTCCCCGGATTTGGGTACTGAACTTGAAGATTTCCGGAGTCGTCTGCAGGGCCAAGTCGGCCTCACATTCCAAGAAGTCATTGATCGAATGCTGGAGGTTCCCCCACCTCCGCCACCTGGCGGAGAGCCTCCCCCCGAACCTCCTCCGCCCGACCCGGGACCGGAGCCAATCCTGGAAATGTATCTGAAGCTCTACGATGAGGTGGGCGAGATACTAGCCGGAGACGAGCCGACGGCCCAGCGCACTCAGTCCTTCGTCGAACCACGCGTAAGCTACCTGCAGGACTACTTGCAGGGCGGCCAACTGGCACAAACCGCTTATTTCACGCAAACCGACTATCAGGAGGTCAGTGAGATCCTGCAAGCGATTCGTGCGAACGCTTCTCCCACGCTCCAGACCAAAATCGACCAAGCGCTACAGTATTTCAACGGCCGTATAGGTTGGACCTACAAGGCCCTGTTGGACGAAGCTTTCCCACCTTAACCAACGATTCTTTTTGGTCTTTGCCCTTGGCCAGCTCCTGCCGCCTCTTCCCACTCATGCACAGCAGCCTTGCCAGGGGGATACGATGTGAGTAGGCTCTCCCACGTTCAGGCGCAAGTTGACCCCACCCTCGCGCTCGACTACACTACGAAATTTGACTTTCGTCCGCCGCAGCGGATCGAGGGGAGTTGCCTTTGCCGAAACGCACCTTTCAACCCAGAGTGCGCCGCCGCCACAAGACGCACGGTTTCCGCACGCGCATGAAGACCAAGGGAGGCCGCAGGGTCCTCGCGGCGCGCCGCAAGAAGGGACGCCATCGCCTCACGCCCATCTAGTCCGCGGCGCGGTTTTCTGCGCCTGGTGCGCCGCTCGGAGTACGAAGCGGTCTATCGCGACGGTAAGCGGCGCTCGAGCGGGCAGTTCATTGTCTTCTACCGCGCCAACGGGCTCGAACACAGCCGCTTCGGCATCAGCGTGAAAAAGGCCCTGGGCGGCGCGGTGGTCCGCAACCGGATCCGGCGGCGCATCCGCGAGATCCTGCGGCTGAACAATTCGGAGATACCTTCGGGATGGGACATTGTCATTCACCCGCGCAGCTCGGTGGCGGGCGCGCCGTTTGCGCCGCTGACGGCGGAGTTGGTGCGCCTGCTCGAGAGCGTCGCGAAGTAACTCCGCAGCGCTTCACGATCCGCCTGCTGCTTGCCGCCATCCGCGTCTACCAGACGTTTTTCTCGTCGCTTCTGCCTTCGGCCTGCAAATTTCATCCTTCCTGCTCGCGTTACGCGTACCAGGCCATTGCGCTGCACGGCGCACGCCGCGGCGCGTGGCTCGCGCTGAAGCGCCTGCTGCGCTGCCGGCCGTTTTCGCCCGGCGGCTACGACCCGGTGCCGGAACCTGAACCTCCGCCTTCGGCTGTTTCGGGGGCTACGCAGTGAGCAAAGAGCTTTCTCCCCAGTTGCGTGCGCTGCTTGCCGGCCTGCTTTCGCTGATCGTCGTTGTCGGCTGGACGATGCTCTACAAGCCGGCGAAACCTGCGCCGCAGGCTCCCGCTGCCCAGACAACCAGCCAGGCGCCTGCAACCCCGGCGCCCTCCACAGCTCCTGCCGCCGAGGCCGCTGCTCCGGCGCCTCTCTCCGCAGAAACGAAAGCCGCTGCGCAGGAGCAAACGATCGTCATTGAAAACGATCTCTACCGCGTGGAGCTTTTGAGCCGTGGTGGTGTGGTTCGAAGCTGGCAACTGAAGAAATACTTCGACGACAACAAGCCGCCGCGCGTGCTGGACGTGGTCCATCCCGACGCCGGGCGGCAGTTTGACTGGCCGTTCTCTCTGGCGCTCGACGATCCGCAGCTCGAATCGGCCGCGAATTCCGCGCTTTACGTCACGGCGCCCGGCGGCACGACGCTCCATGCCCCGGCGGAGATCCGGTTTGAGTGGAGCGACGGCCACCTGGCGGTCACCAAGCGGCTGAAGTTTGACAGCAGCTACGTCGTGCAAGTGGAGACGAGCGTCACGCAGGATGGCAAGCCGCTCGCCGCAGCGCTGGCCTGGCGCGGCGGCTTCGGCGACACCACCGTGTACGCGCCTGCCGAGCGCGTACAGGTCTTCTCGAGCGCCGCCGGCAAGCTGCAAATGCTGCCTTACAAGAACCTGGGCACGCCCGACCAGCCTGCCCAGCGGCAGCGCGTTCCGGTGAATCTCGATTACGCCGGCATCGAGGACCAGTATTTCGCCGCGGCGTTTCTCAGCCCGCGGCAGGGCGCGGTGGCGCTGACACACTGGCGGCTCGACCGCGACGTCCAGGTGGAAGGCAAGCCGGCGAAGGAGCCGGTCGCGGAGATGGCCGCGGGCGGCGTGGCGCCCGGGCCGTTCGCGCTGCGCGTGTACGTCGGTCCGAAGGACTATGACGAGCTGAAGTCATTGACTCCGCCGCTCACCGACCTGATCCAGTTTGGCTGGATGGAAATCATCGCCTATCCACTCTTCCGGCTGCTCGAGTGGCTGCACGGCTACGTCGCCAACTACGGCTGGGCCATCGTTCTGATGACCGTGCTGATCAACATGGTGCTCTTTCCGCTGAAGGTGAAGAGCTGGCGCTCGATGCAGCGCATGCAAAAGGTGGCGCCGGAGGTCAAGGCCATCCAGGAGCGCTACAAGAAGTACTCCATGCGCGACCCGCGCAAACAGCAGATGAACCAGGAAGTCATGGCCTTATATAAACGCGAAGGCATCAACCCGATGGGCGGCTGCCTGCCCATGCTGCTGCAGATGCCCATCTGGTTTGGGCTCTACCGCATGCTCGGTGTGACCATTGAGTTGCGCCACGCGCCGTGGATCTTGTGGATCCACGACCTCTCCGCCCGGGAACAGCCCTTTCCGTTCCTGGCGATTGTGATGGCCCTCACGATGTACATCATGCAGAAAATGACGCCGACCACCGCCACCGACCCGATGCAGCAGCGCATGATGAACATGATGCCGCTGATGTTCGCCGGCATGTTCATCATCTTTCCCGTTTCCAGCGGCCTGGTGCTGTATATTCTCACCAGCAACCTGGTTGGTATAGCCCAGCAGTGGTACCTGAACCGGACTTCGCCCGTGACGGTCGCGGCCCCGCGCGGCAAGAACGGCAAGAAGAAGTAAGCCGCACCGGAAAGAGGTTTGCAGCCTGCTCACTTGCGATGACCCAGCCTGAACGATTTATTGCCGAAGGCAAGCTCAACCGCGAAGCGCTCGCCGCGGAGCTGCGGCCCCTCCTCGATCAGATGATCCGCTTGGGCCGCTTCGAGCTGAGCTACGACATCCGCCTCGAAGAGCCCGGCGTAGAGGTGGAAACTCCCGAAGTGGTCGTGGTTTTTCGCGGGCGCGATCAGGACCTGCTGCTCGAGCGCAATGCCGAGCTGCTCCAGGCCTTCGAATACATCGCGCTGCGCGGGCTGCGGCTCGATCCGCGCTATTACGACCGCCTGCGCTTCGATTCTGGCGACTACCGCGCACTGCGTATCGAAGAACTCAAACTTTCCGCCCGCGTCGCCGCCGAGCGCGTCCGCGAGACCCGGCAACCCTTCCGCTTCAACCCCATGTCCGCGCGCGAGCGCCGCATCGTCCATCTCGTGCTCAAAGACGAGCCCGGCGTGCGCACGTCGAGCGACGGCACGGGCGAGCAGCGCTTCGTGGTTGTCTATCCCACCGACGCAAAGTAAACCTCAGGAAATTTCCAGCAGATAGCCCTGTTTGCCGACGTTGAGGCACTCCGTCTGGCCGATGCGGTCTGTGCGGCCGGCGCATTCGTGGATGTGCCCGCAGAAGAGATGCGCGGGTTGCACACGCGTAACCCACGCGCGCAGGACGCGGCTGCCCGCGTGCTGGCCGCGGCTGAACGGCCCCACTTGATTGAGCGCGGTGCCGTGCGGCGGGAAATGGACGACCAAGTTGAGCGGCCGCAAATCGTCAAACGCGGCCAGCGCTTCGGCGATTTCTTCTTCGGTGTATTCGCCCGGCGTGTTGAATGGCGTGGGGTTGCTGTAGCCGAGTCCCGCCCAGTGCGTGCCGCCGAGCGCGCGTATCTGCTGATGAAAATCGGTGAAGCCGTAGCGCTCGCACAGCGCGCGGGTTTGGTCGTGCGTCTCGTGGTTGCCGGGCAGGAGCCAGAGCCGCTCGCCCAGCGGCCCGAGCGCCGCGGCGCAGCGGTCGAGGTCGCGCCCGAACGTGGAAAGATCACCCGCGGCGATATAGACGTCGGCGGGCTGGCGCAGCAGCCGCTCGAGCGCGCGCACGTCGCCGTGGATGTCGCTGAAGAGGAGAATCCTCATGGCCGCCCGCCGGCCCAGCCCTGTTCGACCACGCGCCCCGCGGCATCGAACTCCACGCGAAACGTGAACGGCTGCGGGCGCGTGGGGCGGCCGAAAAAGCGCAGGTCGCTGATTTCTACCACGGCGCGGCCGTCGCGCTCGCGGAACCGATACACCGGGAAGCGCGCGAACCACAAATACTTTTGCACGCGCGGAAGCTGCCGCGCAGCGTCGAGATAGCCGTTCGCTTGCGCGTCCATGTAGAAGTGAAACTCGGGCTGCGAGCGGCTGAGCAGGTTGATCCGCGCTTCCCAGACTCCGTCCGACGTGCGGATCAGGCCGTCCCATCGCGCGGCTGAAGGCGGCAGCGGCAGCGCAGCCACTTGCTCCGCCGGCACGCCGCGCGCTGCGGCAAACGCTTTCACGCGCCCAAGCGCCGCGTGATGCGCCGCTGTGCACAGCAGGAGATACAAGCCCAGCGCATAGACGCCGGCGCGGCACCATCCCGACCGCCGCAGGCGGAATCCCCTGCCGGCAATCATTGGCGCGAACCACAGCGCCACGAGTACAACGAGCGCCACGGGCAGCGCCCAGCGCATCAGCGGGAATCCCACTGCGCGCGCGAGCAAAGCAAAGAGCACCATTCCCGCGGTCGAGAAGGCCCACAGGCGCAACGCACGCACAAAACTGCGCTGGCGGTCGCGATACGCCCAGGCGAGGAGTTGCGGCAGAAGTGCGATGCCCATCAGTGCGATGTCAATGATGAACACCAGGTCCCACGCCGGGCGCGTGTACTTCCAGGGACTCCACACCATCGTGCCGAACGAAGTGACCAGATCGAGCAGGACGTGGCTCGCCAGCCCCACGGCGCAGATCGCGGCCAGCGCGCCCCATGACGGGCTTTCCTTGCCGCGGACGCGCGCGTACCAGCGCGTGAGCGCAGCCAGCAGCACGGCCCAGATCGGCAAACAGAGAATCGAATGCGTGACGCTGCGATGGACTTCGATGATGGCGAGGTCGTTGTGAGTGATGGGGCCGATGAAGACGTCGATGTCGGGGAGAATAGCGCCCAGCGTCATCGCCCACGTGGCCACGCGCGCCTTGTCTTCGCCGCCCGCGTCTCGGGCGCAGCGGTCCGTGAAGAACGCTTTCGCGATGAGCGCGCCGGTGATGCCGTGAGTCAGCGGGTCCATGAAGACGTGAGCGGAAGTCCCTCAGATAACGTTGATCAGCGGGGAGCGCTTGGCGACGACGCGGCCGATGGCACGCCCTGTAACGTTGCGGCGCGCGAGCGCGGCGAGCGCTGAGTCCGCGGCTTCCGGCGCGATGGCCACGAACAGCCCACCCGAAGTCTGCGGGTCGAAGAACAGGTTGCGGAATTCCTCCGGCACGCCGTCGGCAAAGCCGGCGCAATCGCCGATGAAGTCACGGTTGTTGTTCAGCCCTCCTGCCAGATGGCCATCGCGCGCAGCCTGAACGGCGCCGGGCAGGTACTCGACCTTGGCGTGATCGAGCTCGAGCGAGACGCCGCTGCCGACGGCCATTTCGCGCGCGTGGCCGAGCAGGCCGAAGCCGGTGATGTCGGTAACAGCGTGAATTGCCCCGGCTGCTTCCTGTAGCGCTTCGGCGGCGTCGCGATTGAGCCGCGTCATGGAAGCTGCCGCCGCGGCCAGAGATTCCTCACTTGCGACGTTCTTCTTGAGCGCCGTGGCGATGACTCCCGTGCCGATGGGCTTGGTGAGCAGCAGCACGTCGCCCGGCTGCGCGCCGACGTTGCGCCAGACGCGCTGCGGATTGATGACGCCGGTGACGGCGTAGCCGAATTTCATGTCGTCATCGCGGATCGAATGCCCGCCGATCACGCTGCAGCCCGCTTCGACCATTTTGCTCAGGCCGCCGCGGATGATCTGTTCCATCAGCGCGGGGTCGCCCTTCTCCGGGAAGCCCAGGATGGCCAGCGCCGAAATCGGCCGCCCGCCCATGGCGTAGACGTCGCTCAGGGAATTTGCTGCGGCAATCTGCCCGAAAAGGTGCGGCTCGTCCACGATCGGAGTAAAGAAGTCCACGGTCTGTACGAGTGCGAGGCCGTCGGCGAGAAGATACACCCCGGCGTCGTCGTTGGTGTCGAACCCAACGAGCACGTTCGGATCAATTTGCCGTGGCAGCCGGCGCAGGACG
>Ga0184639_10001067_pt1 | contig 11549 bp, 12 predicted proteins | sample PLM31_170_b2_FD_133155 | JGI IMG/M metagenome (GOLD analysis project Ga0184639, IMG submission 133155) | Groundwater sediment microbial communities from an aquifer in East River, Colorado, USA - PLM3-1_170_b2 | ecosystem: Environmental > Terrestrial > Soil > Riparian zone | place: USA: East... | reverse complement strand
TGCCTATGCCGAGGCCATACGCACCATCCCCTCGCATCGCGCGCTGGCGCTGTTCCGCGGTCAGGGCCTGGACGTGCTGAAGATCGAACTGGGCCTGGGTGAGGAAATTGAAGCCGCCGCCGCGCCGCATCCATGCGTAGAGATGATCGCCGCGCAATTCGGCATCGAAGACCGCGGCCGCGCCGCCGACAAGTGGCTGGCGGACGTTTGCCACTGGACCTGGCGCGTCAAGGCGCACCTGCACGTCAGCACCGAGCTGCTGACGCAATTGCGCGAAGCAGCAGAAACAGAAGCGATCAAAATATTCGGTCGCAACCTGCACGAACTGCTCCTGGCGGCGCCCGCCGGTCCCAAGGCTGTGCTCGGCCTCGACCCCGGCATACGCACCGGCTGCAAAGTTGCGGTCGTCGATGCCACCGGCAAGCTGCTGGAGACAGCCACTATCTACCCGCACCAGCCGCGCAACGATTGGCAGGGATCGCTGGCGACGCTGGCTCGCCTAGCAGTGCAGCATAACGTTGAACTGATCTCCATCGGCAACGGCACTGCCAGTCGGGAGACCGACAAGCTCGCCACGGAAGTGATCAAGCTAATCGCGTCGAAGATGCCTGAACGGAAGTTGAACAAAATCGTCGTAAGCGAAGCCGGCGCCTCGGTCTATTCAGCGTCGGCATTCGCCGCCACCGAGTTTCCCGAGCTGGACGTGAGCCTGCGCGGCGCCGTGTCCATCGCCCGGCGCCTGCAAGACCCGCTCGCCGAGTTGGTAAAGATCGATCCCAAGTCCATCGGCGTCGGCCAGTACCAGCACGACGTGAACCAGCGCGCGCTGGCGCGCTCACTCGATGCCACCGTCGAAGACTGCGTCAACGCGGTGGGCGTGGACGCCAATACCGCTTCGGCACCGCTGCTCGCGCGCGTGTCGGGCCTGAACAGCGTGCTGGCGAAAAACATCGTCGAGTTTCGCGATGCCAACGGGCCATTCCCGAATCGCAAAAAATTGCGCAAGGTACCGCGTCTCGGCGACAAGACCTTCGAGCAGGCCGCAGGATTCCTGCGCATCAACGACGGCGACAATCCGCTCGATCGCTCATCGGTCCACCCGGAAGCCTATCCGGTGGTCGAGCGCATTCTGGCGCGCATTGGTAAAGGCATTGTCCAAGTGATGGGCCAGCCCGGGGCGCTGAAAGGGCTTTCACCCGACGAATTCACCGACGACAAATTCGGCGTGCCGACGGTGCGCGACATCCTCACTGAGCTGGAAAAGCCGGGCCGCGATCCGCGCCCAGAATTCAAAACCGCGACATTCCAGGACGGTATCGAGTCTCTTTCCGACCTGCAGCCCGGCATGATCCTCGAAGGCGTCGTGACCAACGTCGCCGCCTTCGGTGCATTCGTCGACATCGGTGTACACCAGGACGGCCTCGTGCACGTATCCGCGCTGGCGAACAAGTTCGTCAAAGACCCGCACGAAATCGTCAAGCCCGGCCAGATCGTCAAGGTGAAGGTGATGGACGTAGACGTGAAGCGCCAGCGCATCTCCCTAACCATGCGCCTCGACGACACACCCGGCACCTCATCGCGCTCAGGTGGCGCAGTAGACGGCCCGCGTGACCCGCGCCCGTCCGAACCCAAGCGTGGCCCGGCGCACGAGCCACCGCCCGGCGGCGCAATCGCGATGGCGTTGGAACGCGCCAAGCTGAAGAAGTAACGCAGGGTTACTGGTGTTCGACTACGGGGTTACTGGGTAGAGTAGAGGACAAGCTCAACCATCGTTAGAACAGCAAGGGTCAAGTCTTGCTCTTTGACATTTTTTTGAGCTGTGGCGATTCAGAAGCCAGTCAACTCAAGGGTTCCAAACAATGAGGTCTCGGGGAGACGTCAAATACGCGCCTGCGAGATCGATGGCAGGCTGAACGCCAGGCCTCGGGCTGGGCGGCAGTGCAAGTTATCTGTTCGTTGCCGAGATAGGCAGCGATTTTTCTATCTTCGGCATGTGTGTGATCGACAAACCAATTGTAGAGAAATTCCGTGAATTCATCGCCCTTTTTCAGATACTCGCCACGCTGCGGGCGATGCGCTCGCGCATTTTGGCATCGGGAAGCCTGCCGAAGCCTGCTCGCATGTTGTCACGCAGGTGTTGAACCTTGCTCGTCGCCGGAATCGCGCAGGTGACCGCGGGATGCGAGATGACGAATTTCAGAAATAACTGGGCCCAACTCGTGCAATCGATTTCCGCGGCCCAGGCTGGAAGCGGATGATTGCTGACCTTACGGAATAGGCCGCCCGCGGCAAACGGCCGGTTGACGAGGACGGCCAGACCTCGTTCCGCGGCGAGCGGGAGAAGACGGCGCTCCGCGGTTCGCTCGGCGACAGAATAATTGATCTGCACGAAGTCCAATTCTTCGTACTGAATCACTCTCGCAAGATCATCGTAGGCGCTCTCGGTGTAGTGGGTCACGCCGATATAGCGAACCCTCCCCTGCTCTTTCCAGCGACGCAGGGTCGCGAGATGCGTGCGGTAGTCGACCAGGTTGTGAACTTGCATGAGGTCGATGCGCGAAGCCCGCAGCTTCGCCAGCGACTGTTCCATTTGTCGAATGCCCGGTTCGCGCCCGCTGGTCCAAACTTTGGTTGCGAGGAAGAGTTTCTTGTGTAGGTTCAGCTCGGCGCCAAGATCGCCGACGACGGCTTCCGACCGACCGTACATCGGCGATGAATCGACAACGCTGCCCCCGAGCTTGACGAATTCGCCTAGCACATGACGCAATGACTCGCGCGCGGCGTCAGTCGGCCCGACATCGAAGGTTTGCCAAGTTCCCAGGCCAATCACGGGTAGCGAGTCGCCGGTCCGGGCAATCGGTCTCTGCATCATAGTCTCTGCCGTCGTGGTTCCACTGCCGATGCCAACGGCACCGGCCGCTATCATCATTCCAAGAAAATCCCTGCGGGAAATATTGTCCGTGGGCCAATCACGCCGTTTGTCCATAGATACCATGTCAATACGAAGCGAGCCAAAGATCAACAGCCTCGTTTCAACGCCACCAAAGGCGCCGGCGAGATCGCCTGCGTCCCGCCGATGGCGGCTATCGCCAACGCGATCTTCAACACCACCGGCGTGCGCATCAAAACATTGTCGTGGGGGTCATCGTCGTGGGGGTCAGGCCTGAGTATTGATTCTGCTGAAAAACCCCCGTTCATCCTTCGAGAACCTCAGGACGAACGGAGGAGCGATCGAAATCATTAGACATTTTCCGTTCATGCTGAGCCTCGTCGAAGCATTCATAGGGTTTTTCAGCAGAATCAGTATTGACTTATAAGCTGTTCCGCAACATGCCGTTAAATTGCTATTCCCAAACCGTATCGTTTTCCGTCCTGAATGACTTCATCAGCCGTGATGAGAGGGCAACGGAGATGCCGAGGTGAGAGAGTCAGGCCTGAGTACTGACTTTGGTGTACTGGATCTGTTGGTTCGTCGTGAGCCCTTCGAAGGACATTGCTGGCATGCCACTGACCTGCTATTTTACTCGCATGGCAAACATCCAAGTCAAGAACATTCCCGAAAAACTGCATAACCGGCTTCGTCGCTATGCCCGCGAGCAGGACTGCACCCTCGGTGAAATCATTTTGGAAGCTATCGAGCGAGAAGTGGCGCGACGAGAATGGCACAAACGTTTCTCGGGCCGCCCCCCGACGCACCTCAGCAACTCGGCTGCGGAGTTGCTCGAACAAGAACGGCGGCAGCGCGACACTGACCCGTTGTGAGCCGCTACGTTATTGACGCATCGCCACCCAGAGGGGCGAGCGTTAACAAATTCAATCCCGAGATACACGATTTGAATCCATGAGTACTGAACCCAACAAAGTTATCTATTCGATGGTCGGAGTGGGTAAATACTACGACAAGAAGGCCGGGAATCGGGAATCGTGGGAATCGGGAATCGGGAATCGTGTCAGGCTTGACAGACCGGAAAGATGAGAGCTCGTTGGTGCAGCGCACAGCCTCACCCCTAGGTTGAGAGTAACGATTTTCGGACAACGTGTATTCCGCGGGTTTATTGCCACACCGTATCGACCCACTTTCCGTCCTGAATGACTTCATCCGCCGTTATCAGAGGGCAACGGAGATGCCGGGCCGTCGCGACGATCGCTCTATCGGCTGGATCGTGAATGGCAACAAGCGCAACGGACTCCAGTAAGATCTCGATCGTATAGGATTGGACCTGAAAATTTGCCGAACGATCCAGTTCTTCAGCCCAGCGCCGAAACGGAACCGCGAGTCGAACTACTTTTTTCTCGCCCAAACGCGCGGTTTCTTCCAGCACGACGACGGGAACGACAATGGAATGTTTTCCCTGCTCGGCCTCGTAAAAAATTCGGCGCGCACGTTTACCCAAACGCTGCTTGCGGTCGGAAGCCCAGAAAACCAACGGGTGAGTGTCGGTAACGTAGATCACTTGAGCCCTGAGATAAGGCGCTCGAAGGATTTATCCCGTTCTTTTCTGATTTCCGTCAGTGCCTGATTGATATCTCCAATCAGCGTCATACTGCCCCGCAATTTAAGCGGCGACTGCTTCGCAGCTCGCCGGTAATGCGCCAACTCTTCTTCCACCCTGCTGTGCCACTCCGCATCCACCAGCACCGCTTTGACCTTCGACCTTTGGGCAATCGCCACCGGGCCTCTTCCCTTGTCGACTTCGGCCACGAGTGTGCTGAGTTTAGCTCGTGCCTGGGTCAAGGATAGCTGCTTCATAGAATAACTCCTTTTCTGTACGGCTAACTGTACAACACGGACCGTTTGCCGTCAAATGACCCTTTGGCACCATAGTCGCGGAACACCGGCAATGGGCTTCGTTTCAAGCCTCGTTCCATTCTTCCTAATCAGTGCGGCCGGCAGTTAACGAACTGTCCGTCTAGACAGACACAACGGCTTGACAGCCAATCCGCGATTGACTATTGTAGTTACGTCACTACAAACTAGGTGAGTTCTATGCGAATGGGATTGAGAGAGGCGAATCATAGTTTTTCCAAGGCGATTAAGGCCGTGAAAGCCGGCAAGGACGTGATTTTGACTGAGCGGGGCAAACCTATCGCGGTAATCAAACCTTTGGAGCAAGAAACAACCGTGGCTGCCGCGATTCGCCGCTTGGAATCCGAAGGGGTATTGCGACGCGGCCCGAAGAGCGGTAAGCCGATGCCGGCTTGGCGCTCCCCGGTGCGAATCAAAGGCAAGCCGATTTCGCACACGATCCGCGAGGAGCGCGACGAGCGGTGAGCCTGGCCTATTTCGACACGAGCGCTTTAGTCAAGAACTATATTCAGGAAGCGGGCTCGACGCGCGTCCGCGAACTTCTGGCAACCTACGAATTCGTTTCCTCCGCCATCGCTCCAATCGAACTCCAATCGGCCATACGGCGGAGGCATCGACAAGGCGAGATGACCAGCCGGCATTCCGCGGCCATTCTTTCACGCGTGAAACAAGACCGCGCATTTTGGCAGCTTGTCGAACCGGTAACTCAAGTGCTCACCAAAGCGGAAGAACTGGTTGCAGCCTACAACGTTCGAACCCTCGACGCCGTTCATCTTGCATCTGCGATCATTATTCAAGACTCGATCCGCACCCCGCTTCCTTTCATTACCGCCGATGAGAGACAGTTTGCGGCAGCTCGCAATTGTAAACTTGAAACCATCGCCGTTACACGCTGAAATTGCAGGGTAAGCCTTCGTTTTCCGGACGGACTGCTCTCTTTCTTGCAGAATCCAATCCAACCTGACAGGCTAGCGTTATTAAATTCAAACGAATCGGAGTATCTCGCGCAAAGGCGCAAAGGAATATAAACTCGAATCTCGAAATCCGAAATTCGAAACAAATCTCAATTACAGGCAAAGTCTCAAATAAGATCGTTTGGAATTTCGATTTTTATTCTGGGCGCTAATTTGATCGGTTGTTTCGGATTTCGCGCTTCGGATTTTGAATATTGATAGTTTTTGATCATGAGCACTGAACCCAACAAAGTTATCTATTCGATGGTCGGCGTCAGTAAATACTACGACAAGAAAGCCGTCCTCAAAGACATTTACCTTTCTTACTTCTACGGCGCCAAGATCGGCGTGCTCGGTCTCAACGGATCGGGCAAGTCGTCGCTCTTGCGCATCATGGCGGGCGTTGACAAGGAGATTAACGGCGAGGCCGTCCTCTCGCCGGGCTACACGGTCGGCTTTTTAGAGCAGGAACCGTTGATCGACGATGCCCGCACGGTGCGGGAAGTCGTAGAAGAAGCGGTGCAAGAGACCGTCGCTCTGCTGAAAGAGTTCGAAGAGATCAACGCCAAGTTTGCGGAGTCTATGTCGGACGACGACATGAACAAGCTGCTCGAGCGCCAGGGCGAGGTGCAGGAGAAGCTCGACCATCAAGACGCTTGGGATCTCGATGCGCGGCTGGAGATGGCGATGGACGCGCTGCGCTGTCCGCCGCCGGATTCGCCAGTGAAGCTGATATCGGGCGGAGAGCGCCGCCGCGTCGCGTTGTGCCGGTTGCTCTTGCAGAAGCCCGATATTCTTTTGCTCGACGAGCCGACCAATCACCTCGATGCGGAGTCGGTGGCGTGGCTCGAACACCACCTGCAGAGCTACCCGGGAACCGTCATCGCCGTTACCCATGACCGGTATTTTCTCGATAACGTCGCCGGTTGGATTCTGGAATTGGATCGCGGCCAAGGCATTCCGTTCAAAGGAAACTACACGTCGTGGCTGGAACAAAAACAGGAGCGTCTGCGCAGCGAGGAAAAGTCCGAAAGCGAGCGGCAGAAGACGCTCCAGCGCGAGCTCGAATGGATTCGCATGTCGCCGAAGGCGCGCCGCGCCAAAGGCAAGGCGCGCATCACTGCCTATGAATCGTTGCTCGACCAGGAGTCGGAGAAGCAGCGGGCGGATTTGGAGATTCCCATCCCACCGGGGCCGCGCCTGGGCAACGTCGTGATCGAAGCGGAGGGCGTCAGCAAGGCCTACGGCGATCGCGTGCTGATCGAGGACATGACCTTCAAGCTGCCTCCCGGCGGCATCGTCGGCGTGATCGGTCCGAACGGCGCCGGCAAAACGACCTTGTTTCGCATGATCACGGTGCAGGAAAAACCGGACAGCGGCACGATTCGCATCGGTGAGACGGTCGCCCTAGGATACGTCGATCAGAGCCGCACGCTCGATCCAAAACAATCGATCTGGGAAGAAATCGCCGGCGGCGCCGACCTGTTGAAAATCGGCACGCGCGAAGTGAACTCGCGCGCCTACGTCGCCCGCTTCAATTTTTCCGGCACCGACCAACAAAAGAAGGTCGGCCAGTTGTCGGGCGGCGAGCGCAATCGAGTCCATCTGGCCAAGATGTTGAAAGAGGGCGCCAACGTATTGTTGCTGGACGAACCGACCAACGACCTGGATGTAAACACGCTGCGCGCGCTCGAAGAAGCGTTGGAGAATTTCGCCGGCTGCGCGGTGCTGATTTCTCACGATCGCTGGTTTCTCGATCGCATCGCGACCCATATCCTCGCCTTCGAAGGCGACAGCAAGGTTGTTTGGTTCGACGGCAATTATTCCGAGTACGAAGCCGATCGAAAGATTCGCCTTGGCGCCGCGGCCGAGCGGCCGCATCGGATCAAGTACCGACAATTGACGCGCGGGTGAATGGAGATCATGATCTTTGCTGCAAAGGAGTCCGATATGACGCATCAAGCCTTTCCAATCGCGGGTCGTCGAGTGTTTGCCTTCATTGTTGCGATTGCCGCGCTGGCTATCAATACTTGGACTCTGCCCGGGATCGCTTCCGGCCAATCGACAACCAGCGCCACGGCGATGAAGATCGGCATCATCGGCTCCGGCAACATCGGCGGCACGGTGGGTACGCTGTGGGTGAAGGCCGGCCATCCGGTGCTGTTCTCCTCCCGCCATCCCGAGGAACTCAAACCACTCGTCGACGGTCTCGGTCCCCTGGCTCGCGCCGGCACAGTAACGGAAGCGCTAACGTTCGGCGACGTCGTTTTCATCGGCGTGCCCTATGGCGCTTACCCGCAGATCGGCAAGGATTACCCGCGGGAGCTGCGCGGGAAGATCGTGCTCGACGCCGGCAACGCGGTCCTCAGGCGCGATGGCGAGATCGCCAACGAAGCGCGTGAGAACGGAATCGGCATCACGTCGGCGAAGTATCTCCCCGGAGCCCGGATCGTCCGCGCGTTCAACACGATGAACTTTCGCAAGCTCGCGGACAACAGCAACCGACCCGGAGCGCGCATGGCTATCCCGATTGCGGGTGACGACAAGGAGGCGCTGGCCGTGGCGTCGACCTTGGTCCGAAGCGCCGGTTTCGATCCGGTCATCATCGGCGGCCTCGAAAGCGCCAAGCTCTTTGCCCAAGCCGGGCCTTTGTACGGGCAAGACATCAGCGCTCAGGAGATGCAGCAGCGTCTGAAGACCCTGCGGTGAAGCGGTTTTCGCTGATCGTGGGGAGAAGAGCGGTCATCCCCTTTCTAAGGGTCGATGAAAAACTCTTTCGGGGTCCTTCGACTGGGCCCAGAGCCTGCCCTGAGTGTATCGAAGGGACGAACGGAGAGAATTTTGCAATCGTGGATGGTTTTCCGTTCTGCTGAGCTTGTCGAAGCATGAGGGTCTCGAAGCATTCCGAATCTTTTTTCAGCAACCTGCTCGTTCCCCGGTCTTCTTCTTCTTTCTGAAGCCCGCTTATTGGTTCTCGTTGACGAGACCGCGAACTTCGCTAACGATGCTGGCCGGCGATCCATGCAGCCATTTTCGCTTCCAGCACGTCCAGCGGCAGGGCGCCGTCCTTGAGCAGCTCGTCATGGAAGGCGCGAATGTCGAACTTGGAGCCCAGCGCCTCTTCCGCTTTGGCGCGGATGGCGGAGATTTTTAGCTGCCCGATCTTGTAGGCAAGCGCCTGGCCCGGCCAGGCGATATAACGGTCGACTTCGTTCACGATATCGAACTCCGGCTTGGCGGTATTCTCCAGGAAGAAGTCGATGGCATTTTGCCGCTCCCAGCGCAGGTAATGGATGCCGGTGTCCACCACCAGACGCACGGCGCGCCACATTTCATAGGTCAGTTGGCCGAACTCCGAGTAAGGATCGTCATAGAGTCCCAGCTCTTTGCCGAGGGACTCGGCGTACAATGCCCAGCCTTCGCCGAACGCGGTATAGCCGCCGTAGCGCCTGAAGTTCGGCAGCCCTTGCTGCTCCATCGCCAGGGCGATCTGCAGATGATGCCCCGGCACTCCCTCGTGCAGCGACAAGGCCATCATTTCATGCTTGGGCCGGGTGTCCGGTTTGTAGAGGTTGACGAAATAGGTCCCCGCACGGGAACCGTCTGCGGCCGGACCGCGATAGTAAGCGGTGGTTGTATCGGGAGCAATATTTTTCGGCACCGGTTCCACGCCATAGGGCACGCGAGGCAGCGTCTTGAAAAGTTTCACCAGCAGCGGATCGATGCGTCTGGTCAAGGCGCGGTACGCCGCCAGCAATTCTTCCGGAGTCTTATAAAAGAATTGCGGGTCACTGCGCAAAAACTCGGTAAATTCCCGAAACGATCCTTTGTAGCCGAGCTTGTCAATGATTCTTTGCATATTGCCGCGGATGCGCTTCACTTCGCTCAAGCCAATCTGATGAATCTCTTCGGGCGTCAATTGGGTCGTCGTGTGTGTGCGCGCGGCGAACCGATAGCGTGCCTCGCCGTGCGGCAGTTGCCAGACACCCACCTTGTCGAAAGCCGCGGGGAGATAGTCGGCGACGAAAAACTGCTTTAGCCGCCGGAAAGCCGGAACCACGCCGTCCGTGATGGCGTTCTCCGCCGCCAGCGCGAGACGTGAACGGTCCGCTTCGGAAATCAATGCGGAAAACCGTCCGAAGGGTTTGTAAAACGGGCTCGCCTTGGCGCCGCCGACGATCTGATGATCGATCTGCGCCGGAATCCGCTCCAGAACGATCTTCGGAAGCATGATCCGCGCCTTCATGCCCTCGCGCATGAGCGCGATGGTCTGGTCGATGTAGTCAGGCAAAGCGCGGAGCCGCGCCAGCCAGTCCTCATAATCCTTGACGGTCTCGAAGCGCAGCGCGTCGCCCAACTCATCCGCCGTCTGAACTCCTCCGCGTTGGTTAAGTGGAATCAGATACCAGCGATATGGGTATTCTTCAATGTATTTTTCGTAATCCCTGACAAACAGGTCGTAGTTCAATCGGTCGGAAGACGAAAGCGACTGGCGATCCAGTGCCTTGAGCTTGGCGAGCATCGCTATATTGTGCGCATGCCGTTTGTCGATGGCAGCTAGGCTTTGATCCGGCCACCGGTCATTCCATCGGCGATCTCCGAGCCTGGACGCCCAGGTTGGAAATTGCTCCATCCAGTAGTCCCACTCCGATGCGAAGATCTCATGCAGCGTACTGGCCGTATCATCGGCTGGATTTTCCTGCGCTTCAGGGCGACCGCACAGCAGCGACCATGCGATGACAGCGCAGGCAAGGAATCGGATCGGGTGTGGCATGGTAGTCTTTTAATCTATAACTTCCTGGAATCCTCCGGACGGCGGCTCTCGCATGATTTCATAAAGCTATCCGCGCGGCAGCATTTCGAGATGGAGTGAATAGTCGGTGTAGCCGACAGCGCGCCAAAAGGAAATCGCCGCTTCGTTATGGACGAGAACCGCGACTGTCAGCCGCTTCTCCTTTGGCCACAACTTTGAGATGAGAACCTCTACCGCGCGGCGGCCGATGCCCTGTCGGCGGCGATGACGCACGACAAAGAGCTGCCGCAGGTAGATCTCCGATTCATCCTCCCGGAACAGCGCGTACGCAACACTTTCTCCGTTCTCCTCAAAGATCACTGCTCGGTACTCGCCGGAGGTCAGCCAAGCTCGCATCCGCTCCTTAAGCTGAGCGACATCCATCGGGTTTCGGTCCCCTTCGTCACGGATGAGCTGATGGTTCCACTCGGCGAGAGCCTGGCAGTCGTCAAGCGTCGCGATCCGGTAATTCATTTTCTTATGTTTGAACGGTTCCTGCGCTCAATGACCATGAGTAGCGCCGGCCCGTCCGGCGTATCGACGATGCCGACATTGCGAAACCCGGCGTTCTCGTAACAGCGGATCGCCCGAGAGTTTGTCGGTGCCGGATCGGTTTGAATCTTGGTCACCATAAAATCGTGGATAAGCCGCTGGACGAATCGGGCAATCATCTCGGTTCCTATGCCTTTGCCGAGATTCTCGGCGCACGCGAGGAATTGATCGATCCCGACGGCACCAGGGTCCGTTTCATCCGTCCACCATCCGGAGACCTGCTGGGCCATGGCAACGTAGGATTGGATAAATCCAACGGGAATTCCGTTTAGCTGGGCGATGTACGGACGAACCGAGGAGTCTTCGGCGAGCCGGGGCAAGTCACGGTAAATTTGTTCTCGATTTTTCATGTTAAGCGTGGAGGGCGGTGCGAGAGTTAGCGGTCATGCGCAGGTAGTCGAAGACCAAGCGAGTGTTGCGGTTGAGTTGGCGCATTTTCTGAGCG
>Ga0184639_10001066_pt1 | contig 11552 bp, 14 predicted proteins | sample PLM31_170_b2_FD_133155 | JGI IMG/M metagenome (GOLD analysis project Ga0184639, IMG submission 133155) | Groundwater sediment microbial communities from an aquifer in East River, Colorado, USA - PLM3-1_170_b2 | ecosystem: Environmental > Terrestrial > Soil > Riparian zone | place: USA: East... | reverse complement strand
TGTCCTCATTGTAATGCTTTTGCAGAACAAAACTGGATGGATGTTCAATATCAACCTGACACAGTAGGTAGAAGTGCTCGTAATGACTATAGAACAGCAACTTGTTTCAAGTGTAAGGATATATCATTTTGGCATGATAATAAAATGATATATCCAATTATCAGTACAGCACCTAAACCTCATGCAGATATGCCTGATGAAATAAAAACAGATTATGAAGAAGCACGGAGCATTGTTAATTTTTCACCAAGATCAGCATGTGTTTTACTTAGATTGTGTATTGAAAAATTATGTAATAAATTAGTGTCTGGTAGTGGGGATTTAAATGAAAAAATAGGTAAACTAGTAGAAAAAGGACTTGATCCAGACATACAGCGAGCATTGGATGCTATACGAGTAATTGGAGGTCAGGCAATACATCCATTACAAATGGATCTAAAAGATGATCCAAAAACTGCCACCGCACTCTTTGTTATAGCAAATCATATTGTAAGTTATACAATATCCAAATCAAAACAAATCAAAGAAATTTATGATATTTTGCCTGATGATAAAAAGAAAGCAATACAAAGTAGGGATAGTAAAAATTCTAATTAATTTTTTTGGAAGCAAGTTTGATTAAATTCTCAATCTTATTTAGTCCTAACTCTAGTTTTATTCCTGCCTTTTCTGCTGGTGTTTTTTTAATACTTCCATGTTCCATAACTAAATAAAACAAAAAAAGAGAAGAGTTATGCTTTTGCTTTTGAAAGTCGCTTGTCTACTTCGTCCCAGTTTACCACATTCCACCATGCGGTGATGTAGTCTGGACGTCGGTTTTGGTATTTCAGATAGTATGCGTGTTCCCATACATCTAGTCCTAACAGAGGAACCAATCCCTTTGTTCTTGGACTAGTCTGGTTTGGCATGGTTGTAAATTCAACTTTCTTGCTTTGAGGATTGTAAACTAACCAACCCCAACCACTACCTTGTATTGCGCCAGTGTCTTTTGTGAATTTTTCTTTGAAAGTAGCAAAGCCGCCAAAAGATGAGTTGATGGCATCTGCCACGCTTCCTCCAGGTTCTCCACCACCGTTTGGTTTCATGTTGTTCCAGAACAGAGTGTGGTTATCGTATCCCCCACCGTGGAAATTAACGGCACCTCTAACATTTTCTGGTACCTTGTCCAAGATTGAGAGCAATTTGCTAAGTTCCATGTTTTGCAATTCAGCATTAAGACTTTCCAACGCAGTGTTCAAGCCATTTGTGTATGCTTGATGATGCTTAGTGTGATGTATTTCCATTGTCTGTGCATCAATATGTGGTTCTAACGCATTGTATGCATAAGGCAATTTTGGAAGTTCATATTTTGCCATACAAATCCCACGAGTATATACAATTTATGGCTTTGGTTACGTAATGAATTTTATCTGATGATGTTTTGATAAAAAATGAATGTATTACAAAATCATATTTTGCCTGCTTGTTGTTTTGTGTGTTACCCTACTTTTATCTAATTTTAAAACTAGAGAGTTTGGAGAAACCTATCTTGAAAAAAGCATTCCGCTAATAGGTGCTGATATTCCTAGAAGTGAAGGTTTTGAAGGCAATGGAATAAAAATTGCGATAATAGATACTGGAATAGATTACAATCATCATGATCTATTTGGTTTTGGTCCTAATGGAAAGGTGGTTGGTGGATATGATTTTGTGGACAATGATGAACAACCAATGGATACCAATGGTCATGGTACTGAAGTAGCTGGCATAATTGCGGCAGATGGAAACCTAAAAGGAGTAGCCCCAAAAGCAAAGTTACTTGCTTATAGGGTTTCAGCAACTGGTGAATCTGTCTCATCAGAATTCATAGTCAGTGCAATACATCGTGCAATTAAAGAAAAAGCAGATATCATAAACATAAGCTTAGGGGTAAACAAAACAAATGAAGAACTTGATCGAGCTGTAAGTGAAGCTGTAAAGAAGGGAATTGTTGTTGTCACAGCTGCAGGAAACAGCGGGCCTGGAATTCAGACAATTGGAAGTCCTGCAGAAAGTATTGATGTAATAACAGTCGGTGCTTCATATAACAACATAACATCAAGTATTGTTTCAACATTAGAAATAGAAAAAAAACAATATGAAGTAATACCAATGCGTGGAATCACTCCATTGTCTGAGCCAATCATTGGAAAGGTGGACTTTGGTGGTTATGGTAGAGATAGTGATCTGATAAATACAAATGTAAAAAATTCTATTTTACTTGTGGAAAGAGGTAGCGATGTTAAAGATGAAAAAGTGTTTTTTTCTGAAAAAGAATACAATGCTGCACAAAGTGGTGCCAAAGCGATAATAGTTTACAATAATGAACCAGGCATATTTTTTGGCGAGCTTGTTCATCCAGATTTAGGTGTAAATTACAAACCAAGAATACCAGCTTTGTCAATGTCCAGAGATGATGGACTTACGCTAAAAGCAATCTTACAAAATGAAACAATAGCAAACCTCAATGTGTTTTATCATCCAGACTTTGTAACACCATTTAGCTCACGTGGACCGGTTTCACCTTTTTACATAAAGCCTGACATGGTAGCACCAGGCGTATTCGTTAATTCCACATCCATAGGAAATAGGTACAACCTTACAAGTGGAACAAGTTTTGCTGCACCACATGTGTCTGGTGCTGTGGCCATACTTTTACAGAAAAATCCGGATCTTGAACCAACTGAGATTGCTTCATTGCTTTCCACCACCTCAGATCCCGTATCAAATCCTTATGGCGACATCTTTCCTGTAGAGATAGCTGGTAGTGGGAGAATCAATCTTGCAAAAGCATTTTCTGCAGATCTGATTATAGTACCACACAATCTTGTTTTCAATCTTTCACTAGAAAATCCAACTGGTACAAAGTCACTACATTTGAAAAGTCTACAAGAAAAAACAGCTCCATTGAAAATAGAAATTTCGTCAAAAGAAAAGAGTATAAAATTTGAACATTTTATTGAAGATGATCTTCTTCATATCATGACATCTATCACAGAACAAAGACTTGGAGATTTTGAAGGAATGCTGACAATCAATGCTGACGCAACACTTTATCACATTCCTATCCTTATACATATAACAAAAGGTGCTATCAATACAAATGAGAAAGAAGGACTGCTAAGTTTTAATCTATTTTATCCCGAAAATTGGACATATGCAAAAATTTCTTTAACAAATAGAGAAACTGAAGAAACTCGGTTTACATCAATTACACCAATGAAAAATTCTTCACTCAAAGTTTACGATACGGGAGAATATTGGATCGATGCACAGATTACTACTAACAATACCATTGACAATGCATATGGGACAATTATAGTAAATAGACCCTCAGAAAAAACAGGATTCGAATTACTGGAAACACCAGATATCCCATTAAAACAAATTCTCATAATTTCTGGAGTACTTTTAACGTCTATTATAATAGGACTAAAGATTAGACGCTCATAAGATACTTATTCTGAAATTTGTGGGCCAGCATCACGTATTTCTTGTGGTGTCTCTCCAAATTTCTTAAAGTTCTCTATAAACATGCGTGCAAGCTTTCTAGCAGACAAATCGTATGCATCCTTTTCAACCCAAGTGTTTCTAGGGTCTAGTATTTCAGATGGCACATCAGTGCATGATGTAGGCACATCTAGATTGAATATGTCATCATGACGATATTTTACTATGTCAAGTTTTCCAGTAAGTGCGGCAGTAACCATATTCCTTGTATATTTTATGTTTATTCGCTTACCAATTCCATATGGACCACCAGACCATCCTGTGTTAATGAGATAAACAATCGTATTGTGTTTTGTGATTTTTTCTCCAAGCATCCTTGCATATACAGATGCATGACGTGACATGAATGGAGCTCCAAAACATTCTGAAAAGGTTGCCTTTGGTTCTGTGATTCCTCTTTCTGTACCAGCAAGCTTACTTGTATATCCTGACATAAAGTGATACGTTGCACCATCTTTTGTTAGTCGCGCTATTGGCGGCATCACACCAAATGCGTCAGCAGTTAGAAAGACAATTACTTTTGGATTTCCACCTAAACTTGGAATGACTGCTCCCGGAATGTAATCAAGCGGATAAGCAACTCTGGTATTTTCAGTTATACTTCCATCATTAAAATCTGGTTTCATTGTGTTTTTATCGATTACAACATTTTCTAAAATAGCACCAGATCTTATTGCGTCCCATATTTGTGGCTCTGCATCTCTATTGAGGTTTATGCACTTGGCATAACACCCACCTTCAAAATTAAACACGCCTTTATCGGACCAACCATGTTCATCATCTCCTATTAACATCCTATTTGGATCTGCTGAGAGAGTGGTTTTACCCGTACCTGAAAGACCAAAAAACAAGGCAGTATCACCATTTCTTCCAATGTTAGCTGAGCAGTGCATAGGAAACACTCCTCTATCTGGAAGAATGTAATTCATTACAGAAAACATTGCCTTTTTTATTTCTCCAGCATAAGAAGTAGCACTAATCAATGCAAGTTTTCTTGAAAAGTTTATTAGAATAAATGCATCAGAGCGAGTTCCATCAACCTCTGGAATAGATTTAAAGTCGTTTATTGCGATTAAAGTGAATTCTGGTTTGTGAGACTCTAGTTCTGCAGCTGATGGTCGTATGAACATCTGTCTTGTAAAGAGGCTCTGCCAGACATGATCATTTATGATACGTATTGGTAATCTGTTGTTAGGATCTGCGCCGATAAATCCATCAAAAACAAATATCTCTTTTCCTTCCAGATGTTTTTTCATCTTTTCAAATAGTCTATCAAACTTTTCCTCAGGAAAGGGATGATTGACTTTGCTCCAATCCACTTTGTTATGAGTTTCATCATCATCTACTATGTAACGGTCATCTGGTGATCTACCTGTGTATTTTCCTGTTTTAACAGAAAGTGCACCTGTAGAAGTAAGGATCCCTTCATTTTTCAGTACTGCAAGATCTATCATATTTTTGACAGGCAAGTTTCTGTGTATCTTATCTGTTCTAATTCCCATTTCTTCTAGTTGAGAGACGAATTTACGTGTGATTGTTGATTTCAAGTCCTCAATCATGTGATAAAACACCGCCTTCCATTTCCTTATTATCTCTTACTGTACTAGAAATCATCAATTTTGTTCCCAGAAACGTATTTATTTTAAAATTCGAACAGAGTCTTCTACATGCCGATCAATAAAGAAATCTTGGAATTGCGAAAAAAGGTGTCAGATCGCAGACCAGATTTTATCAGACAAGAGAGTTGGAGATATGATAGACTTGCAGAAACATGGAGGAAACCCAAGGGTATTGACAATCATCAGCGAAAGCAGAAAAAGGGTTGGCCAAAAATTGTTAGAGCAGGTTTTGGTGGACCAAAAATTGCACGTGGATTACATCCATCGGGATATACTGATAATTTAGTTTACAATGTAAAGGACTTGGAAAAACTTGATCCAAAAACCGATGGAGTAAGATTTGGCCATGGGGTTGGAAAAAAGAAAAGACTTGTAATTATAGCTAAAGCCAAAGAGAAAAACTTCAAGATGTTTAACGCAAGGGTGTCAACAAGTGGTAGTAAATCTTAAAACAAAGAGACAATTAGTCTCGAGAATTTTAGGCGTAGGGGCAAATAGAGTTAGATTTGACTCGGATCATCTTGATGATGTTGCAGACGCAATTACACGAGACAACATACGAAGTTTAGTTACTGCAAAGATAATTGAGATAAAATCAATAAAAGGGACTTCTCGTGGTAGAGCACATTTTAAAAAACATCAGAGACGAAGACGCGGAACAAAACAAGGTTCAAAAAAAGGCAGGAAGGGGGCTCGAATAGGCAAAAAGGAAGTTTATGTAAAAAAGATACGCGCTATGAGACACCAGATTAAAGTTTCAAAATCAAGAAAAGAGATCACAAACAAAGATTATTGGAATTTGTATAAGCAGGTTGGCGGAAACCAAGTTAGAAACCTAGCGCACTTAAGAAGCTTAATAGCAGAAGTTCGTTCAAAAAAAACATAGCTAGAATCTGTAAATAGATTTTTTTACGTCTAAGATTTTACCATTTTTAATTTTTATTCCTTCATTTGATAACATCTTAGCTTTTACTTTTTCCCCCCAAGCATAGCCACCTATTTTACCGTCTGATTTTATGACTCTATGACATGGGACTATAACTGGATATGGATTTTTGTTCATAATTTTACCAATTACTCGTTGACCATTTTTAAGGCCAATTGCTTTTGCGAGCTCTCCGTATGTAGTTATTTTTCCTTTTGGAACTTCAAGAAGTTTTTTGTAAACTTTTTCTTCAAGTTTCAAATCTTTATCACTTCAAGATCAGTGGATTCTACAAAGTTCATTACTCTCTGTTTATGTTTTCCTAAACCACCCCAATCCAAAAGTGCGAATTTGGCTTCGTTATTTCGTTTTAAAATATGAGAGAACAGACTTTGATCTAAAAATTCCAAGGCATGTTTTGGCATAATGGTTCCTAAAGCATATTCACCTTCTAATAATACCTTTGTGAACTTTTCAGGATAATGAGTACTGCCAAAGCAAATTGCGACATCGTGTTTTTTTGCGGGATGTGACATTACATCGACCGTAATCTTAGCAATATTTTTACATAATTCTTTATCGTTCCACTCTTTTTCTGTTGTTCCTACTTCAATAAACAAAACAGGTTTATCAAGTGCGGTAGGGCCATGATGTGTAGCTTCTAATGTGATTTCAAACTTAGCAAAATCTTTTCTTTTTTTCCATAGAGTTTGCAGGTATGATTTTTGTAGATGAGGATGAGGTATCGCGACTTGTCTTTTGAATCCGCCAAAACGTGCCTCTGAGAAATTGCCTGTACTATGACAGGTGAGTGCAAGGGTGCCTGTTTCAGCAGCGTGTTTTGATAAAAATACAAAACCATCATAGTTGTACTTCTCCTCCAGCCAATCTGCGGAGATAGATGGTGTTGAAATTATAACAAGGTCAAAATTTTTTCCACAATATATTTCTCCATCTTGCTCCATGTTTTGAGAAATAAAATTGGCCATGTTATAGCCTGCAGGATCTGATTTGTACGCAACAAGCAACTGCATGTGATAAGAGATATAAGTGCACTTTATTAATTTCCTCCAATGGGCAATCCAAGACAGCTGCTAAGAAATATGGTAAATACTCTGAAACTTGCCAAAAAATCAGATATGGATGATTATACACAACACCTTAGGTTGGTCCTTCTTGGAATTGCTGCAATTGGAACGATTGGATTTATAATTCAGTTTGTGTTTTCAGTAATTACTTACGGGATATAGATGACGTTGAGTCAAGAAAAATCTCATTTCTTTGCTGTCAGGACTACAGGGGGACAGGAAAAAGTAGTGATGAGATTATTAGAAAATAGAATCAAATTAAAAAAACTCAACATCCAATCGGTTTTGCTATTAGAAAATCTCAAAGGCTATGTTGTAGTTGAAGCAATAGATGCAAATGCAGCCTTTGATGCAATGCAAGGAATTAGACACATACGTGGTCAGTTAAGGGGCGAATTACAGTTTAAAGATATAGAAGGATACTTGGTGAAGAAATCGACTGTATCAGAACTTGCAGTCGATAAAATTGTCGAAATAATAGGTGGACCGTTTAAGGGTATGAAGGCAACCATTACTAGAGTTGACCATGATAAAGAAGAAGCAACTGTAATTTTACTTGATGCTCCATATCAGCTACCAGTAACTGTTGATGCAAATTACCTAAAGCTTTCAACGTAGCAAGGATTAAATTTACAGTTTAAAGAAAAGAAAATTCATGGCGGATATTCAGACTGTTTCTGCACTTGTAACTGGTGGACAAGCTAATGCAGGACCACCACTGGGTCCATCACTTGGTCCATTGGGAGTTAACATTTTACAAATTGTAACTGCAATAAACGATAAGACAAAAGACTTTGAGGGGATGAAGGTTCCTGTCATAGTTTCAGTTGACAAAGGAACAAAACAATGGACTGTAGAGGTTGGAATTCCATCTGCTGCAGCTCTTATTTTGAAAGAAGCTGGATTACAGAAAGGTTCTGGAACATCAGGTGCGACGTGGGTTGGCACTATCACTATGGATTCCATAGTTAAGGTTGCAAAATTAAAAATTGATTCATCATATGCTCAGAATATAAAAGCAGCTGCAAAAGAAATTGTTGGGACTTGCTTGCCACTAGGAGTCAAAATAGATGGTAAGAATCCAAAAGAGGTTACTGTTGAGATTAACGCAGGTAAGTGGGACGACAAATTAAAGTAGATTTTATTCTGAAGTAGTGTAAACTGGGTCCTTTTCAGTTCGTTGTAATTCTACAAAAGTTTCTGTGTTTTGAATTCCCTCAATCCTTCCTATTTTTTCTATTGCCACAGTGTGTAATTCTTCTAAGTTTTTTGCACGCACTGTAATTATGATATCAAATCTGCCTGTTACTTCAGATATCATTGATACCTCTTGTGTTTTCAAAAGTGCTTTGTGAATTTGATCTTTTAGTTTTGGATCACGGTTTATTCCCATTGTTGCTCTTACGCCTATGCCAATGAGTGATTCATCTACCACTATGGTAAATTTTTTAATCAGTTTCTTTTTGATTAGCCTTTTTATTCTGCTATACAGAACAGAAGTATTAATTCCGAGTTTTTTTGAGAGATTAGGAACAGAGACATTACCATCATTTATCAATTCGGTAAGAATTTTCATGTCAAGTTCATCAAATTTGTGCAAGGCTTTGCGATTTAGCTTTCTTACGATTTAATAAATGTAAGTTTCTACTTTAGAAAATTTTGTTCTTACAAGATAAACTCAATAATATGAAAATTTTAGACAATACCATCATTTTCGTGGTATTGACCTGTAAACGATTTTAAATAGGCAATCCAGAAAAGTGTGCGTAATGATTAACGAAACTCAGATCGTACAGATGGTTAAAGAGGCCAAAACAGGTCAGAAAGAACGGAAGTTCAAACAATCAGTAGAGCTAATTATGGTTTTCAAAGATATTGATGTTAAGAAAGGTTTTGCAATAAATGAAACTGTCCAGCTTCCAAAGAAGCTTAGCCAACCAGCATCTGTATGTGTAGTCGCTTCAGGAGATCTAGGTTTGAAAGCAAAGAGTGCAAATGCAGACAGAGTAGTAGATGGTGCTGAGATAAACCAAGTTGGTGCAAACAAACGTGCATCGCGTAAGCTAATCAATGGTTATGACTTTTTCTTATCAGATACTCAACTTATGGCTACAGTTGGTAAAACTCTTGGTCAATTTATGGGTCCAAGAGGTAAGATGCCAACACCTGTTCCTTTTAATGCTCCAATTGATTCTATTTTAGAAAGGTTTCGATCTTCAATCCGAGTAAGACTAAGGAACTCTCTTTCCCTTGCTTGCAAGATTGGTGATGAATCTATGAGTGATGATGATTTAGCAGCAAATGCTCATGCAGTAATAAACATGGTAGAAAAAAGACTACCAAGCGGAGACAAGAACATTAAAAAAATTATGATAAAGACAACAATGGGAAAGATTGTAAAACCACCACAGGGAGAAAAGAAGTAAAATGCACCAAAATAGAACCAAATATCCACAAAAGAAAGTGCAGATGTATCAACAGATTCAGGAAATTCCAAAAAAGTATAACGTTATTGCGCTTGTTAGAATGGAAAAAGTCAGGTCTTCGCAGTTATTGCCTTTGAGAAAAAAATTCAAAGGAGAAGTTGAGATAATCAGCATAAAGGACAAAGTCGCGCAAAAGGCTTTGGCTGGAGTAAAAATTCCAGCGATAGAAAAGTTGGCAGAAAAGCTAGTGGGACAGTGTGTTTTGATGTTTACAAACATGAGTCCTTTCAAGCTAAACATACTGCTCGGAAAAAATAAGATAATGATGGCTGCTCGCGGTGGTGACATAGCCAGTAAGGAAGTCATCATAAAGGCAGGTAACACTGGTATAACACCAGGACCCATTCTTACTGACTTTAAAGAAGCTGGAGTTGCAACAAAGATTGATCAGGGAACAGTTTGGATCACAAAAGATTCCACAGTGGCTAAAAAAGGAGACGTCATTTCTGCAAAGCTTGCTACATTATTGAGTAAACTTGATGTTAAACCAGTAGAAGCAGGAATCTCCTTAGATTCTGCAATAGCTGAAGGCATCATATACGCAAAGGATGAGATGGTAATAGATGTCGAGAAGTATCGTAATGCATTTGTTCAAGCACATCAAGAAGCATTAGCTCTTTCCATAGAGATAGGATATGTTACAAAAGAAAACATTATTTTATTACTTGCAAAAGCAGCTCAAGGAGCAAGATCTGTTGCAGTAGAGACAGGATATCTTACAGACGAAACCAAAGAACAAGTGTTGCAGAAAGCTCATGCAAACGCAAGAGCACTTGCTTCAAAGGTAAAAAACTATACTCCTGAGTAAATCGTAGAATAGTAAAGAAACTGTAAATTAATTTAGGATCTTTCTTTTACCTTTGGAAGATTCCAATTATAACGCATTGCAACAAGTCTGAGTATTGTAGTAACTACTATACCAATTACTGTAGCTACATAAAATTCAGCATTCACACCCAGAAGAATGTAGAACACCAAGATTCCAATGAAACTTGCAGAAGCATACAATTCTTTTACAAATACAATTGGCATTTCATTGACAAATACATCTCTTAGTATACCTCCCCCCACAGCAGTAAGCATTCCAGCCAATGTTATAGCAAGGAAATTCAATCCAAATGCGTGATATGCAAATGTGGCTCCAATTATTGTAAATACACCGAGTCCTAACGCATCAAACTTGAGAAACAAATTCCAATGTTTTTGCATTTTTGGATACAGAAAAAATATCATAATTCCTGTTGACGCAGTGATAACAACATACCACGGATCAGAAAGAGAATTAGGCGGAAACTTACCTATTATAATATCTCTAAGGGTTCCACCTGCTACTCCTGTCATGGTTGCAAGAATTATTATTCCTACAATGTCAGCTTTATGTTCTATAGCTTTGAATGCTCCTGTTACAGCAAATGCCATAGTTCCAAAAAGATCTAAAGCGTAAAGAAGTGTCTCGATAGACAGTGATAGTTCCGCCAAATCATCATTTATTGTTATGCATATTAAATAACGTTTAGAGAATAGAACTAAAGATGGTTGAAAATATGTTTCTTCTATCCAAACAGTGCAGATAGGCCTTCCATTGCCTGCTCTTCTGTTTTTGCAGATGGCGTTTCAACTTCTTTTGTCTTTTCTTCTTTTCCTCCAGCTGCATGGGCTGCAGGTGCTGCGGCAACAGCTACTGGTGCAGCTTTTATTGCCTCGTCGATATCTACATCGGCAAGGGCAGCAACGAGTGCTTTCACTTGGGCTTCTTTAACCTCTGCTCCAGAAGCTTTGATTATGTTTGTAATGTTAGCTTCGTTGATCTCCTTTTTCTGCTTGTGTAAAAGCAACGCAGCGTATACGTATTCCATTGTAAGCGAATTTTGATATAGGCATAATATAAAACTATGGAAGATAAAGC
>Ga0184639_10001065_pt1 | contig 11555 bp, 10 predicted proteins | sample PLM31_170_b2_FD_133155 | JGI IMG/M metagenome (GOLD analysis project Ga0184639, IMG submission 133155) | Groundwater sediment microbial communities from an aquifer in East River, Colorado, USA - PLM3-1_170_b2 | ecosystem: Environmental > Terrestrial > Soil > Riparian zone | place: USA: East... | reverse complement strand
GCGGCGCGAGCAGGACCGCGACCATCGCAACCCATGCCAGCAGCCCTAGCCGAACGGGTGTCATATTATGAGGAGGTAGTCTGAGAGAAAAGGACTAGGCAGAAGCTGCCAAAGATCCGGCGGTGCGTGCACTGGTGATGATGCCGCCGCCGAGCACGACGTCGCCTTCATAGAGCGTCACGGCCTGGCCCGGGGCGGCTGCCCGCTGCGCCTCGGCAAAGTGCACGATTGCTTCGTCGGGCGCGCGCCCGGGCCTGACGACAGCCTCGACGTCGCGACTGGCATGGCGGATGCGAGCCGTCGCGAGCACCGCCCCGCGCAGCTCCGGTAAGGCGATCCAGTTCATCCTCGACGCGACGAGTTCAACACAGAGGAGATCCTCTTCTCTTCCGACCATGACCGCGTTCCGCTCTCGATCAATCCCAACGACATACAGCGGCTCGCCGGCCGCAAGCCCGAGCCCGCGTCTCTGTCCTACCGTGTACCGCGCAATACCCTGGTGCTGCCCGACGACACGGCCTGAGGTGTCGACGATAGGACCGGGCGCAAGCGCCTCGGAGCGGAATCGAGCCACAACGTCCGAGTAGGAACCTCGCGGAACGAAGCAGATTTCCTGGCTGTCCGGTTTGTCGGCCACGGGCAGACCGAAACGGCGCGCAAGGTTGCGTGTCTCCTCTTTCGCATAACTGCCGACTGGAAACCGGACTCGGGCCAGCTGCGCCTGTGTGAGTCCGTACAGCACATATGATTGATCCTTGTGATGATCGGCCGCCCTGAGCAGCAGATATCGCCCGCTCTTGTCGTCGTGGCGCACCCGCGCGTAATGACCCGTGGCCACCCCATCCAGCCCAAGTGCGCTCACTTTCTCGAGGAGCAAGGAGAACTTGATGCTTTGGTTGCACGCGATACACGGATTGGGAGTGCGGCCCGACGCGTACTCGTCGACGAAGTACCCGATCACCGCGCGCTCGAACTCCTCGCGCATGTTGAGGACATAGTGGCGGATCCCGAGGCGGCGAGCGGTCGCGCGCGCATCGTCGATCGCCGAGACGCCGCAGCAGGCCTTGAAACTGTCATCCGGCTCGGGGAGCCAGTCCGGCCACAGATTCATGGTAAGGCCCACGACGTCATGGCCCTCTTCCGCGAGCAGCGCCGCGGCCACTGAGCTGTCCACTCCGCCGCTCATCGCGACGGCCCACTTGCCCACTCTTTACCCCCCTCCCACAATACGCCTTTCATAATAACAAGGCTTACCCAGAAGGGTCAAAAGCTACGCGATGGGCCGCTGTACGAGATCAATCGTCAAGGCCGCCGTCCACGAGAATTGATCGGCGCCGGCGCCGCGACCCGTGTACGCATCGAAGTACTCATGGAAGCCGCTGCGACGAACGAGTTCAATGGTCGCTTCCGAGAGACCACGCGCATGTGAACGCAGCCCGAGTTCAGCGAGCCCGCGGGCCATCATCCAGTTGGCATTGACCCACACGGGTCCGCGATGGTAGCGATCAGACTCAAAGCCTGACTGGTCCGGGAGAACCGATGGCAGCTGACGGCAGTTCCGGCAGCGACTCGCATAACGATCGTACATCACCTCGGCCTGCGCTGCGTCCACGAGTCCGGCATAGATCGCGGCCAGACCAGCCCATGTATGCACCGGAATCTTCGCGCGCGAGGTCAGGTCAACGTCCAGAAACATCGCACCCTCGTCGTCCCATAACGCGGCGTGATACGCGCGCCGGAACGCATCCATCGACGGCTCCGACACGACTGCGGGCCGGTCAATCGCGACGGCAATCCGATTGAGGTCCCGAGCCGCCCGGTACCACACCGCGTTGAACATCGCATCGTACACTGCAAATGGCGTCTTCGCAATGTAATCGCGCAGCTCATAGCGATGGGATGCGATCAATTCTACCAGGAACATGTAGAGGTCATAGTCGCGAGACGTCGGGCGCTCAGCCGCCGCCACTTTCGTCGTGTCCACCCGCCGGTAGGGCCTGCTCGGCCGGAAGCCTCTTGCGACCGCGGTATCCCACCGAGGACTGTTGTCCAGTCCGCTCTCCCACGGGTGCACGAGCACGATCAACGGTGAGTTGCCCGTCGTCCGATGGCGCGGGAAGTAGAGCAGTGCATCGGACAGCGCATCATAGATGCCGTTCCACCAGCCCCTCCGGCGTTGCTCATCCGGCTGCATCAGTCCGACGATGTGCACGATCGAAGGCAAGACCGGTGGCTGCGAGATGCCGCTGGTGAGTTCTCCGGCCCGCTTCACCGGCGTGTGTGTCCACCACTCCGGACCTGGAGCGTAATCCGTCACCGCGGGATTGTAGCGAATGTGCGGCAGCATCCCGTTGGTCCACTGTGCCGCCAGAAACGCCTCGACCTCGCGTGTTCCACGACCCCAATCCAGATGGGCCCAGCCGAGCGCGTTGAAAGCGCTATCCCAGTTCCACTGATGAGGGTAGAGATGGCCGCTGGGTTTCGTGTAATCGCCCACGTCATTGGCGCGCAGGACCGCCTCCGCGCCGACCAGGAGTTGCTGATCTGTCACAGGGTTAGGAGACGATGGCGTCCCCGGTCCGAGGATCCATCAATCGAATGCGCGAGGGATCAAACCGCAGCCAGACGCCCTGCCCCTGCTGCACGGCGAACTCCACCGGCGTCGTGACCTTCAACGTGGATGTTCCGGCCTGCAGGGTGAGCAGTTTTTGGGGACCGATGGGTTCGACGACAACCACAGTGGCGGGGATGCCGCCTGGTTCCGGCGTGCGGTCAACGGTGACATGCTCGGGCCGAATGCCGATGAGCACGTGCGCTGCTGCCCGCGCCGGTACACGCGGGAACGGAAGGCGTACGCCACCCGTTTCCACCACCACCGCGCCATCTGAGGCCCGCAGCACGCCTTCGAGAAAGTTCATCGGCGGACTGCCGATGAAGCTGCCCACGAATTGCGTGGCCGGCACATCATAGACGCGGTCTGGAGTATCGCACTGCACGATCCTCCCGTCTTTCATGACGGAAATCCGATCGCCGAGGCTGAGGGCTTCGACCTGGTCGTGAGTGACGTAGACGGTGGTCGATCGTACGTCGTGATGCAGCCGCTTCAGTTCGCTCCGCATCTGCAGGCGCAGCAGCGCGTCGAGGTTGGACAGCGGCTCGTCCATGAGGAGCACCCTGGGGCGCATCACGATCGCGCGCGCGACGGCCACGCGCTGGCGCTGCCCGCCCGAGAGCTGCGCCGGATAGCGTGCCAGCAACTGCTGAATCTGCAGCAACTGCGCACCTTCGTCCACGCGCCGCTGGATCTCGCCGGCCGCAGCACGCTGCATGCGAAGCCCGAAGGCGATGTTGTCGAACACGGTCATGTGCGGAAAGACGGCGTAGGACTGAAACACCATTGCGATCCCGCGCTTTCCCGGCGGCCGGTCCGTCACGTCATCACCGCCGATCAAAATCCGCCCCTCGTCTACCCGCTCCAGCCCCGCGAGGCATCGAAGCAGCGTCGTTTTGCCGCACCCGCTCGGCCCCAGCAGTACCATGAACTCGCCTTCCCTGATCGCGAGCGAGACGTCCGCCACCGCTTGGACTTTCCCGAACATCTTGCGGACCCGTTCAAGTTGGATGTCAGCCATGTTTCATCTGACCGTGATCCCCCAGAGGGTCAGCAGATACCGTCGGATCACAAAGATGATGATGATCGCCGGGATGATCATGAAAAATCCACCCGCGAACCGGTAGTCAATCGGCGCGCCCGCAAGCCCGACCGCGTTCATCACGAGCGCCGGGAGAGTCCGGTTCCGAAGGGTTAAGATCGTCGCCGCGAAGACCTCATTCCACGACAACACGAACGTAAAGATCGCCGCGGCGGCGAGCCCCGGGATCGCGATCGGCATCGCGACCCTCCAGAACGCCTGGCCCCGGCTGCAGCCGAGCGTCATCGCGGCTTCCTCGAGCTCAAACGGCACCCCGACAAAGACACTCGTCGTGATCACGACCGCAAACGGAAGAGCCAGCGCCGTATGCACCAGCGCGACGCCCAGCAGGGTGTCGTAGAGGTTCCAGTTGATGAACGAGACCGCCAGCGGCACGGCGAGGATCGTCGCGGGGAACATCTTCGTACCGAGGATGCCGAGCCTGAACGCCTCCTTTCCTCCGAAGTGAAACCGTGAGAGCGCATACCCTGCCGGCGCGCCGATGGCAACGGCCAGCACAATCGTGAGCGCGGCAACCAGGAGGCTGTTCAGCAGGGCCTGCAGCACGCCCTGGGACTGAAAGAAGAACCGCATCGTCTCGATGGAGAACGGCGACGGTAAGAGCGATCGCGGCCAGGCGTAGAGCTGCGTGCGCGTCGTGAAGCTGGCGAGCGCGATCACCAGGATGGGAAACAGCACCCACGCCGAGATCAGCACGACCAGCGCTGCCAGAAGCGCTTTGCGCCCGGGCGCACTCATCCGCGTCCAGCCTCTGCTTCCTTCGTCCGCAGCAGCCACAGGTAAAGCACGGTGATAGCCATCGACATCACCATGATGACCACCGCGTAGGCGCTGGCGAGGTTGATGTTGCGGTACAGCCCGTACTGAAAGTACGCTTCTCCTGCCATGACCGGCACGATGCGACCTGCCATGACGATCACTGTGGCAAACAGTTGAAACGCCAGGATCGTGCGGATGATGAGCGCGGTCTGCAGCGCGGGTCGCAACAGCGGCAGGGTCACGTGCCGCAGCTTTCGCCAGCCGCTGGCGCCGAATACGTCGGCCGTTTCGAAGTAGTCCTTCGGGATGAGTTGCAACCCCGCGACCAGGATCACCATGACGATCGCAGTCGCACGCCAGACCTCGGTCGCCACAATGGCCCCGTACAGCCATGCGGGACGCTCGAACGTGAGGAAGGTGATCGGCTGCTCAATCACACCGAGGTTTTGCAGGATGAGGTTCAGGTAACCCCGCTCGGTGAAGAACGATGACCAGATGAGGCCGGCGGCCAGATCGGAGATCCCGAGCGGGATGGCGCAGATGAAGAGAAACCAGGCGTGGCCATGGAAGCGTGTGTTGATCAGCAGCGCGATCACAAGCGCCAGGAATATCTGGAGCGGAATGATCAGCGCGGTAAGAAGGAAGCTGTTCCGCAGCGCCGACGAAAAGTACGTGTCTCGGAACATCGCCTGAAAGTACCGCACTGTGAGCGCGCCGTCGGGCGACCGGAAGCTCAGCACGAATGCCTGCAGCATGGGATATACGAAGAACACGGCCAGAAACACGACCGTCGGGAGAAGAAGAACATACGGAAGCCAATCGACCGACTGAGGACGGACCGGCGGCAGTGCCTGTTCCACCCGCTGTTCTGCGACAGTCATGAAAACGGTGCGGGGGAGGTGATGACCTCCCCCGCGGTCAGCACTTAATCAGGCCTGCAAGGCCGCTCTGCCGGATCGGGCGGCGGGCACGGCGCGTTCGTCGTCCGATACATGTCCTCGAGCTTGCGCGCCTGTTCGGCCAGCACTTGCTGGATGTCTCTTCCCTGCACGGCGATCTGTCTGAACGTGTCGAGATACAGTGGCACAAACTCGCCGGTGCGCGCCCCGAGGCCTACCGGTAGAAGGGCCGTGCGGGCGTCTCTCGCCGTCGCCTGGGCGGTCACGCCTTCAGCCATGACCCGCAGTCCCCCGGTGGGAACCACACCGGCCGCCTCACGAACCACCGGGAAAAATCCGACGCCCTGCAGGGTCATCACCTGCGTGCGCGGACGTGTCAGGTATTCGATCAAACGCGCAGCCGCCTCGGGGTTGGGCGAGTTCTTTGGAACCCCCAATCCGACGATGACCGCGAGGAATGATCGCCCTCTGGGACCTGCGGGTGATGGGAGCGCGATGAAGTCATCGGGACGCTCCCGAAATGCTGGCAGCAATCGAGCCACGTGGTCCCACGCCACCCAGACCTCGCCTCGCAGCAGCGGTTCGTTCATAAATCCGTACAGGAAGGACGAGGGGTGGCTCACGCCCCACAGCCGCCGGAGATACCGCCACATTTCGACCGCTTCCGGCGATTTGAATCTCTTCACCTGTGCGCCGGTAAATGACGGATAGGCGTACCCGTGCAGAAAGCGGCCGTAGAGTCCCGTACCGTCCAGCGCGGGGAACCCGAGGCGCCGCAGCCCTGTGGCGCTCCTGATGTTCTCGCCCCACTGCAACAGATCGTCGTAGGTCATCGCGTAGGGATCTCGACCTGCAGGGAAGTACCGCATGGCCTGCTTGTTGACCGCAATCAGATACGTGGCCTGCATCCACGGCACGAACGACTGAATGCCTCCGATCTGGCCCGCTCTCATCAGATCGGGCGCGAATGTGCGATCAGGGCGCCCCTCAAGCTGCCGCATTAATGCGGCAACATCCTGCACCGCGCCCTCTGCGACAAGCAGGGGGAAGTCGCCATGAAGGGTTCCGATGATATCGACCGAGCCGCGGCCCGCTCTTGCCTCGGCCACCAGCCGGTCAATGAACGGACCCGCTAAGTCACTCACGAACCGGATCCGCATGCTTGACTCTTCCTCGAACGGCCGCAGCAGCGTGTTGCGGGCCCACTCCTGCTCGTTGACCGGGTTCAGCTGGGTCGAGCTCCAGGTGATCTCAACCGACGGCGCTGACGCTAGCGGTGTACCCGCGGCCAGCACGAGCACCCCGAGCAGCGTAATAATCCTCCAGAATCTCACGTTGGTCCCTCCTCGAAGCAAGACTGACCTGCGGAAGATACTCTACGAATCCTGATGGGTGCTGTCTGTCTTCGCGCTCCTTGCGGCCCCTCTCCTCTTAAGATTCGCAACGAGCAAGCTTCCTCCGACCTCGCCACTGCCCACGAGAGACACCCGTTGGTGCCTCGCGCGTTATGTCGCTCCGGCTCGGCCTCTGACTTAGGCAACGAGCAAGCCCCACCGGCCTCGCCACTAGCTCGGCCTCCTCAACAGCGCCGCCGGCCGCTTCGCGGCAAATTGGTGGTCGCCACCTACTTCTTTGCTGCCGCGGCGATCGAACAGCACAACCGGTGCGACTCGAGCGCTTCGGGGTATGTACAAAAAACCTTGGATTGATCACCTGAGCGAACGGCCGCGAGAAATACGCGATTCTCATCACCGATGGGATCATTACGCACTGGCACGTCACGCTTCGTCCGACCGGTGTCATACGTCACCTGGTCCCGTAAGATGGTGATCAACACGCCATCACACACAAGCCGCAGATAGACGGCCGCGGGACCTTCGAGCACGTTTGTGGCGGTGAAGACTCCGGGCACCCCGTTTTGAAACCGCAGCAGCGCGGCAGTGGCCATGGCCACATCGACCTCTTCGCTGCGTGCGCCGCTCTCGGTCATCCCGAGAACCTCGGCTCCGCCGACGAGCGAGCGCGCGAGGTCGATGGGATGTGTGGCCTGCTCGATGATCTGCCCGCCGCCGGTGGCTCGCTTGTGCCACCATCTGGTAGGCGGCAACGTGTCAAGCCAAGCGCCCTCCACCAACCGCACTGGGTGGCGGGAAATCACGGAGCGGACTTCCGGAATTGTGTCCATGGCGCGCCAGTGATATCCAACCGCCGCGATGACCGGCCTGCGTTCAAGTTGCGCCGCGATGGCTTCAGCGGTCGCCAGATCGACCGCGACCGGTTTCTCCACGAAGAACGGCACTCCACCACCAATCAGGGCCGATTCGATTCCCCCGTGCGCCGCGGGCGATATGGAGATCCACACCGCGTCGGGCGATGCCGCACGTACGAGATCCCGAGCGTCTGCGTATGCCCGCCCTCCCCATTCTTTTGCGGCGGCCTCCGCGCGCTCTGGACGCGACGACACGTGGCCAACGATTTCAATCTCAGGTTCGCGGGAGAGCACCTGAAGGTGCCGGCGGGCAAAATCACCCGTGCCGATCATCCCAATCCTCACGCGAATTGGAGGACGACCTGCACTACTTGCTGAGGTTCAGTGTTAAGCAGCGTGAACGCTTCGCAGAATAGTGTGAGGATCCGGACTTGATTCGCGTCTAGCTCAGGGTCGTCGTGGTGCTCGAAATCGATCGTGCGGGGGCCGGCAAAGACGAGGGATGTCCCCATGCCCGGTCATTCTGGAACATAACGTTTGAGGCCTTTCCACCAACCCTCCAGGCGCGTTCTGACCTCCTGCTCGAACCCGGCATCTGACGGCTGGTAGTAGATGCGGTCTTTGACGCTGTCAGGAAGATACTGCTGGGGGACAAACCCGCCGGCGTAGTCGTGCGCGTATTTGTACCCACGCCCGTGTCCTAGATGCTTTGCGACCAGCGGATGCCCCGGCTCGCGTAGATGGACGGGGACCTGATCCGCTCTTCGCTCCTCGACGTCAGACATCGCGGAGCCGATGGCGCGAACAACCGCATTGCTCTTCGGCGCGGTCGCGATGTAGATCGCGGCCTGGGCCATCGGAATTTGTGCCTCGGGCAGGCCCACGAACTCCACCGCATGGGCGGCAGCCGTCGCGACAACCAGCGCCATGGGGTCTGCCATTCCAACATCTTCCGATGCGTGAACAACCATCCTGCGCGCAATGTAGCGTGGATCTTCCCCCGCTGCAAGCATGCGCGCCATCCAGTAGACCGCCGCGTCTGGATCGGACCCGCGCATGCTCTTGATGAAGGCCGAAATATGATCATAGTGCGAATCGCCCGCGCGATCATAGACGAGCGCGCGCCGCTGCGCTGCCTCTTCGATGCTCTGGAGCGTGACCCGTCGAACTCCCGCGGCATCGGGCGGCGCGGTCATCGCGGCCAGCTCGAGCGCGTTCAGCGCGATGCGCGCGTCCCCGTTGCTGACGGCAATGAGATGGGTCATCGCATCGTCGTCCACCTGGACGCGGAAGGCGCCGAGACCACGATCCGGTTCGGTCAAGGCGCGCGCCAGGATCGTACGTAGCGCCTCCTCGCCGAGCGGTTCGAGTCGAAACACTCGGGAGCGCGAAACGAGCGTGGCGTTCACCTCGAAGAACGGATTTTCGGTGGTGGCGCCGATGAGCACGACGGTCCCATCTTCCACCTGGGGGAGCAGCACGTCTTGCTGCGCCTTGTTGAAGCGGTGGATTTCATCAATGAAAAGGATAGTGCGCCGGCCGTGCAGCATGCGCCGGTCTTTCGCGCGTGCGATCACCCCGCGCAGCTCGGCTACGCCGGAGGTGACGGCGTTGATCTGTTCCACATCGGAATCGGTGTGCCGCGCAATCACGTGCGCGAGGGATGTCTTTCCCGTTCCCGGCGGGCCATAGAGGATCAGTGAAGTGAGCTCGCCGCTCTCGATCGCGCGACGGAGGACCTTACCCGTCGCCAGCACGTGCTCCTGGCCGACGAACTCATCGAGCGTGCGCGGCCGCATCCGGGCGGCCAGCGGCGCCTCGGCCGCCACCCGCTCTGCCGTCCCCTGCTTGAACAGCTCCACCTCTTTCCTCCGGTTCATGAATCTTGCTCCGATCGTAACACACCGGTTTTTGGCCTGACAGGTGCACCGTATGCCTTGACAGTCCTAGAGCACATTCCTATACTCATGCAGGAAATCCAATATTGACGCGGGAAATCGCATCCGGACACTGACTCCGGGACGGGGGTGGGTAGATGGCAAAGGCCATGACGAAGTCGAAGATCGCTGATCACCTGGCCGGCAAGCTGGACGTACCGAAGAAGGCCGCGAACACGTTTCTGGACGAGCTGGCCAATCTTGCATACAGAGAGGCGAAGAACTCGTTCACGATTCCAGGTGTGGGGAAACTCGTGCTGCGAAACCGCAAGGCCCGGATGGGGCGCAACCCTCAGACCGGCGAACCACTCCGCATTCCGGCCAAGCGCGTCGTGCGCTTTCGTGTGAGCAAGGCGGCCAAGGACGCCATTCTGGGCGGCCGCTAGAAGCAAGGGGACTCTTAAGACTGCGCGGGCCTCGACGTCTGTCGAGGCCCGCGTCATTTCCCCACCGTGCCGTAAGACTGCAGTTCCCGAACCTGGTCTCCCAGGTGGGTGCCCTCCTGCGCGCGTCTGACTACCTCGGTCAATCGAGGCGTGTCATCGACGAACAGAGCCGGGCTCCCGTTGTGCAACGTGTTGGATCGGAACTAACGGCCCCACGCGCACGGCAGGACCTCTGCCCTCTCGATCTTACCGCGAATCGCTCATCTTTCAATCTATATTTCGGATGATATCGGTAGATTTCGGATTGCCAAAGTCAACAATCACGGATGGAGCCGGGTCGGCCCTCTGAAGAGGAAGGTCACTTCCCGGATATTGGAGTGGTTCAAGAGGACCATCAACATGCGCGCAAGGCCAGCGCCAAAGCCGCCGTGCGGTGGGCATCCATACTTGAAGAAATCCAGGTAGAACTGGATCGGCTCGAGACTCAGGCCTTTCTCCCGCGCCTGGGCGACGAGGACATCGTATCGGTGCTCTCGCTGCGCGCCGGTTGTCACTTCTATCCCTTTCCAAAGCAGGTCGAAACTTTTCGTGAGATAAGGCGCCTGCACGTACCGCATATGGTAGAAGGGCCGAACGTCGGCCGGATAGTCCGTGACGAACACAAACTCATGCCCGAACCGCTCCATCGCGTACTCGCCGATGAGCCGCTCGCCGGGTGGGTCCAGATCGCCGCGCTCGGGAGAAATCACGTGACCCTTGCCGGCGATAATGTCCCTCGCTTCCGCCATCGGGACTCGGGGAAACGGAACCGCCGGCACCGACACCCCAATGCCGAACGTCTCACGGATTGAGTCGCCATACTTTCGCTGCACCTGCCCGAGACTGTAGGCCAGCCACCGTTCCTCGAACGCCATCACATCTTCATGTGAATCAATCCATGACATCTCCATGTCGAGACCTGTGAATTCTGTCGCGTGGCGCGCGGTAAACGACGGGTCGGCCCTGAATACCGGAGCGATCTCGAACACCCGGTCAAACCCGGCCGCCATCGCCATTTGCTTGTAGAACTGAGGCGACTGTGCCAGGTACGCCGTGCGGCCGAAGTATTCAAATGGGAACACCTCGGCGCCGCCCTCGCTGGGGCTCCCCATAAGCTTGGGCGAATGGATCTCGAGGAACCCTTCTTTGATCCAGTACTCACGCATCGCGTGCTCAAACGCGGTTTGGACCTGGAAGATCAACGCGATCTCAGGGCGCCGCAGATCAAGAAAGCGCCAGTTCAGGCGCACTTCTGAATTTGGCTCGACGGGCCCATCCGGGTCGATCGGAATCAACCCGTCGGCCCGCGACTCCACGATCAACTCGGAAATCAGGATCTCCACGCCCCCGGTCTTCACGATGGGGTTGTCGACGACGGTCCCGATCACGGTGACTGCGGACTCACGCGTCAACCCAGCGATCAGATCGTTGATGGGCGCCTTTGCGGCTGAGCGCTCGACCGTCGCCTGAACGACACCGGTATGGTCCCGGATGAGCAGAAATTGCATCTTCTTTTGGTCGCGAATCGTCTTGACCCAACCTTGCACCTTAGCGTCCGAACCCACCCGGTTCCTGATGTCTTTGATCAGTGTACGTGGGAGCGAGGTGCTGAG
>Ga0184639_10001063_pt1 | contig 11558 bp, 11 predicted proteins | sample PLM31_170_b2_FD_133155 | JGI IMG/M metagenome (GOLD analysis project Ga0184639, IMG submission 133155) | Groundwater sediment microbial communities from an aquifer in East River, Colorado, USA - PLM3-1_170_b2 | ecosystem: Environmental > Terrestrial > Soil > Riparian zone | place: USA: East... | reverse complement strand
GGTCCTTGCTTTGGGTGGGCGGTTCCGGCCACCCTGACTACACGGGGGTCGGGGGGGGGGGGACTGGCCCCCCCCCGGACGACGTCAGCCTTGCTCGGGATTAGAGACGGGCGTGGTCCGAGGAGCATCCGCCGCCGGGTGCGGGGGCGGGATTAGCGGGTCTTCAGTGCGGCCAGACGCTCTCGGGCGAGCGATATCTCCTCGGCTCGGGGGAAGTTGTCGACGAGATACTGGAGGCGAGCCTGGGCGAGCCCGGGCTGCTTGAGGTCGATCAACGCGAGCGCTTCTTTGTAGAGCGCCGTCGGGACTTTCTCCGCTCTCGGATAGTTCGCGACCACCTTCTTGAACTCCTGCACAGCCTGCTCGAGCGACTCGGACGCCTTCTCGCCCTGAGCGGAATCGGTGAACCCGCGTGCCAGCGAGAGGTATGCCTCACCAATCCAGTACTGGGCGTTCCCGGCCAACTCGTGTTCCGGGTAGCGCCGCAGGAACTCGCGGAACCCCGCGATCGCAAGCGAGTAGCTACCCTTGCTGAAATCGATGTAGGCGGCCTGGTAGATGTCCTGTGGCTGCAGCGAGCCGGTCGTCGGCCGCGAGGGCACCGCCACGACCGGACCGGGAGGTGCTCCGGGTGCGGCGCCCGGCGGCGGCGGGGCGCCCGGGGACCGCGGCGCCGAAGAGGTGGGCCCCGGGCCCGCCCCGCGCAGCTGGCGGCTCATCGCGTCCAGTCGCGCTCCGAGATCCTCCACTCGCCCCGTGAGCGTTGTCATCGTTTGACTGAGGCTGTCGACCTGACGGGTGAGCGCCGCGACCTGCCGCTCGCTCTCTACCGTCTGCCCGGGCGAGCGGCGGTTGAGCTGCGCTGAGAGGGTCTCCGCATCGGCCTTGGCGCGCTGGGCGGCCTGCTGCGCCGCCACCACGTCCTGGCGAAGCTGGAGAATGTCCTGCTGAGTTGCGACGCCGGTGACTTCCTGGACCTCCGCGCAGCCGGCGAGCAACACAACGACTCCGAGGAGGAGGATGGATCTCCTCCCCGGCAGGACCTCACGCGGGCTCAGCGCGGCTTGACGAGGAAATGCGCGCGGCGATTCTTGCCCAAGCACGACTCGTTCTTCTCGTTGCAAACCGGCCGCTCCTCGCCGTAGCTGATGATGGTGATGCGGTTCGCCTGGACGCCCTGGGAGACGAGGTAATTCATCGCCGCTTTTGCGCGACGCTCGCCGAGCGCTAGGTTGTACTCGTTGGTGCCGCGCTCGTCGCAGTGTCCTTCGATAAGTACGAGGTTCTCGGCGTTCGCCTTCAACCAGGTGGCGTTGGCATCGAGGGTCTTCGCGTCCTCGGCCCGGATGTCGTACTTGTCGAACTCGAAGAAGACGTCCTTCAGAGCGGCGACGGCGGTGAACTCTTTCAGTGACGGCCGTGCGGTCGAGGCGGGGGCCGCCGTCGCCGCCGTACCGCCGGCCGCCGCACCGCTCCCCGCCGGGGCGGCGGCCGTCGGCGCGGGCCCAGGAGCCGCGGCTCGGGGCGCCGGTGCCGGCGCCGGCGCCGCGGTCGCCGCTGTCGTCGCGGGCTGCTTCGCGCAACCGCTGATGATCAGCCCCACCAGGAGCAGCGACATCACTGTGGCGTGCCCAACGCGTGTCACCATGATGCCTCCTTTCGCTTCGGCCCTGAGGGCCACCGTACGGGTTGTAATCCTATCACGGCAGACGCGGCGACCATGAGGGACTTGTGGCTTCGGTCGTGCCCTGCGTGACCCGTGTCGTCGTCAAACCGTCGATCGACATGACGAACACCTGCCATCGGCCGTTGCGGTTGGACTGGAACGCGAGGTGGCGTCCGTCGGGAGCCCAGGTGGCGCCCTGATTGTCTCCCTGGCCGCTCGTGAGCGGGCGCGGGGTGGAGCCGCTCGGGCTGATGGCCCAGAGGTCGTGCGTTCCCGCTCGCTGCGTGTAGACGATGGAGTCGCCTTTCGGGGACCACCGGGGCTGCGTGTGAAAGCCGCTCGTGGTGATCTGACGCACGTTCGCGCCGTCCCTGTCCATCACGAAGATTCTCGGCTGTCCCGCGCGGTCCGAGACGAACGCGATCTGCTGGCCCGTCGGCGCCCACGCGGGCTCCGTGTCGATCCCGGCGTGTCGCGTGAGGCGCTGGAGGACCCCGGTCGCCACCGTGAGCACGTAGATCTCCGGGTTTCCGTCCTTCGAGAGCGTCAGCGCGAGGAAGCGACCGTCGGGGCTCCAACCCGGGGACGAGTTGATCCCCACGAACGAGGCGAGAGTCTGCACGGGCCGCTGCCGCTCGAAGGGAAAGAGACGGAAGAGGTCAGGGTAGCCGTTCATGAACGAGGTGAAGGCGATCGACCGCGCGTCAGGGCTCCAGACGGGCGAGAGGTTGATCGATCCGTTGCGGGTCACCGCGGTCGCGGCCGCTCCGTCGTAGTCGGCGACGACGATTTCCTTGGCTCCGGGCGGTCCCACCACGTACGCGAGCTTCGTGTCCGCGACCCCCGGCTCGCCGGTGAACTGGAGCACGATCTCGTCGGCGATCTTGTGCGCGAGGCGCCGCGACTGCGGTGCTGCGACCTCGAATTTCCTCGCCGCGATCAGGCGGTACTCCGACGTCGTGAGATCGTAGAGGCGCATCTCGGCCTCGAGGCGCTCGCCGCGGATCCCTAGAAGCCCGTGCACGCCCGCGTGGGCGCCGGCGGCGGCGAACGCGCTCCACGTCTGTCCGAGCGCCGCGGGATTGTTGGCGGGGATGGCGCCCGACGCGGCGACGACGCTGAAGAGCCCGGAGAGCGTGAGGTCGTTGCCGACCACCGAAGCGAGGAGTTTCGCGAGCGCGGTGTCGGTCCCCGCCACGACGGTGAACTCGGGAACCGCGATGTTGAGCTTCCTGCTCCGGTCACCACCGGTGACGTTGATGTAGACGTCGACGGCCTGCCCGCGCACCGCGGGCGGCGGCGCCCAGAGCCCGAGGGCCGTGACGATCACGAGCGCGAGAACAACGGCGGCGATGCGTCGCACCAGCTATCCCCCTGTTGGATCGAAGACGAACTGCAGGCCGATTCTCAGCACGGGCTTCCTGAAGTCGTCGGGAAGGGGCGGGAACGGGCTCGCGTCGTTGATCGCCCGGAGCGCGACCTGGTCGTAGTACGCATTGCCCGAGGTCCTGTCGATGGTCACCACGTTGAGCCTGCCGTCGCGCCGGATCTCGAAAACTACGGAGGGCTGCTGTCCGGGAATGGCCCGCCCATGCCACCGCTCCTGGATCTTCTGCTGAATCTGCCGGATGTAGTAGGCGTAGGGAAAGTCGGAGACGCTCAGGGTGAGAGGGCCGGAGCCGGCCGCAGATCCCGACGGCGCGCCGAGCGGCGGGGGCGGCGGCGCGCTCGCCTCGCGCCGAGCCGGTGCCGGAGCCGTTGACGGCGAGGCGCTCGAGGTGATCGGCAGTTCCTTGTCGGCCGGACGCGGCAGCGTGGGCGACCGCGTCGGCAGACTCCTGTCGGGCAGCCCGGCGGATCGCTGCGGCGGCAGCTCGCGCGACGGCAGGTCGCGCGCGGGCTCACGGCGCGGCAGTTCGGCCGGGGGCGACTTCGGTATCGGCGCCTCCTCGACGCGCGGCGGCATGGACACACCCCGTGGGGACCCGACGGCCGCGGTGCTCGGCGTGAGGACCACGTAGACGGGTTTCGACCGGGAGTCGCTCCAGATGGAGGCGCCGAAGATCACGGCTGCGAAGAACGCCGCGTGGGCGATCGCCGACACGAGCGCGGGAGCCAGCGGAAGCCGCAGCCGGCCCAGCGCCGGTCCGACGTGGAAGCTCGCGGGAAGAGCCACGGCAGCAGCGCCGTCCGCGGTCTCAGCGCTCCCGAGCCGGCTCGGTCACCATGCCGAGCCGCTCGATGCCCGCCCGACGGACGCGGTCCATCGTCTCCACGACCGCGCCGTAAGAGAGTCCGGCGTCGGCCTTCAGGTAGAGGGTCTTGTCGGTCCGGTTGGCGAACGCTTGACGGAGCGCCAGCTCGAGGCCGGTGGCCTGCAGGCGGCGATCGTTCAGGAAGAGCGACTGGTCCTTGGTGACCGTCAGCACGAGGCGCTCCTCGACGGCCGTCGGCCGCGACGAGGCCTTCGGCAGGTTGACGTCGATGCCGCGGTACATCATGGGGGCCGTCAACATGAAGATCAGCAGCAGGACCAGCACGACGTCGACGAGCGGGATGATGTTGATCTCGGCGAGGTTGGTGCCGATCCGGTGCGGGCCCTGCGACTCGTCGAGTCTAAACGCCATCTTTGGCGGTGCGTCCCACCTTGGCGGCGGGACGGCTCAAAAGGTTGAGGAGGTCCATCGCGAAGCCCTCCATCTCCACGGCCCAGTGCTTCACGCGATTGACGAAGTAGTTGTACCCGATGACGGCGGGGATCGCGGCGCCGAGCCCCGCGGCCGTCGCAACCAGCGCCTCGGAGATTCCCGGTGCGACGACGGCGAGGCTGGCCGAGCCCTGCGCGCCGATCCCGTGAAACGCCGCCATGATGCCCCACACCGTGCCGAAGAGGCCGATGAACGGCGTCGCGCTCGCGGTCGTCGCGAGGAAGGGGAGATAGTGCTCGAGCCGAGCGACCTCGAGCGCGGCCGCGCGTCGAAGTGCACGGTTCACCGCCTCGAGCCGCTCGGCGCCGAGCCCTTCGTCGAAGTCGTCGAGGACCTTGTCAAGGACCTCGGGAATCCCCGAAATTTCCTGGTAGGCCGCGAAGTAGAGCTGAGCGAGCGGGCTTTGCCGGAGCCTGCGCGCCGCGCTGTGCACGATGGACGGGCGCCGCGCCTCACGGAAGACCCTGAGGAACTCGAGCGTCTGTCGGCGAACCCGCCGGAACTGGAACGCCTTTTCCACGACGAGCGCCCAGCTCACGATGGAGAAGACCATCAGGATGAGGAGGACGACCTTGGCGATCGGACCCGAGTTCCAGACGAGAGCCAGGATCCCGGAGCTCAGTGTGTCGCTCGGCACAGGCGCTCCTTTAGTTTGCGTTCAGCACATCTACGGCATTATAACCACATCCGTGGGGCGCGCCGTCGTCCTCCCGCTCCTGCTGGCCTCCATCAGCATGGGCGTGCCCGTCGCGGCGGGCCAGGACGCCCGGGCCGCGGTCGAAGCCTTCGTCGCTCGGCTCCCCGACGTCCGGATCAGCGACCTCGTCATCGACCAGAACCTCACCCTCTACCATCCGGGCGGGCGAGGTCCGTCGTCCGTGGGCGAGCAGCGCATGTTCTTCAAGCTCCCGCAGCGCCAGCGCCTCGAGCAGACCGTCGAAGGCCAGCGCGAGGTCCAGATCACGGTCGGCGATCGCGTCTGGGTCCGGCGAGCCGACGGCACGGTCTCGGAGATCCCGGCGGCCGGGCCGGTGCGCGCCCTCACGCACCTGCTCGTCCCGGTGAAGCGTCTCGCCGCCGACCTGCTTGCGGAATGGCGCTCTCGCGGCGTGCGGGACGACGTGAGCCATGCCGCGCGTTTGAGCGGACGGACGATCACGGTGATCGGCGCCCGCTCCGGCGACCGCGACGTTCCGGCCGTGTGGCTCGACGCGGACTACGGGGTGGTCCGCATCGTCACCCGCGAGCGACTGCCGAACGGCGCCAGGCTGCTCGACCTCACGCTCTCCGAGCACCGACCCCTGATCGGCGGGCTCTATTTTCCGTACCGGCAGGAGGTATTTGTCGACGGGAAGCTCCTCATCCTGTTCACCGTCCGCTCGGTCGCGATCAACACGAACCCCGCCGACGCCCTCTTCGAGCCCGCGAGCCTGAGATCGCGCTGATGCATTTCACCTTTCTCGGCACGTCGGGGTCGGTCCCGTCCGCCGTCCGCGATACGACGTCGATCGTCGTCGTCGTGCCCGAGGGCGCCCTGCTGATCGACTGCGGCGGAAGCCCCGTCCAGAAGCTCCGACGCGCCGGCGTCGACCCGCAGGCCCTTGTCTCGGTCGTCATCACGCACATCCATCCTGACCATGCGTACGGACTGCCGGCGCTCGTCAGGAACCTGGCCGTGCTCGGACGTCAGGCGCCGCTGACCATCCATTGCCGGCCCGAACACGTCGAGCCATTGCGGAGCCTCCTCAGCCTGTTCAGCACGCTCGAGCGTCCGGGCATGTTCGCGCTCACCGTGCGCGCCATCGGGCTCGCGGAGGACGCCCACGCCTTCGATCTTGGACCGCTCAGCGTCCGGACGTCGCCGAACGAGCACGGCGCCATGCCCAACTTCGCCGTGCGGGTGGACGTGACGCGGCGCCGGAGCGTCGTCTACTCGTCCGACACGAGGCCCTGCGACGCCGTGGTCGCACTCGCCCGCGGCGCCGACACGCTCGTCCACGACGCGACGTACTCCGAGCGCGACCGCGGCCGTGCCGGCGGCCACGCGCACTCGACCGCCGCGGAGGCCGGCGAGGTCGCGGCGCGCGCAGGCGTGCGGCGTCTGATCCTCACCCACATCGGGGCGGAGTATCACGACGAGGTGGATGCGCGAGGTCGAGATCGCGCACGAGCTCGTGCCCTATCCGCTCTGAGGCGCGTGGCGCCCCGACGCCGGCGCGGGGGAGCCGGGGTGCCCCGCGAGACCCGACGGCTGCAATCGGAAGTGGCCTGCCGTCACGCACGAGCCGATGCGATGCTGACTACACGGGTCCCGCGGGGCACCCCGGCTCCCCCGCGCCGGCGTCGGGGCGGCCCGGGCGTGGCGGCGACGGCGGCAGGTCGAACCGCGCCGACGGGACGAACTCCCCTCTCCCGCAGAGCTGGCGTGAGACGAAGCGGTTTCCCCTGATCCAGAAGCGAAGGCGAAGTTCGACGGCGCGTGTGATGCCGACGCGCGGGCCCACCGCGACGCGAAAGTTGCGCAGCCCGTCAGGCGGCTCGACGGTCAAGCGCCCGCGCGTGAGATCGGCTCCGTTGTCGCGCAGGGTGATGCCGAGAGCCTGGGTGAGATTGCCGGGGCCGCTGGCCAGCCGCGCGGAATGAGCGGCGACGCGGCGCCGCCTCGCCATCACCGAGAGACCGAGCACGGGCTCCAGCGCTCGGATCAACACGCATCCCGGCTGTCCGAACCGGCCCGCGATCGCGTTGAGGCAGCAGTGGATCCCGTAGTTCAGGTAGACGTAGGCGACGCCGCCCTCGCCGTAGAAGAAGTCATGGCTGCCAGGCCTGAACGCGGCGTGAGAGGCGGCGTCCTCGGGGCCGAGGTACGCCTCGGTCTCGACGATCCGGCCCGCCGTGACCGCGCGGGCGCGCCGCGAGACGAGGACGCAGCCGAGCAGATCGCGGGCGACGGCGCGCGTTGGTCGCAGGTAGAAGCGGCGGGGCAGCGGCACCTAGGCGAGACGCTCGGTGACAAGGCGTCGGAGCGTGTCGTAGTCGAAGGCGACTCCGGTCCGGCTCGGCGGCTCCGCCTCGGTCTTCAGCCCCGTCTCGCTGATGATCGCGCAGAAGGTCTGCCCCGGGTCGAGCCGCTTCTGCGCGAGGAGACCGGCGAGGACCGCCAGCGTGGCCACGCCAGTGGGGCCGGCCCAGATGCCTTCGACCCGCGCGAGCCGCCGCTGCGTCGCGAGGATCTCGTCGTCCTCGGCGTCGCCGACGAGGCCCTTGCCCTCGCGGAGGAGCCGCAGGACCCACGCGCCCTTCTTGCCGGGATCGCCCGCCGCCAGGCCCTCCGCCACGGTGTAGCCGATCTTGAGCGGCGTGATCGCCGTGCCGTCGCGGAACGCGCGCGCGACGGCGTTTGCCCGCGTCGCCTGGGCGGCGACCATCAGCGGCGCGCGCGCGATCCAGCCCGCCTCGTGCATCTCGCGAAAACCTCGCGCCGTCGCGATGAACGTCTCGCCCACCGCGACCGGGGCGACGACGACGTCCGGCGGCGCCCAGCCTGTCTGCTCGGCGATCTCGTAGGCGAGCGTTTTCTTGCCCTCCTGCTTGTAGGCGTTGCGCGACGCGCCGCAGTCGAAGAACAGACGCTCCTCGACGAGCCGGTCCCAGATCGTGATGAGGTCGTCGTAGACGCCCTGGTAGATGATGAGGTTCGCCGTCGTCGCCGCCATGTGCAAGAGCTTCGGCGCCGAGGCCCGCTCGTAGGCGAAGATGAGCGAGGGGAGGCCGGCGCGCGCCGAGTAGGCGGCGATCGACGAGCCCGCGTTGCCCGAGCTGACGACCGACGTCGCGCGGTAGCCGAAGCGAAGCGCGGCGGCGACGGCCGTCGCCGATGACCGGTCCTTGACCGTCCCGGTGGGGTTCGGGCCGTCGAACTTGAGGAGCAGCCGGCGCACTCCCAGCTCCGCGGCGAGCCGCGGGCAGTCGAGCAGCGGCGTCCCGCCCTCGCCGAGCGTCAGCCGGTGCGCGGGATCGCTGATGGGCAGGACGGGCGCGTAGCGCCAGAGCCCCGAGCCCGTAAGGAGCGCGGGCCCGTCCTTCTGGAGACGGGAGACGTCGTACCGCAGCTCGAGCAGGCCCCGGCACCGCTCGCACTCGAGGCGGTAGGTGAGCGGGTGGGCGGCGCCGCACTCGATGCAGGTGAGGCTCTGCGCCAGCGAGTCGTTCACGGCCGTTTCCCGAACGTGGTCTCGACGGTATCCAGCATTTCCTCGAGCCGGTGGCGGAGCGTGTGCTCCGCGAGCGCGCGGCGGCGGGCGTTCTCACCAATGGCGCGCGCGTCGTCCGGGCGGGCGATGTAGTGATCGAGGTGGCGGCGCAGCTCGCTGAGGTCCCGGTAGACGAGAATCTCCTCGCCGGGCTTGAACAGGTTCGGGAGGTCCTCCCGGTAGCTCGCGAGCTGGCACGCCCCCGCGGCGGCCAGCTCGAAGGTGCGGTTGTTGGTGCCCACGATGTCGTTCATCGGATGATGGTGGTTCAGCGACACCGTCGAGGCCGAGTAGACGAGGAGCTTCGCGTGTCCCCACACCGGACCGCCTGCGATCATCCGTCGCACCACCGGATCCTTCGCGTGCCGCCAGCCGGCCCCCCAGATCCGCAGGGGATAGCCGGCGAGTGCCAGCACGAAGCGCTCGCGGTAGGCGTAGTGGCTCCCGACGAGCGATACGGCCGCGCCGTGCCGCGTGCGCTCGTCGGCGGTGGGCGTGACCGGATGGTGGTCGGCGGGGATGCAGTAGAGCGGCATGTACCGGACGTTGGCGAGGCCGACCTGCTGCAGGCTGTTCAGAGCGTGACGGTCCTTGGTGAAGAAAAGATCATAGGGCTCGATGCACTCGAAGGGCAGCATCCAGAGCGGGTTGTCGTGGAAGTAGTTGACGAAGAGCGCGTCGCTCCTGGCCTTCAGACGTCGTATCGCATCGGGCGTGATCGGCCCGCCCTTGAAGACGAGGACGATCGACGGTTTCCAGCTCAGGCAGGCACGCTCCAGACGACGCAGGATGAGTCGCTGGTACGGTGCCTTGGACCCGCGGTTCTTGTAGAGCGGGTTGTCCCTCCGGTACGCGAACGTCAGGACCTCGTGGCCGAGGGCGCGCAGCTCATCGGCGAAGTCCATCCCCATGAGCCCGGGCCGCTCGGAGGGGAGGACGATCAGCCAGCGCACGGCTCGTAGCCTAGCACACGGCGCTGCCTGAGCTGCGCCCCGAGGGACAGAACCTGTCGCGTTGTTGGCGAGCGCCGTCGCGAGGACCTTACCCCTCCCCGCTCCCGGGCACCAGGTCAGGCGACTGCGGCCGGGCGAGTCTGGCGGCAGCGAGCGGCGAAGAGCGGATCGAAGAGAGCGGCGGTCGCGACGAGCGCGGCGTCGGCGCCCTCGCGCAGGACGTCTTGCGCGCGCTCGACCGTGGAGATGCCGCCTACCGCGAGAATGGCGCGGTCCCAGGTGCCGGCCTTGCGCCAGGCGAGCATCTCCTCGACCTGCCGCGATGCAACCGCGAAGGTCTGGGCCCCGACGACATCGGCGCGCTCGCGGCCGGTCCCCTCGAAGGCAGGGGAGCCCTTGTCGTTCAGGATCCTACGGCTGATGCTGTGGACCAGGACGAAGCCGTTGGTCCAGGGCGCGAGCTTGGTCGCGGTCTCGTGGAGCAGGCGCGGTGTCCTGAACGCTCCGAGCTTTGCCAGCACCGGGACGGTGATCGTCGTTCGCACGCGGTGGAGGATTCGCGCGGCGAGTGGCACGTTCTCGTAGATCATCTGGGCTTGCGCGACGAACGGATCAGGCGTCGCGAGGTGGACCTCGACCGCATCGGCTCCGCTCTCGCCGGCCCACGCGGCGCAGCGGGCAAAGTCGGCAATGAGGGTCTCGGCGTCGCCGCCCGGGAGGGGCGTGCCGATGACGCTCACGATCAGGACCTGGCCGGGCCCGATGCGCTCCTTGGCCCGGCGAACGTCCTTGCGCCACACGTCCGGCTCCATCGAGGGCTCGCCCAGCGAGACGGCGATCGTGGCATCGCCGTTTCCGGCCGCGCGTCGCGCGATGACCGCCGCCTGCTCGCGGTTTTCCACGTGACGAATGTTGGGCAAGGCGTGCGCCGGCCGGAAGGCCGACCGAACCGTCGCGTACGTCAGGACATCGAAGCCCAGCCGCGCGTAGCCCTCCACCCACTTCGAGTTCAGAAGGGGGCCCGCGGCGATGCCCAGACTCGAGTCGAGAAGGTGGCCGAAGAGTCTACCGCCGGTTCCGGAGTGCAAGCGGCGTACCCTCGGCAGCCCCGGAGGGTGCGTGTAGTTCCACTGGTAGGAACGGTCTAGACGATAGGCGCCGTGGGGAATCGCACTCACACTCCTTTCCCCCTGGAAAGCCCAGGTAAGCGCTTAGTATATCACGCACTTACGCGCAGTGCCTCATGAAAACGCAGGCGCCACCTCCCGCGCAATCAGCTCGAGCTCGCGCATGATGTGCTCGTGTGGCATGCCCGGGAAGAAGGTCCGGCAGATCAGATGAGTCATTCCGTACTCTTCTACGAAGCGCCGGATCTTCCTGACACACTGATCCGGCCCGCCGATGATGAAGCGGTCCTCCATCAGCCGGTCCAGGTCCGTCGCGATCGAGGCGTCGATGAAGGGATGGCGCCAGCCGCCGGCGTATTCCTTGCGGTACGCGATCATGATGTGCGCTTCGGCGAGCTCCCGAGCCTTTCGGTCGGTGTCGGCGATGATCAGGTCGCGGGTCAGGGGCCACTCCGTGATCGGCCGGCTCCGGCCCGCGGCCCGGCGGTTGTCGAGGAAACGCTTCTTGCCCCCGAGGAGTCGCTTGAGATCAGCGGTCGGTCCGGGGATCCAGTTGTCGGCGAGCGTTGCGGCGCGCCTGAGCGTGATGTCCCCCCAGCCGCCGATCCATATCGGTGGATGGGGTTTCGTCACGGGTTTGGGCTCGAGGCGTCCGTCGACGGTGTAGTACGCGCCCTTGAAGCTGATCCGCTCCTGGGTCCAGAGACCCTTGATGATCGCAAGCTGCTCCTCGAACCGCGCCCCCCGCTTCTCCAGCTCGACACCGTAGAGGGAGAACTCGTCGGGCTTGTAGCCGATCGCGATCCCGAGGGTGAAACGCCCGCCGGACATGACGTCGAGCACTGCCGCGT
>Ga0184639_10001061_pt1 | contig 11558 bp, 10 predicted proteins | sample PLM31_170_b2_FD_133155 | JGI IMG/M metagenome (GOLD analysis project Ga0184639, IMG submission 133155) | Groundwater sediment microbial communities from an aquifer in East River, Colorado, USA - PLM3-1_170_b2 | ecosystem: Environmental > Terrestrial > Soil > Riparian zone | place: USA: East... | reverse complement strand
CGCCGGCGTCAGTTCGCCTTCGCGCCCGTTTCCCGAACGACCTTCCCCCACTTCGCGATCTCCGCCTTCACGTAGTCGGCGAACTCGCGCTGCGAGCCGCCGACCGGCTCGAACGCGAGCTGGTCGAGCCGCGCGCGGATGTCCGGGCTCTCGATCGCGCGATTGACCGCCTCGTTCAGCTTCTGGGCGATCTCCGGAGGCGTCCCGGCCGGCAGGAACAGTCCGACCCAGGTGTAGTCCTCCATGCCCGCGAAGCCGAGCTCCGTGAGCGTGGGCACGTCGGGCAGCGCGGCGAGGCGTTTGGAGCTCGAGACCGCGAGCGGACGCAGCTTTCCGGCCCTGATCTGCGCCAGCGGACCCGAGATCGCGCCGCAGCCGACCATGGGCTCTCCGGTCAAGACTGCGGTGACCTGTTGCCCTGCCCCCTTGAAGTGAACCGGCGTCACGTCGAGCTTGGCGTGGACCTTGAAGAGCATCTCCGCGGTGAGGTGCGGCGTGGTGCCGCTCCCGGGGGAGGCATACGCGAGCCTCGAGGCCCTGGCCTGGCTCAGGAGCTCGGCGAGGCTCTTCGCCGGCGCGTTCGCGTTCACGTAGACCACGTTGGGCTGCGTCGCGACGTTCACGATCGGGACGAAATCGCGCTCGGCATCGTAGCCGGCGTTGGGGAACAGGGTCGCGTTCACCGCGAGGGCGGAGGTCGTCGCCAGAACGGTGTAGCCGTCCGGCGCCGCCTTCGCCACCGCGGCGGCGCCGATGTTCCCGCCGGCGCCACCGCGGTTATCAACGACGATCGGCTGGCCGAGGAGCTCGGGCAGCTTCTGCGAGAGCAGCCGCGCGATGATGTCCGTCGGCCCGGCGGGCGCGAACGCCACGACGAAATGGATCGGTTTGCTCGGGTACGCCTGCGGATGCGCGGCCGGGCTCGCGATCGCGAGCACGATCGCCGCCAGCGCCGCGTGGAGCGGTCTGGAACTCATGCCTGCCTCCTCCTCCTTGGCCCCGACTCGGGGTTCGCAATCCTACACCGGCAGCCGGCCTATACTGCGGCCCGGCGCACTGCCGCCGAATCACGCCACAAGGGGGACTCGATGCGAACCATACGAACCACAATCGCCGCCGCGCTGCTGGCGGGCCTCGCCGCAAGCCTGACGCCGGCCGCGGCGCAGGACAAGGCGAAGAAGAAGCTCCCCGATGACGTGGCGCGCGGCCGCTACTTGGTGCAGATCACCGGCTGTAACGACTGTCACACGCCCGGCTACGCGCCGAGCAACGGCAAAGTCGACGAGAAGCTGTGGCTGACCGGCGACATCCTCGGCTGGCGCGGGCCGTGGGGCACGACCTACCCCGCGAATCTGCGGCTCGTCGCGCGAGACCTGACGGAGGATGCGTGGGTGAAGCGGGCACGCAGCGAGCTCCGGCCGCCGATGCCGTGGTTCAACCTGCGCGACATGAGCGACCGCGACGTGCGGGCGATCTACCGCTACCTGAAGTACGTAGGCCCCGCGGGTCAGCCCGCCCCCGCCTACGTTCCGCCCGACAAGGAGCCGAAGCCGCCGTTCGTGCAGTTCCCGCCGCCGCCGCCGAAGTAGCGGGCCGCGGATGCCGCCGCCGGCGGCTAGTCGCTCCGCGCGAGCGCAGCGATGACCTCCGGCGGCGCTTGGACCAGCTCGATCAGCACGCCTTCCCCGCCGAGCGGGAACTCGCTGTTCCCCTTCGGGTGGACGAAGCAGACGTCGTAGCCGGCGGCGCCCTTGCGGATCCCGCCCGACGCGAAACGCACGCCGCGTCCCGTCAGCCACTCGACCGCCGCCTTTAGATCGTCGATCCACAGCCCGATGTGATTGAGCGGTGGCTCGTGCACCGCAGGCTTCTGCGCCGGATCGAGCGGCTGCATCAAGTCGACCTCGATTCTCGTCGGCCCGCTGCCGAGCGCGAGGATGTCCTCATCGACGTTCTCGCGCTCGCTGCGGTAGGCGCCGGTCGTCGTCAGCCCAAACAGTTCGACCCAAAGCTTGCGGAGGCGGTGCTTGTCCGGACCGCCGATGGCGATCTGCTGCACGCCGAGCACGCGAAACGGTCTTGCATTCATCGCTTCAACCCCTCCAGCACAGCGTTGATCTGATCGAGCGCGGTCTGGAGATCGTCGGCGATCTCCTGAGCGAGCACCTCGGGATCGGGGAGGTTCTCGGATTCTTCCAGGCTGCGATCCTTCAGCCAGAAGATATCGAGGTTGAGCTTGTCACGCTTGGCGAGCTCCTCATAGTCGAAGGCGCGCCAGCGCCCGTCCGGGTTCTCGGCGCTCCGCGTCGCCTTGCGCTCGTGCCGGTTCTCCGGGCCGAAACACCGCACGAACTCGTCCAGGTCGGCGCGCTTTAACGGGTTGGTCTTGAGCGTGAAGTGCATGTTCGTCCGCAAGTCGTAGACCCATAACCGCTTTGTCCACGCCGCCTCCTGGGCAGGCTTCGCGTCGAAGAACAGCACGTTCGCCTTCACGCCCTGCGCATAGAAGATTCCCGTCGGCAGGCGGAGCAACGTGTGGACGTCGAACTGCTTCAGCATGTTCCGCCGCACCGTCTCGCCCGCGCCTCCCTCGAACAGTACGTTGTCCGGGACGACGACCGCACAGCGGCCGTGGATCTTCAGCAGCGTCTTGATGTGCTGCAGGAAGTTCAGCTGCTTGTTCTTCGTCGCGGTCCAAAAGTCCTGGCGCTCGTAGGCGTGGTCTTCTTTCTCCAGCTCGCCTTCCTCGTTGACGATAGCGATGCTGCTCTTCTTCCCGAACGGCGGATTGGTCAGCACCATCGAGAACCGGCGGCCCGGATCGGCCGCCAGGCTGTCGACGCCGGACTCGATCGGGCACGGGTCGGCGTCGATGCCATGCAGGTACAGATTCATGATGCAAAGGCGCGCCGTCGCCGGTACGAGCTCCCAGCCGTGCACGAAGGTCTGGCGGAGGTGCTTCTTCTGGTCGGGATCAAGGTCGCGGCCGTGACTCGCGATCACGTGCTGATACGCCGCGAGCAGAAAGCCGCCCGTGCCGCACGCCGGATCGCAGACGGTGTCGTCGGGGCCAGGCTTCATGACATCGACGATCGCCTTGATCAGCTCACGCGGCGTGAAGTACTGGCCGGCGCCCTTCGGCGATTCGGCCGCGCTCTTCGCGAGCAAGCCCTCGTAGATGTCGCCCTTCACGTCAGCATCCATCGACAGCCACTTCTCGGGCTCGATGAGGTCGACGATCAGACGCTTGAGCGTCGCCGGGTTCTGGATGTCGGGCCGCGCCTTCTTGAAGATCTCCCCGAGCATTCCCGGCTTGCGGCCCAACTCCTCGAGCACGTGCCGGTAGTGGACCTCCAACTCGTCACCGTCTTTCGCGAGCAGGCTCGGCCAGCCGAGCTCTGGTGGAACGATCGCCGGCCGACTGTAGGGTGGGCGGGTCTGCTCGTCGGCCATCTTGAGGAAGAGCAGAAATGTGATCTGCTCCGTGTAGCCCATGTACGACAGCCCGTCGTCGCGCAGCACGTGCGCGAAGTTCCAGGCCTTGTTGACGATCTGCTGGGTCGCGCTGTTCATCGCGCCCTTCCTTCAAACACTTCTTCGAGGCGCCGGATCTCCCGGTTGAGCGCCGCCTCGGACATCTTCCCGAGGTTGAGGAGACGCCACTTCACTGCAGGAAGGCGCTCGACCCCGTCGAGGCCGAGCAACCGCCATTCCGGCTTCCGGCGCTGGACTGACATCAGGAATTGCTTTAGCGGCTCGTCGAGTCGACCCAAGACCTCGCGGATGAGTCGCTCGCGGGCCTCAAGCAGGTCATCGAGCGATACCGGCTCGACCGTCATCCGTACGAACTGCTCCTGATAGAGGCGGCTGATGTCCTTCTTGTGCGGCGCGAGAACATCGGGGATCGAACCCTTGTGGCCGACGAGATAAGCGAGGAACGTCCTGAAGAGCGTGTCAGAGATGCCTTCGTTTTCCAGCAGCAGTTTCACGTCGAACAGGTCGCGTGGGTGCTGGCGGTCGAGTGCTGCGACGAGCTTGCCGGCATACACGTCCTCGCGCGACAGCACGCGCGCAGCCACGAAGCCGAACTCTCGCTGGACGCTGGCCCGGGCCTCTATCTCCTCTACGGGATGCACCGTCCCGCGCAGGACCGGGTTGACCTCCACCTTGACCTCCGCGGCTGCGTCGCCAATGGTGAGCGTGTCGACGGGCCCCTCCGGCTCGCCTTTTCCGAGCGCCACATGGAAGGACGGAGAGCCGCTCGACAGCCGTTCGGCGATGCGTTTCAGCGCCGCCTCGATGGCTTTCATCGCGGCCGGATAGGCGTCTCCGGGCAGATAAGCGAGATCGATGTCGACGGAATAGCGCGGGAGATCCCGGAAGAACAGGTTGATCGCCGTGCCGCCCTTGAGCCCGAAACACTCCTCTTTGGCGACGAAAGGCAGCACTTCCACCAGCAGCCGAAGTTGACGGCGGTAGGGGTTAGCGGGCGTGCTCATCGAGATCGGCAGGCAGCGTGATGAGGTAGCGCGCGTCGAGCTTTCCGCCCGGGAACAGTGCGCGCTTGCCTTTGCCCAGGTCCACGCCCTGCAAGTCCAGGCGCTTGAACCAGGCGTGCCCCTGGCGAGCGGCGAGTGCTAGGAACAGCCGCTTGGCCTTGACGCTGCGGCAGGCGCGCAGCAGCGCCGCAACGCGCTGCGGTCGGAGGTTGACGAGGCCCTGCAACAGCACGTGGGCTTCGTAGATCGACTCGCGCTCGGGAACGTCCTGCACCATCTCCAGGATCGCGCGCTCCTCGGACGAGAAGAGCACCGGCCAGTCCCAGGCGTCCCACTTGTACTCCACCAGTCCAAACTCCCCGACTGCGCTCGCTTCGACTGGGGCGTCGTCCGGAAACTTGCGAAGGGTGCCGTTCTCGTCGCGGCGGAGACGCACGCTACCCAACGCCGCGTCGCTGCGTGTTTCGAAGCGCTCGGCGACGCCAAGCTTGTTGCCCCAGTGAGGCAGTGTCTCCGGACCGTAGAGGCAGATCGTCTCCGGTCCTCCGAGTTGGGCGTAATGGCCAAGCCCGCGTTGCACGAGCGCGGTCCGGCCGCCGACGTGGAGGTAGGAGCCCTCGATGAGTTGCAGGCTAGCGACCACGGCTTGCCACGTGAGCTTGGGGCCGGGGCGGCGGTACACGCCGCGCGCCGGGGACTCGAGCCAGCCTCGTGCTACGTAGTGCGCTAGGAGGTTGCTGGGGTAGCCGTGCTCGTTTAGCCAGCGCGCGGACGCGAGGAGCCCCGAGGGCAGGAGGCGCTGGAGTGGGTTTAGCCTTTCGCGTTTTTGCTCAGTCACATTGAGCATTATTCAGGCTTTTCAAACCCTTTGGAAGTTCGAAACGATCTTAAAATACTCAACTCGATTGAGCAAAAACGCCGATCCATAAACTTCTACACTAATCTTTTCAATGACTTAGAACTTTTACCGCGATTCACGAGCCACTGCCGCTGCTCAGGCGTGAACGCAATCCCGCCCCTCGCCTGCTCCGCCAGCCACGCGCGATACCGCTCCTCGACCTGCGCCGCGACCGGCACGAGCGGCGGCGCCGGCTCGATGGCGTGCCGGACCATCGCGACGAGATCGACGAGGCTTCCCCCGCCCTTGCCCTTCACCTTCTCCGGCTCGGCCTGTTCGAACGCGCTCCAGAGCCGCCCGACGGTCTCCGGCCGCTTCGGATCGACGAAAAACGGCGACGTGTTCAGCCGAGCGGCCAGCTCGCGCACCTGCCGGTAGCGCAGGCCAGCACGGTAAGGGCGGCTGTAGAGGATCTTCAGCGCCTCGATCTCGTCCTTGTGTTCCTCGACGAAGGCTTTGAAGTCCGCGACGAGGGAACGCGCTTTCTCCCGCGCTTGGCCGTCAAACTCGGCAGCGACGAGGCGATCGCGCGTGACCTCGTCGATCACCTGCTCGAGGCTCGCCTTCAACGCCAGCACCGCTTCGCGCAGCGCGGGATCGTGAAACGGTTTGAGCGCAGCCGCCATGCGCTCGCGCTCCGCCTCGTCCAACTGCCGCTCGGTCGGCTCGACATCAGGCTCGAGGTTGAACTTCCGCGCCGCGTGCTGCGCGGCGGCGTCCGCATCCAGACTGTCGATCAGCCGGCCAGCCAGCTCGCCCAGCGACAGCCCCCCGGACGCCTGCACGACCGGCTTCTGCTGCTCGTAGTCGTCCGCTTCCCTGGCGAGCCGCGCGAGCCGCGCCGCGAGCGCGGACACCAAGTCCGGATGGACGACGCCCTGCGCGGCCGTCTGGAGAATCTTCTCGAGCGGGACGGAGGGCTGGCGGTCGAGGGGCTTCGAGACGGTCTTGTCGTTCTCGCACACGCCCACCGCGTCGACAATCACGAACCGGGTCTTGTGCCGCGCGTCGGGCGTGACACCGCGCAGGTCTTCCGGGTTCATCACCCGCACGCCGCGCCCTTTCATCTGCTCGAAGTACGCCGCCGACTGGATGTTGCGCATGAAGAGCAGGCACTCGATAGCCTTGACGTCCGTCCCAGTGGCGATCATGTCCACGGTGACCGCGACGCGCGGGTTGAAGGAATTGCGGAACTCGTTCAGCAGCTCCTCGGGCTTCCTGCCGGTAGTCTTCGAGGTGATTTTCTGGCAGAACTCGTTGCCGCGCCCGAACTCCTGCCGGATCACCTCGACGATGTCCTCCGCGTGCTGGTCGGTCTTGGCGAAAACCAGCGTCTTGGGCACCTCCTTCCGCCCCGGAAAGATCTCGCTGAAGAGCCGGTCGCGGAAGGTGCGGATCACGAGCCGGATCTGGTCCTTCGCCACAACATCCCGGTCGAGCTGACCGGCGCTGTAGGTGAGGTCGTCCTCCAGCTCCGCGAGGCGGCGCTTCCCGGTGCGCCGGTCCCGGCGCGGCACGAACTGGCCCGCTTCCTTCAACAACGTTGCGCCGCTCTGCCCGATCTGGGTAGCGATGCGGTAGACGTCGTAGCCGACGTTCACCCCGTCGGCGACCGCCCTCTCGTGCGAATAGTCCTGCACCACGTTGCCGTCGAAGAAGCCGATCGTCTGCGGCGACGGCGTGGCCGTGAGACCGATGAGGACCGCGTCGAAGTACTCAAGGACCTGACGCCACACGTTGTAGATCGAGCGGTGGCACTCGTCGATGACGATCACGTCGAAGTGCTCGATCGGCACCTTCGCGGTGTACGCGACCGGCACCGGCTCGCGCAGGAGCGGGCTCGCCGACTCGAAGAGCGACGACTCCTCGTTCGCCTCCTCGTAGTCCTCCTCGCCCTTCAGCATCGAGTACAGCCGCTGGATCGTGGTGATGCAGACCTTCGCGGCGGGGTCGACGGTGTTGTGCCGCAGGTGCTGCACGACGAACTCCTCGCTGAACTTCAGTCCCGAGCCCGGGGCGCGGTACTGCTGGAACTCGTTCAGCGTCTGCTTGCCGAGGTTGTTGCGGTCGACTAGGAACAGGATGCGCTTTGCTCTTCCGAACTTGACGAGGCGGTAGCAGAAGGAGCAGGCGGTGTAGGTCTTGCCGCTGCCCGTGGCCATCTGGATCAGCGCGCGCGGCTTGCCGGCGGCGAGCGACTGCTCGAGGTTCTCGATGGCCTCGGCCTGTACGCGCCACAACCCCCGGGTGTCCAGCAACGGCAGGTTGCGAAGGCTGGCGCGCACCTGCGCCTCGAGCCCGGCGAGCCGCATCAGCTCCTCGGGCCGGTGGAAGGTGAACACCTCCCGGCTGCGGGCGTCGGGCTCGAGGGCATTCGTGAAGCGCGTAACCGCGCCGGTGGATTCGTACGCGAAGGGCAGCGGGCGGCGCCAGGTTTGCACGCCTTCGGGCAGCCCGAAGGTGTAGCGGCTCGACTGCGTCTCGACCCCGGTGAGCGTGTGGCCCTCGGGCTTCGCTTCGACGACGCCAATCGCCTTGCCGTCGGCGTACAGCAGATAGTCCGCGAACCCGGCCTTAAGGGGGAACTCGCGGACCGCCACACCGAGCGCGGCCGAGATGTTCATCTTCTTGTGGTCCTGCACCGCCCAGCCGCACGCCTCGAGCTGGCGGTCGATCACCTCCCTGGCCTGTTCTTCGGGGGTCGGCACGAGGCCATTCTAGAAGAAGGCGGCCGGCCGGCCGAGGACCCTTTCCACTCCCGACTGCCCGATCCCCCTACCCGCTAAGCTAGCTGGGACTCAACGGGGGAACCCATGCTGACCTGGGCCACGCTGTACTACGCGAGCGAATGGGTGATCCGTCTCGCCATGCTCGTTTACGTGCCGCAGCGGCGTACGACCGCCGCCGCGCGCACGTGGCTGCTGCTGATCTTCTTCCTCCCCTTGGTCGGGCTCGTGCTCTACTGGCTCTTCGGCCGCATCTACTATCCGCGGCGGCGCATCGAGGAGCAGATCCGCGCCTCGCAGTACGTGCGCGAGGCGCAGGCCGAGATGCGCGCCGAGCGCCGCATCGACCCGCCGCCGCTCGAGCCCCTCGCGGCGGCCTGCGCCGACCTCGCGCGGCGGCTCGGCGACTTCGAGGCCTGGGGCGGGAACCGCGTCGAGCTGCTCGAGGACTATCGCGGGGCGCTCGACCGGCTCGTCGCCGACATCGACGCGGCGCGCGATCACGTTCACCTGCTCTACTACATCTTCGAGGACGACCCGACCGGCCGCCGCGTGGCGGACGCGGTCGCGCGCGCGGCGCGCCGGGGTGTCGTCTGCCGGGTGCTCGCGGACGCGGTCGGCTCGAAGCGGGGCCTCGCGCGGCTCGGACCGAAGCTGCGCGAGGCGGGTGTCGAGGTGACGCCGCTCCTCCGCGTCGGCCTGTTCCGGCGCGGCGCAGCGCGCTTCGACCTGCGCAACCACCGGAAGCTCGCGGTGATCGACGGACAGGTCGGCTACGTCGGCTCCCAGAACGTGGTCGACCCGGAGTTCATCCCCGGCTGCCCGAACGAGGAGCTCGTCGCGCGCGTCGAAGGGCCGGTCGTTGCGCAGCTGCAGGCCGTGATCCTCGGCGACCGCTACTTCGAGACCGGGCACGTCGCCGACGAGGAGCGTCACTTCCCGCAAGTTCAAGACGCCGGCCGGAGCGCCGCCCAGATGCTGCCGAGCGGGCCGGGGTACGGCCGCGAGAACGGCCAGGCGGCTCTCGTGTCGCTGATCCACGCCGCGCGCAAGCGGATCGTCATCACCACGCCCTACTTCGTGCCGGACGAGACCTTCCTGCAGGCCCTCTCGACCGCGTCGCTCCGCGGCGTGGAGACACGGCTGATCGTGTCGGCGCGGTCGAATCAGCGGCTGACCCAGCTCGCGCAGGCGTCGTACTACGAGCAGCTACTCGAGGCGGGCATCGGGATCCACCTCTACGAGCCGCGCTTCCTGCACGCGAAGCACATGACCGTGGATGGCGCAGTGGCGCTGATCGGCTCGACCAACATCGACATCCGCTCGTTCGCGCTCAACGCCGAGGCGAGCCTGCTCGTCTACGACTCGGGGGTCGTCCGCGCGCTCGAGACCGTGCAGGCGCGCTATTTCGCCGCGAGCCGGACGCTCGACCGCGAACGCTGGGCGGCGCGGTCGCTCGGCACGAAGGCGGTCGAGAACACGGCGCGGCTGGCCGACTCGCTCCTCTAATACATATAGTGTCCGCCGTTCACGTGGATCGCCTGCCCGGACACGAACGCGCCGGTCTCGGCGCAGAGGAACGCGCACGCGGCCGCCACCTCCTCGGTCTTGCCGTAGCGCCCGCTTGGGATCTCCGCTTCGAGCCTCGCCTTGTCCTGGTGGGCGTACTGCGACCAGTCGCGGACCGTGTCGATCGCGCCCGGAGCGACCGTGTTCGCGGTGATGCCGTCGGCCCCGAACTCGCGCGCCAGCGCCTTGGCGAGACCGTGCAGCCCCGCCTTGCAGGTGATGTTGTGGGCGCGCTCCGTGATCTGGGCCCAGAAGCCGTCGAAGCCGGAGATGTGGATGATCCGGCCCCAGCGGCGCGCGCGCATGTGGGGGATCGCGTTCCGCGCCAGGTAGAACGCGGCGGAGAGGTTCGTCGCGAGCACCGCGTTCCAGTCCTCGAGCGAGATGTCGAGAAAAGCCTGCTTTGGCCGGATCGCGACGTTCGAGATCGCGATGTCGACCGCGCCGAATGCCGCGACCGTCTTGCGCACCAGCTCGGCCACCTGGTCGTGCGAGGACACGTCGGCCATGACGCCGAGCGCCCGGCCGCCCGCCTCCCCGATCTCCCGCACGACGCGGTCGACCGCTTCCTGGTCGCGATGGCCGTTGACGACCACGTTGGCGCCTCCTTCAGCGAGGGCGAGAGCGATGGCGCGGCCGATGTTGCGGCCCGAGCCGGTCACGATCGCGGTGCGGCCGGCGAACGGGGTAGAACGTTGTGCCATTGGAGGCCTCCTGGTCCAGGTGATCCGGAAGGGCCGCGGTTGACAGCCCGCACCCCGTCCGATTAGATGTACGGCGATCCTACCGTTTCGCCGCAGGGCGGCGCCAGCGGCACGGATTCCCCCGAGGAGGAGAGGAAATGCAAGGACTCCGCTGCGCGCTCCTGGCGCTCGCCGTAGCCGTCTCGCATGCCGCGTTCGGGCAGGCCTATCCCGTGAAGCCGGTCAAGATCGTGGTGCCTTATCCGCCCGGCGCTTCCACCGACACCGTCGCCCGCGCGGTGGCGCAGAAGCTGAGCGACAGCCTGGGCCAGCAGGTGTTCGTGGAGAATCGCGCCGGCGCGAGCGGCAACATCGGCTCGGACTACGTCGCGAAGTCGGCGCCCGACGGTTACACGATCCTGATGGCGACCGACGCCACGCACACGACGAACGTCCACTTCGGAAAGAACTTTCCGTACGACCCGGTCAAGGACTTCACGCCGATCACCGCCGCGGCGGGGAACATCATCGTCCTGGTCGCGCACCCCTCGGTGCCGGTCACCTCGGTCAAGGAGCTGATCGAGTACGCGAAGAAGAACCCCGGCCGGCTCTCCTACGCCAGCTCTGGGACGGGCTCGCCCCACCACCTCTCCGGCGAGCTCCTGCGACAGCTCGCGGGCATCGACATCGTGCACGTACCGTACAAGGGCGGCGGACAGGCGATCACCGATCTCCTCGGCGGCCAGGTGCCGCTGATGTTCTCGAGCATGGTCACGGTCGCGCCCCACATCAAGACCGGGAAGGTCCGCGCGCTCGGCGTCGTCGAGGCCCAGCGCTACCCGGCGATGCCCGACATTCCGACCATCGCCGAGACGCTGCCGGGCTTCGAGATCAACTCCTGGCTCGGCTTCCTCGCGCCGGCGGGGCTCCCGCCGCCGATCCAGACGCGCCTGCAAGCGGAGATCGTCAAGGCGCTCAACGCGCCCGACGTGCGCGCCAGGCTCGAGCCCGCCGGGCTCGTCGTGATCGGGAGCACGCCGGGTGAGCTGGCGACCATGATCAAGACCGACCTCGACAAGCGCGGCCGGCTGATCAAGGCCGCGGGCATCCAGACGGACTGAAGGCGCGATTCCCGTGAGCGCTGCCGCGCCCCTCGCCGGTGTCGTCGTGGTCGAGCTCGGCG
>Ga0184639_10001060_pt1 | contig 11570 bp, 10 predicted proteins | sample PLM31_170_b2_FD_133155 | JGI IMG/M metagenome (GOLD analysis project Ga0184639, IMG submission 133155) | Groundwater sediment microbial communities from an aquifer in East River, Colorado, USA - PLM3-1_170_b2 | ecosystem: Environmental > Terrestrial > Soil > Riparian zone | place: USA: East... | reverse complement strand
GCCCCAGTCCCACGGCAGGAAGTACTGCTTGCCGTCGACCTGGCCCTGCTTCTTGAAGCTCTCGGGCACCTTGTCCCAGTTGGTGAGCTTGCTGGTGTCGATCTCGCGGACGAGGCCCTGGTCGACGTAGAAGTCCTGCCAGCCGGAGTAGAGGTGGATCAGGTCAGCCTGGCTGCCGGCCTCGACCTTGGCCAGGATGTCCGCGTCGGAGGCCCCCAACTCGAAGGTCACTGCGGTGTCAGGGTTGGCGGTCTTGAAATCGGGGTAGAAGTCCTCGTCATCGTATCCGCTCCACTCGAGGACGAGCAGGCTGTTTGGCTCGGCGGGAGAACAGGCGGCCAGCAGCAGGCTGCCCCCGAAAAGCATGCTAAGGATCGTGCGGGCAGGGCGGAATCGGGGGGGCACGGCAGGGACTCCTCTTGGATGGATTGCCCGCGATCCTACGCCCGGCAGATGGCTCGGTCAACGGTTCCGCAACATCAATGCTTGAAGCGATAGCCCAACAGCCCTGGAACCCCGGCCACCAGCTTGACCAGCGAGCCCGGCTGCTGCCCGGCGTCGAGCGCGTCGTCCTGGCGAATGAGCGCCTCGCGGATGGCCCGCGCGCCCAGGTAGCGGAACGGCTCGGGCGGCAGGAACCGCTGGCGACGCCCCACCAGGGCGTGAGCGGCGAGCGGGTCCTGGACACCGGCGACCAGGGCCGCCAGGGTGCGCCCCGCCAGCCGAGCCGGGCCCACCCCGTTGCCGGCGAAGCCGTGCGCGTAGTGGACCCTGCCGCCGTGTCGCGACCCGATCTCCGGGAACCGGTCGGCGGTGATGTCGATCGGTCCGCCCCAGGCATCGTCGATTCGCACGTCGGCCAGCATCGGCAGGAGATGGCGGAAGTTGGCCATCACCCGGGCAACGGCACCCCGGTCGGAGGTGAAAACGAGCCCGATGCGACCATCGAACCCCGCGGCGCCCACCCCGGCGCCGAACGCGATCCGGCCGTCGCGCGTGGTGCGGAAGTAGCTGATCGTGAAGCGCGAGTCCGCCAGTGCCTCTCCACCGGTCCAGCCGATCTCAGCCAGGCGATCGGGGATCGGCTCGGTGATCACCATGTAGCTGCCCCAGGCCAGGACGCGGGTCCGGAAGCCCGGCCACCCCGACGCCCATGCGTTCGCGGCAAGCACCGCCTGGTAGGCCGTGACCCGTCCGCCGTTGGTGGCCAGCCGGACCGGCGAGCCGGGATCGAGGCGCCGAACCTCGGTCGCCTCGTGGATGCGGACGCCGCGCTCGAGGAGGACGCGCCGCAGTCCGCGGGCCAGGCGAGCGGGCTGGACCGTCGCGGCGCTCGGCATCATGAGGCCGGCACGGAAGGGGGGAGAGGCGCAGATGCGTTGGACCTCGGGCGGCTCGACGTGCAGCAGCTGCCCCGGGGCGCCGAGTCGCGCGAGCTCATCGGGCAGGCCGTCCCAGTCGTGGGGCGTGGCGGGGAAGGCGTTCACCCGCAGGTATCCGCGCGGCGTGTACCAGGCGTCAACCCCGTGCTGGTCGCACCACGTGCCGATGCCGCCCACCACTTCGTCCGCGGCGCGCGCCAGTTGGAGACCGGCCTCCGGCCCGCAGCGCCTCACCAGGTACGGGAGGTTCTCCCACCAGCCGTGCAGGAAGCCGCCATTCCGCCCGCTGGGCCCGCCCCCGCAGATGTCCGCCTCCAGGATGGCGATCCGCAGCTGCGGAGCCATCTCGGTCAGGAACCAGGCGGTCCACATGCCGGTGTACCCGCCGCCGATGATCGCCACGTCGACCGCCAGCTCGCCCGTCAGGGGTGGGGCGGGGAGCGGCGCAGACTCGGCCGCGAGCGCCTCGCGCAGCCACCAGGCGCGGCGAACCCCGGGGACGGGCAGGCCGGTGGAGAACTGGGAGGCGGTCACGTGCGGCCGATCCTAGCGCGGCTCGTCCTGCCCATGGCAGCCGGTGCTAGCATCCCTCACTGATGCGCCAGACCGATCCAGCCCGCACGCCGGTCGTCGTCGATGGGCTGCGGACGCCCTTCGGCCGCTACGGCGGGGCGCTGCGCGAGGTCCGGCCTGACGACATGGCGGCGCACGTCATCCGCGCGCTGCTCGAGCGGACGGGCGTCGATCCGGCGGCGGTCGACGACGTGATCCTGGGAGCGGCCAACCAGGCCGGCGAGGACAACCGGAACGTGGGCCGCATGGCGGCCCTGCTGGCCGGGATGCCGGTCAGCGTCGGCGGCCAGACCGTCAATCGGCTGTGCGGCTCGGGGATGCAGGCGGTGATCGACGGCGCGCACGCGGTGATCGCCGGTGACGGCGACCTGTTCGTGGCGGGTGGCGTCGAGTCGATGACCCGCGCCCCCTTCGTCGTGGCCAAGGCATCGGCCGCGTTCCCGCGTGGCGAGCAGACGCTGTACGACACGACCCTCGGCTGGCGCTTCACCAACCCGCGCCTGGCCGATGCGTACTACCCCTACTCGATGGGCGAGACGGCCGAAAACGTGGTCGAGCAGTGCGGTGTGACCCGCGAGGACCAGGACCGATTCGCGCTCGAGTCGCAGCGCCGATGGGGCGCCGCCGACGCCGCGGGACGCTTCGCCGACGAGATTGTGTCGATTGACGTGCCGGCGGCCAAAGGCGCGACAAACACGCTCGACCGTGACGAGCATGCGCGTCCGGAGACGACTCTCGAGCAGCTGGCCGGGCTGAAGCCGGCCTTCAAGCGCGACGCGTCCGGATCGGTTACGGCGGGCAACAGCAGCGGCATCAACGATGGCGCCGCCGCGCTGCTGGTGACCTCGGAGGCCCGCGCCCGCGAGCTCGGCCTGCGGCCGATGGCCCGCATGATCTCCAGCGCTGTGGCCGGCGTCGACCCGGCCACGATGGGGCTCGGCCCGATCCCCGCCTCCCGCAAGGCGCTCGAGCGGGCAGGCCTAGGCGTAGGCGACATGGACCTGGTCGAGCTGAACGAGGCCTTCGCCGCGCAGGCGCTGCCGGTCATGCGCGAGCTGGAGCTCGATGCCGAGAAGGTCAACGTGAACGGCGGCGCCATCGCCATCGGACATCCGCTGGGTGCCTCCGGCGCTCGCCTGGTGGCGACGCTGCTGCGCGAGATGCGGCGGCGCGGCGCCCGGTACGGGCTGGCGACGATGTGCATCGGCGTCGGACAGGGGATCGCGTCCGTCTGGGAAGCCGCCGAGTAGGAGGCGCGCTGCTCAGCTCAGCCGCAGCTTGGGCAGGACCCGTTCCCCGAAGGCCTTGATGAATTCGGCCTGGTTGCGGCCGACGTTGTGCACGTGCACCTCGTCGAAGCCCATGTCGACGAAGCCCTGGATGTGGGCTGCGTGCTCGTCGAGGTCGGCCGAAATGAGCACCCGGTTGGTGAAGTGCTCGGGGCGAACCAATTTCGCGAGGTTGGCGAAGTCCTCCGGGTGGCGGATGTCCTGCTTCGGGAAGGGCATGCCACCGTTGGGCCACTCGCGCATCGCGCTGGCCTCCGCCTCCGCGTGGGTCTCGGCCCAGGAGACGTGGATCTGGAGCAGCTTCGGCATTGAATGCGGATCACGGCCCGCCTGGAGCGCCCCCTCGGCGAACTTGGCCCACAGCATCTTGATCTTCTCGTCTGCCGCACCGACCGTGATCATCCCGTCCGCGTGCCGACCGGTCCGCTTGGCGTTGACCGGCCCGGCGGTGGCGACGTAGATCGGCACCGGCTTTTCTGGCCGGGTGTACAGCTTCGCCGACTCGAGCGTGAAGTACTCGCCGTCATGGCGGACCACCTCGCCGCTGAAGAGCTTGTTGATGACCTCGATCGCCTCGAACAGCATCGCGCTGCGGATCCCGATCTCTGGCCATTCCCCGCCGATGACGTGCTCGTTCAGCGCCTCGCCCGCCCCAAGTCCGAGCCAGAAACGGCCCGGGTACATGGCGCCCATCGTCGCGGCGGCATGCGCGACCACGGCAGGGTGATAGCGGAAGCCGGGGCAGGTGACGGCACAGCCGATCGGCAGCGTCGTGCGATGTCCCAGCGCGCCCATGAAGGTCCAGGCGAATGCCGCGTTGCCCTGCTCGGGCGTCCACGGCTGGAAGTGCTCGCTGACCATGAACCCCGCCAAGAAGCCGGCCGCCTCCGCCTGCTCGCACCAGCCCAGCAGGTCGGTAGGGTGGAACTGCTCGAGCATGGCCGCGTAGCCGATCTTCGTCACCGCAACAGCGTAACCGAGTCATTAGCGCCGGAGACGCAACGAGGCCGCCCCGCGTCACGGCGGGACGGCCTCACCGGTCGAGAGATCAGCTTTCAGGAAGCTCCTCCTGGGCGTCGCGGCCGGGGTGGATCCCGCGGTGCCACGGTCCGTGGCGCGGGAACTCACCGGCCTGCAGCGCCTCGTCCAGGTTGGCGAGGATCTCGTCCTCGCGCGCCTGGGTCAGGTTGCCGGCGGCGACCAGCTCGTCGAGGCTGGCCTTCGCGGCATCCAGCACCGCCTGGCTGACGTCGGCGTACGCCTTGCCCTGGTCCTCGGCGACCTGCTCGAGCGAGTCGCCGCTGCGAAGGGCGCTGAACAGGTCGGCCTTGTCCATGGCCAGCGCATCGGCGGCGGCGCCCAGCAGATCAGCGCCGAGCTCGACCTTGGCCGCATGGCGGCCCCAGCCATGGAACGCCGCACCAAGCAGCCGGCATCCGCTGCCGTCGGCCTCCTCGATCTTGGCCTTCATCCGCTCGGCGACGTCCGCCGCCAGGTCCCCGGCCTCGACCGCCGCATCGATGGTCGCGATCGTGGCTGCCTTGGCCGCCGGGACGAGGTCGTCCACCGAAACGCCCAGCTCATCGGCGAAGGTCTCCTGCCAGAGCGCGCAGTAGCGTGCGTCGTCGACATCGGTGGCAAGCGACGCATTCGCGTCGGAGGTCGTCGAGGGGGATGCCGCCACGACGCCGATCAGCGTGCCGCCCACCAGGGCGGCGGCAATCAGGCCGCCGGCCATGCCCAGCGTCTTCAGGTTCTTCATCGGTCTGTCTTCCTTCTCGTGATCGTCGCTTCTGCGACGGAGGTCACCGCGGAGCATGGGATTCGCCGATCAAGATCGGGTCAAGATCGGGCGCGGCGGTCTTGACATCGTCTGAATCAGCCGCCGACTACGATGCCGCCGATGACGCGCGCGCGGATCCTGATCGTGGAGGACGAGCCGCAGCTCCGCGGCCTGCTGCGGCTCTACCTGGAGCGTGCCGGCTACGCGGTGGCCGATGCCGGTGACGGCGAGGCCGCCCTCGCCGCCTTCCAGGCGGAGCCGGCCGACCTGGTGATCCTCGACCTGATGCTGCCCGGCATGCAGGGCGAGGTTCTGCTCGAGGCGCTGCGCGACGGCTCCGAGGTCCCGATCCTGATCACCAGCGCCAAGCGCTCCGACGCGGAGCGGATCGCCGGGCTGCGGCTCGGCGCCGATGACTACCTTGCCAAGCCGTTCAATCCGCACGAGCTTACCGCCCGGGTGGCGGCCATCCTGCGCCGCACGAGGCCGGAGCCAGGGGCCGATGGCGAGGCGATCCTGTCGCTGGCCGGCGGTCGGCTGGTCCTCGACCCGGCCTCACGACGCTACACGCTGCGGAACGGCGCCGGCGGCCGGTTGACACCCGGGGAGACGGCCCTGCTGACCCTGTTGGCCCGTCGCCCGGGTGCGGTCGTGGCCCGGGAGCAGCTCCTGGAGGCGGTCGCGCGGCGGCCGGACGAGGTGTACGAGCGGGTGGTCGACGTGCACGTCGCCAACCTGCGCAAGAAGCTCGGCGACGACGCCGGCGATCCATGGCTGATCGAGACGATCCCGAGCGCCGGCTACCGCCTCGTGGCCGAGCGCGACCATTCATGACCAGCGCTGAGGGGCGCGGACAGCCGCTCAGCCTGCGGCTGGCGGTCGCGTTGTCGGTCGCCATGCTGGCCGTCCTGCTGCTGACCGGGCTGGCGGTGAACCGGCTGGTCAGCGCCTCGCTGGAGCAGGAGCTCTCCGCTGGCGAGCGCGATCGCATCACCCTGGTGGCCGGCGCGATCGCCGACCTCGACCTGACCGCCCCGCGGGTGACGCGTGGCATCGAGGTGGTGCTGCGTCGCGTCGCCAACTCGATGCATGGGCGGGCCGAGCTGATCCTGGCCGACGGCAGCACCCTGATCGACGTCGGTCGGCTGCCGCCGGGGGTGGCGACGGAGCGCATCGACGAGCCGGTTCCGGGCGGTGCCGCCACGCTCGTCATCGAGGTGCCGCGCCCGGACCGCGCCTTCCTGCGCGTCTTCAACGTGACGCTCGTCGTCGCGGGCCTGCTCGCCGTGGCTTCGATGATCGGAGTGGCGCTCTTCCTCTCGGCCCGGCTGACCCGCCCGCTCCGGGGCGTGGCCTCCGCGGCAAGGCGCCTGGGGCAGGGCGACCTTGGCGCGCGGGCGACCGGCGGCCCCGACCGCGAGTCAGCGGAGCTTGCCGGTGCCTTCAACGTGATGGCGGAGCGGGTCGAGCGATCGGAGATGCTGCGGCGCCGAGCCGCCAGCGACATGGCCCACGACCTGGCCACCCCGGCCACGGTCCTCGAGTCGCAACTGCAGGCGATGCTCGACGAGGTGGTGCCGGCCGACCGGGAGCAGCTGGAGCGGGCACGCGCGGCAGCCGGAGCGCTGTCGGGCGTCATCGCGCAGCTCGGCGAGCTGGTCGACGCGGAGTCGGGCGCCCTGCAACGGAGGCCGGTGAGCCAGGAGCTCAGCGCGCTGCTGGCGGAGGTCGAGCGCGCCATGGAGCCGCTCTTCCGGGGGCGTGAGCTTGCGCTGGCGGTCCAGGCCGCTGCACCGGGCACATCGGTCGTGGTCGATCCGACGCAGGTCGGGCGGGCGCTTCGGAACGTGCTGGCCAACGCCGCGCAGCACTCCCCGGGCGGGGCAACAGTGCGGGTCGAGGTGGAGGCGCAGGCTGCCGAGGCGATTCTGCGCATCACCGACGCAGGGCCGGGGATCTCCGCCGCGGATCTGCCGCATGTCTTCGAGCGTTTCTATCGTGCTGACCAGGCACGTGCCACGGGGGAGCCGCGCTCGGGCAGTGGGATCGGGCTAACGATCGCCCGCGAGCTGCTGGCGGCGAACGGCGGCTGGATCCGCGTGGAGCGCACCGGCCCCGGTGGCACGACCTTCGCGATCGGGCTACCCAGGGCGGGCTGATCGGGCGCGTGATCCCAATGGGGCCGCGGAGGTCCCCGGCGATGCGGCCGTTGGCAGCGGCCACACCCGCAAGATACCGAGCCTGACCGGCGGGTAGAGTTGCCGACGTGGACCGACTGCTCGGCCTGTACCGGATCACGTCATCGGCGATGGCCGCGGTGCTTCTGATCATCGTCAACCTGGTCCCGCTGGCTGGGGTCATCTGGTGGGACTGGGACCTGATGGCGATCCTCGCCCTGTACTGGGTCGAGAACGGGATCGTGGGCGCCATCAACGTGCTGAAGATCCTCCGCGCGGAAGGGTCCATCGTCGGTGGCATGCAGATGCGGCTGAATGGTCGCCCGATCAGCTCCCTCGCGCGCGGTCCGATCGCCGCCTTCTTCCTGATTCACTACGGCGGCTTCTGGGTCGGGCACGGGGTGTTCGTGCTCCTCTTCCTGCCGGCAATCAGCGGCGGCCTGGTGACCGGGGGATTCGTCAACCCGGATGGGACGATCAGCACACCGCTGGTGAGCCCATTCGGTCCCGGCCCCGACTGGGGGGTGGTTGCCCTCGGCGCGCTCGGCCTGGCGATCAGCCACGGGACGTCGTTCTGGCTGAACTACCTAGGTCGAGGGGAGTATCGGTCCGTGTCACCGGCGCAGCTGATGCTGGCGCCGTATGGCCGGTTGGTGATCCTGCACCTCACGATCATCCTGGGCGCCATGGTGAGCATCTGGATCGGATCGCCGGTCGGCTCGCTGCTGCTGCTGGTCATCCTGAAGACGGCGCTGGACCTGGTCTTCCACCTGCGCGAGCATCGCCGGGCGGCGGCGGTCGCCCCGGTCCTCGTGCCGTCCTGAGCGCCGATTACGCGGCGCCGGTTAGCCGCGTCTCGGCGAGCTAGGGTCCGGCCAACTCCCAGCTGCGCGGTCGTGACAGGGCCAGCCAGTCGTCGCGCAGGATCGACATGAGGTGCACATCGTGGTGCACGCCACGGTGGAAGCGGGCGCGGCGCATGACCGCATCGGTCTGGAAGCCCGCCTTCTCGTACGAGCGGATGGCGCGCAGGTTGAAGTCGAACACCTCCAGCTCGATCCGCTCGAGCCGCAGCTCGCCGAAGCCGAAGTCGACCAGGGCGTTCAGCGCATCGGTCCCGTAGCCCTTGCCGAGGTAGCGCCGGTCGCCGATGAAGATGCCCACCACTCCGCTGCCGTTGACCTTGTCGACGCCCTTCAGGAAGACGCTGCCAATGGCACGCTCCTCTCCGAGCAGGCAGATGACGAACGGGTAGCCGGTCTGTCCGACCTGGGCCAGGATCTCCGTCGCGAACCGCTCGGCGGCCGCGCGGCTCATCGGCAGCTTGGCGCCCAGGAAGTGACCAACCTCGGAGTCGCCGGCAAAGCCCGAGTCGGTGACGACGTCGGACGGCTCGGTCGGCCGCAGCCAGACCCGCTCGCCACGGATCATGGGTCGCGGCGCGGGAACCTCGGAATCGGCCATGGGCCGCATGATACCGATGGCGCGATGCGCCGGCGACAGCGGCCGTCGGCGCAGAAGTCGGGTTGGCCTAGCCCTCGAACGGGAGGCCGCGCTCCACGGTTGCCCAGCCCGCTGCCAGCAGGCGCGTCGCCACCTCGGGGTCACGGACGGGCGGATGGTCGGGGGCGATCAGCGCGCCGGCCAGGCCGGGGAGCAGCGGCGACAGGCCGAACGACGCGGCGATCAGCGCGTCGCCCTCGTACGGGCCGGATTCGATGCGGTAGAGGGCCTCCTGGTCCATCGTGTCGTAGTGGACCCAGTACGGATCGGTCGAGGTGACGCGCATGAGGCGCGTTCCGGCGCGCAGCTGGCGCGGCGGGGGGGTATCGGGCAGCATCGGTGAGCCGGCGTACCAGACGCGCACCGCGCGCAGGTCGCGCTGCAGGGTGTCGTTCCACGACTCCCACCACGACGTCCGCCGCGGCTCGGCCACGTCGAGCGCCAGGCTGCCGAGCACCACGAAGGCATGCGCGTCGTGCGGCGCATCCAGGCAGCGCTCGTCGCAATGCGGCAGCAGCACGCGCGGCAGCTCGCTGATCGAGAGGCGTGCGCTCAGCCAGACGCTCGACGCCGCCGCCTCGGGTCGTCGCGCATCCGGGTTGATGAGGGCCACCACCTGCTCTCCGTGGCGCATCTGGTCGATGGCAATCGAGAAGGAGCGGTAGGCCTCTCCGTTCTGCTCGGCGGGGTGCAATTCGGGGCTGGTTCGGGTCATGCGCCCATGGACCTACAGCGGCCGGGACTTGGCAACTACCCTTAACCGCACCAGAGCGCCTCGATCGCCACAAGTGGTGCGTGCAGTCCACGGCCAGGGCCTATGTGGGCGCGGTACGGAAGTCCTACCACCACGCAGGCGGCTCGCGCCGGGGACTGCTCGAGGAAGCCCCGCGAGCCGGTTGCGCCCCGGGTCCCCCACGCGTACCGTGGCCGCCACCATGGATCCGGAGCTCGACGCCTGGTATGGCCGCTTCCCGGAGGGCTGGTGGGGCTACCACTGGAGCCTCCCGCGGCCGATGAGCGCGGTCGAGATCGTGGCGAGCGGCAGCCTGGACGCGCGCCTGATGGCGACCCTCTGGGCGGTCGTCAGCCGACGGCGGAGCGTGATGCTAGCCTCGGAGGCGCCGATGGCCGGCAAGACCACCACCCTCACGGCACTGGTCGACTTCCTGCCGTCCGGCACTGTCGGCGTCTTCCTGCGGGGCTGGCGCAGGGACTTCGACTGGACCGATGGGATCGGGCCGGAGCGCGGCTACCTGCTGGTCAACGAGATGAGCGACCACCTGCCGATCTACGTCTGGGGCCGCAACGCGCGCGGCGCGCTGGAGCTGGCCGGGCGCGGCTACGGCATGGGCGCGACGATGCACGCCGATTCGCTGGACGAGGCGCTCGGCCTCCTACGCGACCAGGTGGGGGCCACGGACGGCGACCTGGCCGGCCTGACCGCCTACCTCCAGTACTCCGCCTATCGCACGCCGTCGGGGATGTACCGCCGCGTCGAGGAGGCTTGGCACCTTCGCGCCGACGCCGATGGGGCGCTCGCGCCGGTGCGCCTGGCGGCGATCGAGGGCGGCCGCTCGCCGAGCCTGACCGGCGCCCAGCGCGACCCGGAACCGCCGATGCTGGCCGGGGACGGCGGTCGATCACGCCGGCCGCTGATCCACGATCCCGAGGCGTACGCCCTGCTGGCCGCGTCGCTCGGCCTGAGCGCAGATGCATTGGAAGCCGAGCTGGCGCAGCGCGCCGCCTACCTGACCTCACTTTTCGACCGCGGCATCTGCGACCCCGCATCGGTCGCCGCCGCCGTGACCGAGTACCCTGCCCTTCCCGAAGGAGCCATCGCATGACCGAGCGCCCCACCGTCGCCACTCTCGGCGAGCTGCGCGCCGCCGGCTATCGGCCGCGGAGCGTCAAGGAGGAGATGCGGGCCAACCTGGTCGAGCGCCTGCGGCGTGGGGAGTCGCTGCTGCCGGGGATCATCGGCTATGACGACAGCGTCCTGCCCCAGATTGAGAACGCCATCCTGGCCGGCCAGGACATCATCCTGCTGGGGGAGCGGGGCCAGGCCAAGAGCCGCATCGCGCGCTCGCTGATCGGCCTGCTCGACGAATGGGTGCCCGCCGTCGCCGGCGCCGAGCTGCACGACGACCCGCTCCATCCGGTCAGCCCTTTCGCCAAATCGCTCGTGGCGGAGCATGGCGACGCGACGCCGATCAGCTGGCTGGCGCGCGCCGATCGCTACGGGGAGAAGCTGGCGACCCCCGACATCACCATCGCCGACCTCGTCGGCGAGGTCGACCCGGTCAAGGTCGCCGAGGGCCGCTACCTGTCCGACGAGCTGACCATCCACTACGGCCTGCTGCCGCGTACCAACCGCGGGATCTTCGCGCTCAACGAGCTGCCGGACCTGGCCGAGCGGATCCAGGTCGGCCTCCTCAACCTGATGGAGGAGCGGGACGTCCAGATCCGGGGCTACAAGGTGCGCCTCAGCCTCGACCTCTTCGTGGTCGCCTCCGCCAACCCGGAGGACTACACCAGCCGCGGCCGCATCATCACGCCGCTCAAGGACCGCTACGCCGCGCAGATCCGCACCCACTACCCGAGGGAGCGCGCGCTCGAGCTCGCGATCGTGCACCAGGAAGCGACGCTCCCGGAGGCCGACGGGATCGCGCTCTTCGTGCCGCGCTTCATGCAGGAGCTGGTGGCCGAGCTCACCTTCCAGGCGCGCGCCAGTCCGGACGTGAACCAGTCCTCCGGCGTCTCGGTGCGCATGTCGATCGCCAACTACGAGACGCTGGCGGCGGCGGCGCTGCGCCGCGCGCTGCGCGCCGGCGAGCGCGAGGCGGTGCCGCGCATCTCGGATCTC
>Ga0184639_10001059_pt1 | contig 11571 bp, 11 predicted proteins | sample PLM31_170_b2_FD_133155 | JGI IMG/M metagenome (GOLD analysis project Ga0184639, IMG submission 133155) | Groundwater sediment microbial communities from an aquifer in East River, Colorado, USA - PLM3-1_170_b2 | ecosystem: Environmental > Terrestrial > Soil > Riparian zone | place: USA: East... | reverse complement strand
GTTCGTACCAGCCTTGATGAACCGGTCAAGCATCTGGATGACATCATCAGGCTTGCCTACACCAATCGCGGTTCTTGCTACGCTGTCGGGTATCGTCATGGCTGCTCGCTTCATCTGCTCCATAAGCTCCGGCTTGTTCATCGCGTACTCTGTGAAGTATCTGCGGAAGTCAAACTCTGAATCCTGAGGAATGTCATGAACTTTCAGCAGTTCTGGCTTGTAGAGGCTCACCTTGACAGCGTTCTTCATCTTGTTCCATGCCTCCTCGCCGTCATCCGAAAAATACACATCAACGTCGTTTGCGAACTGGAAACCGTCGAGGTCTCTGCCAATTTTCTTGGCGTTATCCTTGATGACGTTTGCGTGGTGCTTGAACAGTTCTGGAGTATAGCCTATCGGTATCCACCCGTCCCCATAGGTAGCGCACAGCTCGAGTGTTTTTGGCGCGCCAGCGGCAATGTAAATGGGTGGCCTTGGCTGTCTTATGCTCTTTGCCTGAAGGCAGGCATCAATCAGCTTGTAATACTCTCCGTTGTAACTGACGCGGTTGTCAGGATCCGAGTCAAATAGGCGCCGGATGACTTCGAGCTGCTCCTTGAATTTCGTAACCGGCTTGCTGAAATCGATGCCAAAGTCGACCACGTTCTGAGCCTCGCCGGCGCCAATGCCGAGAATCCCTCTGCCGTGTGTTATTCTATCAAGTGTTACCGCGGATAGCGCGATCGCAGAGGGGTGCCTCCTTATGGCGTCTGTAACGCACGTTCCAAGCTCGACGTTTTTTGTTATTGCTCCGATTGCAGCCAGCAAGATCCACGCGTCATTGACTACCGCGTTCTTCCATTGCGGGACGTTAGAATGATCCATGGCCCAAACAGAGTCGTAATCTAGCCTGTCTGCCATTTGGCAGCCAGTCATGATCTGATTTTCATCAAGACCGAGCCTTGCAACGTTGAGTCCCTGAGTAAAACCAAACTTTACCTTCTTCAAAACGTTAATCCTCCAGAGAAAGAGGCAATGATGTATTTAATATGCATTTGACTTTATCAAATCGAGGATATATTTTAATCTTGAGCGCAGTGAGACCAAATATTCACATTCGGAAACCGCGTGCTTGTCAACATATTATACTCAAAATGTCAACAGTCGCTGAATTACGATGTAAAATCGCAATCTCGTAACTCCAGTCAATGTTCGGGGGCAGCGGCGAAGAGAGCAGGGAAAGCGATAACGTCGACGACCAATTCATGGGAATAATCGACGACCTTGTAGTAATGTCAGAGCACGATTCAGAGCTTGCCGAGGGCTTGAGATGGATAGATACGCAATCGCGCAAGCAGGGCGTGACTTTCTACGAAATGGCCATGATAATACTGAGGAAGCACATGGCAGAGAAAAAGGCCAAAGATTGGCTCAATAACAAGCTCAGTTCGCAGTAATAGACCGCACTGCCTTGTTGACTGCTTCCTGGATTCTGGGATCGGTAACGTTGGGAACTATATTGAATGGCTTTAGTTGATCCTTTGGAATAATATCTGCCAAGGCGTTGGCTATGCTGACCAGCAACTGCTGGCTTATCTTGCGTATCCTGTGATCCAGGATTGCTCTCATCATGAATGGGAAAACAAGTGCGTTGTTGGCCCTGTTTTCAAACTTGTAACTGCCCGTAGCTACCACGCGCGCACCGGCTCCCGCTGCATCCTTGGGATGAATTTCTGGATCCGGATTGGTAAGTGGCAATATTATGGAGTCTTTCTTCATGCTCCTGACCATGACAGAAGTAAGAAGGTTCTTGACCCCGGAGACGCCAATGAAAACGTCCCTGCCCTTTATCGCGTCTGCGAGAGTGTTGCTACCTTCGGGAGGGTTCGTTATCGAGGCTAGCTCGATCTTGTATTTGTTCATGGTATTCGTCGGTCGTGCATTGGAAAGAACCCCTTGAGAATCTGTTACGACAATATCGCTTATTCCAACTGCTCTCAATATCCTTACAATGCCATATCCTGCCGAGCCGGCTCCTGCGACCAGAACGCGAGTATCCTCAATCTTTCGCTTCGTGAACCTCAAGGCGTTCAGAAGAGCGGCCAAGGTGACGACAGCAGTGCCGTGCTGGTCGTCGTGAAATACAGGAATGTCCAGTTCATCGGTCAGCCGCTCGGTTATCTCGAGCGCTTTTGGAGTTTCGATGTCTTCTATGTTTATCGCGCCAAATACCGGAGCGATGTGCTTGACTGTGCTGATTATTTCCTCGGTGTCCACAGTCTGCAGGCATATTGGAAATGCGTCAACATTGCCAAACTGCTTGTAGAGAACTGCCTTGCCTTCCATAACAGGAAGCGCTGCTTCCGGCCCCAGGGAGCCAAGACCGAGCGTGCGGGTCCCGTCTGTGACTATGGCAACATTATTCCACTTTGACGTATACTCGTACGCCTTTTCTTTATCGGCAGCTATCTCGAGGCAAACCTCGGCAACACCCGGAGTATAAACCAGGCTGATGTCCCGGGGAGACTTAACTGAGACCTTGCTCTTTATTTCGATTTTACCCCGGAGCTTTTTGTGCAGCTCCAGAGCTTCTTCGCCAAGAGTGCGCTTGCCGGTTCCGGGCCTTTGTTTCTTCTTTGCCGGCTTGCCCTCTACAAAAGTCTCCATTTAACGAATATGTGCACTCGGAGTTGTTTCAAACAATCCTATTTATCAAGTGTGCTGCTCTTGGCTGAAGCGCTTCCGGCCCTGCTGGAAAGCGGGACGTACTCGCATCCCATCGGCCCGCAATACTTGCCCACGTATACAGCTTTTGGCCGGTAAAGCGCGGGCTTGGGCGCGGCTTCGGCAAATTTTTCCTCAATGACGTGAGCTGCCCAGCCGGCAATCCTTGATATAGCAAATATTGGAGTGTTGAGGTCCATTGGGATTCCCATGCTGTAGTATACCGATGCGCTGTAAAGATCGACATTGGGGTATATCGCCTGACGCTTATTTTCAAGCATCCACTTCTTTGTGGCTTCTTCGACTCTCTCTGTTATCTCGAACCATTTGTTGTTCTTTTCTTTCGAGATTCTAGCAGAAAGGCGGGCGAGTATGTCTGCCCTTGGGTCTGTTATTCGGTATACTGCATGGCCCATGCCCATCACCCTGCCCCCTGACTGTAAGCGCTCCGTTACCCAGTTCTTTACCTCGGCTGGATCTTCGATTTCAAGAAGCATCTTCATTACCTGCACGTTAGCTCCGCCGTGAAGCTCTCCTGAAAGCGCTCCGGCCGCGCCGCTGATGCAGGAATACATGTGCGCCCTTGTCGACGCTATTTCCCTTGCCGCAAAGGTCGACGCGTTAAAGCTGTGCTCCGCGTGCAGTATAAGGCAAACATCCATAATTCTGGCCTCGTCCGGTGAAGGCTCGACTCCCCTCAAAGTATAGAGAAAGTTGGCGGCGTGCGAAACCTCTCTTTCTTCTACCGGGTCAATAACGTGCTGGCCGCTCCTAATCCTCGCCCAGGCAGCGACAATCGCAGGTATTTTGGCGATGAGGATGATGGCTCTCCGCACATGGGCCTCCTTTGAAGTGTCTTCGATGTTAAGATCGTAATCCGCTAGCTCTGAAATGCATGACTGAAGGACATCCATTGGCTGAGCGCGCTTGGGCCTATTTTTCATGCTCCTTATGAGAGGCTCTGGAATGCCCCGAGCTTCTTCAATCCTACGCTTGAAATCTTTGAGCTGCTCTTCGGTGGGCAGGTCTCCAAAGAGAAGCAAATATGCCGTCTCTGCGTAGGTCGAATGCTTGACAAGATCCAGAATGTCATAACCTCTGTAGATGAGCTTGCCGTTCTCGCCATCAATTGAGCATATCTTTGTGTCTGCAACCTCTATGTTTCGAAGGCCAATATTGCGCGCGTCCATCTGCTATCTAATGAAAATGCTTGCTCTCGTTTTGTATTTTAAGTTAATGTCGCACATTTGGTAGATTTACGCTCATATCAAGGGCTATCATGGAATCTAATAGAATACCGAGCAAATGAACCTCGTACTTCCCAACACGCGACCTTGGCAATAAGTTCATAGTAATTATATTACCACAAGGAATCAATTGCCGCGGTTGACCAGAGGCATGACGTACCGAGATGCCGGGGTGGACGTGATGAAAATACGCACGGCCCAAAGGTCCATAAGCGAGATAATTTCTGCCACGCACAAATTCTTGCTAAATGGCCGGGTCGTTTCAGGCTATGGGCATTACGCCGGCTTAATCAAGCTCGGCTCGGCTATGCTTGCGCTTCACTCCGACGGTGTAGGCACCAAGGTCCTAGTCGCACAGCTGATGAACCGCTTTGACACGGTAGGCATAGATTGCGTTGCAATGAACGTCAACGATATCATTTGTGTAGGCGCCAGACCAGTAGGATTCATTGACTATGTTGCCCTCAGGCAGCCAAACGAATGGCTGCTGCAAGAGATCGCCAAAGGCTTGGCGGAAGGAGCAAGGCAGTCGGACATGGCGATTGTCGGTGGCGAAACGGCTGTCCTGCCTGATGTAATAGCGGGCGACGATGAAAACGCATTCGATCTGGCGGGAATGGTGATGGGCAGCGTAGAGGGCAGGCCGCTACTCGGCAATGGGATAAGGCCCGGAGACCTTGTCCTGGGCGTGGAGAGCAGCGGGCTTCACTCCAATGGATACACGCTTGCACGCAAAGTTCTGCTCTCAAGCTACTCCGTCGATGACAATGCCGAGCACCTGGTGCAAACGGTGGGAGAAGAATTGCTCATCCCAACCAGAATCTATGTGAGGCCGGTAATTGAAATATTGAAAAAGAAAATCTCCGTTCACGGACTTGCCCATATCACCGGGGGCTCGTTCACAAAACTACCGCGCCTAAACAATAAGGTCAAGTACATACTAAAACAACTCCCGGCCCCAACGGGCATATTCAAGCAAATTCAGGTGGACGGTGGCATCGAGCTCAAAGAAATGTATCGCACATTTAACATGGGGATTGGCTTCTGCGTAATCTGTCCAATGTCGTCTGTCGAGGATATAATCCGGATTTTTGCAAAGTACAGGTTCCGATGCGACACCATTGGAGTCATCGAGAAGGGCAGCGGCGAAGTGGTCGCGCAGATAGGCGGAAAAAAAGAAACGCTGTGATACACAAAAACTAATATGCGCTGCTCGGTAATTTTCAAAAAAGATTGCCTTTAATTGATTCTTACCAACAGGCCTGCAGATCAATCGCTCAAAGACTCGAGACAGGCGGGGATGCTCTTTCTGTTAGGCATGCGTTCAAAATAGTCAGAGAAGTGGCCTCGGAGTACCATCTGGGAACCATGCCAAAAAACGAGGATATAATGCAATACCTGCGCGACAGCCGCGCGCGTCGCATGCTTATGGTAAAGCCCGCCAAAACCGCATCAGGCGTGGCGGTGATCGCTGTGATGCCAAAGCCATACGAATGCCCGCATGGCAGATGCACCTACTGCCCGGGCGGGGTCGAATTCAATACTCCGCTGAGCTATACCGGAACAGAGCCGGCTACAAGGAATGCGCAGGAATTCAACTATGACCCTTACCAGCAGGTGCGTAACAGAATGGAGCAGCTGCAAGCAAGGGGACATGACACCGGGAAGACAGAGCTCGTTATTGTCGGAGGCACGTTTCCGTTCATGCCTGAGAGCTACCAGAGATCATTTGCAAAATCCTGTTACGATGCCCTTAATGGTTCCGTTTCAAATAGTCTGCAAGACGCGATTTTCTTCAACGAGACCGCAGAAAATCGATGCGTCGGATTCACAGTCGAGACAAAGCCCGACTATTGCAAAGAGCCTCACATCGACCTGATGCTCGAACTTGGCGTCACAAGGGTGGAAATAGGCGTCCAGTCGCTTCGCACCGAAGTCTACAGGCTCGTGAACAGAGGCCACACGCTTGACGACGTAATCGACTCCTTCAGGATTGCCCGGGACTCGGGATTCAAGATAGTTGCCCATATGATGCCCGGGCTGCCGGGGAGCTCGCCGGAAAAGGACGTTGAAGACTTTACCACGCTTTTTGAAGATGAAAGATTGAAGCCAGACATGCTAAAAATATACCCGACTCTTGTGCTCCACCACACCGGCCTGTTCAAGATGTACAGCAATGGCAGCTACCAGCCTTACACTGATCAGGAACTTTTGAAAGTCATCGTTGAAGTGAAAAAAATCGTGCCCCCGTGGGTGCGCATAATGCGAGTCCAGCGAGAGATAGAGTCAAAAGATATTGTCGCGGGTCCCAAGGATGGCAATCTTCGGCAGCTTGTCCTTCATAAGCTTCGCCAGCAGGGGTTCAAATGCAGGTGCATTAGATGCAGGGAGGCAGGCCTGCAAAGAAGGTATCCTGAAATCAGCGAGGTTACGCTACGTAGGTATGACTACGACGCTTCGGCAGGGCGCGAGATATTTCTGTCATACGAAAGTATGGATGGCGAGACAATTCTGGGCTTTCTCCGCATGCGCAAGGTCGCAAAACCGCACAGGAAAGAGCTCGAGGGCAGCGCAATCGTGCGCGAGCTCCATGTCTACGGGCAGGCAGTAGGCGTGGGAAGAAAAGAAAGTCAGGACAGCTTGCAGCATCGGGGCTACGGCGGCAAGTTGCTCAGAGAAGCTGAGCGCATATCCGAGGAGGAACTGGGAGTTCGAAAGATTGCAGTTATTTCCGCAGTGGGAACAAGGCAGTATTACAGGAGGATGGGCTACAATCAGGATGGCCCCTATGTGTCAAAAGTGATCTAGGTGGAAGAAGAGCAAATAACGATTGGGAGGGGAACATGGATTGACAAACTTGCCGATACGCTGATCAAGAGGGAAAAAAAGCTGGGAAGAAACCTCAGCCTTATCAGGGTAGAAAGCGGTCTAGGGGCATCCGGCATTCCCCACATTGGAAGCATGGGCGATGCAGTCCGTGCCTATGGAATATCCCTGGCTCTCCAAAACTTTGGCTTCAAGTCAGAGCTGATTGCGTATTCAGACGACATGGATGGTCTGCGCAAGATACCGGCGGGGCTGCCTGACTGGCTCAAGGACCACATTGCAAAGCCAGTCTCGAGTATCCCGGATCCCTTTGGCGACTGCCATGCTTCTTATGGTGCACACATGAGCAGCCTGCTTTTGGACGGGCTGGACAGGGCGGGCATAAAATACAGATTCCAGAGCGGGCGCGACGCCTACCAACATGGGCTTCTTGTCCGGCAGATCGATACGATTCTGCAAAACCGCGAAAGACTCGGGCAAAAGATAGCAGAATTTGTCGGCCAGGACAAGTACACGGAAGTGCTTCCGTATTTCCCGGTGTGCGAAAACTGCGGGAGGCTTTACACCGCGGTATCGCAAAAGTACCTGCATGAAGAAAAAAAAGTCGTTTATGCATGCACCGACAGCAGGATTGGCAAGACAGATCTGACTGGGTGCGGGCACAGGGGCGAGGCAGACATCACCAAGGGTGGTGGCAAGCTCGCGTGGAAGGTCGAGTTTGCAGCGAGATGGCAGGCACTTGACATAAGGTTTGAAGCCTATGGCAAGGATATCATGGATTCCGTAAGGGTCAATGACTGGGTCTGCGACGAGATTCTAGGCTATTCTCATCCGCTTCATGTAAAATACGAACTGTTCCTTGACAAGTCGGGAAGAAAAATAAGCAAATCTGCCGGCAATGTACTCACGCCACAAATGTGGATGCGCTATGGCACTCCACAATCAATCTTGTTGCTGCTGTTCAAGCGGATAACTGGGACTAGGCATATCGGGATTGACGATGTACCTACGCTCATGAAAGAGTACGACGACATTGAGGACATATATTTTGACAAAGCAAAGATTGACAATCCAGCCAAGTTGGCAAAGACCAGAGGACTTTACGAATACGTCCACAAGCTCGATCCACCAAAGCAGCCGGATCCGCACGTGTCGTACCAGCTGATAGCGCAGCAAGCCGCCATTTTCCCTGCTAGTGACGATCGCCACGACAAGATTTTCTCCCGCCTTGAAAAATACGGCATTGTAAAGGACAAGAACGACTCCGTTATGCAGAGAATCATACTAGCATCGAACTGGGCTGATGACAATGCCGGCCAGTCGGAAAGCTACGATGTGCAGCTTGGGGATCGTCAGCTAAGGGCTGTGCGGGAGCTGGTCGAAGCAATCAAGCCATTCGCCGGCTTGACCGATACTCAGGACAACGCCAAGAACCTCCAGTCAAAGGTATTCGACGTTGCAAGAAACAATGACATGGAGCCAAAGGAACTATTCACCCTGCTTTACAGGATGTTCCTAAATGCCGAAAGGGGCCCTAGGATTGGCAACTACTTTTTGGATCTTGGCATAGACGTAGCAACTTCTGTGCTCAACAGGTACCTGCATTAGCAATCCGCTTATATAGGAAACATAACCCAGAAAATCTGAAGCTTGAACCGCAAGTTGGCCGCCAAACCCCCCATGATAATTGTCCAAGGATCTTGCACAAACTTTGAAAAAGAAAGGTCCAAGATAATGGAATTCATAGGCAAGCTTGAATGGGGAGTACATCTGAAAAGCAAGTTCGAATGTTCCTCTAGCGGCAAGGCCCTTGGGTGGGATTTCTTCCATATGGAATTCGATCCTGAATTTGTGGAAAAGCTGCTGGACGTTTATCCGGAAATCCAAAAGCAGGAGGGCAACGATCTCGAACAGTGCTTTGTGCTCTGGCTCAACAAGCAAATGAAAAAGTCGAAGCTGGAATATTATCTGAAATTACGGGACGTGCCCCGCGAAGCGGTCAAAGGGTTCCGTCTCAACCCCGACTCGTATCGCGATGATAGCGAGTTGGAAAAGCTGCGCTGAAATTTATAACCATTATCCGCATGGATAGAAAGTGAAGAATGGGATAATCTTTGATCTTGATGGGGTGCTCGTGAATTCCATGCCTTCCCATGTTCAGGCATGGAAGGCAGCATTTGCTGATGTGGCCGGCATCAACTTAACTGACAGCGAGATTTATCTTCTTGAAGGCATGCGAGGGATGGAACTGATAACAAAGATATTTGAAGACAAGGGCGTTAGAGATAGTTCTCTTGCGACAGCGGTGCATGAAGAAAAAAGCCGGGTGTTCAAGGCTATTCGGAGCTCAGACCCATTCGAAGGCGTGCCGGAAATGATCAACAATATGAATTGCGCCATGTCGGTTGTAAGCGGCTCCGCCCGCACTGATGTTGAAACAATACTAGATGAGGCTTTTGGCGATCACAAGTTTGCGGCTGTCATTACCGCAGACGACATCGAGAAGGGTAAACCGGATCCTTCGGCCTTTCTTGAGGCCCTCAGACGAATGAAGCTAGATGCCACTCAGGCAGCAGTGGTCGAGAACGCGCCACTAGGGGTCAAGTCCGCGGCAAACGCGGGAATCGACTGTTTTATCGTACTGAATAACACTCCCTTGAAAAGGTCCGACTTTGGCATTGTATCGGATGATAGAATACTTCAAAGAACGAGCATGCTTACCGATTTGCTTGGCGGGTCAAGAGCATGAAGGTAATGATTTTCTCACACGAGTCTGATCTTGATGGGCTCTACTGCGCCGCTATCAGCCTTATCCGATATCCACAAGCAATGACTGTATTTCTCGGCTACGGTGCAGAGAACTTTGGTAAAATGGGGAGCTTCATTTATTCGGCCACGCATTACTCTAAGGAGCGGGGCCTGATAATCGTTGCAGACCTCGGCCTTAACGACGACGTTGTTGATATTTGCAGGCAGATTTTCTCAGACGCCGTGACTAACGGCTGGAAAATAATGTGGGTCGACCACCATCCTTGGTCGCAACGGGCCACTGATGCCGTCAGCGCACTTGCGGAACTTGTTCTTGACACCTCAGGCAACAAGTGTGCCTCCGACTTGATGCATGAAAAGCTCCTTCCTGGCAACGCGCTATCGGAAAAGCTCGCGAGCATGGCGCACACGATGGACTTTTTCACCAAAGATCAATACCTTACGCCGATATCTGAATTGATTAGGTACTACCAGACTTTCCCCGACTTTTATGATAGGTTGTCAGAGATGGCGCGCAAGTCTGCAAGAGGTATTCTATGGGACGTGGAGATGCAGCAAGACTACGAAACCTACTCACGGCTGCGCGATGAGGCAAAGGGCCAGGTGTTTGCGACCATGCAGGTTCGTGAAGTAGGAGGCCTGAAAATTGCGTACGTTCAGTCCTCGCCCTATTTGCAAAGCAGTCTCTTTTCTGAAGAAGTGTTTGCAAAGACTGGAGCCGACCTAGTCATGTTCTATAGTACCAAAGGCAAGGTAAGTATCCGGCGCAACAACGATGCCATATCCTGCCGCGATGTGGCAGCAAACTTGCCCGAGGGAGGAGGACATGCATACGCCGCTGGCGCGCTCTTCAAAAGCGATCCAGCAAACCCGGATACGGTGATTGCCGAGCTCGAACAGGCAGTCGCCAAGGCGATAGGAGTTGTCACGTAAGTTGTTCGCAGCAGGCTTCAAATACTTTAGAAGAATACTCGTGTGATACTGGGTGAATAGCATATGAGTCGGATGAAGGGCAAGGTTGCGATGGTAACTGGCGCGGGCGGGGGCGTCGGTAGGGCTATATCAAAAAGGCTCGCTTCTGAAGGCTGCAAAGTCACTCTTATCGGCCGCAGCAGGGACAAGCTTACAAAGGTCGCGTCAGAGATAGGCGACAAAAAGAATGTTCTGACCGTAGCTACAGACATCACCAAAGAGGCAGAGGTTCTCAGCGCCATTGAGCAGACGATTTCGTCATTTGACAGAATTGACATACTGGTGAATAACGCCGGCATGATCACCGATCCTGCCCCATTTCACGAGACGTCCGACGACCAGTGGAATGAATTGATCAACACCAACCTTATCGGGACATTCAGAATGACCAAGTCTGCAATCCCAGTGATGATGAAAACTGGGGGAGGCAACATAGTCAATGTTTCTTCAGTGCTTGGCATTCGTTCAATACCCAAGGTTCCTCTAACTGTATACGGCGTAACAAAGGCGGGTGTGATAATGTTCACAAAGAGCATTGCAGTAGAATATGGCCAATATGGCATTCGATGCAATTGCGTATGCCCCTCTACGATCAGAAGCTCAATTATCGAACCGTACTTGCAGGATGAAAACGCAAAAAAAGTTCTTGAATCCACCTTTCCGCTTCGAAGGATAGGCGAACCGGAAGACATTGCAGGCGCGGTCGCGTACCTTTCCTCTGATGATGCGCGCTGGATAACAGGCAGCGTTATTATGGTAGATGGCGGCGTCTCTGCAAAGCAGTAAGATTAAACCGTTATGAGAGTTGTTGCGCTATCTTTCTCATAGATGGCAAAGAAAAGGGTGACGCAGCTCTCTAGCCCGAGCAGAAAGAGTTATAATCTTGCCGCAGCGGTACTTGCGACATGAAGAAAAGAACAATGCCTGTATGCTTTACGCCAGAGCAGCTTAAGCAGGTTGAAGAGTATGCAAAGAAAAGAGGCATGCTTAGCGCAAGCCAGGCGATCGAAGAACTTTCCGAATAATTTTCTACAGCGCGGATTCGCCGCGCTGC
>Ga0184639_10001058_pt1 | contig 11575 bp, 11 predicted proteins | sample PLM31_170_b2_FD_133155 | JGI IMG/M metagenome (GOLD analysis project Ga0184639, IMG submission 133155) | Groundwater sediment microbial communities from an aquifer in East River, Colorado, USA - PLM3-1_170_b2 | ecosystem: Environmental > Terrestrial > Soil > Riparian zone | place: USA: East... | reverse complement strand
GCAGCGCCGGCGTGCCATTGGTGGTGGCCAGGAACAGCGTCTTGCCCGCCACGGCCTCCGGCGTCATCTCCCGCGGCGAATTGCCCAGCCCGAACCCTTCGATCTTGAGCATGCGGCGCTCGCCGGCGAGGACGATCCCGTTCTTCTCCAGGTTCGACGTGAGGCGCACCGCCTCCTCGGAGCTGGCCGCGGGCACCACCGCCTTGGCGCCGGCGGCGAGCGCCGTGACGATGCTGCTGGTGGCGCGCAGGACGTCAATGACGACCACCGCCCGGCCTGTGAGGTCCCCCGTATTGAGGCCGAGTGGCGTGTAGTAAACGTCGATCTTCATGCCGGATCTTTGAGGAGGTGCGGCTCGCGCTCGAGGAATTTCGTGTCGATTTTGCCAGCGACGAAATCCGGGTGGCGCATGACCCGGCCCAGGAACGGAATCGTCGTGGTCACGCCTTCAATGATAAACGAGTCGAGCGCCTGGCGCATACGGGCGAGGGCTTCCACCCGGCTGTTGCCGTGCACGATCACCTTCGCGAGCAGCGAGTCGTAGTATGGCGGGACCGTGTAGCCCGCGTAGATGTGCGTATCCACGCGGACGCCCGGACCGCCGGGCGGGTGATAGGCAGTGATGAGCCCGGGTGACGGCTGGAAGTTGCGGCTCGGGTCCTCGGCGTTCACCCGGCACTCGATGGCGTGGCCGCGCAGCCGGTGGCCGTTCATCACGAACGACAGCGGCTCCCCGGCGGCCACGGAGATCTGCTCCTTCACCAAATCAAAATTGGTGCACATCTCGGTGACGGGGTGCTCGACCTGGATGCGGGTATTCATCTCCATGAAGTAAAAGGACCCGTCCTCGTCGAGCAGGAACTCGATCGTGCCCGCGCCGACGTAGCCGATCGATTCCGCCAGCTTCACCGCCGCGTCGCCGATGTCCTGGCGCAGCGTCTGGTCCACGACCGGGCTGGGCGCCTCCTCGACCAGCTTCTGATGACGCCGCTGGACCGAGCAGTCGCGCTCGCACAGGTGCATGATCTTGCCGTGCATGTCCCCCATGATCTGGATCTCGATGTGGCGCGGGCGAGAGAGGTACTTCTCGATATAGACCTCCCCCGAGCCGAATGCGGCGAGCGCTTCCTGTTTGGCGAGGGTGAACGACTGGACGAACTGGTCCGGATCGCCGGCCACCCGCATCCCCTTGCCCCCGCCCCCCGCCGCGGCCTTGATGATCACGGGGAACCCGATCTGCACGGCGATCTGCTGGCCCTCCTCGAGCGAGTCGACCGGGCCGGGCGAGCCCGGCACGGTCGGTACGCCCAGCTCCTTGGCGAGGCGGCGGGCCGTGGCCTTGTCGCCCATCTGCCGGATCTGGTCGGGGCTGGGGCCGATGAACGTGATGTTCGAGGCACCGACCTTTTCGGCGAACTCGGCGTTCTCGGCGAGGAACCCGTAGCCCGGGTGGATGGCATCGGCGCCGGTGATCTCGGCGGCCGCGATGATGCGGGGAATGTTGAGGTAGCTGTCGCGTCCGGGCGGCCGGCCGATGCACACGTCGTCGTCGGCGAATCGCACGTGCAGGGACTCGCGGTCCGCCTCCGAGTACACCGCGACCGTCTCGAGCCCGAGCTCCTTGCACGCGCGGATCACCCGCAGGGCGATCTCCCCGCGGTTGGCGATCAGCACTTTCTTGAACATCAGGGCGTCAGCTCGATCGCCCCGGCCGCGTCGGCCCCGCCCAGCCGGTTCCCCGACGAATCGATCCCGGACACCTTCAAGGCGAACTCGCTCGGATTCGTCGCGTAGAAGATCGCGCTCTCGTAGCTGATCGCGCCTTGCTGATACCAGTAAAACAGCGACTGGTCGAAGCTCTGCATGCCGTATTGCACCGACCCCTGGGCGATCAGATCGGGAATGTTGAGCTGCCTGGCGAGATCACGCACGTTGTCCGCCACCGCGGCGGTGTTGATGAGCACCTCGGCGGCCGGCACCCGGCCGCGGCCGTCTTTGCGCGGGACCAGGCGCAGCGAGACGATAGCCTGGAGCGCCGTGGAGAGAAGATGCCGGATCTCGTCGTGCTGGTGCGGCGGGAAGAACGAGATCACGCGGTTGATCGTCTGCGTGGCATCCGTCGTGTGCAACGTCGAGAACACCATGTGGCCGGTGTCGGCCGCTTTGAGCGCCGTGTCCAGCGTCTCCATGTCGCGGATTTCGCCGATGAGGATCACATCGGGGTCCTGCCGCAGCACGTGACGCAACGCGGAATTGAACGACAGCGTGTCATTTCCCACTTCGCGCTGCGAGATGTTCGCAAGCTGGTCGCGGTGCAAGAACTCGATCGGATCCTCGATCGTGATGACGTTGACCCGGCGGTTCGTGTTGACGTGGTTGATCATCGCCGCGAGCGCGGTGGACTTCCCCGACCCCGTCACGCCCGTCACCAGGACCAGCCCGCGCGGCTTGAGCGCGATTTCCTCCATGACGGGCGGGAGGTTCAGGTCGCGGATCTGCTTCACCTCGTAGGGAATCGCCCGGAACGCGAACGCCACGGTGCCGCGCTGCTGGTAGACGTTGGTCCGGAAGCGGCCCACGCCGGGCACGCCGATCGCGAAGTCCGCCTCCTTGTGCTCGGCGAACTCCTTGACCTGGCGCGGCGTCATGATCTGCTCGGCGAGCGACTTCAGCTCCTCGGGCTTGAGCGGCGAACTGTCGAGCCCCACGAGGTCGCCGTTCACGCGGATGGTCGCCGGCCGTCCGACTTTGAGCAGCAGGTCGGAGCCGTGGCGCTGCACCATCTGCGTGATGGCTTGCTTGAAGTTGAATGCCGGTAGGTTACTCGCCTCGGCCTCAGCCATGGGGATCCACCCGGAAGAGGACCTGCCCGAATTCCACCGGCTGCGCGCTCTGCGCGGTCACTTCCTTGACCACGCCGGTGACTTCGGACTCGATCTCGTTCATGATTTTCATCGCTTCGATGATGCACACCACCTGCCCCACATTGACCCGGCTGCCCACTTTGACGTACGGCTGCGCCGCGGGCTCCGGCGACTGGTAGAACGTGCCCACCATCGGCGACTTGATCTCGAGCAGCTGGGACTTCGGGGCCGCGGGCGCGGCCGCCCCTCCCACCGCCCCGGGGGACGAAGCATCGGCGGCGGCGGGCTGCGTGACGACCACATGGCCGGCATTCGTCCCGTGACCCGCCTTGGAGACCCGCACGGAGGACCAGGCGCCGAACAGCCCGCGGCGGATCTCGATGGCGCCCACTTCCGGGGCATCCTTCATGATTTGCACGATCTGGGCGATGATGTCGAGCTTCATACCGTGAAAATACCCCCCCTCGGCCCCTACACCAGTTCCACGAGATCCGTGCGCCCGTCCGTCAAAAGCACCGGTCCGTCCGCGGACAGATGCACATCGTCCTCAATCCGCACCCCGCCGTGCCCGGGTACGTAGACGCCCGGCTCCACGGTCACGACGGCGCTCTCGGGCAACGGGTCGGTCGCCGTACGCGCGAGCCGTGGCGCTTCGTGCACCTCGAGCCCCAAGCCGTGCCCCGTCGAGTGCCCGAATGCCGCGCCGAAACCGCGCGCCTCGATCGGATCCCGCGCCAGCGCGTCCGCCTCGCGGCCCGACATGCCTGCGCGCACGCCCTCGCGCGCGCGCCGCTGCGCGCTCGCGACCAGCTCGTACAGCGCGCGCTGCGACTCGGTGGCGCGCGCCCCAACCACCACCGTGCGCGTCACGTCGGCGCAATACCCGTCCACCACGGCGCCAAAGTCTAGCAGCAGCCACTCCCCGGCCGCCACTGCGCGGCGGCTCGTGTGGGCGTGGGGCAGCGCCGTGCGCGGGCCGGTCGCGACGATCGTCGCGAAGGGATGCGCTTCACTGCCGTGGCGGCGCAGCGCGCCTTCGAGCAGACCCGCAATCTCGAGCTCCGTCTGCCCGGGTCGCACGGCGGCGAGCGTCTCGCGGAGCGCCTCCCCGGCCAGCGCCGCCGCCGCGCGGATCGCGGCGACTTCGTCCGGGTCCTTGCGCGCCCGGAGCCGTTCCACCAGCTCGCCCGCCGGCTTCCAGCGCCACGCGGCGGCGGGACCGCCCGCCAGCGACAGCCGCTCGGCGTCTTTGACGCTGAGAGCGTGCGCCTCGAAGCCTACCACCCCCAGGGTCCCGAGGCTCGGCAGCTCTTTGAAGAGCCGGTCCCAGACGCTCGCCCCCTCGATTTCGACCCGGGCTGCCGCGCCGCACTGCTGGTGCGCCTGCTCGTCGTAGCGGAAATCGGTGACCACGAGCAGCTCGCGGCGCGTCGCCACCGCCACGCCCGCCGAGCCGCTGAAGCCCGAGAGATAACGGATGTTCGGACGCGACGTGACGAGCAGCGCGTCCAATCCCTCGGCCTCGAGCAGCGCGGCGAGAGCAGCGTGCCGCTCGCGGCGCCTGTCAGCGGGGGGGGCCATCGCGGGATTTGAGATGGCCGACGAGACCCTCGAGTCCCAGGCGATAGCTGTCGGCCCCGAACCCCGTGACCACTCCCACGGCGAGATCCGCCAGCAGCGAGCGGCGCCGCTCCGGCTCCCGCGCGAAGATGTTCGAGAGATGCACTTCGACGAACGGCACGCGCACCGCGAGCAGCGCGTCGCGCACCGCGAGACTGGTGTGGGTGAAGGCGGCCGCATTGATCAGTGCGCCGTCTGCCTTGGGCGAGCCGTTGAGGCTCTGTATCGCCTCCACCAGCTCGCCCTCGTGGTTCGTCTGGGTCCAGCGGCACTCCACGCCCAGGGCACGCGCCCGCTCGCGCGTCGCGCGTTCGATCTCCGCCAGGCTGGTGCGACCGTACAATTCCGGCTCGCGCTCGCCCAGCAGATTCAGATTGGGGCCGTTCAGCACGGCGATGTGCACTAGGATTTGAGCTTTTTCAGCCACTGCTGGAACTGGTCGGCCTCGGCCTCGTCTTCTGGCGGCCGCTGGGTGCGTCCCGATGAGCGGCCGGGCGTGCGAGGATTGCCCGCATCGGCAGGGGAGGACGGCGCGGCCGGCGTCTTGTTACCCGCAAAGAATTCATCGAAAGAGAAGCCGGCCCCGCCGCTTTCCTCGTCCCCTCCCGCTTTGGCTTCCGCCTGGGAGCCTCCCTGTGCGCTCGGCCGGCGTGCCGCATCGTCGCCCCCCCCGAACACCGAGTCGAGCGAAATGTGATCGTGCGCGGGGTGCGACGGCTCACCGGGCGGCGGGCCAGCCGCGTCGAAGGCTGCCGCCAGCGTGCTTTGCTCAACAGGAGGCGGAGGCGGAGCTGGAGGTTCAGGAGCACCCCGACCCGACCAGATTCCCTTGAGGAATGCCTGCGCCGAGACGCCGGACCCTTTGCGGCCGCCGCTCGATAGCTGTTCGACTTTGCTCTTGAGCCGCGCGTCGCCGGGGCGTTGCGCCAGCAACGCCTGGTAGACTCGCAGCGCGTCCTGCGGATGCCCCTGTTTCAGGTACAACTCCGCCATCGTCTCCGTGAGCACCGGCTCGGCTTGCGACAAGGTCGCCGTGTCCGCCGCGCCATCGTCGTCGGAAAGCGCGACAGCCGCCGGAACGCGCGCCGGTTGTGGAGGCGGCGCGGGCGGCGCGGGCGGCGCCGGAGGCTGAGCGCGCCTTTCGGTGCGCTCAGGCGCCGCCGCCGAGAGATCGTCGGGCATGATGAGGGGCAGGTCCACCAGCGACAGCCCCTCCTCGAGCTCCGGTGGCGGGCCCCGCGAGTCCCCTTCCCCAGAAGCCGGCGTGTCGAGCTTGAACATCCCGCTGCCTTCATACTGGGTACGCGCCAGGCCTTCGATCTCCACTTGCTCGATCTGCTGCGGGTTGAGCTCGACGTCCTCCTGGACCTCCAGCCCTTCTGCCTTCGCGGCGGCATGGGCGGCGGCGTTGAAACTGAGCGAATTGTCGAACGTCTCGACGTCGGGCGCGGGCGTGGCCGGCGCGGTGGCGGCCTTGGGGCGAGCCGGCGCGGGTGGTGATGGAGCCGCTGGGGTGGGCTTGGTCTCCGCCATCGATGTGTGCTCGACCACGAAATCGGGCTTGGCCATCGCGGTGGTCGCTGCGTCGGCGGCTAGCATGGGCTTGGTCGTGACCTTCCCCTTCGCCCGGGCCAGTGCCTCTGCGGCGTCCCCGTTCATCGGATCGGCGTTGAGGAGGCGCGTCAGCCATTCGACCGCTTCTTCAAAGCGGCCGTTACGCTCGGCAATCTCTGCCAGGACGCGCAGCGCGATGATGTTTTCCCCGTCCAGAGCGAGTACCCTGCGGAACACGTCCTGGGCTCCGGCGTCGTCTTTCTTGTCGATCAGGCAGCGGGCGTAAACGATGTAGGCGCTGACGTAGTCGGGATGGAGCTTGAGGCCGTTTTGCAGCAGGTCAATTGCGTTATCTATAAGCCCCGCTTTGCGATAGGCGTCGGCCAGAGGGGCGAAATTTCGCCCCTTGGGGTTCTCCCGCCAACGGGCTTCGAGTTTGTCAATCTCGCTGGTATAGGCCACAGCCTAAGTCTATGTGGGAATTGGACGAAGATAGTGCTCGGCCGGCGTCGCTGTCAATCAGATCGGGCGTCGTTCGCTTGAGTTTGTGCGTTGTCGTTTTTAGACTTATGCCCCTTCACCCTCCTCTCTGACGGAGTTTTAGCGCCCCATGCTGCGCACAATGCGCGCCAATGCCAAGTGGGTCTTCTACATCCTCGCCGGGTCCTTCATCCTGTGGCTCGGGATCGGACAGGTGATGGAGATCCTGGGTCCCAGCGGCAACGTGGTGCTCCGCGTCAACGGCCGGGAATTCCAAATCGCCGAATACCAGCAGCGGCTGCAGACCGCCTACGAGCAGTACCGCCAGCAGTACGGCACGGCGCCGCTGACGCGCGAAGAGGAGCAGCAGATTCAGCAGCAGGTCATCAACCAGCTGGTCCAAGAGGCGCTGCTCCAGGAGGAGTACCGGCGCCTGGACATCCGCGTCAGCGATCAGGAGATAATCGAGGCGGCCCGCACCTCGCCGCCGCCCGAAGTGATGCGCGATCCGCAGTTCCAGACCGACGGTCAGTTCGACATCAGGAAATGGCAGCAGTTCCTCGCGACGAACACCGATCGCGAGCTGCTCACGCAAATCGAGGCGATCTACCGCGATCAGATCCCGCGGATCAAGCTGGCGCAGTATATCACCGCAGACGTCTATATCTCGGATGCCAAACTGTGGCGCATCTACAAGGATCAGCACGACTCGGTGCGGATCGCGTCGCTGCCCGTCTGGCCGTACATGATCGCCGATTCGGTCGCGATCAGCGACGCCGAATTGACGCGCTATATCGACCAACATCGCGACGACTTCAAGCGTCCGGCCATGGCCTACGTGCGGTTCGTGGCGCAACCGCGCCTGCCAAACGCCGCCGACAGCGCGGCCGCCCGCGCGCACGTCGCGCGCGTGCGTGCCGAGCTCGCGCGGGGCGCCAAGTTCGAGGACGTCGCGCGCCGGGAATCGAGCGACACCGTCAGCGGGCAGAGGGGCGGCGACCTCGGGTGGATGAAGCGCAACGACGAAAACTTCGACCCGCAGTTCATGCAGGGCGTGCGCGCGCTCCGTCCGGCGCAGGTGTCGCCGCCCGTAACCACGCAGTTCGGCTATCACCTGATCCGCGTGGACCAGGCGAAGGGCGATTCACTCAAGGTGCGCCACATCCTCATCGCCATCGCCTTGCAGGGAGCGCACCTCGACTACGTCGAAGCACGTGCCGATACCCTGGAGCGCATCGCGGCGGAGCGGACGGATCCGGCAGCCCTCGACAGTGCGGCCCGCCGCTTGGGGCTCCAGGTGTCGCCCACCTACCAGCTCATCGAGGGTGACCGCTTCACGCTGGGGCGTTACGTGATTCCCGACGTGAGCGTCTGGGCCTTCGAGGCGCCGGTGGGAGAAACGAGCCCGGTGATCGAAGGCGCACCGGCGTACTACGTCTTCCAGCTCGACTCGGTCGTGCCGGAGGGCGTGCCGCCGCTCGATCAGATTCGCGATCGCGTCCGGTCGGCCGTGCGGCTCGAGAAGCAGAAAGAGATCGCCCGGCTGCGCGCCGATTCGCTCGCGGCGGCGTTGAAGGACGCTCCGAACCTGGTAGCCGCGGCCGCCGCGCGGGGCCTGCAGGCGCAGCGCTTCGGTCCCTTCACGCGGCTCCGGCCGCCGAGCTATCTGGCGCGCGAGCCGCTCGTCGTCGGTGCGGCGTTCGGCCTGCAGGTGGGCGAGCGCAGCCCGGTCATCGCAGGCGACGCCGGCTTCTTCATCATCGAATCGCTGGGCCGCAAACTCGCCGACTCGAGCGCATGGCTGGCCCAACGTGACACCCAGCGCGCGCCGCTACTCGCCTCGGCGCGGCAGGCGCGGATCCAGCAGTACATGGAAGGATTGCGCGCCAAGGCCCAGATCGTGGACCGGCGCAAGGAAATCTTCAGGGCTCAGGGCTCGGCGGAAGCCGAGGCCGCTTTCTAGCCTACTCCACCAGACGTTTCGGTTTGGCGTCCCGCGGCGGCTCCTCGTCCGGGAGCCGGTGGATGCTGTCTTCTGCGTCCGACAGCGCGCGTTTGAACTCCCGCAATCCCTTCCCCACGGCCCGGCCCGCTTCCGGCAGCCGGTTGGCGCCGAAGACGAGCAGCACGATGAGCATCAGGATGACGATTTCCCCCGCGCCCAGATTGCCGAACATCGGGTCCCCCTACTGACTCAGACGCTTGGGGGGTGGGCTCTCGTCGGGCGGCGGCGGCTCGACCGCATCGTCCTTCAGCCCCCGCTTGAACTCCTTGATGCCCTTGGCGATCGAGCCCCCGATTTCCGGGATGCGCTTGGCGCCGAAGAACAGCACCAGGATGAGCACCAGGATCGCGATTTCAGTGAAGCCGAGATTCCCAAACATGGCAGCCTCGTTCTAGAAGAGCGACCGGGCGACGAGATACGCGATCGCCACCCCCACGACGGCGAGCAGCGAGACGTCGAGCCCGATCGGGCCCAGCGTGATCGACATGACGAGCAGGTCCAAGTGGACCGGCCCGATGGTCGGCGTGACGGACCAGGTGAACACTTCGCGCGCCGGCCCCTGCGGCAGGAAGCGCCGCAGGAACGCCTGTAGCAGCCCGCCCAATACGAAGCCTACGGCGAGGACGCCGAAATAGAAACCGGGGCGGCGCGGGCCGTGCGGCACGGGCTAGCTGCGCCGCTCCACGGCGTACGCGATGCTCCCCTGGAGCGCGTCGCGGGCCGGTGAGGAGGGCAGAACCTCGAGCTCGGCTTCCGCCTGCTGCGCCAGCTCGAGCGCACGCTGCCGCGCCGTCGCGAACCCCCCCGCGGTTTCTACGAGTCTGATCACTTCAGCCACCAGATCGTCACCCGGTTCCGCCGCTTCCATCAGCTGCGCGACCACGCGCCGGCCGTCCACCGGCATCCGCGCCAGCGCCGCGATCAGCGGCAGTGTGACCTTGTGCTCGCGCAGGTCGAGCCCGGACGGCTTGCCCGTCACCGCCTCGGGCTGCGTGTAGTCGAGCAAATCATCGGTGATCTGAAACGCCATCCCGAGGAGCATCCCGAAGCGGGCCAACGCCTGACGATGCGCCGGCGCGGCCGTAAGCGCGCCCACTTCGCACGCGCCCGACAACAGGGATGCGGTCTTGGCGCGGATCAGGGCGTCGTAGGCCGCTTCGCCATAGGCGAGCTTGTCGTGCGCCTCGAGCTGCCGCATCTCCCCCACGGTCATCTCGTTCGTGACGCGCGCCAGGACCCGGAGCGCCTCGCGGTCGTCGAGCTTCACGAGCTCGATGATCGCCCGCGAGTAGAGATAGTCGCCCATGATCACGGCGATCTGGTGCGAAAACAGCGCATTGATCGTCGGCAAGCCGCGCCGCAGGACCGAGTGGTCGACGGAGTCATCGTGCACCAGCGTCGCGAGGTGGATCAGCTCGACCACGGCCGCGAGCGTCACCGCGCGGGGATCGCCGGCCCCCGGCCCCCCCGGCCCCCCCGCCGCACGGTGGCTGAGCAGCAGCAAGGTCGGGCGGAACAACTTGCCCTTCATCTGGAGCAGATGCTCATTCACTTCGCTGACGATGGGGAAGTCGGCCGCGATGAGGCGCCGCAGCTCGTCCACCACCTGGTCGAGCTCGACGGCGACGGGCCGCTGCACGTCGCGCAGCGTGACCCGCGGAGGCGCGACTTGCTGGCTCACGTCACTTGGCCCTGGCGAGCGCCTTCACGCGCTGCTCGGCATCGAGGAATCGGATATCCACCGCGAACACGCGGCCGTACAGGTCGCGGGCATCCGCCTTCTTGCCCTGCTGCTCGAGCGCCCGGCCCAGCCAATAAAGCACGCCGAGCCGCTCCTGCTCGCCTGAGGCGGGCAGATCGAGGCCCCGCCGCAGGATCGATTCGGCGACGCCGTACGCACCCTTCTGGAAGAAGCAGATGCCCAGCATCTCCGAGGTGCGGAGCTTGCCTTCGGGCGCCCGCAGCGCTTTCTGGAACTCCGCGATCGCTTCGTCCAGTAATCCCATTTCCTTGAACGCGACGCCCAGGTCGTAGTGCGACTGGAAATCGGTCTCATCGATGTTTTCGTCGATGCCTTGCTTGAACCGCGCCAACATATCCTGGAAGTCCTGCTCTTCGTCGCCGGTGGGTTCCTCGTCCTCGACGGTCATCCGGCTGTCCTTCGCCGGCAGCTCGTCTTCGGCGAACATCGAGCCGAGGTCCACAAAGTCACCGTCGAGCGTCGCTTCGTCCCGCACCTTCATCTTGGCGTCCTTGGCCTTGACCTTCCCCTCGGGCTTGGCCGGCGCGATGGCCGGAGCGAGCATGGCGAGCGCGGCCTTGGCGCGCTCGCTCTTGGGGTCGTGCTCCGCGACACGCAGGTACACGGCCCGGGCCTTCTCGGGGAGATCGGAGCGCAGCAGCGCGTCCGCGAGCTCGAGGTAGGCATCGATCAGCTTCGCCTTGTCCCCAGCCTTGAACGAGAACTCCACCGCCTTCTGGCGATGGCGGACGCTGTTGGGGTCGAGCCGCAGAATCTCGTCCACCAGGTCGCGGGCTTGTCTCAGATTGCCGGTGTTCTCGAATCCGGCTGTTGCCAGGTCGAGCTCCTCGATGCCGCGCTCGCGCTCGCCCGCCTCGATCAGCGCCTCGCCCAGCGCCTGATGCGCTTCGGGGTCGTCGGGATTGTCGGCGACGCGCGACTCGAGCTCCTCGATATCGGGCGCGGCCGGCGTCTCCTCGATGTTCGAGAAGACGAGCGAGCCCGCCTGGTCTCCTTGATCGCTGACCCTATCAACGCCGAGATCGATGAACCCCGAACGGCGTCCCACCGAGATTGACGTGTCGTCCTCGGTCTGCACGAAGCTCCGATGCGGGCGCCCCTCGTCGATGACCAGCGGCTGGTCGTCGACCTCGTGCCCGGCGTCGGTCGTCGCCGTTTCGAAGTCGGGCTCGAGCTCGAGCGGGGGGACCTCGACCACGGTCTTGCGTTTGCCGGGGCCGGGCGTCGGCGCCGGCGCGGAGGGACGTTTAGGGGTGACCGGCTTGACGCGCGGCGGCTGTGCAGCCGGCG
>Ga0184639_10001056_pt1 | contig 11583 bp, 9 predicted proteins | sample PLM31_170_b2_FD_133155 | JGI IMG/M metagenome (GOLD analysis project Ga0184639, IMG submission 133155) | Groundwater sediment microbial communities from an aquifer in East River, Colorado, USA - PLM3-1_170_b2 | ecosystem: Environmental > Terrestrial > Soil > Riparian zone | place: USA: East... | reverse complement strand
GCGCATAATCTTTTATCCTTTCGCTTTTCAGATTGATCGTGTTGCGAAAGGAAAGACAAGGCAAGCCGAGTGCCAAACCGGCTGGATCTCCCGAAAGCGTGTATAACGCCGACAATCAAGCGAGTTGTAGGCTTCGGTTTCTAGCTTCGAAGAGACGGTGACGAAGGAAAGTCTGCCGAGTTATCGGCAGGCGCCGAAATAGCGGCTTCAGTTCGTGCGAGCGATGCCCAGCTTCTTCATGCGCGACTGAAGCGTCGTCCGCTTCATGCCAAGCCGAGTGGCGGCGCCCGTGGGCCCGCCGATCACCCAATGGGTTTCGCCGAGGGCGCGCATGATGTGTTCCCGTTCCGCGTGTTCCAGCGTCCCAAGAGCGTTTGAAAAGACGGCAGAAGAGAGGGCGGCGGTAAGCTTCGGCCGTTGCTTCAACTCGGCGAAAGGAACCTGAAGCTCCGCGCCGCGCGAGAGGATGACGGCGCGCTCGATAAAGTTTTCCAACTCGCGCACGTTGCCGGGCCAAGGGTACTCGATCAAGGCGGCCATCGCTTTGGCGGGAATCCTATCGATGGGCTTTTTCATGCGCTGCGCGTATTTTTGGGCGAAGTAGCGCACGAGCACGGGAATATCTTCGCGCCGCTCGCGCAGCGGCGGAACGACGATCGGGAAAACGTTGAGACGGTAATAGAGATCGGCGCGGAATTGATTCGCCGTGATTTTTTGAGTCAGATCCACGTTGGTGGCGGCGACCAGGCGAACGTCGACGCGGATCGTGCGCGCGCTGCCCAGCCGTTCGAACTCCTGCTCCTGGAGAACCCGCAAGAGTTTGGGTTGGAGCTCGAGGGGGATATCGCCGACCTCATCGAGAAAGATCGTGCCTCGGTGCGCCAGCTCGAAACGGCCGATGCGTTGCGCGATGGCGCCGGTAAACGCTCCCCTTTCGTGACCGAATAGCTCGCTTTCGAGCAGCCCGGTCGGAATCGCGGCGCAGTTTACTTTCACGAGAGTTTTTTCACGCCGCGAGCTGATATTATGGATGGCGCGCGCGATCAATTCCTTCCCGGTGCCGGTCTCGCCTAAAATGAGAATCGTCGAGTCCGTTGGCGCCGCGGTCTGGAGCTGTCCGAGGATTCCTTTCAAGGCGGGACTTTCGCCGATGATTTCCTCGAAATTGTATTCGGTCCGTATTTCGTCCTGGAGGTAGAGTTTTTCCTCGGTGAGCTTGTTCGCCTTGTCTACGACCTGGCCGAAGGCAAGCGCATTCTCCACAGCGATCGCAATTTGATTGGCCACATGATGAAGCAGTTCCGCGTCCCGTTCAGGAAATTTCTCCTCCCGTAGGCTCGCCACCACGATCGTACCAATGGGTCGGCCATGAGAAATGAGCGGCAGGCAACATGCAGACTTAAGCCCCTCGGCTAGGATGCGCCGGGCAATATCCGATCCGAATTGCTCGATGTCGCTGCGAGTAATGAAAACGGGTTGACGCGTCGTCAGCGCCCGGCCCGTCGGCGAGCCCTCGACGGGCACCCAAAGACCTTCCTGAAGCATTCCTTTACTGACGGGGAAATCCAACGCGTGAATCTGCAAACGCTGGGATTCGGCGTCATAGAGAGAAAGGCTTGCGTATTCATGCGGCACCAAGCGCCGCAGCGAGGCGGAGACCGCATTGAGCAGTTCGTGCAAATCAAGCACGGAGACGACCGTATTATTCACCTCCAGCAAGAGGCTCAAGCGGTCGCGCTCTTCTTGGAGTTGCTGCTGAACCGCCTGTACCTGCTCGAAGTTAAGGGCGTTGTCCAACGCCACCGCGACCTGTCGCGCGACCTGCTGCAAGAAGATCACATCGAGCTTTGAATAGGCCGCTTCTACCCTGCTGCCAATTGCCAACGCACCCAGTTTCCTCAATGCCGTCGTCACCGGAACGACACAGAGCGAGTGGATGCCGCGATCGCTGAGCCAGCGGGACAGTTCGGGAAACTTGGTATCGTTGCCAAGATCGGCAACGACCCACGACTTTTGCGTTTGCCAGACCCAGCCCCCCGGCGTCTCCATGGGACACTCTCCGGCAGGACAGGCGTAGTTGGGATCAGGCGATTCCAGGACATGAGACTTCAACGCCTTCAGCGCCGGGTCGTATAAAATCAGATTGGCAAAATCGAACTGCACGACGCCGTGCAGTCGCGTAGGAAGATCATGAAAAAGCCGCTCGAGATCTCGATGCGAAGCGATGGCTTCCGATATCTCAAGCAAAGCCTGGTACTGGCTGTGCAGGAGATCCGTCTCTTGCCGCTCAACTTTTTGGTCGTTCACGGCTTTAAGAGTATACGCCCATCGACGGCCGTTCAAGACACGCTCTCTCGCACCGCTCCATCAGCCTCCCACCGAAGGGGTTTCTGCGCTTTCGCGCCGCATGTTATAAGCTATAAGGGTGAACGATTTAAGAAAAACAATCGGCCAGCTGTTCATGATCGGCGTTCAGGGCGAGGCGCTGGTGCCAGACGAGCGACTGATCATCGAACAATGCGGCTTCGGCGGTTTTATCCTTTTCAGCCACAATTGCCGCGAGCCAAGGCAAATTCTATCGCTCGGCCGCGAACTCTGGGAAACCGGAACAGAGTTGCCGCCCTTCATCGCCATCGACCAGGAAGGCGGCCGGGTTCATCATCTGCCGCCGCCATTCACCCACTTCCCACCCGCAGCCGCTCTCGGCCGGACAGGAAGCGCCGAGCTGGCCTACAAAGTTGGCTTGGCGACGGCGCGCGAGCTTTCCGCCGTCGGCATAAACTTAAACTTCGCTCCCGTGTTGGATGTTCATTCAAATCCCAGCAATCCCGTCATTGGCGATCGCTCGCTCAGCTCCGAACCGAAAGAAGTAATCCGCCTCGGATGGGAGATCGTTCGCGGCCTGAGAGAAGGCGGCGTGATTCCTTGCGCCAAGCACTTCCCCGGTCACGGCGATAGCGACAAGGACTCGCATCTAGAGCTGCCGGCGGTCGACAAATCTTTGGACGAGCTGAAAGCCGTCGAGCTGCCGCCCTTCGCCCACGCCTGCAGGCAAGGAATCGAAACTCTCATGACCGCCCATGTGCTTTACCGCGCGCTGGACCCGGAGTTTCCCGCGACCCTATCGGAGAAAATCGTCACCGGGATGCTGCGCCACGACCTGGGCTATGACGGCGTCGTCGTTAGCGACGACATGGAAATGAAAGCGATCAGCGCCAACTACGGCGACGAAGAAGCGGTCGAGCGGGCCGTCCGCGCCGGCGTCGATTTCCTGCTCTATTGCCATGGGTTGCCGAGGGCCGTCCGTGCTTTGGAATTTATCTGCGCTGCAGCGGAAAGACAGCCGGCGGTGCGGGCGAGAGTCGAACAAAGTTACCGGCGGATTACCCAACTAAAAAACAGCCGGCTGCGGGCCTTTACCGGCGCCGACGAAACGGAGATATCGAAGCGGCTGGCGTCGCTCGACCACCAGCGCATCGTCGAAGAGATTCACGGCAGCTTGTAGGCGCTGTAGCTGATCAGCTTCTTGATGTCTTGCTGCAACTCCCCTTCCCACTTTTCGACCAGCAGGTCGGCGGGACACTTTCCTTGAAACAGAAGGGTCTTGAGCGGGCTTAGATAGATGGTTTCATCATCGCCCTGTTTATTCAGCGCCTTTTGCCGGCGCAATCCCTCCCAGGCGATTTGAAATAATTCCTTGGCAAGGTCGAAGAGCGAGTAACGGCGGATGCGCGCCGCCAGCGCCTCACGGTGCGAATCGAGATAGACTTGCATCCGCTCGTCCCAGCTCCAGTCCTTGACCAGATCCCACGCGGCTTGCAGGCAATCGGCGTCGTAGAACGCGCCTTTGACGAGCGCGGGCAGGGCCAGCATCAATTCCGGCGGCTGGCTGTCGACGGAACGCACCTCGATGTAGCGTTTAATCCGCGTCTCGGGAAAAAGCGTGGTGAGGTGATCGTTCCAATCCTCGAGGGTCGCCCGCTCGCCGTTATGGCCGCGCTCCAGGAACTGGCGGAACGTCATGCCGGTCATGTCGATGTAATCATGGTGCCGTATGATGAAATACATCGGTACGTCGAGGGCGTATTTGACGTAATGAGCGAAGCTCACCTCCGGCGAAAAGGCAAACTTGAGCAGCCCGCTGCGGCTCTTGTCGGTGTCGGTCCAGATATGCTCGCGGAAGCTGCGATAGCCGTTCAGTTGCCCGTCCGAGATCGGCGAATTGGCGAACATGCCGACGAGGATCGGCGCGAGACCCATGCCCGTGCGGAACTTCGTCATGGCGTCTTTCTCGTCGAGGAAATCGATATTCGCTTGCACCGTAGCGGTCTGCTTCATCATGCGCTGGCCGAGGCTGCCCACCTTGGGCATGTAGGGCCCCATGATGCGGTAGCGCTTTTTCGGCACCCACTCGATCTCCTCCACACGGCTCACCGGCTGCATGCCGAGGCCGAGGAATACGATATCGAGGGGTTCGGCGACCTCCAACAATTCGCGAATATGCTGGGTGAACTCGGCGTGGGTGCAGTGGATGCTTTCACAAGGCTCGCCGCTGAGCTCGATCTGGCCGCCGGGCTCCAAAGTGATCTGGGCGTTGTCGCGTATCAGCGCGATGATATAACCCTCTTGCTCTTGCGGTTCCCAGCCGAAGCGCTCGATCAACTCCCGAAGAATGAACTCCACGCCGCGCCGCCCGAAATAGGGAATCGCCTTGGCCGTATGGCGGTCGATGCCGACCTTCTCGTACTCCGTCCCGACGCGCCAGCGTTCCCGCGGCTTGCCGGCGTCGTGGAAATAAGCTTCCAGCTCGGCTTTTTTTTCAATGACCGACATGGCTGCGAATGTTTTGCTGGTACGGCGGATGAATGACGCCCTTTTCCGTGATGATCGCCGAGATGAGCTCGTGCGACGTCACGTCGAACGCCGGATTGAAAACCTTGGTCCCCTTGGGCGCCAGGGCCTTGCCGAAAATATGGGAAACTTCCTTGGCGTCGCGCTGCTCGATGGGAATCTCATTTCCGGTCGGGCAATTGAGGTCGATGGACGATGTCGGCCCGGCGACATAAAAGGGAATGCCATGCCGCTTGGCCAGCACCGCGATGGTATAGGTGCCGATTTTGTTGGCGACGTCGCCGTTGGCCGCAACCCGGTCGCAACCCACCACGACGGCATCGACCTTGCCCTTCTGCATCAAATAACCGGCCATGTTATCGGTAATCAACGTCGCGGGGATTTTCTCCTTTTTTAGCTCCCACGTGGTCAGTCTAGCGCCTTGCAGAAACGGACGCGTCTCGTTGACCAAAACGTCAAATTCCCGCCCCGCCTCCTTGAGCGCGCGGATCACGCCGAGAGCGGTGCCGTATCCGGCCGTGGCCAACGCTCCGGCATTGCAGTGGGTCATGACATGGCGGGCGTTGCGCAGCACCTGCGCGCCGAACTTGCCCAACTGTTTATTGGCGGCGATGTCTTCCTTGTAGATCGCTTGCGCCTCCTCTTTCAGCAGTCGTTTGACTACGTCCACCCCACGGCTGCGGTTGACGGTGTAAACCTTGCGCATGCGCTCCAGAGCCCAGAATAGATTCACGGCGGTGGGCCGAGTCTTGGAGAGCGTCAGGAAAATGCGCTCGAAGTCGCGGTCGAAGGTTTTTACCTTTGCCTTGGCGGCTCCCAGGGCGACACCCATGGCCGCCGCCACGCCGATGGCCGGCGCGCCGCGGATCACCATATCGCGGATCGCCTGGGCCACCTCCTGGTAGTCGCGGCAGACCCGGTACACTTCTTTGTGCGGCAAGAGTCGCTGATCGATCATGACGACCCGGTCATTTTTCCATTGGATTGTTTTTACCGCCACGGCGCAGTTCCCATTTTCGCGGAGACCGAGTATATTCGCTGCCAGAAGGAAGCGTCAAGAGCCGCAGTGGATTTTTATCAGATCGTGGGTTATCTCACCGGACTTCTTCTGGTCAGGCCGCAAATGGAACCCGCCACGTTGTTGCGCACGGCGGCGGTGGTTCACATTCTCGACGCCGTCCTCTGCCGCATCGTCGCCGGCCACAGCCGGCGGCGAAAAACTCCATGGACCATCGCCGGACTCGTCTTCGGCGTCTGGGCGCTGGGGATTTTATTCTTGTTGCCCGCGAAAAAAACCGCGAGTTCCTAATTTGGATTATTTTTGCTCCGAGGCGTGGGGCACAATGGTTCAAAGTTCCGCGCTACCCGCCCTCGGCGACGACATAGGCGAGGCCGTGCGCGGCCGTGTGTGTGATCGAAAGCGCCCAGCGGCGGATGCCCAACTCTTCGGCGAGGCGGGCGGTCTTGTCATGCAGGACGATCTCCGGCTTGCCGCTCGGCGCCCGCGCTACTTCGATGTCCAGCCAAGTAACCTTCGCGCCCCAGCCGCGCCCCAGCGCTTTCATCACCGCCTCCTTGGCGGCGAAGCGCCCGGCGTAACTCTCATAGCGCCCGCGCCGTTTCTTCTCGCAGTATTGAATCTCCTTGGGCGTGAACACGCGGTCGCGGAAGCGCCGGCCGATGCGCGGGTCCTCCAGCGCCTTTCGGATACGCTCGACTTCTGCCAGATCGACACCGACGCTAACGATCATGGCGGCAAGGGTAGCCTCTCGTGAGACCCGCTGTCAACGGACACATGATAACTGCAAATTTACATTGACTGGGCCGTCGGGTTCGCGTAAATTTTTCATAAAAGGAGGAAAGTAACGTGATGCGACGAATCCTTTCGGTACTGCTGTTTTCATTATTCTTGGCGCCTCCGCCCGCCGCCTGGGGGCAAAAGGGCAAAATCAAAATCGCCGTTCAGGCGCCGCTCTCCGGCGAACAGGCCGCCCTGGGCGAGCATATCAAGCTGGGCGCCCAACTGGCGGTGGAAGAAACCAGCAAGGCATTCAAGGCGCTCGGCTACGATTTGATCTTGGTGCCTTACGACGACCAGGCCAAGCCCGAGGTCGGCGTGGCCAACGCGCGCAACGTCGTCGCCGACCCGGACGTTCTGGTCTTAGTCGGCCATTTCAACTCCGGCGTCGCGCTGCCCGCTTCGGAAGTTTACAAAGACGCTATGCTGGTGATGATCTCGCCGGCGAACACGGCGACCGAAATCACCGACCGCGGCTACCCCAACGTCAATCGCGTTTGCGGGCGGGACGACGTTCAGGGTCCCGTCGGCGCGCGCTTCGCCGCCCAGGATTTGAAACTCAAGTCGGTCTACATCATCCATGACAAAACCCTTTACGGCCAGGGCGTCGCCGATAACTTTCGCGGCGAGGCAAAAAAACTGGGGATGAACGTCCTGGGATACGACGGCACCGAAGAGCGCGCCAATTTTTCACCGATGATCATTCCGATGAAGGCGAAGAATCCGGCGCTGGTTTACTTTGGCGGCATCTACCACCAGGGCGGGCTTTTGCTGAAGCAGATGCGCGAAAAGGGCGTCAAAGCCAAGTTCATGGGACCCGACGGATTGGATTCCGCGGAGATGGTCAAGATCGCGGGCACCTCGGTCACCGGAAGCTATTACACCAGCGTGGCCGGGCCGCCGGACGCTTACCCGGAAACCGCCGCCTTCGCTAAAAAATTCAAGGCGCGCTTCGGCAAAGATATCGAATCCTTCGGCATGTACGGCTACGACGCCGCTTTGGTCGGCATCAAAGCGGTGGAGCAAACGCTGCAGAGCAGCGGCGGCAAAAAACCCGGGCGGGCGGAGGTCTCGGCGGCGGTGCGCAACATCAAGAACTTCAAAGGCGTCACCGGCGCGATCGCCTTCGACAACAAAGGCGATCCGGTCAAGGCCAAATACTTCGTCCTGCAGTTCGACAAGCAGAGCTACCCCGGCAAGGTGGTGAAGGTCATCGAGCAACAGGCGCCGGCGGCGGGGAAGAAGTCGTAAGCTGACGCATGACAATCGAGGACAGAGAATCGAGGATGGAGGATCGAGGATCGAGGATCGACCGTCCATCCTCTATCCTCCATCTTCGATCCTCGACCCGGAAGCCCCTTTCCCAGCACGACGAATGAAAAAAAGACTGCGCGTCGCGATACTCTTCGGCGGGAAATCCGCCGAACATGAGATCTCCCTCCTCTCGGCCAAGAACATCGTCGAGGCTATCGACCGGAAGAAATACGAAGTCGTGCTGATCGGCATCGACAAAAAGGGCAAGTGGTATTTCAGCGACGACCCGCGACTGCTTCAACAAGGTGACCGTCCCAAGCCGATCCGATTCGATCGCGAACGAAACGCCCTGGCTTTAATTCCAGGCAACAAGGCCAAACAATGGCTGCGCCTCTCCACGCGCCGCGCCGACAAACCCGTGGACGTGGTCTTTCCGGTCCTGCACGGGACCTTCGGTGAAGATGGCACGGTTCAGGGGCTGCTCAAGATGGCCGACATCCCCTTCGTCGGCGCCGGCGTACTCGGCTCCGCCGTCGGCATGGACAAAGACGTGATGAAGCGATTGCTGAGAGACGCCGGCATTCCGATTGCCCGATTCCTCCCGGCGCGCCGTTTGGAGCGGATCGATTTTGCGACGGCCGAGCGCGAGCTGGGGCTGCCGCTATTCGTCAAGCCCGCCAACTGCGGCTCCTCGGTAGGCATCCACAAAGTCAGCAACGGCTCGCAGTTCGCCGCCGCGGTCGAGGACGCCTTTCGCTACGACGAGAAAATTTTGCTCGAAGAGTATATAGAGGGAAGGGAGATCGAATGCTCCGTGCTCGGCAACGACGAGCCCATCGCGTCTGTTCCTGGCGAGATCATCACGCGACACGAATTTTATTCCTACGAGGCGAAGTATCTCGACGAAAAGGGCGCGGCCCTGGAAGTTCCGGCGGAGCTTCCCGCCGGCCTGGTAGAGGAAATTCAGCGCCTCGCCGTCAAGACCTTCAAGACGCTTTGCTGCGAGGGGATGGCGCGCGTCGATTTCTTTCTGCGCGGCCAAAGCGAGATCATCGTCAACGAGATCAATACCATTCCGGGCTTCACCAAGATCAGCATGTATCCCAAAATGTGGGAGGCGAGCGGCATCTCCTATGCCGAGCTCATCGACCGGCTGATCCAGCTTGCGCTGGAGCGGTTTCACAAAGAAAAGAATTTAAGAACTTCGGTTTAGTGCCGATCAGCGGATTCGAGGGAACTTGAGACCTAAAGTCCGAATGGGAATCAGCCGTCATGGCGCGGCACGTACCCATTCGTTAACCGACTTCTTTCGCGTTACCCGCGCAAGACCTTATTGATGGCCAGACACGATTGCAATGTCGCCACCCAATGTCGTTTCGAAAACCTCCTCTCGGTGCGAATTAAATCAGCCTGCCTCCTTATTCTTGCCCGTTGCCTTGGGGTTCCGGGTTTTGTACACTTTAAACGGATCTAAGGATGGAACATGGCCACTCGAAAAACTCCGCAGCGCATGACCAAAAAACAGTTCGTCAAATTAGTGACTGGGGGCACTCTCTCGGCCGATCGATTCATCGGCGACATGGTTAACGAGCTGCAGCGGTACGAACGGAAGTACGGCATGCGCTCCGAAGTGTTTTATGCGTTGATTCCGGGTACGCCCGCGGAGGACCATCCGGACTTTCTCAATTGGGCGATCTGCTATCGTAGTTATTTTCGCGCTCTGCAAGGAAAATTTCCCCTTAAAGAACTGTCTCGCTATGCGGTTTGAGGGCAGCCAACGCGCTGCGGTCCTCAATCGCTGTTGGTCCATCTATCAGTCGCTCACGCGGTCCTTTACCGTTCCTGAAAACTTTCACGTCGAGTTTCCCATCACAGTCGAATCCGTCCTTATTAGCGGTACTTTGCATGTCACGGTCCCCGTTAGCGGAGATTTGACTCTGTCTCTCCGCGAAGAGTACGCCTTTGACCGGCAAAGATTGGCGGTTACCCGCTACAGCTACAATTTAATTGATGCCACCGGCGACAATGTCCTTCGCGCCGATAATCTACCTTTTCACCGAACCGACTACCGACGACGTGCTTTGACACATCCGCCACACCATATTCATGACCAACGGGGCCGTGTCTTTTCTTTCAGTGGTGACGTGCATGACTTTATCTCCCACTCCAAGACCTTGCTGTCACCGGGTTAGTCGGAAAAAGATCTCGACGAACAGACAACTCTCGACTCTTTTCCTTGTCTGAAGAGATCATTCTCTTCGTTACTCACGGCACGCGCATGCGCTACCGAAAGCAGCGGTTCGCACTCGGTGCGACACCGACGGTCGTTCGGTTCCTCGCTTTCTCGCATCGGCGGGTCGGATCATCCACTACCGAAATCATGGCGCGGCGAGTGCTAATCCGTTAACCGGCTTCTTTAGCGCTGCGCGCCTGCAAGACTATTCAGGCGTTGTCGCTGGCCTCGAGATTCGGAACACTGGATCGGGGAGAGTTATCTGGCCATATTCGCTTCTTCCGCCACGGCTCGGCGGCATCGCGTTAGACCCTTCCGATTGCCGCCTTGGAGAGTGCTGGAAAATCATAATTCAGCAAATCGCCGATGCGCTCGACGCTTATGTCCGCCGACGGATATTTCGCCAACTCCACTAGATCATGCGCATAATGCCCCTGTCGCGGGAAAACGGTCGTCACTCGTTGACCCCAAGCCTTCTTCATCGCCGCCAGGATTCTGACTTTGTCATCAACCATCACATAGTGTTCAGCCGGGTAGCGGCGCTCCACGTCGGCGAGCTCCAACTCCTTATGAATGTAAATCAGGGCATTTTTTTCCACGGCTTCGATGAGACCGGACCGCTCGACCTTACGAGGTTGGAAGACCACATCCCCGTCCGAGAGGATCACCACCGGTCCCCATTGTTGACAGTGCTCCACCACGTCAATGGCGTTTGGGAAAAGTCGATTCGCGAAGGGGTAGTTTACTAAATAAGTTGAGACGGTGAGCAGGTGGGTATCATAGGGGTACTCGATGCGGTAGCGCTGCAAAGCGCCGAGATAATCGGCATAGCCGAGCTCGGCGCGCAGATCTTCAAAGATCGTCCAGTAGCGTTCATTTTGCTCGTGCCCGACTTCGCGCTCCAGGTGACGTCTGAGGTCGCTGATGACCCGATCGTTATCGAGCAAGGTGTTATCGACATCGAGGAGAAAAACAACGCGATGTGCCGGCATACAAGAGTACCTCCAAGGCTATAGACAGTGAGGGCGGCATCATACATTTTTCGCCCCCGCCGAACAACTGGATGCAGCCGGCGGCGCTGATGACGCGGCGCGTGCATGCGGCACGGGAACTAGCCGAGCCTCGGAGCATTCCTCAAATCGCCGGTTCTCTCTACGTACGTCGACCGCACGGGCAGCTGCACGCGAAGACTTCCCCCGGTTGGTAAGTTGTTATATCGTTTAGGCGATGGTCGGCAAAATCAAAATGCATGACGTGGTTGCATTGCTGCAAGACGTGCAGACGAAGCACTTCGAGAGCGGTCAAGCTTTAGTTCTGCGCCGCGGTCAGATCGGCACTGTTGTAATGACCTATCCAGATGGCGCGTTCGAAGTCGAATTCGCGGATCGCGACGGGCGGGCGTTCGCCATCTTACCGCTTCGGCCCGATCAATTAATGGTTCTCCACG
>Ga0184639_10001055_pt1 | contig 11584 bp, 8 predicted proteins | sample PLM31_170_b2_FD_133155 | JGI IMG/M metagenome (GOLD analysis project Ga0184639, IMG submission 133155) | Groundwater sediment microbial communities from an aquifer in East River, Colorado, USA - PLM3-1_170_b2 | ecosystem: Environmental > Terrestrial > Soil > Riparian zone | place: USA: East... | reverse complement strand
GTCAGCGTGTCCCAAATCAGCGACGAGCGGTTGTAGGTCGTGACCACCTCGATCCCGTCGGGGAGCGACGGCCTCAGCTCGTCCAGCTTCTGCTCCAGCGCTCGCGTCACGGCAAGGACGTTCCGGCCCTGCTCCATAATGGCGATGCCGCCGACGACTTCGCCGGTGCCGTCGAGATCGGCGACCCCTCGCCGGAGGTCGTACCCGACCTGCAGGTACCCCACATCCTTCAACTGCACGGGTTGCCCATCCCTGTCAGAGCCGAGGACGAGGAACTCGAGCTTGTCCAGATTCTCGGTGTTGACGGCGCCGCGCAGCTGGTATTCCCGGTTGGTGACCTCGATGGTGCGCCCGCCGGCCTCCTGAAACGCCCCCTGAACGGCGGCAAGCACCTGCCGGAGCGAGATCCCTCGGGCACGGAGCAGAGGCGGAAACAACTTCACCTGATACTGCTTTTCGAGTCCGCCGATGGACGCGACTTCGGCAACCCCCGGAGCCGACTGCAGCGCAGGCTTGATCTGGCTCTCGTTCAGGAGGCGGAGCTCACGCAGATCGCGCGTCCCCTGGCGATCCAGAAGCGCGTACTGGAAAATCCAGCCCATGCTGCTGGCGTTGGGACCGATCGTCACGTTTGCATCAGCCGGCAGTTGCGAGCGGATGGCATTCAGGCGGTCTGTCACCAGCTGCCGGACCGCCGCCCGGCGTTCGGGGTCCTGCAAGATGACGTAGATGAACGAGTACCCCATGTGTGAGGTACCCCTGATTGATTGAATGTCCGGAGATCCCGCGAGCGCTCTGATCACCGGCTCGGTGAGCTCCGTTTCAATCAACTGGGGGCTGCGGGGCCACTTCGCATAGAGAACGATTTGCGGATCGGAGATGTCGGGGACCGCATCCAGGGCTGCGGTGCGGAGTGCGTAAACGCTGAGCGCAATCAGTGCCGCGATCAGGCTCCACACAAGCCACCGGAGCCGGATGACGTTCTCAATGATGGTGGTGATCATTCGTGGCGTAGCCGGGCTTGCGCGGCCAACGTTGACACCTTTCGTCCACGTTCTGGCTGTCCAAGCACGGCTAGGACCCTTTCAACTTGTATTCGGCGTCGATGAAAAAACTACCGAAGGTGACGACCTGCTCACCGGGCTTCAATCCGGACAGTATCTGCGTGTACAGCTCGCCCTGGATGCCAAGCTGAGCCTCCTTCGGTACGTAGCGACCCTGCTGTTCCTGGACGTACACGACCTTCTTACCACCTGTTTCGATGATCGCTTCGTTTGGCACAGACAGCAACTCGCCGCGTTCCGTCACGATTTCTAGTACGTACCTCGTACTGCCCTGGCGGCCCGGTCCCGCCAGCGTCGCTTTGACCAGCACCCGGTCGCCTTGAGCCACGACCTGCGAAATCCGCGCCTGGTACATCGATGCGCGTGAGTCCGGTGGAAAGGCGCGCACGCGCTGGCCGACTCGGACGAACACACCCTCGGCTGGTGACACAGCGGCCGTGACCACCTTGCCCATTCCGTCCACGAGACCCGCCGTCCGTACCCAAACCTGAATGGGTCGCACTGCGACTTGGGTCAGTGTCAGCGTCAGTTCCTTGGCTTGGGATTCGCTAACGGAAGTCGAGCCGCGTGGCGTGAGGCGCGTGTGATCACGCAGGCCCTGCGCACGAGCCACTGCCGATAGGACGACCAGCAGAACGACGGGGATGGCGAGGCGGATGAGAAGGGGGCTGCGCATGTCCGGCAGGTCCGGCTAGGATCCGGCGGGTCCGTCTAAAGGCGTTTAAAGGAGGACACTACGTAGGTCATTCGGTACGGCATTCGTAGTGTCCGGCTCTAGCCAGACCATGTACGTGTGGCGGCCGCCCGACCGCGGCCCTCACACGGTGTGAATCCCAATTCTAGTGACAGTAGTTGTCCTTGCTGTGCATGATGTGCGTGCCCCAAGGATTGAGGCCCACATTCGGTATTTGCTGCACTGCGAGTGTCCTGCCGTCGATGACGTAGATCGAATGGTTCGTTGAAGCGGCCAGATACATCTTCTCGTCCGCCGTATCCGTTGTAGCTGTTTCTATCTGAATATTCGCGCCAATCTTGATCCGGCCGGCCGGCCTCAGCGTCCGCATGTCGTAGGCGTACACGAAGCTGCTGGTCGTACTGATCGCAAACATCTTACCCGCAGCGAAGTTGACGCCCAGCATGTCAGGGCCCCCTTCCAATGTGGCCGCCACCCTGTTCGTGCGCGTATCGATAACCGAGAGGGTTTCGTCTCCGTTATTGACGGTCACCGCGTACTTGCCGTCATGGCTCATATAGGCGCGCCAGGGATCTTTGCCCACCTTGATGGTTTTGATGAGCTTGTCCTCACGCGTATCGATTACGCCGACCACACCCAAATCACCGTCGGCAGCATAGAGATAGCGCCCGTCGTTGCTGATGCTGGCGTTCGAGACGCCTTTGATCTCGCTGAGATAGCGATCAGGATCCAGCTTCGAGACTGCCGGCACCTCGCCAACCTGAATCTTCTTCAGCACTTCGTGACGCCTGGCATCGATCACGGTCACCGAATGTGCACCGTACGTGCCCGCATACGCCTTCGATCCATCGGGTAAGAACGTGATATTGAGCACCTCGGGAAGACCGCTGATTCGCTTGATCTCGGTTAGCGACACCATGTCAATGACAGATATAGAGTCCGACGAAGGATTACCCTGATAGTAATACCGGCCATCGGGCGAAAACGCCAGATGCTCCGGGCCGACACCGACCGGGATCGCCTTGGCCAGCGTCATGGTCGGCACATCAATGATGTAGGCCTTGTTCGCGCGCGTTCCCCCCGTCACGACATAACGACCGTCCGGGGAATAGGCGGCCATGTGCGGGTTGGCATTGTTACCAAGAAAGACCGACCCGATCAGCTTGTTGGTCCTGATATCCAGGAAACCAATTTCGTTCGAGTCCCGGATGACCACTATGGCTGCGTACGTCGGATCGGTAATCTTGACTGCCTGGGCAGCCAGGCCGGCAGTGGCCAAGGCCACGCCAACAACTGCGACTGCCACCACTACTCGTTTTACGTTAATCATGGCCTTTTCTCCTCTCCACGCTGGAAATCAAAACGCGGCCTGTAGGCGCACGCCGGGCACGAGATAACCGAGCGATTCCGTTCCAGACGCTGACCTCAGCACGTGCTGGAGGTGGAACGACAGGTGCAGTCTGTCCGTCAGTTGAAGGTTGTAAAAGCCTTCCGTCATCTTCTCCTTTTCGCCCGTGTCCGGGACCTCTGTTTGCGCATAGCCGATTCCCCACGAATCCCAACGATTGAGCACGAGGCCGTTCTGAAACTTCACGCCGCCACTGTAAAAGCGCTGGCCCAAGCTGAACGAGGTCTGGCCCTCTTCAATGACAGGTAGGTCCCCGTCTCCAAATCGAGCGAAGAGCGTAGCCACAGGCCCAACCTTTTGGTCAAAACTGAGACCGAATGCCTGATTGTTGAGGTTCCCCGTGTTGGTCGTCCGGTACCAGACTCGATAGTTCCCTTCACCTAACGAAGGGATCGTCATGAGATAGCCGGCTTCCGCCAACGAGTAGATTGAGTCGGACAGATTCGTGGCGGAGACATTACTCTGCTGGACGCCGAACTTGAGGTTCAGACCGATCTTCGGGTCGAAAACCGCCGCAAACCCTGTGCCGTTGGTCGCCAGACCCAAGGCGGGGTTGTTCACCAGGCCGTCCCCGAGGAACTGTATCGTCTCATCGTTCGCAGCAGCGTTGTTGTCGAAATAATTTGTCAAATCGAGCCGGCCGGCAACGAGCGCCAGTTTCTGCTTGAACAGTTCCGTCCTCAGCCAGACCTCGCGCAGGTTTAATTCGTTCTGATTGACGAGACGTGCCGTGTACCCGTTGAGAAGTGTGAGGCCGGGAATCTCAATATCAGGCGGGGCACCGCTGAGCGCCACCACGTCGGCAAAGAAAACCGTGTATTGCGCCAAGCCGGCAGTAAAGAACAGGTCCGCCGATGCAAGGGCATACGCATTACCGCTCACCGCATCGGGGTCACCCTTGGTCCGGCTGGCAAACTGTGTCACCGAAGTTGCGTCAATCCCCAGTTGAACGCCCCTCTTTTCCGCGTCGGCCAAGGCTTCTTCGATTTTCTCCCCGATCGACTCCCGCCGATATACCGCTTCCCTCCGATAGGTCACCTCTTGCCTGGCGCCAGGCACCGGCTGGTCGTATTCGGTGCCATTTGCATCGACCCATACGTCAACCCGCTTGACGTACGTTGTGGTCTCGGACAGCACGGCCCTGGTTTCGAGCTCGTTGAGCCGGTCTTCGAGCGCGGCTAGACGGTCGGTCGGCGCCTGCAGACCGGCTTGTTGCTGACTCGCAGCGCTGGTCGATAGCGCGTTCACGCCTGACGCCTCAGACGACGCGGCGCGCGCTTCGAGCTCACGCAGGCGCTGTTCGAGCGTCTTTATCTGAGCGAGCAGCGCCTGGGGGTCAGAGGCAGCCGCCTGGCCGTCAGCAGCTGCATACATGGTGATAGCGATCACTGGCGTGCGGTCGGCGGCAATGTCAATCTCGCTTCGGGTGTGGGCCGTCAGGCCGGAGGATTCGATTGTGAAATTGTACTTTCCCATCGGCAATGCCGCAAACGCGTACGCGCCCTGCGCGTCCGTCGTCGCCGTGAACTGTGCACTGGTTTCAGCATTTGTGGCTGTCACTGTCGCGCCCGCAACGGCGATCCCGCCGGCGCTGCGGACCGTGCCCGAGACGCCTCCGCGGTGATCGGCCATGGGCATCTGACCGGGTGCTGTCGGCGTCTGCGCCGCGGCGACCGCCACGCACCAGAATGTGAGCCCGAATGAAACGACCAGGCAGGCGAGCGGATTCCTGCGAGTGTTCGACGAGCGACACGTCATTGCGCCTTCCTTCCTTCCGTGGCGTTCACGATAACTTACCAATTACGGCTCATGCTGACAGAGAAGCACCGCGCCCGCATCTGAAGAATTTCTGAACACTTTGTCAGAGTTCTGGGGCTAAAACCGTAGCGTGAGCCCGCCCGAGATCAGGCGAGGAATGGAGTACTGCCCCGGTGTGAAGGCGCTTTCTTGGGCGATCTTGTAGATCTTATTCGTCACATTTTCGATGCTGATCCGCACGGCAAGCCGCCGCTTGCCTGCACTGTCGTGCCAGATGTCGGCTCCTAGCGACAGGTTCGCCGTGACGTGGCCAGGCACGCGATCCGCCGAGTCTGGCATCGCGACCGCGGCGCGATCGAGCTGTTCCTTCTCATGCTCCGTCGGCGTTCCGCTGCCGTACTCGAGCGCGACGCTCATCCACGCTCCAGTTTTCATGAGCCGATAGGTGACGCCGCTCGTCAGCGTGTGGGTCTGATCCATGGGCGCGAGAAACCGCCATGTTTCCGCAATGTGATGCGTCTCGGTAATGAACCCGCCGGTCACGGGGCCGTAGAAATAGACGCGACCAAGCGCGTAATTGAGGTACGCGGTCAGGCCGAGACGTCTGACCAGCGGCGCGTCGAATCGACTTTCCAGACCGTAGGCTCTGGAGTGGTCGAAACTCGCATACGAATAGATCCGCGCATCGGGCCAGACCGTCGTGTGAACCTCATCGTCGCCGCGCCGGTAGTAAACGGTGACTCCAACTTGCACGCCTGGTCTGAACGGCTGCGTGATGCCAATTTCGAATTGATCCTCGACAGTGGGACGCAACGGAGCGAGCGGCACACCGATCTCGCTGATAGAGGCGGTCAGACCCGAGCTGCTCGACAAGACGTTTTCAATCGGTGGCGGCACGAAGAAGTGGTTGTAGGAGGCGTGCGCCACCGTGCCCCGCTCCCTCAGGCGGTAAGCAAGATTGACGCGCGGACTCGCGTGGGTCTCGGTCACGACCAGACGGAAGCTGTCGATGCGAAGCCCGACATCAGCTGTCAGCCGATCGCTGAGCCTGACCGAGTCTTGCACGTAGCCACTCACCTGACCGCCAGATTCTTGCGAATCGAACGAAATCGACGCGACGTGGACATGCGGAAGGCCGAGCAGGTGACTCAATTGGCGAAAGCCGGTGCTGTCGTAGAAGAGGCGTTCTTCGGGACTCAGGCGCACGAGATCGACCCCGGCTTTGATCGTGTGCCGCCCCGCAAATCTCGTCAGGTCGGAATTGACGCCGACCGTCAGCAGCCGCCGATCGGTATCGGCGATGGTCGTCAGGGGCCCGCTCGCGGGCAGCAGGCGTGAGCGCGACCAACGCTGATAGAAGGACGTGTGGAGCAGCGCGTTGCTGGAGAACGTCCGGTTCCAGCCGATGATGGCGGTCTGCTGCCGCGTCCACTCGCGGGCCTTTGCGGCCGGACGAAGTTGCTCGTCCAGCGGCGTCACGGGAATGTCGAAATTGGTGCCGTCGCCCATCACAATCATCCGCAGCGAATTATCGGCGTTGGGACGAGCGTCGATCTGGAAAGAGCCATGACCGCCGCGACCCCGGTCGTGGATGGCGCGTGGATCGGGCGGACTGAGAAACCGATCCGACTGAAACGCCGAGCCAAAGAGGTAATACGCGAGCTTCTCGCGATGGCCTCCGAAGGCCCCCGACATGTTGAGCCGAGTCGCATCCCCCGCGTTCAGCATCACCGATCCATGGTCGTCCATGTTAAAGCCAGATTTCGTCACGATATCCACGACGCCGCCGAAGCGGTTGCCGTACTCCGCGGAAAAACCTCCAGTCATCACATTAGCCATCTCGATCACGTCAGGGCTGACGCCGCCCGAGAAGACCGAGTGAGGGTTCTCCCAGAAGGACACCCCGTTGATGATCGGATTGAGGGCCAGCTCCTGACCTCGCACGTGGACGAAATCGTCGTGGCCCCTGATCATGCCCGGCGCCGCGACGACGATGGCGTCGGGGAGGTTGGTGCGCTGGGCGGCGGGCATGGCGTCGAACAGGGTTGCTTGGACGATGGTAGAACTCGGCGAGTAGGTGCTGGCCAGCGACACAGGACTGGCGCTGACGTCTACCCGCTCTTGGATCGGACGAATGGCCAGCGCCAGCGTCACGCTCTTGACCTCTCGCGGTTTCAAGACGAATCGACTGCTGCTCGGAACAAAACCATCCCGCTCGGCCGTGAGCACGTATTCTCCGGGCCGAAGATTTTGAAAGCCAAATTCTCCGCGTTCGTTTGTCGTCGTCAGCGCCGGCTGCGCTTGGCCTTCCTGCCGCAAGGTGAGCCTCGTGTTCGGAAGCAGGGATCGGTCGACTGCCGCCATGACTTGCCCTCGAATCGTGGCTTCCCCCTGCGCACGCGCTGGCGTGGCGACTGCGAGTATTGCCATCGTGGTGCCGCTGACAACGCAACGACGGAAAAGACAACGAATGCTTCTCGTCATAGTGACGGTCCGTATGTGTGCTGCAATGACGATCACCACAGCGGTTTCACAACCTCGGGCTCGTGGTTCGACAGGCTCCCGACTTCGCGTTTCACGCTTCGTCGGGCCGTCGAAGCCTTTGGCAAAGATGGCACCACGAACGGCATCGGCAACAGGTCCGAAACCGCCCAAGAACGGATCTTCAGGGTTCTGAAACGGCGCTATGCGCGAGGAGGCGGAACTAAGGGAAGCGGCGAGAAATGTGGCAGGACAATAGCCTAAGAAACAAGAACTCGGTCAACCGAGAAGGGCACCTCGGCTTCGACCGGTCGCAGGAGGACTCCGGCCGATCCCATCAACGTCAACAGCTTGGCGGCCGGGTTGTCGCCGGACGTCAGGACGCATGCGCCGCCTTCCGTGTCCGCGGCTTCAGCGACCGCGTCATGCATCGGGCACTTCTCACCCGGCGTGAGTTGATGTTGGCACACTGGACAGGCAGCCGTTCCAGACTCAGTTCGGACGACGGTTACCTTCGTCGTGGTCTGCAACACAACGGAACCGAGCATCAACGCGACAGCTTGCCACAGTAAGACCGCCAGTGCGGTCACCCGACGCCTGCTCAGCCTGGACGGCATGATTCGAAAGCAGCATATTTCCAGCATCTTTCCGCGTCAAGCTTCGCCTAGACGGCCTGGCTTCGGATATATCGACCCCGCTGGCGGTACTGCATCAAAGTGAAAACGGCGATAGAATGGACACAGAAAGGCATGACGAAGCGCCCAGGGCTGCTGGTGAGCATTGTTGCGGCCGTCCTCGTGACGCTCGCGGGGGTGCTCGTCACGGGCTGGTTGTTTCTACGGGGCGGCTTTAGTGCCCGAGACCAGCCGTCCGCGGTCGAAGCGATGCTCGCGCGACGCATGCGCGCATTGTCGGTTCCAGGGTCGGCGAGAGACGCGAAGAACCCGATCGCAGTGACTCCTGAAGTGTTGACCGAGGCCCGGGCGCATTATGCGGATCACTGCGCGACGTGCCACGCCAACGATGGGAGCGGAACAACCGAAATCGGCCAGAACCTGTATCCGAAGGCACCGGACATGCGGCTGCCGGACACACAGGCTTTGACGGATGGGGAGATCTATTACATCATCCACAACGGGATACGGCTGACCGGAATGCCCGCATGGGGCAGCGAGGAAGAAGACCAAGACAGTTGGAAGCTCGCGCACTTCATCCGTCATCTTCCGACACTCACCGACGCGGAGCTGCGCGAGATGGAGAAGCTCAACCCAAAGAGTCCGGCTGACCTTGCAGAGGAAAAGGAAGCAGAAGAGTTTCTGTCGGGCGGCACCGAACAGCCGACGACACCGGAGCGTTGATCGAATCGGATGCTTGAAGGAGGCGACATGTTGAAGCAGAGTGCGGCGGTAGTACTCGGGGCGTTTCTGACGGTGGCGCCCGCGTTGGCGCACGAAGGCGTAGTGCACATGCGGGGCACGGTGACGCAGATCACCGAAAAGAACATCACCATCAAAATGGCTGCGGAAGCTAAAAAGGACGAGCATGCGCACGCCGTCGCGACACACGACGCAAAAGCAGCGCCGCCGAAAGCCGCCGAGCACGACATGACGATCGCATTCGATCAGAACACGAAGTTCTGGAATGGCGACCGCCGGGCGACGGTCAAGGACGTCAAGGTCGGCGATCGCGTGGTCATGGATGTGCTTGAAAAGAATGAGGTGTCCGTCGTGCAGACCGTGAAGTTCGCGTCCGTCAAGACGGCGACCAAGTAAGACTCGTCCTGTGCGGACGCCTACGGTGCCAGCCACTGATTGAGGTGACTCTGCTGGTCTGCGGTGGCGCCGCTTCGCACATCGAGCGTCCATTGGCGCGGAGGGTCAGGGCCCAACGTCACGTCGAATCTCAGCAACTCCTCACGGCGCGCGGCGAGTATCGACACCGTGTCGCCCGGACGATATTGCGCGAGTCGATTGTCGAGCTGGCCAGCGCGCACACGGAAATCGCCGATGGCCAGGATCTCATCGTCCACGTCGATGCCGCCCTTCTCGGCGGGCGTTCCGCGACGAACCTGCGTCACGATGATGCGACCATCATCGATGCGGGTGGTTGCGCCGAGCCACCCGCGGGCGGCCGGAGATGAGGAGTCACGAAAGGTCAGTCCGAACCAATCGAGCGCCTCGCGATAATCGAGCTCGTCGGTCGATTCCACCGCGCTGGCAAGCCAGGCGCGGGTGCCGGTTCTCGGCCCAGCCACTTCATCGGCCAGCGCGTTGAATTCCTCGGACGTGTAGCCCTTTGCGCCTGAATACCGTTCGTACGCGACGCGCATCAGATCGTCCAGCGACTTCGCGCCTCCGGTGGAGTGTCGAATCTTGGCGTCGAGCAGAGCGCCAAGGACCACACCTTTGGTGTAGTAGCTGATCGACGTGTTCGCGGCGTTTTCGTCGGGCCGGTAGTACTTGATCCACGCATCGTACGAGGCCATGTCGACGGGCTGAACCAGCCGTCCGGGAGTCGTCTGGAGCGACTCGATATGTGCGGAAAGCTCCTGCAGATACTCGGACTGCGTGGAGACGCCGGCGCGATGCACCAGCAGATCAGCGTAATAATCTGTGATCCCCTCTGCGACCCAGAGGCTCTCCGTGTAGTTCTCGTTTTCGTAGTCAAAGGGACCAAGCTCAACGGGGCGCAGCCGCTTGACGTTCCACGCGTGAAAGAGCTCGTGTGTGGCGGAGCTGAGCCACCTCAGATACGCCCCACGCGTCCGTGTCGACCAGCGGTTCGTCATGAGCACCGTCGAGTTCTTGTGCTCGAGCCCGCCGCCTGATTCGGTAATCATGTTGAGGAACAAGTACTTGTCATAAGGAACCTGACGCCACATCTTGACGGCCTCTCGTACGGCTTTCTCGAGATCGCGCGCCGCTCGGGCGCCGTCCCACACGCCAGCCTCGCCCACGTTGACGAGGTAGTGCGGCTTGCCGTCGACATCGAACCGATAGACGGCCGGATTGCCGGCCACGATCGGCGAGTCGACGAGCGTGTCGTAGTCAGGCGCGCGGAAATGGTGCTCACCGTCCGACATCGCAGGAAGTCCGCTCATCGTCTGCTTCCAGTCTGCGGGGAGCAACACGCGCACTTCATGAGGTCGGCGACGAGTCTCGACGAGCGTGACAAACGTCGGCGCCCCATTGAGCAGCGCAAACCGATCTTCCACCCAGTTCGTACGGACGCTCATCTCACGCGCGTACACGCGGTACTTCACCGTGACCGTCGGAGCGGCGCCGGTCGAGATGCGCCAGCGGTTCTTGCGCGTCTTCTCCACCGTCAGCGAACGTCCTTGTGGATCTCGCGCCGCAAACGCTTCGACGTTTCTGGAGAACTCGCGCACGAGGTATGAGCCTGGCGTCCAGACAGGCATCATCAGCTCGATCTGCGGCTGTCTCCCTGTCGGAATCGTCGCTTCCACCTCGACGTAGTGGGTCTGCGGGGCTGGGAAGCTGACGAGGTACCGGATGGGCTCGGGCGCTTGGGCGGCTGCCGATGTTGCAGCAGCTACCGTGACAAGAACGAAAGCCCCAACGCGCGCAATTGCTGACTTCAACATACAAGTCCTTGTTACTTAATGCTCGCGGGGCCCCACCCCCGCTCGCGGCTGCTCCTCGGCTTCGCTCGTCGCAGCAGCCGCAGGCGCTTTTCAGGGCGCGTGGGGCCCCACCCCCATGCGCGAAGACCGACGCGCTCGCGTTACACGCTCACCGTCGGGTCTGGCAGCGGTCGCAGGCGCGAATCGTCTTTCGATCCGGGGGACAGGCCGGATTGTCCTTGAGCCATGGATCGAACAGCAGCTGCTTCCCGCCGGGAGACCTCAGCAGGAACATTGAATGACCGAGCCATGTGATCGCGAGGGAGCTGGCGCCTGACATCAAAGTGGCGAGTAATGAGTATACGCGGACGAGCGCGCGGATGACTCAGCCGGGTAGTGGTCAAGTTTGAATCAGTTTTTAATCCTTACTGAAAATCCCAGGCTGTTCGGCAGCTTTCGGCAAAGCCTGTGGTGGTCGCTTGTACGTCACACTCGTTTGTCGAACGGGCGGTTTGATGGAATTGTAGTTCGCGTCCAGCGCCGGTTGCAGGAGCAGGAGCGCGGCGATTCGGCGGGCCATGTGTGTGACCTCGACG
>Ga0184639_10001054_pt1 | contig 11585 bp, 8 predicted proteins | sample PLM31_170_b2_FD_133155 | JGI IMG/M metagenome (GOLD analysis project Ga0184639, IMG submission 133155) | Groundwater sediment microbial communities from an aquifer in East River, Colorado, USA - PLM3-1_170_b2 | ecosystem: Environmental > Terrestrial > Soil > Riparian zone | place: USA: East... | reverse complement strand
GGCTACGGCATGGATTCTTGGCCTGATTACTACGGCAGGACTCTTCCTCTCCGTCTTTGGCCACGAACTCTCGCACGCCTTGATGGCTAGAGCTGAAGGCATTGAGATCGAAGAGATCGTTCTCCACCCCTTCGGCGGTTTAGCTCGTCTCAAGACCGAGCCTCAGAATCCGCGAGCTGAGTTTCGCATCGCAGTGGCTGGCCCGGCGGCCAGCTTTCTGTTTGCCTTACTTGCTTTTGTGGGTGCAAAGATCGCGGCATTGGGGAACTACGAAGCAACGGTCGTTGTCTTCTTTTTGATCGCTTCCGGCAACTTACTGCTCGCGCTCTTCAATTTCTTCCCCGGTTACCCGCTTGATGGCGGCCGCGTCTTGCGTGCCATTCTTTGGCGCAGAAGTGGAAATATCATCGAAGCAACACGCAAAGCCGGTATCTGCGGAGTTCTGATCGGCGGCATGCTTGTCCTGTTCGGAATCTACATCCTGATCGCACCAAACTGGAGGCCGGCTCAGCCTTACTTCATGGGCGGGTGGTCGATTCTGGTCGGACTCTTCTTACTCGATACCGCGGCAAGGGTTGTTAAGAGCGCGCATGAGGTCGAACTGGCTACAGTGGCTGATGCGATGTCGCCGCCCGTGGCGATTGAGCCAGGGCTCACTGTCGCGAGATTAGTGGATGACTTTCTTCCGCTTCACCGGCAAACAAGTTTTCCCGTTGCCGTAAAGGGACGCCTCCATGGAATCCTGTCTCTCGAAGATTTGAAATCACTCCCACGCGAACGCTGGGCCACTACACAGGTGCAAGCCGTCATGCGCCCGGTCGGACCAGGTTTTTTTGTCGAACCTTCCGTCACACTCGATTCCGCGCAAGAGCTGATGAAGGAGAATGGTGTGGGCTCGATCGCTGTAGTCAATGCTAAGGGACAGCTGGTAGGTTTTCTGCAAAGCGGAAGAATCAGGCGGCGCCCAAAAGCAAAGGCCCCCACTTCATGACTCCGCCGCCCGCCTACCAAATAATAACCATTGCGCAACCTCATCACCATTGCCACAGTGCCATTTTTTCGCGATAATCCAAGCGGAGCTATACATCTCGTAACCGAAGGAAATCGTTGATGCTGGCAGTACTGGGTGCGCTCTTTGCCAACGGAATAATCGCGGTTTTGAAACTTGTGGCAGCGCTCATCACAGGCTCTTCGGGCATGATGGCCGAAGCCTTCCACTCGTTCGCCGACACCACCAATCAGGTGTTTCTGCTGCTTGGCTTGCGGTTCTTCAAGCGCCCGGCTTCTGAGAAACATCCCTTCGGCTACGGAAAAGAGCGCTTCTTCTGGTCTTTTATTGCTGCGATTTTCATTTTCGGGGTTGGGGCGACCTATGCGATTTACGAAGGAGTTGTAAAGCTCAGACACCCGCATCCTCCAGAGAACCTGGAATGGGCTTACTGGGTACTCGGCATCTCGTTAGTACTGGAAGCTGGTTCAATCGCCCTGGCAATCTACCAGGAAGTGAAAGAGGCGCACCACGAAGGCCTAACGTTCTTTACATATCTTCGCGAGTCGAAAGATCCAACAGCGAAGACAGTGATCTTTGAAGATTCCGCTGCGCTGCTCGGTATCGTTATCGCCGGCGCTGGAATCTATCTCACGGAGCATCACACTGGCCCTGGCGACGGAGCATACTGGGATGGACTTGCGTCGATCTTAATAGGATTGGTTTTGTCGGTAGTGGCGTTTGTTCTGGCACGAACGTCCCGAGGATTGTTGCTGGGTGAGGCTGCAAGTCCCAAGAGTGTCCGCGCCATCATGGAGGCGATTGAGAGTCATCCGAACGTAGTCAAGGTGGTCGAACTCCTGACAATGCATCTGGCGCCGAAACAGATCTTGATTAACGCTCACATAAACCTTCGCGACGATCTCGTAACCGGCGATATCGTCAACACCGTTGAAGAGGTCGAAGAATTGATTAAGCGAGCGGAACCAAAGGTTGAAATGATTTTCCTGGAGACAGCGCGCCAAAGCGAAAGCTCCGAGCGGGAATGCGTGACCGAGCACGTAGGCTGAAAAGGTGATTGAGGATTTTCCGATTACGGTTTGGTGAAATTAAATTGCAGCTTCTGAATCGCAAATCGCAAATCCAGAATTTCAAACTAAGAGATGTTGGTAATACTGCCATACACGGAGTACCTGGGAAGGCTTAGTGAGCCGCGCAATATCGCGGACGTCATTCTTGTCTTCTTGCTTGTGTATGCAGTTTTGAAACTTGTTCGTGGAACTCGCGCCGCTCCCATGGCCGCCGCCATCGGAGCTTTTGCCCTCCTCTACTGGCTCGCAGTTAGACAAGACCTGGCAACACTTGCATTCATCTTGCGCGGAGCCCTGCTCTATATCGGCGTTGCCATTATTGTTCTCTTCCAAAACGAGATTCGGCAGGCGCTGATTACCTTCGGCAATCGATTTCGCATGCCTTTTACGCGCAGGCACCTGGGGCAATTCGGCGAAGGCGTGTATGACGAAGTAGTTCTCGCTGCGACGACCCTGGCTTCGACCAAGACTGGGGCGCTGATTGTGATTGAGCGCAACATCGGACTGAAAAACATTATCGATGGCGGCGTCAAACTGGATGCGGAGCTGAGCTACGATCTGCTGGTCAGCATTTTTAATCCGGAGTCGCCGCTCCATGACGGCGCCGTTGTAGTTCGCCGGCATCGCGTTGCCGCCGCTTCTTGTTTTCTGCCGTTAACTTTGAATCCCCGCCTTTCGCGAGATTTGGGAACGCGTCATCGCGCCGCCCTTGGCGTCACCGAAGACACTGATGCAGTTGCGGTCGTGGTTTCAGAAGAGTCGGGCCTGATTTCTATCGTGCAGCGTGGGGAAATTAAGCGTGGGTTAGACGCGCCCAAGCTCCGAGCCGCAATCTCTCAAACACTTGAGGTTTCGCCAAAGCGCGAAAAAGCGAAACAATTGGAAAAGCACGACGAACCAGATGGTGAGACTGAAGAGGTGGCCTCAATCTGAGGCTTTGAGATCTGGAATCTGAGAGATCTCAAATTTGAGAATGAGTTATGCCCTTCCAAGACATAGAGGAGACAGAAGCAGCCCCCATCCCGCGGACACCAACTCCGCTGGAACGATGGGTGCGCAAGTTGTTCCTCGAAGACTGGAGTTTGAAGTTGCTCGCCCTTGCAATAACAGTCGTCCTCTGGCTGGCGGTCACGGGTCAAAACAAGCCAGTGACATTGCGCGTCTCTGGTGTGCAACTTAATTTCCTCAGACCTGATGGACTGGAAATGAGCAACGAACCTCCTGGCCGGGTCGAAGTGATTCTCACTGGGAGTCCAGACAAGCTCGATCGCATTGGGCCACGCGACCTGGTAGCCACCGTCGATCTGAGTGATCAAAAAGCTGGCGAAAGGATCGTCAGGCTCTCGCTCGATCGCGTGAAGATGGATTTGCGGGAAGACGTAAAGATCGAGGGGTTTCATCCGTCCACGATTCCCATTCGGCTCGAGCCAATCATAGAGGTGCCAATGGACGTGGAGGTTAAGTTTGAGGGCAAGTTGCCCGAAGGCTATGAGGTCGTCGGTGTCAGCGTTAACCCCGCGAAGGTTAGGTTGCGCGGGCCAGGCGACCGGATAAATGCTCTTCACAAAGCTATGACCGAGACCGTCTGGTTAGACGGCAAAAAGGAAAGCTTCAATCTCTCCCATGTCGAAATCAACATTCCTGATCCGAAGATCGATATACTCGATCCAGCGGTAGACATTCGTGTTGAAATTGCCGAGAAGAAGCGTGGCGACGTCCATCTCAGATTTGCCACCGCCGACGGATCGACTTATCTGGCCAGCATTGGCGCGCCCGCACATCGTCAGTAGTTCTACCCACATCTACCTTTTTCCATTTTGATGAAGAGACTTTTTGGCACGGATGGTATGCGCGGCGAGGCCGGAAGATTTCCACTGGATGCCGCAACGATTGAGATTGTCGGCGCGTCCCTTGCCACCCACCTCAAAGAGAAACTAGGACGCGCACCGCTGATTGTGACCGGTAGAGACACACGCGAGTCGGGCGAATGGCTCGAGCAGGCATTGGTCGCAGGTGCGTCGAGGGCAGGTGCGGAGTTGAAAACAGCCGGTGTGATTACGACGCCTGGAGTTGCTTTCCTGGCCCGCACATTGCCGGCTGATGCGGGTGTAGTGATCAGCGCTTCTCACAACGCATATCGAGACAATGGCATCAAGATCTTTGCTCCTTCCGGACGCAAGCTTGATGACGCCACTGAACGCCTCATCGAGAGCGATGTTTTTTCTCGACGCGAGTCGCCCGCCGCTAACGCCGACAATCAATCTTTCACTACTCTCCAAGCCAGGACGATTGAAGGCAACGACCTGCGAGCTCGTTATCTGGAATTCCTTGCGAGCGAAATTGGACGCGGCATGTCCCTCGAAGGACTCCGACTCGTGCTCGATTGCGCGAATGGCGCCTCGTCCGATATCGCGCCTGAGTTATTTCGTCGGCTGGGGGCAACAGTCACCGTTATCAACAATACCCCGGACGGCCGCAACATAAATCTCGGCTGTGGTTCTCTCCATACCGAAGCGCTTCAGGATGAAGTGATCAAGCAGAATGCGGATCTTGGCGTGGCATTCGATGGCGATGCAGATCGCGCTTTGTTCGTAGATGTCAAAGGTCGACTAATAAACGGTGACGCAAGCTTGTGGGTTCTCGCTAACTATCTGAAGGCACGCCACCAGTTGAACCGCGATACGGTGGTGGCGACAGTGATGAGCAACATCGGACTCGAGCTCGCGTTCCAGTCGCAGGGAATACGTTTGATTCGAACAGACGTCGGCGATAAATATGTATTGGAAGAACTACTGCGGCTCGGTGCAAGCCTCGGCGGGGAACAATCAGGTCACATCATATTTCCCAGTTTAAGTCTCGCCGGCGACGGGTTGATCACGACACTATGCATGCTAAGGACAATGACCGAAGCAGGAGAGGCTCTTCACGAACTCACCGACGGCTTTCAAACATTTCCACAAATACTCGTGAACGTCGAGGTTAAGGTTAAGCCGCCGTTCTCCGAGGTCCCGTCAATCCAAAACACTGCGCGCAAGATAGAAGCCGTGCTCGGTTCTCGCGGGAGGCTGCTCTTGCGTTATTCTGGAACTGAATCGCTGGCACGGGTAATGATTGAGGGCAAGAGCCAGGATGAAATCGAAAAACATGCAAAGGAATTAGCAAGCGTGATCCAAAAAGAGCTGGGAGTTTAGATTGGGCTCAAGTTGAAAATTTTACGCCCGACTTTGAAATAATTACGTTGTTTTTGTCGAGTAGTCGGACACTTTTCGCTGTCGCGACGAAGGTCCTGGAGAGAACAAACAGGAAATTCATATCTTCGTATTCCTCAACAAAAAGTGCCTTGCACGGCACGCGCGTTGCGATGTATATTGTGGGGCAAGAAGAGACGGCTGGTGAATCCTCCGTCTCAGTGGTTGCTGGGGTGAGGACAGTGACCACAAATATGGATGGGCGCGACGTACTCCCACGTTTGTCGCGCCCATTCGCTTTTTCCGCAGCACTTTCAACTCCAATTTCAACCGCGCTCGCGCATTCGCTAACATGCGCGCACAGGTTCAGGCGGCCTTGTGGAATGCACACTTCTGCAAACTCGAATACACTCTCAACCAAAGCTCTGCTAGCCCAACCTGTCTGACCCGACGAGAGGAGTTTGGTCATTGCCGCGGCTGCAAGTTCGCACAAAAGCGCGACCGCACGAATACGAAATAATAATCGGCCGTGGAGTCCTGTCCGAAGCCGGTCGCGTAGCGCGCGGCTGTCTCGGCGGTCAGGCTCAGCGCATCGCGCTAATCTCCAATAAGAAAGCATTCTCGCTCTATGGCGTCACTGTAATGCAGAGCCTGCAAGCAAACCGTTTTTCTGTTTGGCCTTGGTTAATAGACGACGGCGAGCGCCATAAGTCGCTACGTACGGTGGAAAAGGTCCTCAGCTTTCTGAGTGAAGCCGGGCTCGACCGCGGCGACGGAGTGGTAGCATTGGGTGGCGGAGTTGTTGGCGACGTGGTCGGCTTTGCTGCCGCTGTATATTTGCGGGGCGTTCCCTTTATCCAAATTCCCACTACCTTGCTTGCGCAGGTCGATTCATCGGTCGGCGGTAAGACGGGTGTGAATCTACCTGCTGGAAAGAACCTTGTTGGAAGCTTTCATCAGCCTGCTGCTGTCGTCATAGACATCCAGACGTTGACCACTTTACCGGCGCGCGAGCTTGTAGCCGGCTGGTGCGAGTGTGTCAAACAAGGAGCTGTGAGTAGCCGGAAACTCTTCAAACAAACGACCGACTTTCTAAAGGAATTCCACTCTCAGGGAGTCTTAATTTCTACGCAACTCGAGCAACTTATCGCTTCCCACTGTGCTTTTAAGGCGTCAATCGTCGCCGCGGATGAACGTGAAGACCTTGCTCGTCGTGATCATCGTTCGCGGCGAATTCTAAACTTTGGCCATACCATTGCCCATGCTCTGGAAGCCGTCACGAACTACCGTCGGTTCCGCCATGGCGAAGCCGTGGGTCACGGAATGTTGGTAGCCGGCCAGTTGTCGAAAAATCTAGGCCTGCTTGAGCCATCGGAGTTAGAATTGCTAAGACAGGCAGTAACGCTGTGCGGGCCGTCGCCTTCCGCCAGCGATTTGGATGAGAGCGCGGTAATTGGAGCAATAGCACACGACAAGAAACGAGCAGCAGGCCACGTGCAGTGGGTACTTCTTGAACGCATTGGACGCCCGCGCATCGTAGACGGGAAAGAAATTAGTCCCCTGCTGCTGCGAAAATCAGTCCGCGAGGCGTTGCGATGATATCAGCGGAAATACTAACCGACGTTGAGGATTAAAGATGAATGCAATGACGAGAAGGTCTGAGCGCGGGGGTGCGCGTCTAAAGTTCCTTATTGTTGTGGCGATTATTGCCATTGTGGCCTACGCCTGCTTCCAATTCATTCCTGTCGCTTATCAAGGTTATCAGCTCAAGGATCTAATGCAGCACGATGTCGACACCGCTGTCGCTTTGGGAAAACCCGCTTCCTGGGTCAAGGAGCAACTCGTGAAAAGTTCTGCGGAGTACGGCATCCCCGCCGATGCCGTCATCACGCCAACGCTGCAGGACAATCGGATGGAAGTGAGGGTGCAGTTCACGCAACCGATAGTATTTCCCGGTTTCGTTTATAACTACGAGTTTGATCACACCGCGAGGAGCGCGACATTTCTATCGATCAAATAAGCGGCTTTAGGGAGTAGTAGAAACGAGGGCGCAGCTGATTTGATTCTCTGCGTCCTTTATGTTGTTTGAAGGAATCTATCGCTGGGTATTGTCGAGGAAAGCTTTGAGTTTCCGTGAACGCGATGGGTGACGCAGTTTGCGAAGCGCTTTCGCTTCGATTTGACGAATGCGTTCGCGAGTGACCGCGAAATGTTGGCCAACTTCCTCCAGCGTGTGTTCCGATCCGGTCGTGCCCAGGCCGAAGCGCATCTTGATTACTTTCTCCTCGCGCGGCGTTAACGTCGCCAAAACCTCATCAGTGATCTCACGCAGATTGGAAGCAACTACTGCGTCGGCAGGATTCAATATCGACTTGTCTTCAATAAAGTCGCCCAGATGCGAATCTTCCTCTTCACCGATGGGCGTTTCAAGGGAGATAGGTTCCTGAGCTATCTTCAAAACCTTGCGCACCTTGGATACCGGAATATCCATCTTCCTGGCAATCTCTTCACTGGTAGGTTCGCGGCCCAGCTCCTGCACCAGCGAGCGCGAAGTTCGAATCAGCTTGTTGATGGTCTCGATCATGTGCACTGGGATGCGAATAGTGCGTGCCTGATCCGCAATCGCGCGTGTGATCGCCTGGCGAATCAACCACGTCGCGTAAGTCAAAAACTTATAACCGAGCCGCCATGAAAAATTATACACCGCCTTCATTAGACCGATGTTGCCTTCCTGAATCAGGTCCAGAAACTGTAAGCCCCTGTTGGTGTACTTCTTGGCGATTGAAACAACCAAACGCAGGTTTGCTTCGACCAGCTCGCGCTTAGCCTGACCCGTCTGCTGTTCACCAATAATGATTGCTTGTAGTGATCGTTTTATCTCAACAGGACTGATATTGTGGTCAACTTCAATCTGTAGCAGCCGTTTCCTGGCAGCCGAAACGCGGCGTTTGAATTCTTTTTGATCGTCCGCTTTGATGCGTTTCCGGTTTAGCTTCTCTGTAAGACTGTCTATTTCGCGTTCAGCATCGCGCACCTCTTTTTGCACGCTGCGTATTGAATTGATCAGACGCTGCCGAGCACGCTCAGTAATATTTAGCCGCCCGATCTCTTGAGCTATCTCCAGCCGCAGCCGCGCCACCTTCCTTCGCATGCGTAGCAGCTTTTTGCTCTTCTTGCCGCGAGTGGCTTTCTGCTCTTCCCTGAGCTTTTCCCATTCTTTCAAGCCCTGCTTGAAGAGCTTGCGAATGTTCTGAATGCCTTCAACAGTCCACGTCTTATACTCCTCGGCCTTATCCATATCTTCGTCGCCAGTCAGCTCAGCCTGTTCGGCGAAGATAACGATTTCGCGAATGTTGGCGTTGCCGGCTTCCAGCTGATCGCCGATTTTCAGGAGTTCCTTAACCGCGATAGGCGAACGGGCAATCGCTTTTTGAGTCTTGAGCTGGCCGCGTTCGATTCTTTTCGCGATAGCCACTTCACCCTCGCGCGTAAGCAAGGGTACGACTCCCATCTCGCGCAGGTACAAACGAACCGGATCGTTGGTCTTCTCCAGGGCCCCGGCAGAGAGATCGAGCTGAACATCCTCGTTGGTGGCGTCTTCGTCATCGATCGCTACGGCGGCCGCCTGCTCGAGCAGGCGTTCGTCGGAATCGGCGACTGGAATATTTGAACCTTCAAGCTTTTGCAGCACGTCTTCAATGTCATCGGGAGAAACGACATTGTCAGGCAGCTCGCGATTTAGATCGTCGAACGTGAGATATTTTTTGTCGCCGCCTAACTCCAGGAGGCGCTCCATTACGTCGTCACGATCTTTATCTTCGATACTCAAGTCTATCTGCTCCAGTAAACCTCAGGTTTCAAATGCGGGTTGTGAGAAAATCTAACTTCTCGACGGCGAGCCTTACCAGACCCTCACGAGAACGATCCAACTGTCGATTGCTACCAATCGGAATAAAGCGCTAATTGCCAATTTGCATTGCTTCTGCTTTTGGCAGCAGACCCTCCCTGCGCCTGGTTAATTCGATTTGTTCGGTTGCGAGTCTATCGCAGCGCTCCGTTTCTCCATTTCGTTCGGCGGCGAGAATCTCTGATCGTAAGTCGCTGATGCGGCGATCTACTTTCATCAATCGCAAGGCGTTAAGACACCTTTCGGCGGCCAGCTGCCGAGCGTCGGATTGGTCGCCTTCCTCGTTTTCAAGCTCGCCCATTAAAAGACTCGGCAAAAGCTCGGAGATTGGATCACCTTCGGTCTTCCGGCTCAGGAAATCAAAGTCAATCGCTGTGCCTTCCCGCTCTCCTTCGAGCAGCGCACGGAAAATGGGACCCGTAGGCAGGTCGTCGTAATCTCCAGTTTCGAGTTTCGGCAAAATCATGCGGCGCAGTTTCTCATCGGCAAGTAGAAGTTCGAGAAGACGCTCTTCCGCCACTGTTAGTCTCACATGCGTGCGCTTGATAGTTGTCTGCCCTACGCGCGCGCCTTGGCCGATTCCTGTCCTGATTGAATGCCACAACTCTCGCCGCAAGGCCGCGTCGCTGATGCGCAGCGAGTCCATGGCGATGTCAAAATACTCCCGCTTCTGAATGCGGCTGCGGACAGCACGAATATATGGGAGCACTTCATCAATCGCTGCCTCTTTGTCGGCCGGATTGCTAAGTTTGCGATCCCTTACAGCTTGATCGATCACAAATTGTATGTGGGGTTGTGCCTCGCCACGTTGCCGTTGGTATTCACCAACACCAGACTTTCTGATGAACTCATCCGGATCGGAGTTATCCGGAAGCACCAGAATTTTCACTTCAAGATCTTCCGCGAGTAGTATTTCAATGGCCTTTTTTGCTGCCTGCACACCCGCGTTGTCGCCATCATAATTGACCACGACTTTGCGGGCAAACCGAGCTAATAGTTTTACCTGCTCAGGCGTCAGCGCCGTTCCCAAACTTGCCACAACATTGCGAATACCGAATTGATAAGGGACGATTAGATCCAAAAAACCTTCCACCAATATGACGAATTCCGCGCGTCGGATTTCATCACGAGTCAGATTCAGACCAAAAAGGTTGCGCCCTTTTACATACGCCGCCGTCTCAGGTGAGTTTATATACTTCGCGTCTTCATCACGGAGCGTGCGTCCACCGAACGCGATCGGCTTTCCCTGGATGTCCATTACCGGAAAGATCAGGCGGCCTCTGAAGCGATCGTAAGAGCCGCCTTCTTCTTTTTTGACGACTAACCCGCTGCGATCGATCTGATCCTGGCTGGCGCCTTTTTGTCTTAGATAAATGGAAAGCGCGTCCCAACTATCGGGCGCATAACCAAGGCGAAATGTTTTGCGCGTTTCTTCCGTGATTTCCCGGCGGAGCAGATAATCTCGCGCAATGCGCGCTTCCCCACTTGACTCAAGCTGCTGTTCCCACCATTCCAGCGCCCACTTGTTAAGTTCGATCACATCGTCTGCTTCGTGCCGTCTCGCTTCATAGCGACTGTCATCAATTAACTTCGGCAGCGGCACGCCTGATTTTTCAGCTACAAGCTTAATCGCATCAGGAAAAGAGACGCGCTCCATCTCCATCACAAAGTTGAAAACCGAACCTCCCTTGTGACAACCAAAACAATAAAAGATCTCTTTAGCTGGGCTCACCGAAAACGATGGCGTCTTCTCCTTGTGGAAGGGACAACACGCCATCCAGTTCGCGCCCTTCTTCTTGAGCTGCACGTAATCCTGGACTACGCGCACAATGTCTGCCTGACGCTTAAGATCGTCGATGAATGTTTGTGGATAGCGCATTCGCGAAACTACGAAAGAAAGTCAGAGGTGTGACGTGGTCAACTTCCACCCTACGGCGACTTTGGAATGAGGCCTGGTTTTGTCAAACTCAAAAAAAACTTCCGACCGATCATCACCCAGGTCCCTGATGATGATTCCGTTGGAGGTCAACTTTCCGACATGCGTAAGCCTGATCTCGTCGCCTTCATCCGGTTCAGCTACACGCATGAACATACCTCGTCTTAATCCCTGCGTCGTGCCGGCGTTAATCTTCACAGCCGTTAGCGATATCGGCTCGTAATAGGATGCGCCCGTGCCATCCTGGTTTTCGTAACTGTAGGTCTTCCTCACCCGTCTTGCTCCGACGCTTATCACCGTGGCTTCGATCGGGTGCTTCAAGAAATGCTGATAAGTTCTGGGCAGGCGCGGGCCCCCTGTTGCTGCTGGTTTTTCAACCAACGCATTCGACTGATCAGTCTCAATTCTCTCGCCGCTCTTTGCGAAGAACTCGGTTTGGTAGAAGTAAGTGAAGTCGGAAAAATTGTACTTTCCT
>Ga0184639_10001053_pt1 | contig 11585 bp, 7 predicted proteins | sample PLM31_170_b2_FD_133155 | JGI IMG/M metagenome (GOLD analysis project Ga0184639, IMG submission 133155) | Groundwater sediment microbial communities from an aquifer in East River, Colorado, USA - PLM3-1_170_b2 | ecosystem: Environmental > Terrestrial > Soil > Riparian zone | place: USA: East... | reverse complement strand
TCGGGTTTTTGAGGGTCAAGTTTCATATATACTGGCGCCGCTTACAACGAACGAAAGCGACTTCTACGTGGACGCTGTGCGTCAACACCCGCTCCTCCTCACTGCCCTGGCCCTGCTCGCCCTCGGCCTGGGGTGGGTGTTTTGGCGCCTGCGTCACCGGCTGGTGCGGTCGGAGCATGAGCGCCGGCGCGCGGCGGAAGAGCTGAACCGCCGCCTCTCCGAGCTCTTCTCGCTGCAGGAGCTGTCGTACGTGCTCTCCGACTCCCTCGAGCTGGATCGCATCGTCGAGCAGGTCGTGCGCTACGCGGTGCGCTTTCTCGACGCCCAGGGGGCCCTGCTGGCGCTCGTCGGGGACGGCCCGGGTGATCCGCTGCACGTTGCCGCCGCCGAGGGGACCCTCACCGCCTTGCGCGGCCGCGAGATCCCCGCGGACGACGCCGGTTTGGTCGCGCGCTCCACGAGCCGCGATCACCTCGAGCTGGTGCGCAACTCCGGCCCCGAGCCGACGCCGATCGTCGGCGACGTCCAGGCCGCGTCCGCCGCGGCGGTCCCCCTGCGGTCCCACGGCGCCGTGATCGGCACCCTCGTGATCGCCGATCCGCGGGAGGGCGTGTTCGTGCCCGAGGACATTCGCCTGCTCTCGACCCTCGCGACCCACGCCGCGGTGGTCATCGCGAACGCGCGCTTCTTCGAAATGGTCCGCCGCGCCAAGGAGCAGTGGGAGACGGCGTTCGACGCGCTGAGCGAGGGGATTGCGGTCGTCGACGACGAGGGCCACGTGCGCCGGGCCAACCGCGCGCTGGCGGACCTGCTTGGCGCCTCGCTGCCGAACGTCATCGGCACCCACCTCGGGGGCGCGTTGCTCGGCAAGTCGCCCGCCCTGGGCGAGCTGCTCGACGCTGCGCGCCGCGGCGACCGCCCTGCCCCGCTCGTCGCGCGTTCCGAGCGGCTGCAGCGGACCGTGCGCGTGAACGCCGCACCGATTCCGGGGGGAGCCGGGGGCAGCGGGGGCAGCGGGGGCAGCGGGGGCAGCGGGGGCGGCGGGGGCGGCGGGGGCGGCGCAACACTCAAGCAGAGCGTCGTGGTGCTGATCGAGGACGTCACCGAGCAGCAGGCGCTGGAAACGCAGCTCGTGCAGAGCGAAAAGCTCGCGGCGGTCGGCCAGCTGGTCTCAGGCGTCGCCCACGAGCTGAACAATCCCCTGACGTCGATCGCCGGCCTGTCGGAATTCCTGCTCGAGCAGAAGGAGCTCGGCAAAAAGGATCGCGGGCACTTGCAGGTGATTCAAGAGCAGGCGCAGCGGGCGGGGCGGATCGTGCGCAACCTCCTCACCTTCGCACGCAAGGGGTCACCGGAGCGCGTGCCGGTCGATCTCAACGACGTCATCCGGCGGACGCTGTCGCTGATGGGGTACGACTTGAAGCTCAAGGACATCGCCGTGAGCCGCGAGCTCGCCGGCGTGCTGCCCGACGTGTGGGGCGATCGGCACGGCTTGCAGCAGGTCGTCCTCAATCTGGTGACGAACGCGGCGCATGCCGTCGCCGACAATCCCCGCGAGCGCCCGCGGCGGATCACCGTCTCCACGTGGTTCGACAGTCAGGTACACCTGCGGGTCGCGGACACCGGGCCGGGGATTCCGGACGACGTCGTCCAGAGCGTCTTCACGCCGTTCTTCACGACCAAGGAGCCGGGCAAGGGCACGGGGCTCGGCCTGTCGATCACGTATTCGATCGTGGAGAGTCACGGTGGACACATCACGATCGAGCGGCCTGCCGCCGCCACCGGGGGCGCGTCCTTTCGCGTGGACCTCCCGCCCGCCCCGGCCGATGCTCCGCGGCGCGCCACCCCCGCCCCCACGGCGTCGCCCGAGCCCTCCCCGAGCGCGTCGTCGCCGTTCGTGAAGCGGACGATTCTCCTCGTGGACGGCGATCCGGCCGTGCAGCGCACGATCAAAGCGCTGTTTGCGCGCGACGGCCACGCCGTCGAGGTCGCGGGGGATCCACAACACGCGCTGGACCTGGCGCAGCGCGGGGGGTTCGACCTGGTGATCGCCGACGCGCGCGCGGCAGCACCGGGAAAACGTGGAACGCTGCTCGTCGAAGAATTAGTGGGACGGTTCCCGGCGCTGCGGGAGCGACTGATCGTGGCCACGGGGGACGTGCGGCCGGTGACGGAGGAGACGCTGACGCGCCTCGGTGTGCGTTACGTCCGCAAGCCTTTCAACCTGCGCGATCTGCGCGATGAAGCGGCGCGCTTGTGGGCGGCCGCGGCGCTGTCGTAAGCCTCCGCCGGCCACCCGAAGGTCCCCAGGCTCACCGCGCCGCCCGGCGCGAATCGCACGCCTTCGCGCAGCAGCAGCGCCCGCTGCAACACCGCGCTGTGATCCTGGCTCGATAGCGAGATCCGACCGGCGGCGTTGATGACGCGCCACCACGGCACGTCATTCTCCTCGGGAAGCGCGGAGAGCGCCCACCCGACGGTGCGCGCCGCGCCGGGACGGCCGGCGAGCCGCGCCACGACGCCGTACGTCGCCACCCGCCCCTTGGGGATGTGCCGTACGACGCGATAGATCCGATGATAGAAAGGATTCACATGAGGGCCTAGGTACTAGCATACTCGCAGCACATCTTCCAGCAAGCCCGCGTCTCCACCCCCCACTATTGACAAAATGTCATCCAGTGCTCTGCGCTCACGGGGCCAGGCGAACCGTTGGGCGGCCGCGGCGGGGGTCAGCCATTCGGCGCGATCATGCTCGGGCGAGAGTTTGGCCATCGCGTGCGGCGCGACGAACGCGACGAACACCGGAATGAGCGCCAACTCGTCGGTGCGATGTTGATAAAACGCTTCCGTCCGGCTGAGATTGTAGAGGCGCTCCGGGGCGAGCCCCGTCTCTTCGCGCAGCTCGCGCAGCGACGCCTCCACGGGCGTCTCGCCCGGCTCGATCGTGCCGTGCACCGTCTCCCACGACTCAGGACAGCGGCCGTTGGATCCGCGGCGCAGCGCCAACACTTCGAGTGCTCCCCCCCCCTCGGCGCCCGTGCGCCGCACGGCATACGTGTCCACGAAGCACACGCGAACGGCGGTCACAGGGGAACGCGCCTACCGGCGGCGGCCGAGCACCGCTTCGAGCCGCGCCGACAGCGCGCGCGCGCGGAATGGTTTGGTGAGGAAGTCGTTGGCCCCGAGCTCGAAGACGCGAACCTCGTTGTCCTCGTCGCCCTTGGCGGTCAACACGATGACGGGGATATTCGCGGTGGCGGGCCGGGACCGCAGGTGCGAAAGCACGCCGTAGCCGTCGAGTCCCGGCAGGTTCAGATCGAGCACGATGATGTCCGGTCCGACGCGATCCACCTGGTCGAGCGCCTGCACGCCGTCGCGGGCTTCGGTGACGACGTAGCCGTCGCGCTCCAGCAGGTCCTTCATGACTTTGCGCAGGCTGTCCTCGTCGTCAACGAGCAGCACCTTGCACGCGGGCTGGCCGTGCGGGCCGGAGCGGCGCGGCTTGGCCGGCTCTTCCAGCAGGTCGAAATGCGTCGACACGGGCTCGGGTGGGACGGTTACCGTGCCGGGCGCGGGAGTGAACCGCAACGCCTCGCCGCTGCCGGACGGACGCACGGCGGACGGGCGGGCGTCGGCTGCGGCAGCGTCGGCGCCGTCCTCCGCCGGCACGTCTACCACGCGCATAAGCTCCTCGATCGTGGACTCGCCGCGCGCCACGTGCGCGAGCCCGCTGTCCCACAGCGATTTCATGCCGGCCCGCCGCGCCGCGTCGGCGATGCGGTCGGCCGGCTCCCCGGCCGCGATCCGCCGCTCCAGCTCGGCCGACATCGTCAAGACTTCGATAATGGAGAAACGGCCGCGGTAGCCGGTCATGGCGCAATCGGGACAGCCGGCGGCGCGGTACAGCGGCGTCCCCCGCGGAATCCAGCGGCGCAGCTTCTCGGGTGGGGCCTCCATCCACACTTCCTTGCACGTGAGGCACAGCTTGCGCATCAGGCGCTGGGCGATGACGCCGCGCAGGGCGGCCGCGATCTTGTACGCCTCGACCCCGATGTCCACGAGCCGCGTGACGGCGTTGGCGGCGTCGTTCGTATGCAGCGTCGAAAGCACCAGGTGCCCCGTGAGCGACGCCTGCACCGCGATCTGCGCCGTTTCGCGGTCGCGGATTTCGCCGACCAGGATGACGTTGGGGTCCTGGCGGAGGATGGACCGCAGCGCCGAGCCGAACGTCAGCCCCGCCTTTTCCTGCACCTGCACCTGGACGATCCCCTGCATCCGGTATTCGACCGGGTCCTCGACCGTCACGATGTTCACGCCCTCGGTCTGGATCTGGCGTATCATCGAGTAGAGCGTGGTCGTCTTGCCTGAGCCGGTCGGACCGGTGACGAGGATGACGCCTTCATGATTCTGCAGCAGCGCGGTGATCGCTTCGGTCTCGCCCGGGTTGAAGCCGAGCGACTCGAGCGACTTTACCGTGGCCCGCGAATCGAGGATGCGGATCACGACCTTCTCGCCCTGCGCGGCGGGCAGGGTGGAAACGCGGAGGTCGATCGGTTGCCCGTTCACCGCGACGCGGGCGCGGCCGTCCTGAGGGCGCAGCCGGTCGGCGATGTCGAGCGACGACATGATCTTGATGCGGGAGATCAGCGGCAGGCCCGCCTGGCGGGGGATCTTCATCACCTGTCGGAGCACGCCGTCGATGCGGTAGCGCACCGCCACGCCGCCTTCCTCCGGCTCGACGTGGATGTCGCTCGCCCGCGACAGAATCCCCTCGGAGATGATCATGTCGACGAGCCGCACAACGGGCTTCTGGCTCGCATCCGCCTCCGAGATGTTCAGCTCTTCGGGAGGCGCGGTGTCCACCAGCTGCACGAGGTCCGCGGCTCCCTGCATCCCCTCGAACAGCTTGTCGAGCGTCTTTTCCGGCCGGTACATCTCGTCCAGCTTCTCGCTGATCTTGGAGGGCGCGAGCAGCAGCAGGCGGATCTCGCGCGCCGTTGCGAACGCCAATGCCTTCTCGGCGTCCAGGTCGAACGGGTTGGCGGTAGCGAGCTCGAGGAAGGAATCGGTGAGGCGCAGCGGCAGCACGCGGTAGCGGCGCGCGAGCTGCTCGGGCACACCGTCGCGTACCGCCGGATCGATTTTCGAGACATCCGCGATCTTGAGGCGGAAGCGGGCCGACAACTTCTCGAGGATCTGCTCGTCCGAGGAGACCTTCTGCGCGACCAGCATTTCCCACAACGTCCGGCCGGGCTCCGCCTTCGCCCGGAGGTCGGTCAGGAGCTCGGGGGTGATCAGGCCCTCCAGCGACTGGGCCAGCCATTCGTCGGGGAAGGCGGTCACCGGCATATGCGGGTGCCTCCAAACCTAGTCCCGCGCGCGCCCGAGTCCAGTCTACACCTAGGTGTCTAGGCGCCTAGACGCCTAGTTTTTTACAGGATGTCCCAAAAATCGCGCGTCACATCGAACGCGACGTGGGCGCGACGTGTCTCGACGCCGTAGCCGGCCTCGAGGCGGAACACACCCAGCCATTCGGCCCCGAGCCCCAACGTCACCCGCGCACCCGGCGTGGCTCGCCACGGCGTGCCCGGGATCGGCTGGTCGGTCCACCCCGCCGCCGCGTACGGCGCGAGGGTGATCGTGCCCGGGGTGCGCGCCGGTCCCGCGGCGAGCGGAATGAATGGCACGGGGGTCCGCCACTCGAGGTGCACGCGCGCGGCGCGGCGACCACCCCAGCGCCGGAATTCATCGCCGAGCAGCGTGCCGCGGCCGCCCATCAGGAACGCGCGGTGCGGCGGCAGACCGTTACTTCCCAGTCCGAGCTGTACGCGGACCAGTACGCGGCTACCGCCGAACGGCACAAGGAGGTGTCCCGCGCCGCTGGCGCGTGCATAATGCTCGCCGACCTCTACCGTCAGCTCGGCGGCGACGTCCCGACGCACGGCGAATCCCTCGCTGCGGCGCCGCACCGTCACCGACGCGGTCAGGTAGTCACCGTCCCGCATCGCGGGATTGGGGCGGAAGGTGCCCGTGGCGGGCGTCGCGCGCACGGCGATCGAGGCGATGCGGTCGTGCGCGGCGACGACCCGCCACTCGCCGCGCGCCCCCAGCCCGCGCCGCAGCGCCAAACGCACGCCGGTCGCGCGGTAGTAGTCGCCGTAGTCATCGCCGAATTCCTGAGACGCGATTGAATTGAGGAGCGGGGCGATCACCGGGGCGTCCGCCACGTCGCGCACCTGGCGGTATGCGGCGAGCTCCACGCCGTCGGCCGACGTAATCGCGAGGAGGCCCTTGCCGCGGCGATCCGCGAACCCGTAGCTCGCGAGCGCGCGCACTTCGAATGCGTCACCGGGCGCCCGCCACACGATGCCGGCGCCCACGGCGAGCCCCTCCACCCGGTTGGCGTGCAGCAGGTCGCTCACGCCGCGGACCCCGAGTCGCCGGGCTTTCAGTCCCGAAAGCGCCCGCCGCCCGGCGATCCGGCCGACTTCCGCGCGCACCGCTTGCAGGTCGCCCTGGCGCACAGGCTCCGCGATGTCCTGGATGGCGGTCGCGAGGGGGACCGCCCATGGGAACGAGTCGCGCTGCGCCTTGGGAAGCATGGTGATCTCCTCGCCCGCGAACCACTGATCGGCGAGGCCCACGTTGAAGACGTAGCCGTCGATCTCCCAGCGGCCGCGGATGATCCCGCGAGCGGGCACATCGAGCCACGTGGCGCGGCGGCGGATCTCGATCTCCTGCCGGTACGGCAACCAGTAGCGTCCCTCCCAGAGGGCGTTATCCAACACGATGCTCACGTCCTCCAGCTGGGGATCGAGGTAGGCCCGGGGCGTGAAGTTGAATGCCAGGCGCACGAGGTCGGCCATGCCGACGTCCACGAACAGCGTGCCCACGATCCGCGGCTCGCTGAAGTCCTTGGGGCGGACGTGCAGCTCCACCACACGTACGGCGCGCTGCGGGAGGAGGATCGTCACCGTGTCCCCCAGCGCGAAGTCGTAGCGGTCCATCCCGTCCGGCGTGAGCGGGTGCGGCACGTCGCGGACTTCGTCGCCCTCGCCGAGCCGGATCACACGTCCGAAATTGTTTTGGACGATGCCCAGATGGTCGCGGTGGTAATTGATGTCGGTGGGGAGCTCGGCCCGGTCGCGCCAGCCGATGATGCGCTGCTTGCTGAGCTGCGGCGCCTTCCAGTACACTTCCAGCTCCAGCTGGTCGGCTTTCACGAGGCGCGGCGGCTCGGTGAGCCCGTCCCCGAACTGCCCGAGGAAGAAGACAAATCCGTGAGCCTGGGCCTTGTAGTCGCGCAGGGCGGTGTCGCCGGCGGCGCGCGCGCGTCGCTCGGTGGCGCGCCGCGCCAACGCCAGGGCCGACTCGCTGTTCCAGTCCTGGGCGACAGCGCGGGAGGGCACCGGGGGCACGAGGAGCGGGGCAGACCAGCAGGCGAGCACGACCAGCGAGCGCATCGCCGCGAAATCTCGCGGGGCGCTCCGGGCGCGGCAAGATGACTGACCCCCGCGACGCCTTTCTCGCCCGCGCCGAGCGCGGCGGGATCGTGCCGGTCGTGCGTGAGGTCGTGACCGACGCGGATACCCCCGTCGCCGCGTTCGCCAAGATCGCCCGCCCCCCGTTCGCGTTCCTCCTCGAATCGCTGGTCGGCGGCGAGCGGTGGGCGCGGTACACGTTCCTCGGCACCGAGCCCCGTGAAGCGTGGCGCTATCACGGGACGCAGGTGGACCGCTGGACTCCCGCCGCGGGCTGGGAGTCCGCGGGCGAGACGCCGGATCCCATCGGTCACCTCGCTCACCGGATGCGCGCACTCCCCGCCGTTCCCGTACCGGGCCTGCCGCGCTTCACCGGGGGCGCGGTGGGCTATCTCGGCTACGACATCGTGCGCACGATCGAGCGGCTGCCCGCGGCACCGGCCGATACTCTGGGCGTGCCGGACGCCGTCGTCATGATCGCCGATTCGCTGGTGATTCTCGACAACCTGTTCGGCCGCGCGATTGTCGTGGCGAACGTCGAGGTGCCCCCGGGATCGTCCGCCGCCCAGCGCCTGCGGCTCTACGACACGGCGCAGGGGCGAGTCGACACGCTCATCGGGCGGCTGGGCACGACGCACGCCCTCGCACCGCTTGCGCTCGATGGAGACAGCGGGCGGGCGCTGCGGTCTCCGCCAGAATCCCGGTATCCCCGCGCCGCGTTCGAGCGCGACGTGGCAAAGATCCGGGACTACATCGCGGCCGGCGACGTCTTCCAGACCGTTTTGTCACGCCGCCAGGTCGTTGCCGGCGCGGTCGATCCACTGCGCCTGTACCGCTACCTGCGCGCCTTGAACCCGGCGCCGTATCTGTTTCATCTGGCGCTCGACGATGTGACGTTTGTCGGGAGCTCCCCCGAAGTGCTGGTGCGCGTGGAGGGCGACGAGGTCACCGTGCGGCCGATCGCGGGCACGCGGCCGCGCGGGGCCACGCCGCAGGAGGACGAAGCGTTGGCGGCGTCGCTGCGCGCCGACGCGAAGGAGCTGGCCGAGCATCGCATGCTGGTGGACCTCGGGCGCAACGACGTGGGCCGCGTGGCGCGCTACGGCTCCGTGCGGGTGACCGAATCGCTCGAGATCGAGCGCTACTCGCACGTCCAGCACCTGGTCAGCGAGGTGCGCGGGCGGCTGAGTCCTGGACACGACGCGCTCGACGTCTTCCGGGCCTGCTTCCCCGCCGGTACGGTCACGGGCGCGCCCAAGGTGCGCGCGATGGAGATCATCGACGAGCTCGAGCCGGAGCGCCGCGGTCCGTACGCCGGCGCCGTCGGCTATGTCGGTTGGGGCGCGGCCAGTCTCGACACCGCGATCGCGATCCGCGCCGCGCTGGTGCTCAAAGACCGCGTCGTGATACAGGCCGGCGCGGGGATCGTCGCCGACTCTGATCCCGCCCGCGAGTTCGCGGAGACCGAAGCCAAGGCGCAAGCCGTTCTGCGCGCACTCGCTTTGGCGAAAGCTGGTGATTAGGCCGGACCGGCCTATATTCTCCGCTTGTGTTCAAGCTGACCAGCACCGCCGGCGATCAGACGATTGATCTCCAGCTCGGGCGCACCTTGGTGGTGGGGCGCGCTGTGACGAGCGACGTTCCCATCTACGATCCCACGATCTCCCGGCGCCACGCCGAGATCGCCCTGACGGACAGCGGCGTGCGGATCACGGACCTTGGCTCCTCGAACGGCACGTTCCTCAACGGCGCCAAGATCACCGAGGCCGAAGCCGGGGCGAACGACGTCGTCACCTTCGGCAAGGTCGCCTTTCGCGTGAAGGAAGTGACCGCGCAGGTGGCCCGGCCGCAGGTCGTCCCGGCACCTCCCGACTTCACGAGCCCGAAGGCGGGGGGGGGGACCGGCCGTGGCGCGGCGGCAGGCGGCGGCACGATCGTGCGCCAGCTCCCCGTCAGCGCCTCGGGGGGCGTGCCCGCCATCGTGATGGACCAGCCTCAGGGGGCGTCGCACCTCAAGGTCCGGGCCCAAAACCAGGAGGAGCGCCGCGAGAAGAAGCTGTCGCTGCTGCTCGAGGTCTCCAAGGAGCTGTCGAAGCAGCAGGAGCTCGACCGCCTGCTTGACAAGGTGGTCGACTTCACGTTCCAGATCATGAACGTGGACCGGGTGTCCATTCTGCTGCTCGACCCCAAGTCCAACGAGCTGGTGCCGCGCATCTCGAAGAGCCGCACCGGGGACGCGAGCGCCGCCAAGCACGTGCCCCAATCCATCGCCCGCAAGGCGGTGGAAGAGCGGGTCGCGATCCTTTCGGACAACGCGGCCGCCGACGAGCGCTTCAAGGGGAAGTCGATCCTCATCCAGAGCGTGCGCAGCGCGATGTGCACGCCGCTGATGGGCTCGGACCAGAAGGTGCTCGGCATCCTGTACGTGGACAACCTCACCGCGACGCACTCGTTCGCCGATGAGGACCTCGAGTTCCTCATCGCCTTCGGCGGCCTGACCGCCGTGGCGATCGAGAACTCGCAGTTGTCCGACCGGATCCGGCGCGAGGCGCTGGTGCGCTCGAACTTCGAGCGGTATTTCTCCCCGAACATCGCTTCGGTCATCGCCGAGCAGCAGAACGCCGGCAAGCTTCCGAGCCAGAAGCAGCCCGTCGTCATTTTCTTCTCCGACATCCGCGGCTTCACGCCCATGTCGGAGAACATGAGCCCGGACGACATCGCGACGCTGCTCACCGAGTACTTCACCGAGATGGTGGAGATCGTGTTCGAGCACTCGGGCACGCTCGACAAATTCATGGGCGACGCCATCATGGCGTTGTGGGGCGCGCCGATCGTCCACGCGGACGACGCCGACCGCGCGATGCAGTGCGCGCTCGATCAGCTGGCCGTCCTCGAGACGATGAACGCGAAGTGGAAGGAACAGGGACGCCCGCCGGTAGCGATCGGCATTGGCATCAATTTCGGCGAAGTCTTCGCGGGGAACATCGGCTCCGACCGCCGGCTCGAGTACACGGTGATCGGCGACGCCGTGAACACCGCGAGCCGGCTGTGCTCGTCGGCGGGGCTGAACGAGATCCTGATCTCCGAGCCGTTTTACAAGGCGCTCAAGAAGCCCCCGAAGGTCGAGGCGCTCGAGCCCATCCAGGTGAAGGGGAAGGCGAAGAAGCTGCCGGTCTACCGCGTGAAGCGGTAGGGACGCCCGAACCGGGCGAGCAGATCCAGCGCCAGCCGTAGCGGCAGTCCCATCACGCCGAAGAAGTCGCCCTCGACCCGCTCGATGAGCGGGGCGCCGAGCCCTTGGATGGCATAGGCGCCCGCCTTGTCCAGCGGCTCGCCCGTCGCGACGTAGGCCTCCAGCGTCGCGCGGTCGGTGGGGCGGAACGTGACCCGGGAAACGTCGAGCGCCTGCGCCACCTCGCCGTCACGGGCGACGGCGACGGATGTCATCACCTCGTGCGTGCGTCCCTGGAGGCGCGACAGCATCTCGACCGCGTGGGAAGGAGAGTCAGGCTTGCCGAAGATCTCGCCGTCCAGTACGACGGTTGTGTCGGCGGCGAGCACGAGATCGCCCAGCGCCCGCGCCGCCACCGCTTCGGCCTTGGCGCGCGACAGCCGCGTGACGTAGGCGTCGGGGCGCTCGCCCGGGAGCACGTGCTCGTCCACGTCGGGGGCGATTACCCGGAAGGGGATGCGGAGCATTTCGAGGAGTTGCTTGCGGCGGGGCGAGCCGCTCGCGAGAACGATGGGATTCACTTCTCGAGAATCAACGTCACCGGGCCGTCGTTGACCAGCTCGACCTCCATCATCGCGCCGAATTCGCCGGTCTCGACCGGAGTGCCTTTGGCTTTCTCTTTCACCAGCGCGACGAAGCGCTCGTACAGCGGGATAGCGATCTCCGGGGGAGCGGCAGCGATGAAGCTTGGGCGACGGCCCTTGCTGGCGTCGCCGTAGAGCGTGAACTGGGGAACCACGAGCACCGCCCCCTGCGCCTCGGCCAAATCGCGGTTCATCTTGCCCTCAGCGTCGCCGAAGAGGCGCAGGCCCAGAATCTTCTCCGCCATCCAGCCGAGGGTCGCCTCCGTGTCGGTCGGCGCGAACCCCGCG
>Ga0184639_10001051_pt1 | contig 11586 bp, 11 predicted proteins | sample PLM31_170_b2_FD_133155 | JGI IMG/M metagenome (GOLD analysis project Ga0184639, IMG submission 133155) | Groundwater sediment microbial communities from an aquifer in East River, Colorado, USA - PLM3-1_170_b2 | ecosystem: Environmental > Terrestrial > Soil > Riparian zone | place: USA: East... | reverse complement strand
TCCTTCGAGAAGGTGATTGAAACCGCGCTATTACTGCGCCAGGGACTGGAATCTTTAAAGATGCCTTGCTATGCAAAGACGACCGGCTCAAAGGGGATTCACGTTTACGTTCCCATTGAGCGAGGGCCAACGCAGAAACAGGTGTGGGGTTTTGCTAAGGAGTTTGCTCATGCACTGGCCGCGCAAGCGCCGCAATTGATAACCGCGGTCTACACGGTTTCGAAAAGGCCGAAGGGCAGGATATTGGTAGACTACAATCAGAACGCCTGGGGACGAACGCTGGCATCAATTTATTCGGTCCGGCCGCGTCCAAAGGCTACGGTCTCAACTCCGGTCAAATGGTCTGAGGTTGAACGAGGGATCACCATCGAGGATTTCAGAATAGAAAACGTACCAGCGCGGCTGCGACGACTCGGGGATCTTTGGAAGCCGCTGCTGGCGAAGCGAGGACGGTTCAAACTTGAAGTTTATCTTTAAGACACCACTTTAGCTTTCGCTGTCAGTAGTCGATAACCAATTTCAGCCATACCCGATCAATTGACGTAAAACTTCAGAGGTCGGCAAGCAGACACTTCAGAGAAAACCTTAAGCGAATGAAGTCCGCTGATGAGCTCAAGGAGGGAGTCCGGAAGGAAGTTGAGAGGCCGGATGATCCTGTAACCAGGATCTGGACAGTGGGCCACTCGACCCGATCGTCTCAGGAGTTTACTGAGATTCTACTTGCACATCCGATCGACACTCTCGTAGACGTTAGAAGTTTTCCCGGCTCACGAAGATATCCGCACTTCAACAAGCATGAACTCTCCAGCACGCTTGAAGCCATTGGAATACTCTATTCTCACTGTGCGCAACTGGGCGGTAGACGGCGACCCTCTCCTCATTCAAAGAATACGGCATGGAAAAACCCTTCCTTTCGGGCCTATGCCGACCACATGGAAAGCGAAGAATTCAAAAAGGGAATTGAAGACCTGCTCGAACTTACCCAGGAAAAGCGGACTGCGATAATGTGTGCTGAGGCATTATGGTGGCGCTGTCACCGAAGCCTGATCGCGGACTTCCTAAAAGCGAAGGGCGTCGAAGTAATTCACATTCTCGATAGCAAGCACACGGAAGAGCATCCCTACACCTCGGCGGCTCGAATTGTTGAGGGACGATTGTCTTATGAAGGTTTACTGGCCGGGTAATGTCAGGAAGTTTAGAGTTCAAGCTTTAGCTTGCAGTGTGGCGGAGACTACAACCTGAACGCTACCACCCCACGCGGGCTGCGGCGCCCCCCGGGGTTGAACTCTGAACTTCTTGAGGCCCGCCTGGTTAAACTAAAACCTTAGCTACCCTTGCTGTGCCAAACCTTTTTCTTGCTACCTTTTTTGCGCCGCTTGACGCCGGTCCGGTGAGGAATCTTTTTTGGATCTCCCGTGGCAGCTTTCTTAACGTCACCGCCCTCGTCTTCGGCAATCTCCGCCAGCGTCCTTCGCGTAAGAATTGAAGCCGGCGCTATCTCAGTGACTTCCTCTTCGGTCGTGTAGTAATCCCGATGCTTTATCAGAAGCCATTGGCGCTCTCGCGTCCGCACCAACACCCAGGAGCCTTTTAGTTTCTTGCCGTTCAAGGAAAACTTTAACTCACCTTTATGTAGCGCGGCGCTGACGTCGTCAGTGTTCTCGGGTTCATATGTTCCGTAGTCCCACACCATCACTGTTCCGCCGCCGTATTCACCCTCCGGTATCACGCCCTCAAAGTCTGCGTAGTCCACCGGATGATCCTCCACTTGCATCGCCAGTCGCTTTACCTTTGGATCAAGCGAAGGTCCTTTGGGAACTGCCCACGACTTTAAGACTCCGTCCGCCTCGAGCCGAAAGTCGTAATGAAGCGCCGTGGCCCGGTGTTTTTGGATAACAAAAATGCGGCCAGTCTTTGTGCGCTTTTTCGCCGGCCCAGGCTCGGGAGTCTTGTTGAAGTGGCGTTTCTTCTTGTACTCAGTCAGTGAAGCCATCGATTTTTATCAAAGGTTGATGTGATTCTTTAACTATCGCGAAAGGATTGCGTTTTAATGAGCGCGTGCTACGGCTGCTTCTCCCGGCAGTTCTTCGGAAGTATCCTCGAAAAGCTCGGTCTGGACCGGGTCCAGGCCCAGCACTTCTCGAACTCTGCCGAAGCTGCGCCGATGAATCGGTAGTGCCCCGAGCTCCTTGAGTGCGCGGCAATGTTCAGGTGTTGGATAACCCTTGTGCGAGGCAAAGCCGTAACCCTGGTACAGCCCATCCATTTCGAGCATGTGCGCGTCGCGTGTAGTCTTGGCGATTATTGAAGCGGCCGCGATGCTGGCGGAAAGCGCATCTCCGCGAATGATGCCGCGCTGCGGCGCAGGGCATTGGGGTATCTTTCGAGCGTCCACTAACACAAAATCAGGAAGGCAGCTTAACCCCTGCACCGCCCGCTGCATTGACAGCAGCCCGGCGTGATAAATGTTAATGCGGTCGATCTCTTCGACATCGGCAAAGCCGTATGACCAGCAAACGGCATCTTGCTTAATCTGGGCGGCAAGTTCGTCGCGCATTTCATGATCGAGAATCTTCTTGGAGTCGTTTAGGCCGCGGAGCTTGTAATTCTGCGGCAGAATTACGGCCCCAGCTACAACCGGACCTGCCAGAGGCGCCATTCCCGCTTCATCCACGCCGGCAACAAGCGAGTATCCTCTTGCCCAGAGGTCGATCTCAAACCGCAGTAAGGTGTGAAGCCGCTGACCTTCGGAACGATTACTGCGATAACGCTCGCGGATTCGCTTTGCCAGGTGATGGGCTCCCTGGCGCGTGTCTATCTCCAACGCTTCAAGCAAGCCCTTAGGGACCGCCCGGTCGCGCTCCAGGAATAATTCTCTTAACGCAGGTATAGATTTACGTAGTAACTCTTCTATTGAAGGCATTTGTTTTTGTAACGAGACTGTTAGTTTGGGCGCAAGCTAACAGCTAGCGCTACAGAGAAGTGTTATTCTAAGACGAAAAGTTACGGCTCGGCGAGCATTGAGAAGAAAAAACATTAACGTCGATCGAAATATGGAGTTGGACGCTCGTCAACTCACTGGGAGGCAACTCCGTCTCCTTGGGTTTCTTCCGCTGGCATTCTTCAGTGCCCAGGCAATTCACTACTGGCAGATCAATGAGCTTGGACACATGCTCTGGATGTGTAACATCGGAAACCTAGTGCTTGCGCTTGGTCTTTTTTTCGAAGCATCAATATTGATACGGGTTGCGGTGATCTGGATGGTTCCCGGCGTCGCAGTTTGGTTTGTGTTTGTCGTGCCCACCTGGGGAATGCTTCTCACCGGAAGATTTAGTTACGCGGAATTGTTTGGAGTTCTTTCATCTACGCTCGCACACCTGGGAGGGTTTACTGTTGGGATAGTGGTGTTGCGAAAAGTCGGAATGGATGCGCGGGCATGGCTTTATGCCTTCATTTGGTATTTTGTCGTGCAACTACTCTCGCGACTCGTGACACCGGCCGCAATGAACGTAAACCTCTCGCAAAGGATTCAAGCGGGATGGGAACAAAGCTTCAGCACTTACTGGAGGTTCTGGTTCGTGTTGACCATGCTGGTAGGCGCCTGCCTTTGGATTCTCGGATTATTTCTCAAAAGGCTATGGCCCGTGTCACCAGCCTTGATTGAAACTGGCGCCCCCTAGTCTTCGACGCCCTCCCTTAATCCTTCCTTAGGCGCGTACCATCGCCATTTTCGTTTCCTTACATCACCTTCTTTTGGAGGACTGGAGCGGATCTTCGAGCGGCAGTATCGTCTGTTGTCGTGCCTGAAGGATTGAAGACATAACTGTCACGCGTGCGAACTGCCAAATTTGGTTGATTCACACGTACCCTAATTTGACGCCGCTGACCCGCTTGCGCCGGTGTTTTCGGGTAGTAGCCCAAACTATATTGGCGGCGCAGCTCCTCGGCGATATTGGCGAAAGCGTAGGAAAGATTCTGCGTTGAGTCGCCTTGATAGTTTCTGGCGCCGGTCCTCTCGGCTAATTCATGCAGGTAGCGGTTCGCGATATCGTATTCACGTTTGCTCGTTCCAACTCCGCCGCCTCCGCCGGAGCCGCCTCTTCGATTTCTCCGGCCCAGGATCTGGCCCAGGATATCCACTGGTGAACTTGGCCAACGGCCAGTGCCAGGCCAGCCTGAGCCACCGCCACCCATATCCATGTAGGTGTCGTATTGGACAGGATAGATCAGTGCATCGAGTTCTTCGGCATCGCGAATATTGCTTGCGTAGGAAGCGTGTCTGCTGGTGGTGTCGACGCCGTCTGTGAAAAGAACAACCGCTTTTCGGCCCGCCACTCTATTCAGCCTTTGGTTCATAACAAGATCAACTGCATCGTATAGCTTTGTGCCGTCGCCGGGCCGCGTGCGCCGAATCGCGTCGCGCAGGCGGTAGCGGTCGTTGGTAAACTCGGTCAGCACTCTCACCTGATCGTCAAATGATACGACCATTACCTGATCGTCTGGCCTCAATTGATTTACGAAAATGATCGCGGCGTCTTGAATGTCGTCCAGCCGAGAGCGAGTCGACCCGCTGGTGTCGAGCATTAGTACCACGGAGAAAGGTTTGTCGACTGAAGAGAAGAACGCGACGTTCTGTTCGACGCCGTCTTCCCAGAGTCGAAAATCTTCTTTTCGCAAGTTTGGAACGTATTTGCCGTCGCGATCCATTACGCTGACTGGTAACGTGACCAGAGTGGTGTTAACACGTATCACGTCGCCGGCATCCACCTCTTCAGGCCCATTATTCGCAGCCACGGAAGGCTCTCCACCAGGCTGCTGTCCCGGAGTCCGATTAGCCCCTCCCAGCACGGGCGGACGAGAAGCACGGGAAGAATTTGGTGTCGGAAGTGGAGGGTTTTGTCCAACTCGGCGTTGACGCGTCTGCGCATTTAAGACCGCTGCGAAAAGTACGAACAGCGAGAGGAGCATTAGGTAAGGGGTAACTCTTTTCATTGCAAAACTCCTGTGTGTTAACCCACACGTGACAAGGCCAACTACCTTGGATGGGAAGAGCTGTTGATTGGATGCTTAGAGCCTGGCTCACACGCTTAGGAGAGAGAATGAACATACGAAAGATAGCGCGTCGGCGCTAATGTAGCAAGCCGAAAGACCGGAGCAGTTTTATGTTAAGGAAGCGAGCAAGCTTGAAGTTTTCATTGGCGCGTCGCCGCCAGATGGGAATTATGCGATCATCTCTCGCTGCTAAATAACATATCCACTATGCGGATTTTCCGACGTCTACACTACTGGTGGTCGCTTTTTGTTGCGTCAACGCTGTTGCTTATCTTTGGTACACCCGTGATCCTGGCAGCATGGCTCACGCGAAATCATGACCTGGTTTACCCCTGGGCACTTTTTGGGGCGCGGAACTGGTTGCGTTTGAGTGGTGCCAAAGTCCATGTAACTGGCGCCGAGCATCTCGAGCCAAATCAAACCTATGTGTTTATCTCGAACCACAGATCCTACCTGGACACAGCCACGCTTTTTGTTTACACGGGCCGCAGACTCGGCCTCCTGGCAAAAAAGGAATTGCTCAATGTTCCCATATTGGGATACGGCATGGGTTTCGTGAATATTATGGCAATCGATCGCTCTAACCGCGAGCGGGCCCGGCAGACAGTGGAAGCCGCCACTGCTCGAATTCGTTCAGGCAGATCATTTGGCGTGTTTGCCGAAGGCACTCGGGCATGGCCGGGTGAGTTTCTTCCCTTTAAAAAAGGGGCGTTCTATATGGCTGCCCAGGCAGGCGTGCCAATCGTACCCGTGGCGATCAAGAATACGGACCAATTAATGGGAAAGGGAACTGGCGAAGCGAGAGCAGGAACTATCGAGATGGTTATGCTCCAGCCGATTTCGACGGCCGGCTATTCAGCGGATGAGGACGTGAAGAAGTTGGTCAACCGCGTCCATTCGCTGATTGGTCAGGAACTCGGCGTTCTCCCAACGTCGCCTGACGATGGCGCAAGCAGTTAAGGTTTGCGCGGGCTGGTCGCCAGTGGTTTGGTTTCTTTTTTCGGAGCGTCCGGATCGTCGATTTCAATGATCTTCACGTCCGCGCGAGCAGGTGCAAAATCCGAATAGCGAACTCTCATTCGAACATGGAGGGTATCGCCGCTGTCGAAAAGCAACTCCTCATCGGCATATGAATAGGTAGGAAACCAATAGCGTCCGCCGAACTGTTCTCGGTAGGTTTCGACGACGGGAAACTTATTTATCTTGGTTTCAGGCACTCCCTTGCCTTTGGTTTTTACAATCTGCAGATCCTGATCATCAACCCACACACGGCCAACAAAAAGGCGTTCCTTAGTCTTCTTAGGATCTGGAATCACTTTTGGTGTGACATCAAAAACGTAAAGACTCAGTTCATCTATTTTTTCCTTACCGACATACTTGAAATCATATTTGCTGATCTTCGACGGCTCCAGCGCGAATGGCTGAATACCACCCAAGTCGTCCAAATCTTCTTGCGTGACCGCCCCGAATGAAGGCATCGGAAAGAAACTGATCTTTTCGTAACGGTTTCCCTGGTCATCAAACGTGAAGTAGGACACGCGGTGATATTCTCCGGTAACCTGACCCCCCATTCCGATACTCTGAAGGAGCGCATCGCGCTTGAATGAATACAGGTTGAGCGCCTGGCGAAACTCGGTTTCTTTAGCAGTGAAGGCTTTGAGTATGCGGTCGACTTCCGCCTGAGACAGCGAACCAGCGCTGTTGCCGGATCCCTGAGCCCAAACAAGAGAAGCCGTCGATAAAAAGAAGAGTAGGAAAGCGAGTGCCAATATTTGCCTTTTTGTTAGCCTTTTTGCGCTCATTTGTTTAATCCTAACGACGAGAAGTCTTAAATCGAAGGGTTCTCTTAATAAGAAAATACCGGCCCTCAGATGCCCGAAAAGAAGTTGATGTTGCCAGTACCGACCCAGTCGATTAGGCGTCCACGCCCGATGCCGAACAACGTGCTTTTCTTGTTGCAAAGTTCCATGCATCTGATGTAAGGTGCTTCGCGCAGAAATAGATAACCTCAGCTTTGTCCCGAGACGCCGCCTCGATTGCATGCCATTTGAATCGTGGGTAAGTCATTTGGAGTTGCTTGCACTGGGCGAATCGGGAGTAACGCAAAACGGATTAGTAAGGTCCTCACGTCGGTAACCGGCAACGTCCGAGATTTCCCATGAACCTCAAAGCGCGAAAGCGCGATCGCAACGCCGAGCGGCTGCGTTGCTACATGGGAAAGACGTAAGGTCAAGCTTTGGGAGGAGCCTGATCACAAGCTTGTAACCGATGATGTGCGCGGCGGCCGCCACTCCTTCTGGGCGGAGTGGCAATTATGCCGCCGCGCGCACCCCAGCTTCGGAGGTTCCCGCAAATCGCGGTCACACCCCTCCGCTTAAGGCTGCGCATTGTAACACCACTCTCAAACAAGCAGCGCTAATATTTCGCTTATTCTCTCAGACTGCAAACTCAACGGTGGGCAGGTTTGGAATGATTCCTCGCTCGAACCCTTCTGTAAGAATGCGTTGAACAGCTTCCCGACCACGATCGGTGTAGTCGAGGGTTAAATCATTAACCCACATCGTGACAAATCGATCGGCAAGGTCGGTATCCATGTCGCGGGCAAACTGCATGGCATACTCCAGCGCATCGTCCCGATTGGCTAGCGAGTAGCGAATGCTTTCCCTGAGACAGTGGGAAACCTGGCCAATGATCTCTGGACCCAACTCACGTCGAATAGCATTCCCACCCATCGGCAAGGGCAAGCCGGTCCTTTCGTGCCACCATTCACCTAGATCCAGAATCTTGTGCAGCCCGATTGACTCGTAGAATAGTTGCCCTTCATGAATCAGCAGCCCAGCATCGCATTGCCCGGTCTGGACCGCCGCGATGATCTTGTCGAAAGGTATAACCTCATATTGAAAATCAGGGTTAAAAATTCGCAACGCCAGGAATGCGCTGGTTAGAGTTCCCGGGACGGCAATTTTCAGGCTGGATATCTCTGAGGCTTTAGCAGGCTCCCGCGAAACCAGGACTGGCCCGTAGTTATCTCCAATCGAAGCGCCATGCGGGAGCAACACATACTTGTCGGAGATATATGCATAAGCGTGGAAGCTGATGGCGGTGACATCGTAGGTTCCCCGGAAGGCTTCTTCATTTAGCTTTTGTATGTCTTTGAGAACATGAGTGAAGCTAAGATTACCGGTATCGAGCTTGTTGGTGGCCAGTCCATAGAACATGAAAGCGTCGTCCGAATCCGGGGAATGAGCAACTGTAATTGTGCGAGTTTCAGTTAGTGTTGACATAAGAGTGCTTTAGAAAGCGCGTGCAAGCGGTTACTAGGAACGATTAGACGAGGCTTACATTACTCCGTTCGATGGGGTTATAGACTGTGTCGCGCTCGACGGCCTCGAAACCAGCATCCTCGATTAAAGTTACCAGCTCGTTTCGAGACATCTTGACTTCATTGTTGGATTCAATCGAATAACTTTCGGAAAGCTCGCCTCCCTCAGTTATGGTTCCGTCAATGTCGTTAGCGCCGTAATGCAGCGCAACTTGCGCAAGACGTTTTCCGAGCATTACCCAATAAGCCTTCAGATGATCGAAGTTGTCAAGAAGCAGGCGCGAAACGGCCATTGTCTTCAGGGAATCCACTCCCGAAGGTCCCGGCAGGTGGGATAGTTGGGTCTTCTCGGGATAAAAAGCCAGCGGAATGAGGCATTGAAAGCCGTGTGACTTGTCCTGCTGCGCACGCAAACGCAGAAGGTGATCAACTCGATCTTCTATTGACTCGATGTGACCATAGAGCATTGTGGCATTCGTTTTAAGTCCGGCCGCATGGACTTTCCCCGACAATTCCAGCCAGCGATCGCCGTCGCACTTGTGGGCGCAGATCATTGAGCGGGTAGGTTCACGAAAGATTTCCGCGCCACCGCCAGGACAGGAGTCCAGGCCGGCTTCGCTCAACTTTTCGATTACGTCCTCGTCGCTCATCTTGTAGAAATGCGCAAAGTGGTCAAGCTCAACCATGGTAAAAGCTTTGAGATGCAGCTGGGGATAGTGCTGTTTTAGCGCGGAGAGCAGATCAGTGAAATAACTGAAAGGGAGTTTCGTGTTGAGGCCGCCGGTAATGTGAAGTTCAGTGGCGCCCTCCTTCACTGCCTCGCCGGCGATACGCAGACTGTCATCGATATTATGCGTGTAAGCATCCGGCTGGCGCGGCGTGCGATAGAAGCCGCAAAACTTGCAATCAACGTAGCAGACGTTGGTGGGATTGAAGTGGCGGTTTACATTGAAGAACGTTGTGCGGCCGTGTTTCCGGCGCCGAACGCTGTCAGCCAACTTACCAAGGGCAGGCAGGTCGTCTGTTGCAAAAAGCGCCAGACCATCTTCAAAAGAAAGTCGTTCGCCGCTTTCAACCTTCTCTGCTACGGCAGCTAATATCCGGTCATGGGAAAAGTTCATGAAAGAGTCCTTAGGAGGGCCGCGCCTCCAAACGTTACGAACAGAATCACGCTTACAAAAGCGTTCGTAGTAAAAAACGCCGCATTCAGGTTACTCAAATCACCAGCGCGTACCAGCCGGTGCTGATAAATGAGCAAAACGGCAGTTGCTACAACTCCTACTAGAGCGAACACCCCCAGGTGGGTAATCAAGTATAAAGCAAGTAAGGCAGCAAACGCGGCGATATGGAAAAAACGCGCTATCCAAAGAGCGCGCGCGATGCCAAAGCGCTTGGGAATCGAGTGGAGTCCCGCCTTCACGTCAAAGTCGTAATCCTGACAGGCGTACAACACGTCGAAGCCGGCAGTCCACAACAGAACTACCAGCGAAAGCAAGAGTGGCACCGGGCTATCCAAAGAACCGCGCACTGCTATCCACGCTCCGGTCGGCGCGATTGAAAGACACCAGCCAAGCAGCAAATGGGACAGCAACGTCCAGCGTTTGGAAAACGAATAGAGCAGCACGCTCGCGAGGGCGACCGGGGCGAGCACCAGCGTAAGACGGTTTAGCATTGCCGCGGCAACGAAAAACACAGTAGCCGAAATAACTGTAAAGGCGGCCACAAATCCGACTGATAAAAGGCCAGCGGGCAGAGCCCTAGTGGAAGTTCGCGGGTTGAGCGCGTCGTATTCTCGATCGGCAATTCGATTGAAGGCCATCGCCGTCGACCGCGCACCGACCATGGCGACTGTAATCCAGAGAATCTGTCTTAGGGATGGCAATCCATTCGACGCGAGCACCGCTCCGAGAAATGCAAAAGGCAACGCGAAAAGCGTGTGCCCAATCTTGATCATTTCAAGCGTGACGCGAATGTTGCGGAGGAGGGCTGGCATAACGGTCCTAGTCTTCTCTGGCACTTGCGAACTCGATAGGGTCGCCGGATTGTTGTTTCAGGCCTCTCCATTGTGTCGCTTGCGAGTGTGGCACACCTAAGTGATCAAGAATGCGAAATACCAGGTGGTCGACTAAAGCTTCAATCGTTTGCGGCCGATGATAAAAACCCGGGCTCGCGGGAATGATGTGCGCCCCTGCCCGCGACAAGCGCAGCATATTTTCCAGATGAATCGCGTTGTAAGGCGTTTCGCGAGGCACCAGCACAAGCCTGCGGTTCTCTTTCAAAGTCACGTCCGCTGCACGATGAATAAGGTTTGTTCCCGCTCCGGACGCGATTGCGCCGAGCGTGCCCATCGAGCAGGGAACGATAACCATTCCCTCCTGAGGATGAGAACCCGAAGAAGGTCTGGCGGCCACATTGTCGAGACGATGCAAATGGATCAGACGTGAATCTGCCGGCAGGCCCAACCAATGATTAATTTTACGCCGTTCGGGAGCGGTCAGATCGACTCCCAGCTCGACGCGCGCAACGGTTGTTGCCGCTTCCGACATAATCAAATTGATGCGCTCCACCACCCCGCTCGCGGCCATGTGCACGAGCGTGCGCTGCGCGTAAATTGAACCCGAAGCCCCGGTTATTGCTACTGTAAATTCCATGTTTATGTCGTGGTTGAATCTTACTTGGCGGCTAGTTTCGGCGCAAGTTAGCACACTCGAATGACGCGCAAAACAGTTTGCGTTACAGTAGGTAACCAACATGGACTTAAAGAAACTCGAACAACTCTTAGCGGCTTATAAGGTTGATGAACTCGAAACATCTGAAGCTGCGCGGCGCATCAGTGAGCTTTACTACGAAGATATCGGCTACGCGCGAGTGGATCATTCTCGTTCGTCTCGCCAGGGCTTTCCCGAAGTTGTGTTTGGCGCCGGCAAAAAGCGTGAACAAGTTGTCGGCATAGTGGAGCGGCTGATCCAGCATGCTCCCAATGTTCTCGTCACGCATACTGACGAAGGAACATTTGGTGAGGTGCGAAATATAGTCACTGAAGCTGAATGGCATGAGACGGCACGGCTGATAAGAATCCAAAGAGATAACACTGAACGCGGCGTTGGCGAGATTGTGGTGGTGACCGCAGGCACGAGTGATATTCCCGTCGCAGAAGAAGCGGCGTTGACGGCGGAAGCAATGGGCAATCGCGTCAAGCGCGTTTGGGACGT
>Ga0184639_10001048_pt1 | contig 11603 bp, 15 predicted proteins | sample PLM31_170_b2_FD_133155 | JGI IMG/M metagenome (GOLD analysis project Ga0184639, IMG submission 133155) | Groundwater sediment microbial communities from an aquifer in East River, Colorado, USA - PLM3-1_170_b2 | ecosystem: Environmental > Terrestrial > Soil > Riparian zone | place: USA: East... | reverse complement strand
CATATAGAACACTTGCATTACAACTCCACCCTGACAAAAACACATCAGAAAAAGATGGGAAAAAATTCAAGATGATCACAGAGGCATATCAATTTCTTAGAATAGAATACAAAAGGACAATTCATTCTAAAACACACGACTCAACTTGGAAATACCGTGAAAGAAATTCAGATAAGGATCATACTTTTAATTCAAAGAAAAAACCTTGGTGGGGTGCAAAACCGACTGATAAACCGCCAGAAGAAGACTGGGGTAGATACACCAGACATACAGAATCAGCTTATCAAGACTTTTGGAGATATTATGAAAAAGTCTTTTGGGAAAATTATGAAAGGAGAAAAGAAGAAACCATAAAAGTTGAGGAAGTTGAAGAACCCGAGGTAGAAAAAGAGCAGAGAGTTGATGCAGAAGTAGACAAAAGTAAATGCATAGCATGCTGCAGCTGTGAGACTATAGCACCTAATGTTTTTTCAGTAGACAAGCTTGCAAGAACAAATCCAAAATCTCACGTAATAAATTCTGCAGGCGCATCTGCTGAAAGAATCCTTGATGCTGCACAGACATGCCCTACAAAAGCAATTAGTGTAACCGATAAAGAATCAAAAAGACGACTATTCCCGTGGTAATCATAAAAATTTCTTTAGGATAATTACGAATAAAACAGACCGGTTTGATAGACTTTATGAGTAAATCTGGTATGACAAACATCAAAACAATAATTTCTGACGCAAAAGAAATTTTAAAAGAACACAATCTGTGCGATAACTGCTTGGGAAGATTATTTGCATCCAAGCTTGGTTTGGCATCACATCAAAAACTTGGAAAAAAAATCAGATCTATTTTAAGAAAAAATAATCCAAAGAGCTGTTTTATTTGTAAAAACATCATGTCAAAGCTTGACACACAGCTTTGTAAAATGTATGAAATGTCACATGATTACGAATTTTCATCATTTTTGGTGGGAGCTATTCTACAGCCATCCATTTTAGATAGAGATGATCTAATCCGTTCCAAATTCAAGCTTCAGGGAATCAACAGCATTAAAGGTGATATTAACAGAGAAATTGGAAAACGATTTGGAAGAAAAACAAAAACCAGTGTTGATTATCAGAATCCTGACATTGTATTTACACTTGACTTTAAAAAAGAGGAATGTGAAATAAAACCAAAACCACTTTTTCTTGCTGGGAGATACACAAAGAATATCAGAGGAATACCACAAAAACAAAAACCCTGTAACCAATGTAGAGGAAAAGGATGTTACGTGTGCGAGTTTCATGGAATATCGGAGTTTGATAGTGTAGAAGGAAAAATTGCTAGATTTTTGTATAAAAAATTTGGAGCTCAGCAAGCAAAGATAACCTGGATTGGTAGCGAAGATGAGACAAGTCTAGTTTTAGGCAGGGGTAGACCATTTTTTGCAAAGCTTGTAAATCCTCACAAAAGAAAGCCTAGACTAGCCAAAAAAATAGCACTTGACGGAGTAGTTATTCGTGATCTAAAAATTATTGAAAAGATTCCATCAAATATAATTAGATTCAGATCCAAAGTTGCAATGCAAGTACAAACCGAAAATGAGATCAAATCTTCACAACTAAGAAACCTGCGCAAACTGGAAAAACAACCAATTGCAATATATGAAAACTCTGGGAAGAAAAATCAAAGACACATATCAGATATACAATACAAGAAAAATTCTAGTAATTCGTTTTCACTTTTAATGAAAGCCGATGGTGGTGTTCCACTAAAACGATTTGCAGATGGAGTTGAAGTAACACCAAGCTTGAGTAGTATATTGGAAAATCCTTGCAAATGCACAGTTTTTGATTTTTACGAGATAGCATTGACAAAATAACTTTGTATACACCATACTAACGTTTTTTATAGTCTGACTCGAGTTTTACTCATTGGATCCTTTACAAAAAGTTCATGAAGCACACAAGAACGGTCTTTTATCTGACAAAATCCATTCTCTTATTGTAAAGAGATTTCCTATAGTAATTTCAGGAATTAACAGAATAGAAAAAGCATCACACATGAACTTTCCATTAGCCTATGTAGAACCATCTGTAGTAATTACCAACGCAAGTTCATTTGATTATGGAATATTGTTTGCAAGAACAATACCTGTCATCTCTGGAGAACACCTTAAGGTTGTTATTCAAATCACTGCACCCCTTGTTGCATATGGCCTAAAAGGAACCATACATGCAATACTTGCGCACGAATTTCTACATTATCTAGAACTAATTAGAAAGGTCTCCAAGATGGATCTTGTCTCAGATGAGATTTCAGGAAACCTCTTTGAGGGAATTTATTCTGATACGCAACGACTTTTTGATCCAAGAGCGGTCTTTGATGATAAAACCCTGCTTTTACATATAACAAAGAAATTTCCAGAGGGTTTCAAAGATTACAAACTAGAAGACAAGGTTGTCAAATTTTGGATAGAAAAAAAATTACCTGCAATAACCATAACCCTGGATACAAACGTTGTAAAGATCCCAGCAAATGTAATTGCTAATACGAAGATAGATCCTAAACTGACATCAAAACTTGATGAGCTTGAACAAAAAGCATCAAAGCTTAGAAAGAAAAAACTGTATTGATTATTGAATGAATTCAGTTAATCCGCACTTGCCACACGTGTGTCTGTTCTTGTGCACTGCCATGAAAACTCCTTTGCCACATCTAGAACACTCTTTTCTTGATCTTTCTGCCTTGTCCCCTTTTACTTTGTAATATTTGTAAACACTAGGACTGGAACCTTTCTTTCCTCCAGGTGCCTTCTTTCCTCCTGCCATTACTTACTTTCTTCCTTTTTTTCTTTCTTCTCTTCTTTAGCTTCTTTCTTTTCTACTGGAGCTTCTTTCTTCTCAGCTTTGTCTTCTTTCTTTTCTGGTTTAGCTTCTTTTTCTGCAGGAGCTTCTTTTGTTTCAGCAGGGGCAGCTTCTTTTGCCGCTCCTTCTGCTTTTTCTCCGCCACCTTTTGCCTTGTCTAATCTTTTGAAAATTGCTGGTTTGACATGGGCTCTTGCAAGTTTTTCATCATCATAAACATAGAACGTGCCAGAAATCATTGGTCTGCCGGTTTCATTTTTTAACATTATTGGAACGATTACTTTGCCCTCAAGTTTGAATTGCTTTGCTATCATGTCTATCGCTTCAAGCTTTTTCAGCTTGCCTCCAAGCCCCTTAAACGTACACGTAATCTCTCGTCTTAAGAGAAGCTTGTTTTGTACATCTCTTGTGGTTTCTATCATAGACATGTAATCCCGTCCTCTTGATAGTTCATATAAATCTTAACGGAAATAGCTAACAAATTTAAGAAATTGAATCTTTGTTTGGTTATGGATCGTTTCATGATTCATCTAAAGAATTCAAATTATGTTCCATCCGATTCACATGATCTACTTTTACGTGCACGAGAAATTACATCTAAGATGAAAATCACAATAAGAGACATGAGAGTTTCAAGCAGATATTTAGAATTTGATGTTTCTGTGCCAAAAGATATGTTGGAACAATTGATAAAAAAACTAGAACCTATCGGATCACTTGATCATGCAAAACATGTGATTGATGAACCAATGGGAAAAGAAGAAACAATAGAAAAAGGCAGGTACTATTTCAATTACGAAAGATACTGGGAATCTCATGAAGTTTTAGAAGGAGCATGGAAAAAATCTGAAGGGGCAGAAAAAGACCTGATCCAAGGAATAATACTTGTTGCTGCAGCCTTGGTTCATTATCAGAAAAATGAAAATGAAATATGCCTTTCAATTTTTAATCGCGCACTAGAAAAAATTGGTAATGCTAAAGGTAAATATCATAAAATAGATGTGGACACTTTGCGTAACAAAGTTTCATCTATGGTAAGAACTGGAGTTCTTGAGACTTTTACGATTTAATGAGCCCAATTGCAGTTTTTATGACATCTGCACCGGCAAGTAACCCGATTTTGCCCTTCTTTGCCTCTTGTTCAGTAAACCTTGCAGTTCCATCTTTTTTAATTGAATCTCCTGAAACCAACACCGGTACGGGGTCTGCACTGTGACTCTTGTTTATACAAGGCGTAGAATGATCCGCTGAAATAACAATAGAAACTTTTGACGTATCTATGTTATCCAATAACGTCCCAAAAAATCGCTTATCTATCTCCTCGATGTTTTTCATCTTTCCAATCGCATCTCCTTCATGACCAAACTCATCAGGACCTTTGATGTGAACATATATTGCATTTTGAGTCTCCATTGCCTTGGCAGCTACTCTTGCTTTTTCTTCATAGTCTGTTAACCCGCCTGCGTCAAACGTCTTCATCTTCAAAACATTTGAAATTCCAATCTCTACTGGCATGTCGACAATGCAGGAAAAATTCATCGCATGCATTTCATTAATGGGTGTGAGTTTTGGAAATCTGTTTCCTGCATCACGCAATAAGATGCTGTTTAAAAGTTTCTTGCCTTTTTCTTTTCTTGCTTTGTTAATCTCACTTTTTTTCATTATTGCAATAGCTTGTTCTGTGAACTCGTTGACAAGACTTGCAGCAAGCTTTGCACTTGGAGACTCGTTTAGCGGAAGGCAGCGCTCGATCTTAAGATAATCTCCAACTGCTTTTGCAACACCCATGCCATCTACTCTTCCATATGATGGATCGGTGTTACTTATTTCAGAAGACAGATGCTCTCCATCACATCTTATCCTGACAACTACCCTGTGACCTATTGTGGGAGCAACAACTACCGAAGCCTTTAGATTTGAAAATCTTATCAGGCGTTCTATCTCAAGTGAAACGCCTAACGTGTCTTCTTTTTCTATCTTTCTTCCTGCCCGTCTGTCTGTTATGATTCCTTCATCATTTATGGTAGAAAAGTTGCCTCTCAATGCAAGATCTCCATCTCGAAAATCTATTCCTATTCCTATTGCTTCTATCACACCTCTACCGACATAATCATTGTGCACAAACTTGTATCCTAGCATGTTGAAAACTGCGATATCAGACTGTGGTGCAATTCCTTTTCCAACAGAAATTACCTCGCCTATTGTACCATTTCTTGCAATTTTATCAAGATTTGGAGTCTTTGCAAAGCTAAGTGGGGTTGATCCTTTTAGATCAGGATGCGGAAGATCGCCTACTCCATCTAAGAGAACATAGATCATGTGAACATCCAAATTGTCAGTAATTTTTATCAGCTCACTTTCCGAGTTTGGTGTGTCACACATAAACTTTAATTTTACAAATCGATCTCTGCAAAGGTTTTAAATTACTACCTCCTCGATGTTAACTAATGGGGGATCTACGAAAAGATTACACTATTGAGAGATTTGTTATTGTTTCTCCTGAAAATCACGCTGTAGCTGATTCAAAAAAGTGTCCCTTCTGTCCTGGCAATGAAGAGATGACAAACCCATCTTTGCTTTCCCTTGTAGCAAAGGATGGAATGTTGCAAAGACTGCAAGACAGCGAGGACTATTTTGTTCGAAACTGGTCTGTACGAGTCTTTGAAAGCAAAACTCCTGTGGTAACCACAACTTCTGAAAATTCTTACAGTGACAGACCGCTTTACAGCGAGCCAGCCTATGGATATCACTATATCGTAGTAGCATCTGAAAATCACAAAGATCCTCTTTCAGCAATTAGCACAGAACAATGGTCAAATGTCCTTGTCGTAATTCAGGACAGGTTGCGCTGGCTTTACACCCAAAGGGGAGTAACGTACGTATCCATATACGTAAATCATGGCAAAGAGGCAGGTGGCATTACCCCACATCCGCATCTTAATATTGTAACATTTTCTACAATTCCTCCAACCATAGAACAAGAGGCAGAGGCTGCTCACAGAATTCTAAACGAAAAAGGCGTCTGTTCAATGTGTCAGGCAGTTGTTACAGAAACAGGGGGACCAAGACAGATACTGCAAACTGAAGGTTTTCTTGCCTTTTGCCCGTGGGCTCCATCGCACCCATACGAATTTTGGATATATCCAAAAAAACACACAACGAGTTTTTCAAAGATCACGCAAAAAGAGATAAACGATCTTTCTTTAATTCTGCGTGCAACACTTGGTGGACTGGCAAATACGATGAAGAATCCGTCTTACAACATGGTGTTCCATCTTTCACCTGAAAAGAAAAGCAACAGACAGATTCACTGGCACATCGAAGTTTATCCCCAGTCTGAACACTGGTCTGGACTAGAAAGAGGATACGGCGTCTTTGTAAACAAAATCACTCCAGAAAAAGCTGCAGAAGAACTTGGATCTTCTTGCAGAAAAGAACTTGCTGGACTGGTTGGCATTGTGTAAATCATAACTTTAGTCTGTCCAATAATGCAGTGCAGCTAATGTTTGTTGTACGTGTCACTTCTATGTGAGACATCTACTGGATCCTGAGTATTAGCCCCCCTAAAATCAACATTAATTCTTTTTATTTATCATCTGTTACTTGTCACCCAGAATATTGATGATTTCCTTTAATCTTTGAGGATTCAACGCATACTGTGGACCATAAGATGTAGGATGTTGTAAAATCAGATTTTCTTTCACTAGCTTCTTTAGTTTCTTATCCACATCGCCTTTTAGATGAGATGGAAAACCTGTCTTTAGATTTTCAAGTGAAATGTGTTTGCCACCAATTCTATTGTCGTATAGTAATTTTCTTAGTATTGCCTTGCTTATCTCATCTAGCAATGGTCCATGTGTCATTTCACGCATTTAAGTATTATGTAATTATTTACATAATGATAGGTAATTATATTAATAATGCTGCCATTACCACTAGTATGAAAAGAATAACAGTTTCTAAAAACAAGGCACTACAAAGCGGATCGTTAGAGAGTGTATTTCCAGGCAGCACATCAAAGATCCTAGATTTCCTTGCAACCTTCAAGGATTGGGACTATTCAGTTTCAGACATTGCCAAGAATTCTGGAGTTTCCTTCAAAACTGCATTAAATGAAATTAGAAATCTAGAACAGCAAGGAGTAGTTTCTAGAACAAGGACTGTTGGAAAGGCCATAATGTACAAGCTAAATCTAGATTCAAAACAAGGATTCTACATCGACAAGCTGATATTTGAGCTTGCTACAAAACGAGCCCTGAAATCAGCAGAAAATAAAAGAAAAACCACGAAAATTACAGTGTAAAAATCATCACTACCACGAATCTGTTCAACAACTGTGCAGTTCAGCTAATGTTTTCCTTTGTACGTGTTGTCACTTCTATGTGAGACATCATACACCATCGCAGTACCTGACTCGCGAAAAAAGAGAATTCTATAATCTCCAACGCGAATCCTATAATGATTGTCATATCCTTTTAGTTTCTTTATATCAAGTCTTGTCATTGGCCATGTAGTCTCAAGTTCTCTTAACGCTTCTTTGATCTTATTCTTAAGAGAAGGAGGAAATACATCAATGTTGTCAGAAATTTCTTTTCTGATTAGAACCTTGATAGGCAAGTTTACCTAGTTTAATGAATCTAGAGGGACAAACACCAGTTTGCCTTTTGTCTTCTTGGCTTCAAAATTTCTTATTGCCTTAACCTCGTACTCATCAGGATTGTCTTCGTGTATCATACTTTTCTCTATCATTTTCTGCAATTTTGCAATCTTCATGTTAAGAAGTCTTATCTCTTTATCAGTAACTCGCCTGTAAAGGTGAAATTGTTTCATGATTTTTTTAATCTCCCGGTACGATTCCATTCTAGTTTCCATTGAATGATTATTTTATCATCGATCGGCTAAAAAGGGTTCTGGTTCATGAAATAACAGTTCTCGATATTCGACTCTGGTGACAATTATTCTCTCATGGTCTGTCAGTCTTGAAAATAGTCCACGGTTTTGCACATCAAAAATTTTTCGTAATCAAACCTCATCCATTACATACACAACACTTGGTTTATTTATTGAACTGGAAAATCATACTTTATGGCAATTGAGAAATGGGTTGGAGCTGCAAGTCTTGGACTGTTTGTAATGTTTGTTGCTGAAATAATAACAATATTTGATTATCTTTCAAATCCTAGTCAAGAAATTCAACCTGGAGGAAAAATTCTGGAATTTATCTCAATTGGAGTTGTACCCGCAATGATTCTAGCTGGAACGTCATACTTACTATCACGCAGATTTGGCTCAAAACTTATTGGTTCAATGATAATATCTGGCGGAGCAGTTCTTTTAGCTGGAATGTATTTTGCAAACATCATGGTTGCAAAGATACCTTCTCAATATCTTGTAACCGAAGTAACAGTTACACCGCCACTTTTCATGGCAGTATCTATACCAGTAATGATAGTAGGTGCGCTTTTGTTCAGATTAAAACCAAAGCCAAAAAAAATATACTACTAGTGATCAAATCTCATGGAATTAGAGTGGCGCTTGAAGCCAATCTTTTCATAAAATGGTGTCAGATCATCAGTACAGTCTAGAATTGTTTTGTAACAGCCCTTCTTTTTTGCATATTTGAGTAGTGCTTTAACAATCCTTTGACCTATGCCCTTTTCATGGTAATTTTTTCTTATTGCCACATCCTCGATATGGCCAACCTTGCCGCCATCATGAATGAACTTTTGCTCAATAAATATAGTGGCGGTTCCTACAACCTTTGAATCTAATATTGCGACATAGATCTTGTAATTTTTGTCTGATTTTATTTTTTTAAAAATCTCCTTTGCTTTTTTGGGGCTCAAATCACTTGCCTTTCTTAGAGAATCAAGTGATCCTAAAAAGCCATTAAAAAGATCCTTTTCTTCTAATTCACGTATCTCTATGTTATTCATGATATGACATCAAATCTGCCCAAGTTTTTCAAGATGGTGCTGGTAAGCTTGCCTGTATGAATTCTTGTCTCCAATATCCATGAAACCTTTTTTTATCATATATCCAATTACCTTGTCTTTGCGTGCCATGACTTTTCTTATGACCTCATCCATTCCAAATGGTCTGTTTGGCGGTATGACTTTGAGAACACTAGGCTCCATGATGTAACATCCTATGTTGATGTTGCCTTTGATCTCTGGTTTTTCTCTCCACGCAGTAACTTTGCCATTTTTGTCAGTTTCTATGAGCCCATACGGGAGCTTTGTCTTGTATTCAGACAATGCCATTGTGATGGCAGGTCTTTTCTTTTTGTGATGATATATCATGCTTTTTAGATTAAAATCAAAAATGGAATCGCCATAAACGCATACAAAGGTGTCATCGATATATTCTTCAGCTGTCTTTAGCTGTCCTGCAGTGGCAAGTGGTCTGTTTGATATGGCATATTGTATATTTACTCCAAACCTGCTTCCGTCCTCAAAATAATCTTCGATCGCTTTTCGTAAATAACTAACACAAATCACAATTGAATCAATCTTGCTTTTTTTGATCCAATTTATGAGATGTTCAAGTAAAGGTTTGTCTCCTAGTGGCAGCATTGCTTTTGGAAGAAAAGTTGTGTATGGTTGAAGCCTTGTGCCAAGTCCACCTGCAAGGATTACAGCCTTCACAAATTTTGATTAAGATTCTAGGTATTTATGTGAAAGGATGATATCTTCAAATAATTTTGGCAAGCTTGTCTAGTACATCTTTTGGGTTCTTTCCAAATAATATGATCATAGGTTCCTTTCCCATGTCTCCTGTATGAAATACTAGATCAGGTGCTTTCTTTGTATCTTTGATTACACCTTTTATTCCCCATGAGATTGTTTTTCCTTCTTTGGATTTTGTTTTAAGAGGCTCATCAAACCTCTGATAATTTTTTACCAAGAGTTTTTTTGTCTTAGCTTTTTTAATAAATTTTTTATCAAATTTTATGTTCATAGCAGACCTTGTGTCAGGAAATTTTGATGCCATTTCTAATAGTGCCGAGCCCACGTGCCTTGAACCGCCATACTCTAGGTTGCCTGCAGGAATGACTGATCTAGAAGCCTTGACAATCCTACCTGACACTCCTAATATGTCATTTATTGATCTTGGTTTTGGTTTTGAAAATACAAAGTTTGTCTGTACCTCTGGGATTATTTTATGTATGTTTTTTATTTTTGTAAAACTTGAAATTGCATCAGACAATTCTTTTTCTATTTTGTCTTTTATGTCAACATTTACAACGGAAATCCCTTTTCCTATCTTTTGTGAATTTCTAATTGATTCTGTTGTAAACTCTTTTGCAAATTTTACTGCGTTTTTTATGCTCTTGCCTTTTGCTAAAGCGACAGCAAGTGAAGCTGAAAATGTGCATCCACTGCCATGAATTGTAATTGGGATTTTTTTTGCAGAAAAAGAATAAAACTTGGAATCCTCCAAAACAAAATCACTTGCTATATCTCCATGCAAATGTCCTCCCTTGATTATGATGTTTTTTGCACCAAGGGAATGTATTTTTTTTGCAGCTTTTCTCACATCTTGCTCGTTTTTTATTTTTAAACCTGAGAGTTTTTCCGCTTCTGGAATATTTGGTGTGATTATATAAGACAACGGTACAAGGAATTTTTTGAAATCATAAAATGCTTCATTTTGTAGTAATATTCCACCTGTTGTTGACTCAAAAACAGAATCTAAAACTATAGGAATCTTTGTTTTTTTAAGCATGGAATAAACTGTCTTTATTATTCCAGAACTATACACCATTCCTATTTTTATCATACTGATTTTAAAATCTGACAAAACAGATTCTAACTGACTTTTTATCATATTATTTGAAACTGTTTCAACTCTGGAAAATTTTTTCGTGTTTTGACTTGTTATTGCTGTTATTACACAAAGACCATGAACCCCTAGAGATGAGAAGGTCTTGATGTCAGCTTGTATGCCAGCGCCAGAAGATGGGTCAGAGCCTGCTATCGATAAAAGATTCATAGATTTATGTTTCCAAAACTCTAGTTTAAACTATACAGAGCTACCTTCTCATTGTTACACAGAAAATTTTTTACAGACTATTTCTTTGCATTTTTAGAGAATTTTTCTAGTACAACCAATTTCCACTGGAAACGCATATAATGATGCCAAAAGTCGAGATTCAACTGCTTGTCAAATTTTTTCTAGACAAATAAAGAGTACATCTAAAAAATCGTTATCTATCCACGATCTAACTTGAAAAACCAGACAAATTCATTCAAAAACGATAAATCAGCAATGCTGTTGTCATGAACGATTCATTCCACATATTTATTAAGAAAGTGGAAGCTAATTTTTTTATGGAACAGAGATTAACATGTGCAAATCATACAGATGAAGTAGTTCTTGATCAACTAGGATGGAACCATTTTAACTGCCCAAAATGTGGCAGTGATTATTCCATTGGAAGGAAGATAGTATTATTAGATCCAGAGCCTGTCCAAAAATCCCGAAGCAAAAAACAAATCCGTGGATGATTTTCAAATTTTACTGTTTATCAAAAAATAGTAACCTAAGAGGCTCTACCCGACAGCTCTTTCTTGTTTAAATTATTCTTTTTTTCTAGATATTGGATTCATTTATCTAGCCGTATGGATCATCGCGTTCTTTTGGTTTGTTGTAAGTCTCCTAATTGGTTCTCATCACAGGTACAGGATCCAAGCGTCTTTTTACAGAACCTACAGCGTTCAGCCATTTTCATGATTTAAAGATCCAAGGTATTAAAATCAT
>Ga0184639_10001047_pt1 | contig 11606 bp, 14 predicted proteins | sample PLM31_170_b2_FD_133155 | JGI IMG/M metagenome (GOLD analysis project Ga0184639, IMG submission 133155) | Groundwater sediment microbial communities from an aquifer in East River, Colorado, USA - PLM3-1_170_b2 | ecosystem: Environmental > Terrestrial > Soil > Riparian zone | place: USA: East... | reverse complement strand
TATTCTCTTGCTTGATATTTTATGGAATTTCTGGAAAAAACATCGGTAAAAATCAATGTAACTGGGGCTTGCTTGACAAACTCTTCATCTGCGGTTGCATTGACAAGGACCTGTCTGAAATCACCTTTTCGTAGGACGTTTAATTTTAGTTCCTTTGGGTCAAAATGATATACTCCGGCAGAAAGCCCTGGAATATCAGAACACACAACATAGATCTCTATGTGATATAACGCTCCAGTGCATGAAGCAGCCCTGAATTCAAATTCACCAATAGGAAGAGGAAATTTTATCTTTTTAGTAATTCCCACTGAGAAGTAAAGTATTCTTGTTAGTACATTTAGGTCAGGAATGATTTCTACTTTAGAATCATAAATAGTCGAAATTGCATCAAGGGCAGAAATTCCGATGGGTTCTTTGTCTAAAGACAGGCTGATTTTTTGAATATTCTTGTAAATCTTGTATGGTGTAGGTCTGAGCGAAGGGTGGTATGTGTGAGATCTGCTAAGCAAGGTTCCATTTGGATGCTTGGTACCATTATGATAATGCCACGTATCTTCTACGTCATAATTTTTCATACGTCTGGTATGTCTGTGTTGGTTGTAAAAGTATCGTGAAATTATAGCTGAAGATTATTACAGGTTTGGCAAATCAAAACTTACTGGCAGACCTTAATTTTTCACTATCAAAGTAACAAAAAATGCATCTCTATGCAGTATTCTCAAGCATAGAGAGCAAGGGAAAAGAATCCCAGCGGTTTAGATGGTAGCTGAGTACTCCTGAACAGATCTTGTTATATTTATCATAAAATCTGTTTGCATCTTTTTCTGTAGCTTCAAAAATGGCCATGCCAGTTTTGTTATCGTTAAATGGTCCTGACCAGATGAATTTTCCAGCTGATTGCCATTCATCGATTAATTCAATTACAGACGGAGCGACCATCTGAAGGTCTATCTCTTTTGTGTCATCTTTGAGCGTGCTGACAAGAACCCACAACTTTTTTTCAGAAATTGTTTCAGTTATTTGTGACATGGCAGTAAATAGTATCTTTGCTATTTAAACACCAAAAACATTCCAGCTTTCGATTCTAATTCTATGGAATGAGAATTAGCTACGCCTACTGCAAAAAAACCGTGGGAGATTGTGCAATTTTTTAATATACTAAATTAAACCATACAACAACAATGAACATCTTACCTGATGGAATATTTGATAAATGTAAACAAGATCGATGTGTTAGAGGACCGTTGATCACTGACCAGCAAAAAGGAGAGACTGTGTGTGGAAGTTGCGGCCAGGTATTGATTGAAAGAATGGAAGATTCTGCCAACCCAGAATACCGCACAAATACACAAGAACAGTATTTGGATAGAACCAGAACTGGAGCTCCTACCTCACTTGCAATGCACGACCAAGGTTTAGCTACATCTATTGACTATGCCGATAGAGATGCATCTGGCAATTCCTTATCTGGTTACATGAAAGGGACCTTCAACCGTCTCAGAACGTGGGATTCGCGTAGCAAATCAAGGGGAACAGACAGGAATTTCAGGCAAGCATTCATGTTGCTTAATACAATCAAAGCCAAACTAATCATACCAGATTCGGTAGTTGAGGAAACGGCATACATCTATCGAAAGGCAGTAGCTAAACACATGACAAGAGGTAGAAGCATTACTTCAATAATTTTTGCATCATTGTATGCCGCATGCAGGGCTACTAATACGCCACGAACCTTGCATGATATTGCACTTGCTGCAAATATAAGAAAGGGAGAGCTTTCGCTTGCGTATAGAAAACTAGTCAACAGTTTGGATCTAAGATTGCAACCATACGATCCTATTGAATTTGTTACAAGGATTTGCAGCATCATAGAAGTAAGTGAAAAGACAAGAAGGGATGCGATAAATATCATATCAAAAGCCAAAGAAAAAGAGATAGATTATGGAAAGAACCCAATGTCGTTAGTTGCTGGAGCACTATATCTGGCTTCAATAATTAACATGGAAAAAAAGACTCAGGATGAAATTGCAACAGCCTGTGGTGTGACCAATGTTACAACAAGAAATGTTGGAACAATGTTACGGAAAAAATTGAAGCTTGGTTCTTGATAATACAATTTTTCCATTGAATGCTGCCACGTAAAAAAATTATTCTTGTTTTGTCTTCTCTTCATCTGATTTTTGTTTTTGAGCTGCCTTTTTCGTACTTTCAAGATACGCTATTGTAGTTCCCAAGTTTCCAAATCCAAAAGAATTAAGCGATTCTGAAGGAACCATTACTATGGTACTGCCTTGAACTTTGATTGATTCGTACAACATGTTGGATTGTCTTAAAGCATAAGCAACAGGGTTTTCGGCATATACCTTTGAAGCTTCCTCAAATTTTTTTGCAACCAACACTTCTGATTCACCGTATATCACTCGTGCGTTTTTCTCACGTTCTGCTTGAGCCTGCATCGACATTGCAGACTCTAGCTCTTGTGGGATTATTACCTGACGAATCTCTACACCAGTCACTTCGACGCCCCAGTTACTTGCTTCACTTTCTATTATGCTTCGTACATGAGAATTGATTTCCTCCCTTTTTGAGAGTATGTCTTGGAATATCGAAGAACCTATATTGTTACGCAGTGTAGTCTGAGAAACTTGTTGGATCATCTGGTTAAAGTTTTCGACATTTAATATTGCATCTTTAGCTCGCTGCTCAATTATTTTGTAACGAAGAATAGCATCAATGGTTACTGGGACATTATCTTTTGTAAGCATCCTTTCTGCTTTGAATTCACTTACTTTTTCTCTTATATCAACTACTAAAATATTGTCTGCAAAAGGCAACCTAGTCTGTATGCCAGGTCCAACTTGCCTGTTGTATTTTCCAAGACGAAGTATTATCGCCCTTTCATATTGGTTGATTATCATTAGAAACGCTGAAACAATTACTGCAATTCCAATAGCTATTGCAAGATATGTTACTATCACGTTTTCAAAGAACATGCCAGTGCCGATACCAACGATTAGAATTAATATTCCTATTATGACATGAGAACCAGATCCTTTCTGACTAACTAATTTGTATGCATAATCATATGACGAGTATCCGCTAGACAATTCTCTCTCTTGTACCCCTTTGCTCGAATATTTTCAAGCCCGATTCTTGATTCTGCATGCTTTATCTGTTTAATTCAAGTATAAAAAATCAATGAACCTGATTAACACTATGGCAAACATTACATAAGAAAGGAGTTAGCTGTGCCTACTCTGCTATAACCGTCTGAATCCGTGCAGAATTCATAATTAAAACAACTCACATAATAATATCATTATACAAAACACACCTGAAGAAATTTTCAAGAAATGTAGAGTGGTCAGATGCACTCAAGGACCATTGATAACTGATGGTGTTTTAGGAGAAATAGTATGTGGGAGTTGCGGCCTTGTTTTGGTTGAAAAAGTAGAAGACTCGGCGCTAGAGTCTAGAATTCATGATGCGGAAGAATATCTGTCTAAAAGTAGGACTGGTAGTGGTTCAACATTAGCAATGCATGACATGGGTCTGACCACAGTAATTGGAACTGAAAACAAAGATGCATCAGGCAATTTTCTTTCTAGTGATATGAAGAATAGATTCAAACGGCTCAGACTATGGAACACTCGCAGTGAATCAAGATCAACAGATAGAAACTTGAAGACAGCCTTTGCCATTCTAAACACCATTAAAACAAAACTTGCCATTCCTGACATGGTAATAGAAAAAGCTGCATACATCTATCGAAAAGCTATAGTTAAGAAAATTACAAAAGGTAGAAGCATTAGCGGCTTGATACACGCATCGCTGTATGCAGCTTGTAGAGAAACAGACACGCCACGAACGTTACAGGATATAGCACATGCTGGAAATGTAAGTAAGAAAAATCTCGCCAAAAGTTATAGGAATCTAATCAAAATCTTGGATCTAAAGTTAAAACCATACGATCCATCTGAATTCATAACGAGAATATCAAGTGAAGTAGGTATAAGTGAAAAGACAAGAAGAGATGCCTTGAATATGTTGTCAAAGGCTGCAGAAAAGGAAATTTCTGTAGGGAAAAACCCAGTTGGTCTGGCAGCTGCGTCTCTTTACCTCTCATGCGTGATGAATCATGAGGAAAAAAATCAAGATGACATTGCAAAGGCCTCTGGTGTTACTGCAGTCACAATAAGAAACAGGGTTAGATCTCTTAGAAAAGATTTGAAAATAAAAATAGAATCCTAGAAAATCTCGATTACAAGGCAGGTCCAAAATACAATTTTTGTTTTCCATATTCCCTTGATACAAATAAACGAGAACACCTAGGGCATAACAGAAACATGGATTCGGTAAGTTCTAATTTTATTTGGCAATTCTCTTTTTTACAATATGGACATGTCAAGACTTTCATTAGTATACTTTAGCTTTTCTATCTAATTAACAAATCATGCTTCAATTGAACGATGGCTCTAACAACCTTAGACAAGATGGCAAGAGTGGATTAATTGTCAGTTTTGATTTTTTTTGGCACCATACACTCTTCCACAAATTTCACATTGCCAATGATCTGAAATAACACGCCATTTGTGTTCGTGTTTTTTCAAGAGGATCTTTCTTGTCGCATTGGGTGTCTCATGACACATTATTACGTCGATTATCAATAAAAACAAAAACTTGGGTACAAACTGACTAAAATCTCACTACAAAAAAATGAAATTTTATTTGGCTATTAGATATACTCCGATTCCCATTCCAACCAGTATTCCCAGTGCAAAAAAGAACAGATCAAATGCTACCACTTTTCTGAATGATGCATGTACTATTCTGTCCTTTTTTGGTTGATCATTTGGATTTGTACTAGACATGTTTTCTTCAAACTTATTAATGGTAATAAGAATGTAAAACTTTCTGTCAATTTATGATTTGTCAGTAATCTCTCCAGTTTAACTAAAACAGAGATTAGGCTCCAAGTAGAGACTGGCCAGACTTTGATCTCAAAACTATTGCATTTTCTGGCACAACATCATCTGGTCTGACAAGGTAAATTTTTCCATCAATTAAAACTAGAACAAACTTGTATCTGAAAACAATCCATCTTTCTTTCTCACTCAAAAGGGATTTGAGTGATATCAGACTTGCGCTAAACTGAGTCATTGTTGCAGTCTTGCTGTTCCAAACAGGATAGGGAGATTCATCAGGCAGACGATTTCTAACGTAAAGAATGGTTGGCTTGTGTGCAAGTAGCAGACTCATTCCAAAATAAAAAAGCGTTAGATACAGCACGCTTTCTTTAAAGACTAAAATTTTTTCCTTGATCTGGTCTACTGAAATTTTTTCTAATACAAGTTCACCTGGGAAAAATTTGCTTTGGGTGGCTGGCATATATGATGGAATAAAAATAATTGAGATCAAAGTAACACATCCCAAAACTGTAATAATCATTGAGCCAAGACCGTCTTTTTTTATGGACAAGATTAACCAACAAGAAAGTACAGCAACTATTGTTCCTGCAGATATAAAGATAAACTGAGCTTCGGAATATCTTATTCCAATGTATGCTCCAACCAAAACCGCACATGTCAAGATGAGGTTAGTTTCTAATCTTTTCTGCTTTTCAAATTCAATCTTTGACACTGTCTATTATATGATATAATTACGTATATCCTTTCAAGTGTACAGTGTAGAATTTTTTGAACACCAACAATATTAGCAACAGCAACCTAATCAATTATTGTTCTCAAGAATTCTTGTAGCGGTGGACGGCTCTGAATCTTCAAAAAAGGCCTTTGACAAGTCTGTCTTTTTAGCGCAAAAATGTAATTCGAAATTATATGTAGTTAATGTTGTACTTGATTGGGAGTATGGCGGAGATAGCGCTGCAACATTTGAACTAATCGATGAGCTAAGAGCAAGGGGGACAGAATTACTAGAACAATGCAAAAAGCAAGCTCTACAAAGTAATGTGCAAGTCGAGACTGTGCTAGAGCAAGGAGATTATGCACACGAAATTATTGAAGTTGCAAAAAGAAAGGATTGTGAATTAATTATAATGGGAAGTCGAGGCATGAGCCCTATCAAAGAATTGATGCTTGGAAGTGTCTCTCTTAAGGTGATGCATCATGCCAGTTGTCCTGTCATGGTTGTAAGATAGCCAGTCTTGCCATTTTTTTCCTCTAAGATCAGATTTTTATTTTACGACAACGTGGTATAACTGGATAGCGACCAAATAGGAAGAAACACAGATCCCCGGGAGAAAAAAGATCTGTGGACAAACAATTAAAGGATTGCAAGTCTGGTTCCTGTGAGATTGCTATCCAGTTTTGATGACAGATTGTGTCAATTGTCTAGTGATTAGTTTTCCTCTCAGTTTAGTGCTTCATTCCTACTTTACACAAACCGATTCTACAATTATCGCAAACGTAATCATTAGCGGGATTCTCACAACCACAGGAGCAGGTACAAGTATAATCATTCATACCTGTATTACGTCAAAGTAGGATATAACGAATCTCTCCTGTAATCTCAATTAGATGTAAGAATTACAGAAAATTAAAGAGTTATTTTCTTGCTAAATTACAGCAACGATCTCAACGACCCAATATATGGAACTTACAATTTCAATAAAGATGCATCATCTGCATGTGATGTTGTAGCATTTGATGCTGTTGAAGAGTGGTATCCAGGAGCGTTTCATCATCCAACAGTAAGTTATGTTACCTGCTAAACATTTTTCATTTTAGCTAATTGATTTACAATGTCTGTTGATGTAATTATTCCAACCACCTTACCATCATCGACCACAACAAGTTTTCTAATTTTTTTTGCAGACATCAAACCTGCTGCAACCAAAATCGACTCATTTGAGTTAATTGTTTGTAAAGGATACGATGCTACTTTATGAACTGGTGTGTCTAAAGGATATTTATTTACAGCAATTTTTATTGCAAAATCTCTGTCAGTGATTATTCCTTTTGGGAGGTTATTCTCCTTCACTATTATGGCACCAAATCCTCCCTGCTCCATCATCTTTGCTACTTGGTAAATAGTTGTTGAAGGGTTTACAGATACTAGAACTCTTGTCATGATGTCATTCACTTTGGTATCTGATATGCCACTATTCAATGCCACATAGTAAAGTCACAAGTTTGTATTATGAGTATCGACGAAGTTTTTCCTTAGATTCATTTACAAATCAAGATTAATTTTACAGTTAAGAAAGTTACAATTTATCAGCAATCTCTAAAACGTACAGTCGCCGAAAAGCATTATGTATTACTGCGAAAAATGTGCAAAGTATTTCAAAAGTTACATTTGTCCTATGCATGGTCTTCTTAAAGGGTATGAAGCACAGTATACCTCAACTTCATAATTGATCTGGTCTTACCGGATTAGAACATTATAGTTCAAATTATATCCCCTCATCTTCATTTCGGGGATATAGTTAGGACTGAAGATTTTGCACTTTTTCTCGAACAAATTATATTCAGTTGTCAAGAAATTTGTCTGATGATTGGAAAACTTGTAGCATCGATGAGTCTTACGATGGTTCTAGTATTTGGCTTACTTTTTGCATTACTTGCGGGTCTGGCATTTTATTTTGACATTGGCATTTATGGAACGGTTGGAATGGCAATTGTCCTGGGTCTTTTCCAGTGGGCAATAGGGCCTGTCATAGTGCGATGGAGTACAAACATGAGGCCACTGGAAAAAGACGAATTTCCATGGATAGAAGAGGCGGTGCAAGATATTTGTTTCAAAAATAAAGTAATGGTGCCAAAAATAACAATTGCAAATTCTGGTATGCCAAATGCATTTGTTTTTGGAAGGACAAACAAATCTGCCACACTTACAATAACACGCGGTTTGCTAAACACACTAAACCCTGATGAGGTAAAGGGAGTAATTGCACATGAGATAGGGCACATCAAACACAACGACATGGTCGTAATGACAGTTGTTTCTGTAATTCCAACAATTGCATATTTTATTGCAATATCTACCATGTTTAATCGGTCAAGAAATCAGGGAGGGGTTGCAGTCTTGATAGGGATAGGGGCATTTGCTGTTTACTTTATTACAAATCTTCTCATATTGTATTTTTCAAGACTTCGAGAGTATTACGCAGACAATTTTGCAGGCCACCAAATAAGACCGACTCTTTTAGCAAATGGGTTGGCAAAAATAACTTATGGATTAAGCTTGCAAAAACGGGAAGCACAAAATTCGACACTACGGTCGTTTTACGCAGTTGATCCTGTTGCATCAAGTTACGAGGTCTCTAAATTCGCTTCATATTATGCAGACCAGCAGATTTCAGAAGAGGAGGTAGAAAAAGCAATGGACTGGGAAAGAAAAAGCAGCTACAGCAAATTCGGTGAAATTTTTAGAACACATCCCCTGACGTTTAAAAGAATTGAAAAACTCTATGAACTTGAACATCAACAGTCCATGAAAAACTAGTTTGATCAAACTTTTCTAGAATTTCAAAGTTTTATCTTTAAAATCTGGAATAAGATATGATAAACAAAAAGCTAATGTATCTACTGTTGGTATGATATATTTCATACAATGACTATGCAAGTGCCAAACTGGAAAATAAAAGCTGATTATGTAGAGACCTGTAACTGCGATTACGGGTGCCCATGTAATTTCAACGGTTTTCCAACATATGGTTTTTGTCGTGCCCTAGTATTATACCACATACAAGCAGGGAGTTATGACGAAGCCAAGCTTGATGGCCTTGACGTTGTTTTTGCTGGCTCGTGGCCAAAAGCGATACATGAGGGCAATGGCACAGCCCAGTTATTTATTACAAAAAAGACAAACGAAAGTCAGAGGAGTGCACTTGTTAACATATTTTCAGGTAAGGCAAAAGGAGAGGGACCATTTGCTCTGTTTGCTGGAACCATGAAATATTTTCTTGATCCACAGTTTGTTGAGATCAATGTCAAAATTGATGGAAAAAGGAGTAGCTTCTCTGTACCAGATGTCATGGAAGTACAAGTAGAGGGTTTTAAGAACCCAGTTACTGGAGAAGAGCAGGACACTAGAATAGAGCTCCCTAAAGGATTCATTTGGAAAATTGCCGAAGCAGCAAAATCAAAGATAATGCGCATTACCACTCCTGCCCTAAACTTTGACGACTCTGGCAAGAATGCTTTCTATTCTGTAATAGAATACAAGGGTCCATAATGGATAAAGCTCAAAAAATTATTCTTTTATCATTGATTATAATTTCTGCAATAAACTGGATCATACTAGAAGATCAATCAGATATGATGGGATCAATGATGGCTAATGATCCTGTAACGATTTTATTATTCATAGCTACGTGGACTGCAGGAATGGCCGCAATGATGCTTCCAGCCATTTCGCCGATGGTTTTGCTCTATAACAAATTAATTAAAACCAATAACGGGAAATCAGAAATTGTACAGTATCATCCTGTTCAACTGGCATCATTTGTAGGATCTTATCTTGCTGTATGGGCTTTAACAGGAATTGTATTATTTTTTGGATGGTCTGTTCTAAATACCAATTTTTTTATGGATATAGAAAAAAGAGAAATGACTTTTGTCTACGGGATTGTATTGATTAGTGCAGGAGCATATCAATTTAGTCCATTGAAGACCAAATGTCTTGGATACTGCGAATCACCTGCAAGTTTCTTTCTGAGGCGATGGAAGAACGGCTTTACTGGAGCAATTAAGATGGGAACATTTCACGGTCTTTATTGTCTTGGGTGCTGCTGGCCTTACTTTCTCTTAATGATAACACTGGGCTGGATGAATCTGTTGTTTATGGGACTCTTTGCAGCCATAATCTTGGGAGAGAAAATATGGTCTAAAGGAATATGGGTTGCAAGGATGGCAGGAATTGGATTTATAGCGCTTGGATTGATCTCAGCACTTTTACAAGATGGAAACATTTTGCTTGTGAAATTCTAACACATGATTTGATTAAAGCTAGATTTTACCCAATGGCATTTGCAAGAAAATGACTTCCTTGAAATTAACCTATGAATCTAGTCATAATCTGGAACAAATATGGAATAACAGTCTTATAGTAAAATACACAATTGATACCATGAACCAAAATATCCAAAAAGCAACATTTGCCGCAGGTTGTTTCTGGGGAGTAGAAGAAGCTTTCAGGAAGATACATGGTGTCAAATCAACAATGGTAGGCTACACGGGAGGGCAATTCAAAAACCCAAAGTACCATGATGTCTGCAGCGACAAGACTGGACACGCAGAAGCGGTTCAAGTCGAATTTGACGCAATCCAAGTTTCTTATGAAAAGTTACTGGATGAGTTTTGGAAAATCCATGATCCAACCACACTTTACAGGCAAGGACCTGACATCGGTTCGCAATATCGTTCTATGATTGCTTTTCATGATGCAGAACAGGAAACAATTGCCAAAAAATCAAAAGATGTGATGGAAAAATCTGGTAGGTTCAAAAATAAAATAGTGACAGAGATTGTACCTGCATCTGAATTTTACAAGGCTGAAGAATATCACCAAAAATACTATGTGAAAATAGGTGGCGGTAGCTGCTACATTCCTTCAATGGAGTAAGACAATGACAAAGATCAACAAGACAGACGAAGAATGGAAAAAGCAACTAACTCCTGAGCAATATCATGTCACCAGAAATAAGGAAACAGAGATGCCATTTACAGGACAATACGTCAATTCAAAAGAAAAGGGAATGTTCAAGTGCGTTTGCTGTGGAAATGTACTTTTCAAATCAGATGACAAGTTTGATTCAGGTACTGGATGGCCAAGCTTTACCAGACCTGCAAGTGAATCCAACATTGCAGAACATGACGACAACAATCATTTCATGCAAAGAATCGAGGTCACATGCGACAAGTGTGGAGCTCATCTAGGTCATGTTTTTGATGATGGACCAGGACCGAAAGGAATGAGGTATTGCATAAATTCGTGTGCATTAAAGTTAGAGAAAGAATAATCTTGATAGACTAGTACTGCTGTCAATCTGGAACCAATCTGGAAAATTAGTTTAATACTATTTTGCTGTAACCATATCATGAAAGAAAAGCTGCTCTTGTTGTGCACTTGTACTTACATTGAAATCATGACAGCTGTTGGCGTGACAGGATATCTCTTATTTTTAAACAAAACCATGCTTGCATTTATTTCAGCTGCGGTGTTCTTGCCTCTAATCTTGTTTCATTTTGTAATGGATAAATCTGCAAAGAACAGCATAGCTAAAAACTGCCCTAGATGCTAAGAACATGGAATTAATTTTTACAAATCATTTGTTAACAATTTGACTAAAATCAATGATGTGGAGTTTCCCACAATCCAATCACATTTCCTTCAGTATCTGAAACTCTTGCATAGAACCCAAAGCTGCCGACTGCCATCTTTGGCAAAATGACTTTGCCTCCGCTACTTGGTATCTTTTTGAGATATTCATCTATTGATGGGACCTGGATCACAATCACTGGCTGTTCACCTGGTACACTACGCTTTAACATGCCGCCATTTATGGCGTCTGGTTCTTTTGGAACCATGTTTTGATCAGCCTCTACTGTGGTTACAAAATAATAGTCCATGCCAGGCACTTC
>Ga0184639_10001046_pt1 | contig 11606 bp, 9 predicted proteins | sample PLM31_170_b2_FD_133155 | JGI IMG/M metagenome (GOLD analysis project Ga0184639, IMG submission 133155) | Groundwater sediment microbial communities from an aquifer in East River, Colorado, USA - PLM3-1_170_b2 | ecosystem: Environmental > Terrestrial > Soil > Riparian zone | place: USA: East... | reverse complement strand
CTCGGCATTCCCGGCAAGCCGTCGTCGGTCGCGACCATGTTCGACGGTTTCCCGATGGCGAAGAAGGGCGAGCCCGGGCGCGCGCTCTGGCTCGGCATCTGGGCCTCGTTCTTCGGGGGGCTCCTCGGCGGGGTGTTCCTGGTAGGCACGACCGGCCCCCTTGCCTCGATCGCGCTCGAGTTCGGGCCGTGGGAGTACTTCTCGCTGTTCGTCTTCGCGCTGTCGATGGTCGCCGGGCTCACCGGCGACTCGATCACCAAGGGTCTGCTGTCGGGCGCGATCGGGCTGGTGGTGACCGTGATGGGGAACGATCCGGTGTTCGGCGCGCCACGCCTCACGCTCGGCGTCCGTTTCCTCGAGGGCGGCATCCCGTTTCTCCCGGTGCTGATCGGCGTGTTCGCTTTCGCGCAGATCATGTCCGACGTCGAGAAAATGGGCGGCGGGCGAAGAGACGCCGCCCTGGGCTTCGTCACGCCGAAGCTGGTCGTCTCGCACGCGAAGGTCGTGTGGGAGATCCTGTCGCGCCCAGTGATGCTCTTGTGGACGTCGTTCATCGGCGTCCTGATCGGCGTGCTGCCCGGGATCGGCGGCAGCGCAGCGAACGTCATGGCCTACGATCAGGCGAAGAAGTTCTCCCGCCACCCCGAACGCTTCGGCACCGGCACGCCCGAAGGCATCATCGCATCGGAGGCGGCCAACAACTCGAACGTCGGTGGCTCGCTCGTGACGATCATGGCATTCGGCATTCCCGGCGACGCGGTCACTGCGGTGATGCTCGGGGCCCTCACGATCCACGGCATCCAGCCCGGGCCGCTCTTCATCTCGCAGAACTCGCAGCTCGCCTACGGCATTTTCGCCGCGTACCTGATCGCACACTTCATCATGCTCGCGATCATGTTCGTCGGAGTTCGCTGGTTCCTGCGAATCGTGACCGTGCCGCGGGCGATCCTGTTCCCGACGATCCTGGTCCTGTGCGTGGTGGGCGCCTACGCGCTCGACAACACGATGGCGAACGTCTACGTGCTCGCCGTCTTCGGCGTGGTCGGCTACCTGATGGTGAAGGGCGGATTGCCGCTCGCGCCGCTGATCCTCGGCGTGATCCTCGGCGACCAGATCGAGATCAACCTGATCCGGGCGATCATGACGGACGCGAACCCGTGGCTCTTCCTCACGCGGCCGATCTCGGGCCTGCTGCTCGCGTTGTCGGTCGCCTCGGTCGTCGCCGCGCTTTGGCAGCACCGGCGCCAGAAGCGGCGCGCCGCGGCGGACGCGACGGGGGAGGGCGCCGATTTCTGACGCCGGCTCGCTCTGGGCGGCGATCGTCGAGCGCGAGCGAGACGCGCTCGCGTCCGGCACGCTGCGGCCGATCGCGACCGAGGAGAGCGTCGTCGAGGACGCCGGCGTGCGGTTCATCGTGCGGACGGTGTCGAGCCTCGCGGAAAAGGGTCGGGAAACCCCCCGCCGCGCTCCGCTTGGCGCCCCCCTTCACAGGGGGGCAGACGGACAGAATCCGTTCCTGCCGCCGGACCCGGCGTTGACGATCGGGGAGATCTCGCCGACCCACGTCGGGGTACTGAACAAGTACCCGGTCGTCGAGCACCACCTGCTCGTCGTGACCAAGCGGTTCATCCCGCAGGAGGAGGCGCTCGATCACGACGACTTCGCCGCCGTCGCGACCTGCCTCGGCGAGATCGACGGGCTCGCCTTCTACAACGCCGGCCGGGAGGCCGGCGCGAGCCAGCCGCACAAGCACCTGCAGCTCGTGCCGCTCGGCCCCGGGCCGTGGGCCGCGCCGATGGAGGCGCTGTTCGACAGCTGGGCCGCCGCCGGCCCGGTATTGCGGCTGCTGCGCCTGCCGTTCAGACACGCGTTTGCGTTTCTCGATCCGCCGCTGTTCGATGATCGGGGACGCGCTGCTGACCGGATGCGGGAGCTCTACGACGCGGCGATCGAGGCGATCGGGGTGGTGGAGGAGGGCGCGGCGAACGACGAGCCGAAGCGCACGGCGCCGTACAACCTGCTCGTCACGCGGCGCTGGATGCTCGCCGTGCCGCGGTCGCGGGAGAGGTTCGACTCGATCTCCGTCAACGCGCTCGGGTTCGCGGGGTCGCTCTTCGTGCGCGACGCCGCCGAGATGCAGCGGTTGCGCGAAGCCGGGCCGATGCGCGTGTTGAAGGAAGTGGCGGCGTAAGGCGTCCGTCCGCTTCCCAGGACACACCACAGAACCCGAGCCCGGCACCTCAACGGTAAGGGTGCCGAGGGCAAGCCTCCCAAACGGGAGCGGAGGTCTGCTCACGGCCATGAGCGGCTGTACAGCCAAGGCGCTGAGAGAGGTCGTTCGACGGCGCTATCGACCCCGAAGCAGACGCTCGCGCAGCCGTGGTCATCGCCCTCCGCCGCGCCGTCTTGTGGCCGCGCTTGATTGCTGCGGCGCACTCGGCGCTAAATGGCGTACGAAATCTTTCCGGGGGAGCAAACCATGACACTCATCCACCGCGCCAGCGCCGTGTTCGCCGGGATCGTTCTCGTTCTGTGCGCCTGGAACCTGGCGGCACAGCCGCTGCCGGTGGCGGAGCCGGAGCAGCAGGGGATGTCGTCGCAGAAGCTCGGCAAGATCGGCGAGGTGCTGAAGAAGGAGGTCGCCGACGGCAGCTTCCGCGGTGCGGTGGTGATGGTGGCGAGGAAGGGCAAGCTCGTCTACCAGGACGCGGTCGGCATGCAGACGGGCGCGACCAAGATGTCGCGGGACTCGATCTTCCGCATCTATTCGATGACCAAGCCACTGGTGTCGGTGGCGGCGATGATGCTGGTCGAGGACGGCACGATCCAGCTCACCGACCCGGTGGGCAAGTTCCTCCCCGGATTCGACAAGCTGCAGGTGAGCGTTGCGACCAAAGACGCGAGCGGCACCGCCGCCTACAGCCTGGTGCCCCAGGAGCGGCATATGACGGTGCAGGACCTGCTGCGCCACACGGCCGGCCTCGCCTATGGCGAGATCACGCAGAACGCGCCGGTGAAGGAGGGCCTCGAGCGGGCAGGCGTCTACCGCAAGGATATGGACTACGAGGCGCGCAACGTGACGCCCGCGGAGCAGATCGAGCGCATGGCGGGCGTGCCGCTGGCGTTTCATCCGGGCACGACCTGGCACTACAGCCTCGCCTCCGACATGCTTGGGCGCGTGGTCGAGCGGGCCTCGGGCAAGCGACTGAGCGAGTTCCTCGATGAGCGGCTGTTCAAGCCGCTCAAAATGAAGGATTCCGCGTTCTGGGTGCCGGCGGAAAAGAAGGCGCGGCTCGCCGAGTCGCTGGAGAAGGACCGGTTCGCAGGCCGGGCCTTCCCGCTGATCGACGTCTCGGCGCAACCGAGGAACGATTCCGGCGGCGCGGGCGCAGTTTCGACGGCGGCCGACTACCTGCGCTTCTGCCAGATGCTGATGAACGGGGGCGAGCTGGACGGCGCGCGCGTCATGAGCCGCACCACGGTGCGGTTGATGACCTCCGACCATCTCGGCAACTTTATTCAACAAACGCCGCAGCCCGGCGAGCTGTTGCTCGGCACCAAGGGCTATACCTTCGGCCTGGGCTTCGCGGTGCGCCAGGGCGATGGCGTCGGCGCCGTGCCGGGTTCGGCTGGCGAGTTCATGTGGGCAGGCTACGCGGGCACCTATTTCTGGGTCGACCCGAAGGAGCAGGTGACCGCAGTGCTGATGACGCAGGCGGCGAGCCCGCAGCGCGCCTACTTCCGCAAGCTGATCAAGCAGCTGGTCTACCAGGCGATCACGGACTGAGCGAACGCACGCACTCAGCCCGGACGCGGCCTGCCTAATGCCCAACGCCGAGTAGCTAGAGCTGGCCTGCCGGCACGTCGCCGATCAGTACGAGCACCTGGTTCGCTACGTCAGGTGGTATTTGAACCGCTCGCGCGGCGAGCGGGCGAAGCCGCCCAAGGCGCAACAGCCAGCCCGGAAGCCCTCCGACATAACCCGCGCGCGTGAGTAAGTTCGCCGCGCGCGCCAAGGCTTCTTGGGCGCGGTTGATCCGCAAAGTGCATGAAGCCAATACGCTTGAATTTCCGCTCCTGGCCGTACAGCGAAGTCCGCGAAGGTCCGCTTCTCTGGACACGACAGGGCCTCCAACGGGTCGCTTTCCGACATGTCGTGAACCGGCCAGGAGCGGAGATTCAGGCCGTACGCTCCCCCGCCTCACGCACAACCTACCGGGCTATCCGTGGCATCGGTCATAGCGCCGGTACGCGCCACCCGCCAATCTCGTAGGGAGTACCATCCCTCGGCAGCACGGCTTCGGGAAGGATTGACCAAGTGCGCGGAACCGATCTCAGGCAGCGCTTGGCGGCGATCTTGGCGGCGGATGTAGCGGGCTATTCCCGCCTGATGGCTGTGGACGAGCGCGCCACCGTGGCTGCGCTCGACGCGGCTCGGAATGTCCTAAAGTCCCAGATCGAATCCAACCAAGGCCGTGTCATCGACATGGCCGGGGATTCGGTGCTGGCGGTGTTCGAGACGGCGACTGGGGCGGTGTCAGCAGCCCTTGCCGTTCAGCAGGAACTCAGCGTTTCCGCGAATGCAGTGTCGGAAGATCGGCGCATGCGCTTTCGGATCGGCGTGCACTTAGGGGATGTGATCGAGAAGGCCGACGGCACGATCTATGGTGACGGGGTCAACATCGCGGCCCGATTGGAAGGGCTGGCCGAGCCTGGCGGAATAACGGTTTCAGACGCAGTGCAGGGCGCCGTCCGCGGCAAGGTGAACGCGACCTTCGCGGATCTGGGCGAGCAGCAGGTGAAGAACATTGCGCACCCGGTGCACGCGTTCCGTGTCCGTGCCGAAGGCTCGGGCGCTGGCAGATTCGCTGTGGAGCCAGAGCTCACGCTGCCTGATAAGCCTTCCTTGGCAGTGCTTCCCTTCACCAACCCGAGCGGCGACGCGGAGCAGGAGTACTTCGTCGATGGCGTCGTTGACGACATCATCACAGCGCTCTCGCGAGTGCGGGCTTTTTTCGTGATCGCCCGCAATTCGAGTTTTACCTACAAGGGAAGAGCGGTGGATATCAAGCAGGTCGGCCGCGAGCTTGGAGTGCGCTATGTGCTCGAAGGCAGTATTCGCAGGGCCGGGAACCGAGTGCGCATTACCGGTCAGCTGATCGAGGCGGAGAACGGACGGCACATCTGGGCCGATCGCTTCGAAGGCAACCTGGAGGACATCTTCGCCCTGCAGGACCGCATCACCGAGAGCGTGGTTGGGGTGGTCGAGCCGAACCTGAGGTTGGCCGAGATCGAAAGGGCGCGGCACAAACCGACCTCGAACCTTCAGGCCTACGACCTCTGCCTGCGCGCGATGCCGAACGTGTCGGTTGCTACGACCAAGGAAGCGAACGACGAGTCGCTTCGTTATTTGCATCGCGCAATTGAAATGGATCCCGGCTACTCGAGCGCGAAAGCCTGGGCCGCTGTCGCGTATGTCCAACGGAAAAGCCAGAACTGGGCGACAGCTGCCGAGGAACGGGAGGGTTTGCGGTTGGCAGAGGAGGCACTTGCGAACCACCAAGACGATCCGTCCACGTTGAGCCGTGCGGGATTTGCGCTCGCCCGATTGGGAATGCGTTATGACGAGGCATTGCACGCCGTCGGCCGTGCTCTTGCCATAAATCCGAATTCGCCCCAGGTTTTGCTTGGCGCCGGGTGGGTTGGTAACCTTGTCGGCGATGCGGTCGCCGCGGCCGCGCATTTCCAGCGGGCCATCCGTCTCAGTCCTCTTGATCCCGGGATGTTGAGCCTACTAACCGGCCTCGGCTTCGCTTACGTTCAGGCCGAGAAATACGAGGAAGCATTGTCGGTCGGATTGAGAGCAACTCGCGAAAGTCCAAAATCTCATGCTTGCCATCGACTCGTCATCCTCTGCCTCGTGGAGCTCGGGAGGCTGGACGAAGCGAGGACGGCTGCGCGACACCTGATGGAGCTTGCGCCGGGCTTCTCCGTTTCGGCGTGGGCAAGATCGCTCGCGTACAAGGATCAGGCGTTCAAGGACCGATTTGCTGGTGCGCTCCGCGCAGCGGGAATTCCTGAATGAGCAGGTCGCGCCATCTTGCCGCCAACGTGGCGGACAATTCTTGGACATTCCAGGTGGCTTCATGAGCGCAAGTGACCCTGGCAAACTGGACCGCATCGTCGCCGAAGCCCGTCGCGCTGCCGAGAAGCGCGAACGGGGCTATAGGGAACAGGCATTGAAGATCTACCCTTGGATCTGCGGGCGCTGCGCCCGCGAGTTCACGCGCGCCAACGTGCGCGAACTTACCGTCCACCACCGAGACCACAATCACGATAACAACCCGCCCGATGGCAGCAACTGGGAACTGCTGTGTCTGTATTGCCACGACAACGAACACCAGCGGCAGTTAGAAGCGACTGGCGGGGGAAGCAGCCCCTCCGTCGGTGGCCGCGTGTCGACCTACGCTCCCTTCGCAGATCTCAAGGAGCGACTAGCCAAGAAGCAGCCCCCGAAGTGAAACAGACTTCGGAAACAGCGGGCATAGTGCCGTGACCGCTGGGAGAACGTTGGCGCCGGAGGTGTGGCGTTTAGGGGCCCGTGCAAGCGACCACCGAATCGGGCGGTCGCTGACCGGCTCCGAGGACAATCCCGCGAGGCTCTTCGGCCTTCCAGCCTCTGCCGGCTTCCGGGTTTACCCGCTCTTGGGACGTGGACATCAGGCTAGACTTAACGCTTTCGCCCCCCAAGTCAGAGTGACGGCATGATCGAACCCAAGGGCGTGGTCCATTTCAGCATCGCGGTCAGCAACCTCGAGGCGAGCCGCAACTTCTACACGGAGATCCTGGGGCTGAAGCTTGTGAACGACGCGCCCGCCTACGGCATGGCGTTCCTGCGCGCGGGCGACGACCATGTCATTCTCGCGAGGAGCGACGCACCGTTGCAGCGCAGCGCCGCCGACAGCCGGCGGGCCCACCATGCGTTCAAGGTCGATGCCGCACAGTACGACGAAGCCAAGGCCTTTCTCGCCTCCAGGGGGGTAGAGGTCTTCGAGGAGGAGGACCGCAAGAAAGGCGTTTTCGTCGGCCGGCAGTTCTACATCCGCGATCCCGACGGCACGGTCATCGAGTTCACGGAGTGGGATGGCACCAGCATTCTGGATTGACCCGGGTAGAAGGAGGAGAAAATGCGCCGACTCGCGCGTGGTCTGATCGCTGTAATGGCATTCGCGTTCGCGCCGCTCGCCGCGGTGCAGGCCTGGCCCGACAAGCCGATCCGCCTGATCGTCAACTTCGGCACCGGCGGCGCACCCGACGTGGTGGCGCGCCTCTACGCGCCGCGCCTTTCCGAGGCGCTCGGCCAGCCGGTGGTGGTCGAAAACCGCGCCGGCGCGGGAGGCAACATCGGCGTCGAGGCGGTGGCCCGCTCGGCATCCGACGGCTACACGCTGCTCAGCTCGGCCAGCAGCTCCTTCGTCATCGGGCCGCACATCTACAAGCTCGGCTTTGACCCCGTGAAGGACACGGTGCCGGTCGCGCCGACGGCGCTGACGCCGATGTACCTGGTGGTGCGCCTGAGCCTGCCGGCGAAGAGCGTCGCCGAGCTCGTCGCGCATGCGCGCGCCAACCCGGGCAAGCTCAACTACGGCTCGGCCGGCAGCGGCACGCTGCCCCATGTCGCGGCCGAGATGCTGCTGCGCGCCGCGGGGATCCAGGCGGTGCATGTGCCCTTCAAGGGCTCGGGCGCGGCGCTCGGCGCGCTGCTCGGCGAGCAGGTCGACTTCGTATTCGACCCCGGAGTCGCGGTCCCGCAGGTCAAGGCAGGCAAGGCGCGCCTGCTCGCGGTGGGCAGCGCTTCGCGCTCGCAGAGCTTCCCCGACACGCCGACGCTGCGCGAGGCGGGCACCGACATGACCGCGGTCTCGGTGGTGGGCCTGTACGCGCCCGCCGGCACGCCGGGCGACATCGTCACGCGCCTCAACCGCGAGATCGCCCGCATCATGCAGACGCCCGAGGTGCGCGCCTCGCTCGCCGCCATGGCGGCCGAGCCGATCGCCGCCTCGCCCCAGGAGTTCGCGGCGCTCCTCGAACGCGACCGCGAGCGCTTCGGCGCTATCGTGCGCGAGGCCAACATCCGGGTCGAATGAGCAGGGCGAGGGTCGTTCGCTTCACGGCGCCCGGCGGACCGGAGGTGATGAAGCTCGAGAGCGTCGAGCTTCCGAATCCCGGTCCCGGCGAAGTGCAGATCCGCCAGACCGCGATCGGCCTCAACTTCCAGGAGATCTACCAGCGCTCCGGCGTCTACAGGATGTCGTCGCCCTCGGGCCTGGGCAACGAAGCCGCCGGCGTCGTGGAAAAGCTGGGTGGCGGTGTGACCGGGTTCAAGCCGGGCGAGCGCGTCTGCTACGGCGGCGGCGAGGCGGGCGCCTATGCCGACCGGCGCAACTATCCCGCGGCGCGGCTGCTGAAGATTCCGGAAGGCGTGAGCGACGAGCTCGCCGCCGCGACGCTGTTCAAGGGCATGACGGTCGAATATCTCCTCAACCGCTGCTATCGGGTGAAGCCGGCGGAGAAGGCGCTCTTCTATGCCGCCGCGGGCGGGGTCGGCTTGCTCGCCGGGCAGTGGGGACAACATCTCGGCGCGCACATGATCGGCGTGGCGGGCGGCGCGGAGAAATGCGGGCTCGCCCTGGCGAACGGCTACGCGTTCGCCATCGACCGCGGCAAGGAGGATATTGTCGGGCGCGTGCGGGAAATCACCGGCGGTGCCGGCGTGCCGGTCGTCTACGATTCGGTGGGCAAGGCGAGCTTCGAGACCACCCTCAAATGCCTCGCGCCGCGCGGCCTCTTCGTTTCCTTCGGCGCGATCAGCGGCGCGCCGCCCGCCGTGGAAGCGAGCCGCCTGCGCGAGGCGGGGTCGCTGTACTTCACCCGGCCCGCGCTCGCCACCTACACTGCCACGCGGGCCGAGCTCGAAGCGGCCGCCGCGGCGGTATTCGCGTTCGTGGCAAAGGGCGTACTCAAGCCGCGCATCCACGCGCGCTACGCGCTCGCCGACGCCGCGAAAGCCCACGCCGATCTCGAAGCAGGCCGCACCGCCGGCGCCTCGCTTCTCATCCCCTGAGCTCCCGCTCTGACCAACCTCGAGGCAGACGGCGCCCAAGTGATCGACGCCGCCGGCATGGTCGTCATGCCCGGCCTTGTAACGCGGACGAGCCGAACTTCCGCGATGGGTCGCATGCAGTCCCTCGAACGAAACACCGCATGAAACGCGTGCGCGTCAGCGCCTCGCCGGCCGAGCGCGCATTCAGTAAGGGCGCGAGCCGAAGAGATACGGGTGCGCGGCGAGCAGGATGGCGTAGAGCGCCAGCCCCGTGCCCACCCGCTTCCAGCCGATCTCCCCGAACCTGAAGCGGTTACGTCCGCTGACGATCGCGCCGAACGGGACGTTCGACGTGACAGCGGCGAACCGCTTCCAGTCTTCGCCCAACCCCTTCGCCTTGCGTACATCGATCAACACGGTGCCCAGCACGGCGAGCACGAGGAAGCCGCCGAAGAAGACGAGCGAGGCGAGGTCGCCGCGCGCGAGGATGTGCACCGCCGCCCAGAGCAGGATGCCCCACATGATCGGGTGGCGGGTGACGCGGATGATGCCGCGCGCGGGCTCGTTCGCCTTGAGCGCCGCCTCCTGCATCACCGCGGTCGGGTTCCGGGTCATGCCACCGGCGGCGATCAGAATCAGCGCGAACGGCATGACGACGAGCGGCGCGAGCCGGAGCTCCGGGACTTGCCACAGCGGCTGGGACGGCGCTTTGCCGTACGCCCAGATCATCCACGCAATTGTCGCCAGCGCGACGACGGCGTAGACGCCGACATAGGCGCGCTCGCCGATTCCCGTGGCGAGCGCCCGCCGGAGCGGCGTGCTCGGGACGAAGTGCGTCGCCAGAAAGGCCAGCGTCGCCAGGATGAGATGGGCGACGGGGTCCATCGCCGCGGGGCCTGCTACAGCGTCGGGCTCGCGAACTCCCCGCCGAGCGCGACCAGTCCCCAGTTCGAGCCGTGCGCATCGAAGGCGAAACCGATGTGCGCGCCGAGCGAGTGCGCGTCGCGGAAGATCCGCTGGATCGGGTAGCTGTCGTAGATGCCGTTCGCGCCCGCCATGGTGTGCAGGAGGTCGACCGCCTCGGTGCAGAGCTGGACGGCGTAGGCGACGTTGCGCTTCACCGCGAGCTTCTCCTCGAGCGACATGATGCGGCCCTCGGCGGCGACCCGCTGCGCGTCGATGCAATCCTGCCGGAGGACGAGCCGCGCCGCGTCGATCCGCGCGCCCGCTGCTCCCACCCGGAGCTGGACGGTCTGGAAGTCGCGCATGCGCATGCCGGTGTAGTTCGTGCTGCGCGCCTTCACCGCTTCGCACGTGAGCTCGAGCGCGGCCTGCGCGTTGCCGAGCGCGGCGCCGGAGAGGCAGTGCGACCCCATGGTGGTGATCGGCACGCGGTAGACGGGGTTGGGGTTCAGGCGCGCTCCGGGGAACTCCGCCCCGCCGCGGCAGGTGTACATGTCGAGGGCGCGGTACTCGGGCACGAACACGTCCTTCGCCCGCACCGACTTCGAGCCGGTGGCGCGCATCCCCATGACCTGCCAGTCGTCGATGATCTCGTACTCCGAGCGGTGGACGAGGCACATGCGGTGGCCGACGACCCGCTCGCCGTCGCGGACGGTGACGGCGAACATGTTCCAGTCCGACGGGTCGACGCCGCTCGAGAAGTTCCAGTGGCCGCTCACGACGAACCCGCCGTCCACCTTGCGGCCATGACCTTGCGGGAAAGCGATGCCCGACGCGATCAGCACGTCGGGGTTCTTGCCCCAGAGCTCGTCCTGGGCGCGCTCGTCGTAGAGCGCGAGCATCCAGTGGTGGACCCCGAGGTTGGCGAGGTTCCAGCCGGTGGACGCGCACCCGCGCGCGAGCTCGGCCGGCAGCTCGAGGAGCGACAGATAGTCGAGCTCCATGCCGCCATAGCGCTTCGGCTGCGCGAACCGCAGCAGGCCGGTGCGGTGCAGGTCGGCCTCGGTCTCGGGAAGCATCCGCCGTGCGGACTCGCCGCGGGCCGCGCGCTCCCGCAGCGCGGGAACGAGCTCGCGGGCGCGGCGGATGGCCTCGTCGTAGCCGACGTCGGCGAAGGTCCTCGCCGACGGGCGCGCCGGAGGGCGGAGCAGGGGCCCCGCTTGCGGGGATGCGACCCCGGAGGCGCGCGTCGGGCCCGCGGAGTTGTCCGGCGCGCCTTGGCCCGCTTTCGCGGGCCCGTTCACTTGGCGGTCTCCGCCACCCGCGGCATCTGCGCGTAGTTCTCGCTTGCGCCGCCCCACTTCGGCTCCTCGGTCATACCGTAGAAGTTCAGCTCGATCGTGAGCCCGTTCGGGTCCTTCACGAACATCTGGAACAGCTGGAACTCCGGGAAGTACCGTCGGCGGGCGGCGAGCCCGACCGCGTCGAAGCGCTTCGCGAACTTCTCGGGATCGGTGGCGAGGAACGCGATGTGGTCCACCACGCCCGAGTTGTCGGTCGCCGATTTCGGCGACGTGCCAAGGTAGTACAGCTCCGAGTT
>Ga0184639_10001045_pt1 | contig 11607 bp, 10 predicted proteins | sample PLM31_170_b2_FD_133155 | JGI IMG/M metagenome (GOLD analysis project Ga0184639, IMG submission 133155) | Groundwater sediment microbial communities from an aquifer in East River, Colorado, USA - PLM3-1_170_b2 | ecosystem: Environmental > Terrestrial > Soil > Riparian zone | place: USA: East... | reverse complement strand
TCGCGAGGGCAGGGCGCGACCCGCTGCACGCGTTGGATCGCGTATGCCCTCCTGGCGCTCTTTGCGGTCGTCATGGGCGTCCCCGCCCTCACCGAGCATCGAATCGGCAATTACGCCGTCGAGACCGACTTCTACTGGAAATACGGCCCGGCGGCGCGGGGACTTCTCCAGGGACGCGTGGACATCGAGCAGTACGACTCGAAGGGCTGGGGCTATCCGGCCGCGGTCGCGCTCGTATCGGTTCCGGGGCTCGATCCGTTCCGCGCGGCGCAGGTTCTGGCGCTCCTCTCCGCGCTCGCGGCGGGCTGGCTCCTCTACCGGATCCATCGAAGTCTGCTCGGCCCCAGCCTCGCGCTTCTCAGCCTTCTCCTCGTGCTGTCCAACCGGACCTTCCTCGCGAACACGTACGAGGTCGGGACCGACATGTTCTTCTTTGCGGTGGTCCTCGGCTCGCTCGCGCTTCTCTTTCGAAGCGGCGCACCCGGGGGTTGGGCCATTCTCGTCTCGGGCCTCTTGGGAGGGTGGGCTTTCTCCACCCGCTACAACGGACTCTTCCTCTGGCCCGGGGCCATCGCGCTCTTTCTCCTCGTTCGTCCAGCGGGTGGCGGTGCCCGAGGGGGACTCCGGCGATCGCTCGTCTGGACCTTGGGGTTCTTCGGAGCCGCACTTCCCTGGCTGATCATCAACGCCGTGCACACCGGCCATCCGCTCACGAACAGCAACTACGTGAACGTGGGCTTCGCCGTGTACGGGGAAGGGAACTGGGAGAAGTTCTTCTACGGAAGCGATCGAAACATCCGGTCCTTCGCCGACGTGGTGCTGCTCGACCCGGCGCGCTTCGGACGGGTGATGCTCGGGAACGTGGTGGAGCACCTGCGACGCGACCTGTCGGAACTGATGCCGCTCCTCTGGGGAGCGCTGGGTGTACTCGGCGCGATCCTGCTCGTACGGGATCGTCCCGGACGGCGGACCGCGGCCTACGCCTTGGTCTGGGCGCTCTACTTCCTAACCCTGGTACCGATCTTTTACGGGACTCGCTTTTCGCTCCCTCTGCTCGCGGGGTACGCGTGCCTGGCCTGCTGGCCGTTCGTCTCCGCGACCCTGGGCAAGCCGATCGAGTCGCTGGAGCGCTCCTTCCCGCTCCGCTCGTTCGTCTTCCTGGCGCTCTGGATACCGACCGCGGTCTCGGCGTACCAGTGGGTGCAGGATCCCAGAAATCCCGAGAGCCTGCGCGCCGGCCCCTATGAGCTCAAGCCGGCGATCGGATTCCTCCGCGATCATGGCGCCGGCGAGGCGTTGCTCGCCCGGAAGCCGCACGCCGCCTTCATCGCCGGCATGCGATTCGTGCCGATCCCCCAAGTGGATTCGCCGGCGGCGCTCCACGAGGCGGGGGAAAAGGCCGGAGCCCGGTACCTTCTCGTTTCTGGAGCCGAGCTCGCGCTGCGGGCGGCCATCCGGCCGTTCGCGAGCGGCGGGGTCGCGATTCCCGGTTTCGCACTCGCGTTCGAGAGTCCCGGCGCGTTGGTCTACGAGCTGCACGCCTACGAGCCGGGCGCCCAAGGGGGCGGTGCCTCGGTCCTCCGGTAGTGGGTCTGCACCAGATACAGCGGCCTTCCCTTCGTCTCGTCGAACATCCGTCCCACGTACTCTCCGAGAATGCCGATCGTCATGAGCTGCGCGCCTCCGAGGAAGAGCACCACAACCATGAGAGATGGATAACCTCGGACCGCCTCCCCGTAGACGAGGGTCTTGTAGATGACGATCAGCCCGTACGTCAGAGCGCCGATCGCGATGGCAAGGCCGAAATAGGTGGCTATCTTGAGGGGTGCTGTCGTGAACGACGTGAACCCTTCCAGGGCGAAGTTCCAGAGTTTCCAGAAGTTCCACTTCGTCTGTCCCGCAAAACGAGGATGCCGCTGAAATCGTACCGCTCGCTGCCTGAAGCCAACCCAGGTGAACAGGCCTTTCATGAACGGATTCCGCTCCCGAAGCTCACCCAGCGCGCGGACCACGTTTCGGCTCAGAAGCCGGAAATCGCCCGCGTCCTCCGGGATGCGTACGCGCGACACCTGCTGCATCAGCCGGTAGAAAGTGTACGCCGTAAGCTTCTTGATGAACCCCTCCCCTTCGCGGGCGGAGCGCTGCGCGTACACGACGTCGAATCCTTCCCGCCAGGTCTTGATCAGCTGCGGAATGAGCTCGGGAGGATCCTGCAGGTCGGCGTCGATGACCACGACGGCATCCGCGTCGGCATGGTCCAGCCCCGCCGTGAGCGCGATCTCCTTCCCGAAGTTACGGCTTAGGTCGATAATCTCCACACGAGGGTCCGCTCGCCGAAGATCGAGCAGGATCTCCATGGTCCGATCCACACTCCCGTCATTCACGTAGAGGACGGTGCTTCTCATCTCAATGGCGTCCAACACGCTCGACAAACGCTCATGAAACTCGCGGACGACTTCCTCTTCGTTGTAGACGGGCACCACGACGGCGAACGTTCCCCCAATGGGCAACCGTTCGCCTTCCGAACTTCGCATCGCCGTCTCCGTCATGACTCCCTCCGCGAGAACGTCCAGATTCGATTGACGCAGAATGTGCCGAACACCACCGTTCCCGTCGCGCACACCTGCGGAATCATATACGGGAATCGCAACACATTGACCCCGAGCGCCACGATCCCGGCGTTGACCACCATCCCGACTGCCGCAACTGTGAAGAAGCGGGGCAGCGCCTCCCGGTGCGGCCGGTCGCTCTGAAACGTGAAGCGACAGTTCAGGAAGTAATTCACGACCGCACCGGTCGCGAATCCGAGCGTCGTTGCCAGGACGGGTGTCACGTCACCCCGCTCCACGAGTGCGAGAAGCACCAAATAGTGCGCCCCTGTGCCGACCACGCCGACCAGTGTGTAGCGCACGAAGCTCCCCATCATCGCTGAGCGCCGCTCAATCCCTTCTGCGTGTCGTGATCTCGGAATTCCACTGGCTGACCCACCGGGCGTCCGGCCGGCCGCTCCCGTGCCGGAACCGGCGGTCGCGAGCACGCAGAGTACACCGATCAGCACGTCCATGCGGCCTGGGGGGGACAATACCGGGAACAGAGCCCAATTTCGACGGTGGCAGGGAAAAGCACGTCATGTTAAAGTCCCGGCATTCCATGAGATGGGCGATTAGCTCAGCTGGTTAGAGTGCCTGCTTGACATGCAGGAGGTCAGAGGTTCAAGTCCTCTATCGCCCACCATTTCCACGAACCCGGACAGGCAATTCCCCGACCCATGATCCAACTCGAGATCGATAGCCGCCAGTTGAAGGCGGAACCCGGCACCACTCTAGGCGCGCTGTTTCACGAGCAGTACCAGGAGGCGTTCCGGCTCGGCGTCGCCGCGAGGTTGAACGGTCGCATCGTCGATTTTCACACCCCGATCCGCGACTCGGGTCGACTGGAGCTGATCCCGGTCGAGAGCGCGGATGGGCTCGCCGTGCTCCGCCACTCGACCTCGCACCTCATGGCCTCGGCGGTGCTGAAGCTTTTCCCGGAGGCGAAGCTCGCGATCGGGCCCGCCATCGACGAGGGTTTCTACTACGACTTCCAGGTCGGTCGCCCCTTCCAGCCCGAGGATCTCGAGCAGATCGAGGGCTGGATGCACACGATCGCCGAGGAGAACCACCAGTTCGTCCGCGGCGAGCTGTCCCGCGAGGAGGCGCTGAAGCGCTTCGAGCGGGAAGGGGAGATCTTCAAGACCGAGCTGGTCCAGGGGATCCCCGACCCGACCGTCAGCACCTACACCCACTCGTTCTTCACCGACCTCTGCCGCGGCCCCCACGTGCCGCGCACCAAGATGCTCCGCCACTTCAAGCTCCTGAGCGTGGCCGGAGCGTACTGGCGGGGCGACTCGTCCAGGCCGATGCTCCAGCGGATCTACGGCACCGCCTTTCCCACCAAGGATCGACTCAAAGAGCACCTGCAGCGCCTTGAAGAGGCGAAGCTCCGCGATCACCGGAAGATCGGCGCCGCCCTGGACCTCTACAGCGTGAACGAGGAGGTCGGGGGCGGGCTCATCTTCTGGCATCCGCACGGCGCCGCGATGCGGAGCGTGATCGAGGACTTCTGGAGGGCCGAGCACGCGCGCCGCGGCTATCGGCTCGTCTACACCCCGCACATCGCGCAGGTGGACCTCTGGCAGCGCTCCGGCCACACCGACCACTATCGCGAGCACATGTATTTCCTCGAGGCGGACGAGAAGGAGTACGTGCTCAGGCCGATGAACTGCCCCTTCCACGTCCAGATCTACAAAGGGCACAAGCACTCGTACCGGGAGCTGCCCATCCGAATCGCCGAGCTGGGCACCGTCTACCGGCTCGAGAAGTCGGGCGTCCTCCACGGCCTCGCGCGCGTGCGCGGATTCACCCAGGACGACGCGCACATCTTCTGCACCAAGGACCAGGTGGAAACCGAGCTCCGGGGCGTCGTCGAATTCGCGCGGTTCATGCTGAGTACGTTCGGATTCCACCAGTACCAGGTCGACCTGAGCGTGCGCGACGCGAAGCGCAAGCAGGACTACCTCGGCTCCGACGAGGAATGGGAGGTGGCGGAGACGGCCCTCGAGAACGTGGCCAAGGCCTCCGGGCTGAACTACCGACGCGCGGAAGGGGAAGCCGTCTTCTACGGTCCCAAGATCGATGTGAAGCTGACCGACGCGTTGGGCCGCGAATGGCAGTGCTCCACCGTCCAGTTCGATTTCAATCTGCCCCGGCGGTTCGACGTGACCTACGTCGGCGCGGACGGGCACGACCACCCCGTCTACATGATTCACCGCGCCCTCCTGGGGTCGCTGGAGCGGTTCTTCGCGACGCTGATCGAGCACTACGCGGGCGATTTCCCGGTCTGGATCGCGCCCGTCCAGGTGCAGCTGATCACGATCGCCGACGCGCAGATACCCTATGCACAGGAGATCCGGACGCTGCTCTTGGAGAAGGGGATCCGCGTCGAAGCCGACATTCGCGAGGAGAAGATGGGCGCCAAGATCCGCGACGCCGAGCTGCTCAAGATCCCCTACATGCTCGTGCTGGGCCGCAAGGAAGTGGAGGAGCGCTCGGTCTCGGTCCGGAGCCGCAAGAAGGGGAACGAGGGAAGCGTTCCGCTCGACGCGTTCGTGGAAAAACTCGTTGCGGAAGTCGCGGCGAGAGTTTAGACTGGCGGCTCGTCGTCACCAAAGCAGGAGCCGTCGGCTTCTCACCCCGAGGCGCAAAGCTACCGGGGTTTAGGCGGCGGTCCCGGGGCATCCGGGGCCGCTCCAACGGAACCGAACGCAACCGATCGATTCCGGCCCTCGCCTCCTGCCGCAGCTCGTCGATCCCCAGTTTCGAAGGAGGAACATCCTATCGCCACAACCAAAGAAGTCCGGATCAATGATCGCATCCGCATCCCGTCGGTACGCGTCATCGGTCCCGATGGGGAACAGGTGGGGATCCTCAATATCAAGGACGCGCTCACCTACGCGCAGGAGCGCGCGCTGGATCTGGTGGAGGTTTCTCCCACTGCGAAACCGCCTGTTTGCCGGGTGATGGACTTCGGGAAGTTCAAGTACGAGCAGAACAAGAAACTTCAGAAGGCGCGGCGCAAGCAGCACGTCACGCACCTGAAAGAGGTGAAGCTCCGGCCCAAGATCGAGGAGCACGACTACACCTTCAAGGTCAACAACGGGCGGCGGTTCCTCGAACTGCACGACAAGGTGAAGTTCACGGTCACCTTCCGGGGCCGCGAGCTGGCCCATCCCGAAGCTGGGGTGCGCCTTCTGGAAAAGGTGATTCGGGATCTCGAAGGAGTCGGCCAGGTCGAGATTCCCGCACGGATGGAGGGCCGAAGCATGGTGCTCCTCATGGTGCCCCGACCCACGACGGGGAAGGCGCCGGAGAAGAAACCCGCCGCGGCGGCACCTGCTCCGCCGAAGAAATCGGTCGCGAGCGCCGCTTCCGCGGCCTCGCCACCGCCCAAACCCTAGGAGTCACGATGCCGAAGATGAAGACCAATCGGGCGACCGCCAAGCGCTTCAAGCGGACGGCGACCGGAAAGATCAAGCGCTCGAAGGCATTCGCGCGCCACCACCTGGGACTCAAGTCCCGCAAACGGAAGCGGCGCCTTCACGCCTCGGCCATGACGGAACCTACCGAGCGCCGCCACATGCAAAAGCTCCTACCGTACGGCGGCTAGGCCCCCTCAGGGCAAGCCAACGTCGAGGTATCGAAGATGCCACGCACAAAAACTGTAGTCCCGGGACGCAAGCGCCGTCGCAAGGTGATGGTCGCGTCGAAGGGGAATCGCGGCGGCCGCCGGAAGCTCTATCAGACGGCGCGCGAGACGCTGATGCGGAGCCTCCAGTTCGCGTATCGAGATCGTCGCGCCAAGAAGCGGGAGTTTCGCAAGCTCTGGATCGTCCGCATCAACGCGGCCGCGCGCCTGCACGGCCTATCGTACAACGTGTTCATCCGCGGTCTGAAGGCGGCCCAAGTGGACATCGATCGGAAAGTGCTCGCGGATCTCGCGGTCCGAGACGCGGACGCGTTCGCCCGCCTGGCCGAGGTGGCCAAACAAGCATCCGCCGCCGCCTGATCGAAGCGCCCCCGTGACCGAGCGGATTGACGTCCTCCAAACCGAGGGGGAGCGCGCCCTCTCAGGGGCAGCGACCCCATCGGACCTCGAGACGGCACGGGTCCGGTACCTCGGGCGGAAGAGCGAGCTCACCCAGATCCTGCGTGGGCTCAAGGACCTTCCGCCGGCGGAGCGCTCGACGGTGGGAGCGCGCGCCAACGAGGCGCGGTCCCGGCTCGAAGCGCTGCTCGCCGAGGCCGAATCCCGGATCCGAGCAGCCACCGAAGGCGACTCCGGGCTCGACGTCACGCTCCCGGGAAGACGGTTCCCGGTCGGGCACCGGCATCTCCTCCAGTCCGTCATCCGCGAGATCGAGGAGATCTTCCGAGGCTTTGGATTCTCCATGGCGCTCGGCCCGGACGTCGAGGACGACCGCCACAATTTCGACGCCCTCAATATGCCGGAAGGGCACCCCGCGCGGGCCACCACCGATACCTTCTATCTGAGTCGTTCCGCGCTCCTTCGCCCGCATACCTCCTCGGTGCAGATCCGGGTCATGGAATCGACGCCCCCCCCGGTGCGGATCATCTGTCCGGGTCGCGCGTACCGAAACGAGGCCGTGGACGCGACGCACCACTTCGAGTTCCACCAGGTCGAGGGGCTCTACGTCGACGAGGGCGTGAGCATGGCCGACCTCAAGGGGACGCTCGATCGCTTCCTGAAACAGTTCTTCGGACCCAAGACCGAGCTCCGGTTCTGCCCTTCGTACTACCCGTTCGTGGAGCCGGGCGCGGTGGTGGACATCCGCTGCTTCTTCTGCGGGGGAAAGGGCTGCTCCGTGTGTGGCCCGCTCTCGGGCGGATGGCTCGAGGTGCTCGGAGCCGGAATGGTCCACCCGGCCGTCTTCCGCGCGGTCGGATACGACCCGCGCCGCTGGACCGGATTCGCCTTCGGCGCCGGGATCGAGCGGCTGGCGATGCTGCGCCATGGGGTACCCGACGTCAGGCTCTTCTATGAAAACGATGTTCGCTTCCTCCGTCAATTCTGAGGGCACCGCATGAAGTTCACTTGGAGCTGGCTCGAGGATTGGGTGGAGCCGCCGGAGTCTCCTGAAGCGCTCGCCGCGATTCTCGCGATGCGCGGTTTCCCCGTGCAGTCGATCGAGCGCGGCTCGGCGTTCGACCCCGGCATCGTGGTCGGCGCCGTGCTGGAAGTTGGGCCCCATCCGAACGCCGATCGGCTTCGACTCTGCGTGGTCGATATCGGCGAGACGCGGCTCTCCATCGTGTGCGGCGCGTCCAACGTGGCCGTCGGCGATCGAGTGGCGGTGGCCCAGATCGGCAGCCGGCTCCCCGACGGCACGAAGCTCCGCCGGACGAAGATCCGGGGCGTCGAGTCGGAGGGGATGATCTGCTCCGAGCGCGAGCTTGGCTTGAGCCGGGAGTCCGAGGGGATCTGGGTGCTGCCCGGGAAACCGGCGATCGGAGCGGCGCTCGCCTCGATCGCGGGCTCGTCGGAGACGGTGCTCGATGTCGAGATCACGTCGAACCGCACGGACTGCATGTCGGTTCGCGGGATCGCCCGCGAAATCGCCTCCTCGCGGGGGAGCGGCCTTCGGACGAGGCCGGCGCTCCGCGCGGACGGTTCGGGGGCGCTTCCACGCGTGAGCGTCGAGAGCGGCGCCGATTGCCCGCGGTACATGGCCCGCGTCGTGCGCGACCTCAAGATCGGGCCTTCACCCGACTGGTTGCGCCGCCGGCTGGAATCCACCGGAATGCGAAGCATCAACAACGTCGTGGACGCCACGAATTACGTGCTGCGCGAGTACGGCCAGCCGATCCACGCCTTCGACGCGAAGCGGGTCGGCGGAAACGCCATCGTGGTACGGCGCGCGAGAGCAGGGGAGCGGCTCCGGCTTCTCGACGGGCGGGAGATGACGCTCCAGCCCTCCCATCTCGTGATCGCGGACGAGGCCAGACCGATGGCGCTCGCCGGAATCATGGGGGGCTTCGAGAGCGGGGTCACGGATCGGACGGCCGAGGTCATTCTGGAGTGCGCGGAGTTCGACCCCCGATTGACGCGCGAGACGGCCCGCTCGCTTTCGATCGAGAGCGACGCCGCGGAGCGATTCGCGCAGGGAGTCGACCCTTCGGCGCTCGGGGCCGCCCTGGACACCACCGCGCGGCTCCTCGCCGAAACGGCGGGCGGGACGATCGTCGAGCGGTATGTGGACGAGTGGCCTGGGCGAAAGCCGCCGCGCGTCCTTGGCCTCTCCCTCGCCCGACTCTCCGGGCTTCTTGGGCTCGACGTCCAAGCCCCCGACGCGTCCCGCTCTTTGAAGTCGCTCGAGATCGACCAGGTGGGGGATTGGACGCGGGAAGGCGCCGACATGCTCGCGAGCTTCGAGGTGCCCCCGCACCGCCACGATCTCGATCTCGAGGAGGACTTGATCGAGGAGGTGGCCCGCGTGATCGGGTACGACGCGATTCCCGCGCGTTTCCGGGGGGCCGCTTCAGCCGCTCCCGAGGCGCCACGTGAGGAAACGTTCGCAACGCGCGTCACCGACATCGTTTGCGGTCTCGGCTTCGACGAGTGCCTCTCGACCGTTCTGGTGGGCGAGATCCCCCCGGAGGCACGGGACGGTATTGAAGAGACGGAAGTATGGACCCTTCAGAATCCGATGAGCCGCGAGCTGCGGCACATGCGCGTGGGGCTTCTCCCGGGCCTTCTCCAAGCGGCCTCCCTCAACCTGCACCACGGCATCCGCGACGTGCGTCTCGGCGAGGTCGGAAAGGTGTTCCGCGCCGGGCCTCCGCCCCTTGGAACCGAGCGGTACGAGTTGGGCCTGCTTCTCGCCGGTGCGCCCGACGAGTGGAGCGGGATCGGCGGCTCCGATCGCCACTTGGAGCTCAGGGGCGCGGTCGAATCGATCCTCGAGGCATTGGGAATTGACTCGGTCCAGACGGACCCCTACCATGAACGCTGCTGGAAGCGCGGCACCGGCGCGAGGCTTCTCGCTTCGGGCGGCACGCTCGGCCGGATCGGACAGACGGCGCCGGAGCTGGGCTCGAAACTCGGGCTCGAGCGGCCTGCGTGGGCCGCGCTGCTCGATCTCGGAGCGCTCGCCGCGGCGGCGCCCCGCACGAGGCGATATGCGTCGATCCCGCGATATCCCGCGTCGAAACGGGACCTCGCGGTCGTGGTCTCCCGATCGATCACGCATGCGGAGTTGATGAGAGCCATTCGGGAGGCGGGAGGCCCGCTTTTGGCCGAAACGCGCCTCTTCGATGTGTACGAGGGGAACACGCTCGAGGCCGGATCGAAGAGCATGGCCTATGCGCTCGAGTTCCGTTCATCGGAGCGGACCCTCGAGGATCGGGAAGTGGACGCCGCGCTCGGAACGATCGTGCGGGCCCTGGAGACCAAGTTCGGGGCCGCACTCCGCGGGTCGCGGAAGCAGGATGGAGGACGGACCAGCTCATGATGGTGGAATTGGATCAGCTCGATGCGCGCATCCGCGCCGCCGCGAAACTGCTCACGCAGTTGCGGGATGAGAAGCGGCGGCTGGAGACCGATAATCAAGAGCTGGTGAAACGTGTCCGGGCGCTCGAGGCGGCTGCCGGAAAGCATCCGGCGGAAAACCTGAAGCCGCGCCTCAAGGCGCTCGAGGAGGAGCGGACGACGCTCCTGGGAGAGCGCCGCGTGGCGGCGCGTCGGGTGGAGGAGATGCTTCAGAAGTTGGAACTGTTGGAGAAGGCGGTCCACGCTTGATGCACGACGGTCCGACCGGAAGAGTCCGGGTCTCGGGCCGTTGCCGGAACGAACGATCAGAGGGATCGCGATGACGACCGAGCCGAACACGCAAAGCGTGACGATTTTCGGCAGCGAGTACAAGATCCGCGGCGCCGACCCCGATTATATTCAAGTCGTGGCCGCCTACGTGGACGGGAAGATGCGCGAACTCGAGAGGCGTCTTCCCGCGGGTACCCAGACCAAGCTCGCGATCCTTACCTCGCTCAATATCGCCGACGAGCTCTTCCGCGAACGCGAAGAGAGAACCCTTCGGGACAATGACCTCCGGGAGCGCGCCAGGAAATGGGAGCGCGACTTGGGACAGAGTCTCCGCGGGGAATCGATCGACGACCGGTGACGCCACCCCGAAGCCCCGGAGGGATATCGAGTACGGATCCGTGACATCGACGTGGCAACGGAACCCTGCCATGCTCGTGATGTACCAGACGTTTTTGAGCCACAACTCGAAACACGGGAGCCCGAACTTCCGGCGAAGTGGCGGCCCGTCTCAAGCGGGCGACGCGAACCCGGGCCTAAGGCGCCCACCTGCTTCTACCAGGTTCAAAAGTCTCGTACCCACGGCATTGGCGGGGCCTTTTTTATATAGGGAGGTCCACGTCCCATGACCCTCACGCCATGGATGACCCTCCTGATCGCGCTCGGCGCGGCGGTCCTCGCCTTTTTCCTCGGCTGGATCGCGCACCGTCGAATCGGGGAGGGCAAGGTGTACCGCGCGGAGACGCTCGCGGCGAAGATTGTCCGCGAGTCCGAGCGGGAAGCGGAAAATTTGAAGAAAAGCGCCCTGCTCGAAGCCAAGGACGAATGGTTCCGCGAAAAGGCCAAGCTCGACCGGGAGGCCCAGAGCCAAAAATCCGAGATTCAGCGAGCCGAGCGGCGGCTTCAAGAGCTCGAGACGAACTTGAATCGCCGGGCTGAGGTGTTGGACAAAAAGGAGCGCGATCAGAAGCGTCTCGAGCGCGAGCTGGAGGTCAAGTCCGAGACCATCGGGGAACGGGATCGCGAGCTGAACCGGGTCCTCGCCGAGCAGAACGCGAGGCTCCAGCGGATCAGCGGCATGACCGCGGACGAGGCGAAGCAGCACCTGATCGCGAACATGGAGAACGAGGCCCGAACGGAAGGGGCGAAGCGGCTCCAGGAGATCCGGGAGGAAACGACCCGGAACGCCGAAAAGGAGGCTCGCGAGATCCTCACGCTGGCGATCCAGCGCTGCGC
>Ga0184639_10001042_pt1 | contig 11634 bp, 9 predicted proteins | sample PLM31_170_b2_FD_133155 | JGI IMG/M metagenome (GOLD analysis project Ga0184639, IMG submission 133155) | Groundwater sediment microbial communities from an aquifer in East River, Colorado, USA - PLM3-1_170_b2 | ecosystem: Environmental > Terrestrial > Soil > Riparian zone | place: USA: East... | reverse complement strand
TCCATTTGTGCGGGATGATTCCGACGGACGGCGAGCCGCCGTCCTGCGTCCCGCCCCCGCCGTCGTCGCCGCCCGCGCCCGTGTTCACCGGCCCGCTCGGGTTGTCCTTCGTGATTGTCCATTCGGCCACGGCGTCGCGCACCGCGGCGAACACCAGATAGCCGGAGAGCGCCGTGGCGATCACAAACACGCCGACGAGCGCGCCCAGCATCCAACCCGGCAGGGCCGGCCCGCGGCGGCGATTCGTGCGCAGGGGAACACGCGATTGTGCCATATGTCTGAAACTGCCTCACAAGAAAAACTTACCCGTGAGTGTTCCTCCCGGGTGAGACGATTATAGCAGACTTGCCCCACCCGCCGGCGTCAGATCTCAAAGGTCTCTGAGACCCGTGAGGTCTCACCCCGTCGCGGCGAGGCGCCCCCACTCCTCGAGGCGCGCCGAGAGTTGGGCCTCCACTTGCGCATACTCCTCCCCCAGGGCCGTCACCCGCGCCACGTCGGCGCCCGCGCTCTCCAGATCGCGCGTGATCTCCGCCAGGCGCGCCTCCAGCGCGGCGATGGTGTTCTCCAGTTCCGAGAGCCGCGCCGCACGTTTACGCTCCAGCGATTTCTGATTTTGGATTGCAGATTGCAGATTGGGGTCTGTCGGCTTCCGACTTTTTGGATTTGGGGTTTGAGATTTGGATGTTTGTCTTTCATCCTTCACCCTTCTTCCTTCTTCCTTCGCCTCTCTCCACGCCGCGTACTCGCTCCAACTCCCCTGGAACACCTCCAGCGTCCCCTCGTCCACCGCCCACACCTGCGTCGCCAGCGCGTCAATCAAATAGCGGTCGTGCGAGACGAGCAGAATCGTCCCCGGAAAATCGGCGAGGACGGCCTCGAGGATTTCCTGCGAGGGGATGTCGAGGTGATTCGTCGGCTCGTCGAGCAGGAGCAGGTTCGCCCCCTGCAGCGCCAGCTTCGCCAGCGCCACCCGCCCGCGCTCGCCGCCCGAAAGCACGGCCACCTTTTCGAAAACGTCGTCCCCGGTGAACAGGAACTTCGCCAGATAATCGCGCGCCTGCCCGGGCGGCATGTATTTGACCGCCGTGATTTCTTCGATGACCGTGCGTTCCGGGTCCAGCCCTTCGTGGGCCTGCGCGAAGTAACCCACCTTCAGGCTGCTCCCCAGCTTCACGCGGCCCTCCAGCGGCGGGATCTCGCCCAGCAGCGTTTTCAGGAACGTAGTCTTCCCCGCGCCGTTCGGGCCGACGAGCGCCGCGCACTCCTCGCGCCACAAGAGCACGTCCGGCGCGCGGAACAGCACTTTCTGGTCGTCGGGATACCCCACCGCCAGATCGTGCGTCTCGATCACCCGGTCGCCGGAGCGCAGGTCGGTGTCCATCGAGAGCCTGAGCATGCGCGCCTCTTGCGGCCTGGAGACGAGTCCATCTCCCGCAGGGGCGTTCAATTGAACGCCCCTGCCCGGTTCGCGCGTCAGCCGCTCCAACCGGCGCAGGCGGCCTTTGGCCTGTTTGGTGTTCTGCCCGGCGATGTTGCGGCGGATGTAGTCCCTCTCTTTGGCGATGAAGGCCTGCTGTGCCTCGTACTCGGCCTTCGCGCGCGCGTGCCGCTCCGCCCGCTGAGTGACGTACGCCGAGTAATTCCCGTGATACTCGGTCAAGCTCCCGAACTGCAACTCCCACACCGCGTTCACGGTCTGATCCATGAAATAGCGGTCGTGCGAGACGATCAGCGCCGCCCCGCCCCACTCGCCAAGCCACGTTTCGAGCCATTCGACCGCGTGGATGTCGAGGTGGTTCGTCGGCTCGTCCAGGATCAACAGGTCGGGGCGGTCGAGGAGATGGCGTCCGAGGAGGGCGCGCGTCTTTTGTCCGCCCGAAAGAATCTCGACGGGCTTGTGAGTGTCCTCCGGCTCGAAGTTCAGGCCGTGCAGCACGAACTTGATCTTGTTCTCGTACTCGTAACCGCCATCCAGCTCGAATTGATGCTGAAGCGCGCCGTACTTCTCCATCACCGCGTCCCGCTGCGCCGGGTCGGCCATCGCCGCTTCCAGGCGGGCCAGCTCGGCCTCGCGGGCGCGCAAGTCCGCGAAAGCCGTGAGCATCTCCTCCCACAACGTCCCCTCCGAATAGAGTGCGGCCTCCTGCGGCAGATAGCCGATCCGCACGCCTTTCGCGCGGTGCACCGTCCCCTGCGACGGCTCTTCCAGCCCGGCGAGGATGCGCAGCAGCGTGGTCTTGCCTGCGCCGTTCGGCCCGACGAGCGCCATCCGCGCGCCGTGCGGGATGGCGGCGTTCACCCCGGCGAAGATGTCTTTCGGCCCATATGATTTTGCAAGTTGCGTGCCGGAGACGAGAGACATCAGTAATCAGTAGCCAGTTCTCAGAAATGAAGCGGAGGCGATTATACCATCCGAGGAAAAAACGAAAACCGGGCGCGTGGCCCGGTGATGGCACGACGAATGGGCTAGGCTCTGCCTCAACTCTTGTCTGAGCCGATCAACGACTCAAAGAAGGCTCGCAGCTGCTCACGCAGCATGTTGAAGGTGTCTGACAGAGACTCGGCCTTCCAGCGCAACTGATCCCATTCGAGGGTGTAGCCGTAGGCGTGTCGAAAGAAATGCCGGAACTCCAAATACTCCTTCAGCCGGGCGCGCAATGGTTCGTCAACGACCGCAGACCGCTTCCCCTCCCGTGCGCTTGCCATCTGCGCCAACAAATCGGCGTGCCAATAGCCCCCCTGCGGAACGCCTTCGCCCAGGGCAACTGCAATGCGTTCAAAAATGCGCTCCACGCCGTTGTAGAATTCGTGGAGGATGCCGGCCATGGCCCGCAATTCGGTTCGCGTGGGAGGGTCGGCCCGTGCGGCCAGCAGGTTAGCCATCTCCTGTGTGACCCGTTCCAAAGCCGTCAGCTCATCTTCCACAAGCGCCTTGATCGCCAAGATCGGATCGTCAGGCATTGGCACCTCCCCCAGGATGCGCGCGCGCATCTCTGGATAGGCTCTCTCCAGCGGCACTAAATCCAGTTCCAGCCCTCGGGGCAGGACCTCGTGGCACGCCGCGTACGCGGCGAAAAACCGTTCCGGCGCTAAACCTTCAACCGCCAGATCAATGTCCGACCGGCCATGCCAGACACCCTGCTCGGCGGCAGAGCCGAAGGGGATGACACGTCCAGCGCCAAAACGCTCCTTCAGCAGTCGAACACAATTCTCGACCGCCTTGAGGGCCTGCTCCCTGGATATTATGAGCGGTGCTGAAAGTTTCAAATTACGCGGCATGGTAAAACGGCCTCGCGCACCGATTATACCATCGGGGTACGATGGAAATGAAAACCAGGCGAAGCCACCGCGCGGCTCCGCCCGGTCGGGGCCTGATGCAATTTCCTTACTTCTGGATCAGTGGCAAATAGACCCGGTTCAACGAAGAGGGCCCAAAGACCGCAAAAGTCGTGAGGTGATCAGACGTCGCCGTGAGGGTGTTAGCAACTGAATCCACGTCAGCAGGCAATGGCGCCCACTTGTTCTGCGATGGGAGTTGTTGCTTGAATTCAGAGGGGTGCTCCCCCTCTCCTGAATGCATCCTTTCGCGTTCAGGAGAGGGGGCGGGGGGTGAGGTCAGCCATCCAGCCGCGCGGCGATGAAGGGGACGAGCATTTCGTCGGCCAGCAGGCTGCCGTGCCGCCCGCGCTCCGTGGGCGGGTCGATGCGATCCCACAAAATATCCGGCCCGCGCGAGACGGCGACCAGATCGCCGATGCGATATTGGGTTTCGGGCGCGAGCCGCCCCGGGCCGAACAAGCCGGCGCTCAACGCGGCTTGCGAATCCATCAAGAAAAACTTGTCGTCCAGCCGGGTCTCAAAATATCGGCGCACGGCCTCGACTTCTCCATTGCGGCAATACAGGTATGCGGCGCGCGCCTCGCCGGTCGGCCCCATCACCAGCCGGTTGCGCAGCTCGGGATGGTCGCGCAGACGGACCGTGCGGCTGAGCGGCGTGTCCACCTGCCCGTGATCCGCCGTCAGCAGGAACAGCGTGCCCCGGCGCGCGGCGGGCGAGAGCAGGCTCAGAAACTCCCGCTCGAAGGAATACGCCAGGTTGTTCACCTCGGCCACCACGGCCTCGGACGAGGCTCCGTAGGCGTGCGCGATGCTGTCCACCGCGCTCCAGTAGGCGACGAACATCGCCGGCTCCGCCGGGGCATCCAGCATCCACGTGCGCAGCGCGATCCACATGTCGGACGAGGTGACGAAGCCGCGCAGTTCCTTCACGCCGCGAATCTGCACGCGCGAGAGCGCGCTCTTCACAAACGGCTGCTCGATCAGCCCGTAGACCGGCACGTTGATCCGGGACAGCGTCTGCGGCAGGGAGGGCACCACCAGAAACGTCTCCGGCTCCAGCCCGGCGGCGATCAACTGGTCTTTGCCCAGCGTCTGCGTCGCCACCGGGCTGAAGCCGATCATGTTCGCGCGCACGTCGTAATCGCGCAGGAACAACTGGAAGCCCATGAAGCCGTGCTCGGCAGGGGTGTACCCCGACCACAGCGCGGTGAGCGCCGCCGTGGTCGTGGACGGAAAGACCGAAGTGAGCGGCGTCAACTGCCCGCCGTTCCGCAGCAGCGCATGGAAGCCGTTATCCGGATTGGCGTTCAGCGCATCGAGGAAGCGCTGATAGCCGAGCGCGTCTATGACCACCAGCACGATCCGCCGCACGTCCGAGGAGAAATGCTCAATGAGGGCCGGGTCGAGCGGAGCCGTGCTGAGCGATCCGCCAAAGAGGCGCACGACGCTGGCCGGGACGTTGACGATCGAGCGTCCGCCGTAGTTCGGGACGACGAACTCAGCGGGCAGGTTCAGGCCGCCAAAGCGCGCCTCGCGCTCGGCGCGGATCTGGGCTTCGATGTTTTCGGCGAGGGACATGCGGCGATTATAACACTCCCACTCTTCCCCGGTTCGCTATATAATCCGCCCCGTGAACGACGCCGCCCCCGACAACCCCCTCAGCCTCACCCTCGCCGCGTGGATCATGGCCCTGCTCGGATGGGCCGGCCTGCTCTACCTGATCTTCGTCGCCGACCTCACGCCAGCGGGCCATCCTTCGCGGCCTGTTCCAGGGCCGTTCCCTGTCTGGCTGTTCTTCGTACTCGGCCTCCTGGCCCTCACTGGAACCGCCGTGCCGTTCGTGCGCTATCTCAACCGCCGCTTCGCGCGAACACCCGTCCCGCCCGCAGTGCTGCTGCGCCAATCGCTGTGGTTCGGCCTCTTCGGCGCGACGTGCGCGTGGCTGCTCAAGAGCGGCATCCTCAGCCTCGCCACCGCGCTGCTGCTCGGCGCGGGCCTCGGCGGCGTGGAGTGGTTCCTGCGCATGCGCGAGCGTTCCCGCTGGACGCCCGACGCCGACTCCGATGAGCCTGCGTGACCTGCCCTCGGTGGACAATCTGCTGGCGCAGGCGGGCGACCTCGTCACCGTATATGGCCGCCCGTTGACCACGGAGATGATTCGGGAGACGCTCGATGGGATTCGGGCCCAATATAATGGGCAGGCCGTGATTCCCTCGCCGGCCGAAATCGTCTCGCAGGCCCGCGCCCGCCTGGCCGCCCTCACCGCGCCGACGCTCCGGCCGGTCGTCAACGCCTCCGGCGTGATCCTGCACACCAACCTCGGGCGCGCGCCAATGTCGCTGTCTGCCATCGCCCACATGGAAGCCGTGGCCCGGGGCTATTCCACGTTGGAATACGACCTCGACCAGGGCGCGCGCGGCTCGCGCAGTCTCCACGCCGAGAGTCTGCTCACGCGCCTCACCGGGGCGGAGGCCGCGCTCGTCGTCAACAACAACGCCGCCGCCGTTCTGCTCATCCTCAGCGCGCTCGCCAATCGCAAGGGCGTCCTCATCTCGCGCAGCCAGCTCGTCGAGATCGGCGGCGGCTTCCGGGTCCCGGACGTGATGAAACAGTCCGGCGCGAAACTCGTCGAAGTCGGCACGACCAACCGCACGCACCTGAACGACTTCAAAGAAGCCATTGACCCCTCCGGGAAGACGGCTCTCATCCTGCGCGCACACCATTCCAATTTCAAAATCATCGGCTTCACGACCGAACCCTCGCTGGACGAACTCTGCTCGCTCGGCCTGCCGGTGGTGGACGACCTCGGCTCCGGCGCGCTGTTGGACACCGCCGCCTACGGGCTGGCGCACGAGCCGATGGTGCAAGAATCGATTCGGGCCGGCGCCGCGCTCGTCGCCTTCTCCGGCGACAAACTCCTCGGCGGGCCGCAGGCGGGCATCCTCGTCGGCCAGAAGGACCTCGTCGCCAAACTCAAGAAGCACCCGTTGGCGCGCGCGGTGCGGGCGGATAAACTCTGCCTTGCGGCGCTGACCGCCACCCTGCTCCACTATCTCCGCGACGAAGCCACGCGCGCAATCCCGGTGTGGCGCATGATCTCCATGCCCCTCGCCGCCGTCGAAGAACGCGCCCGGCGCTGGGTTGCGGAACTCGGCGCGGGCGAGGTCGTGGAGGGCGAGTCGACTGTGGGCGGGGGCAGCCTCCCCGGCGAGACACTGCCCACCCAACTCGTCGCGCTCGCGGTCAAATCGCCCAACGCCTTCGCCGCGAAACTTCGAGCGCAAGACCCGCCCATCATCGCCCGCGTGGCCGAGGACAAGGTCACACTCGACCCGCGAACGGTGCTGGAGGAGGCAGAGGCGGCATTGTTGAATGGGGTGAGAAACGTTTTGAGAGTCAAGAAGTAATGGGGCGCGTATTGCGTAGTGCGTATTCCGTTTTGCGCTCTACGCCATGCGCGCTACGGAATACGCACAGCCCATGTCTGACCACCACCCCCCCCACACCAGCCTGCGCCAGTATTTGAAGCGGCTGGAGGAGAATATCCAACAAGTCCAGCGGCGGCTCAAGCGCTTCGAGGCCGGGTTCGGCATGGACTCCGAAGAGTTCTACGGCAAACTCCACAACGCCGAGCTGGAGGAGCGCATCGAATACGCCGAGTGGGCCGGGGAGCACGAGATGCTCAAGCGGCTGATGAAGCAGAGGGACGAGTTGAAGAGACGGCTGAAATGAAGGTGCGGGAGTATGGGAGTGCGGGAGTGAACCGACCCCATCCGTCTATCTCTGTTTCATCCGTTCCATCCGTTGACCAAAAAGGAACTCTGCCTTGAAATCCGACCTCGACCGCCTCATGGCCGAACGCAACTACGACGCCCTGCTCGTCTCCGGCGGCGCGGCGAACAACCCGCCTATGTATTACCTGACCAACGGCGCAAAAGTCACCGAGGCCACCCTCCTGGTGAAGAAGCGCGGCGAAGACCCGGTGATTTTCGCCAACCCCATGGAGCGCGACGAGGCCTCCAAATCCGGGCTGCGCGTGATCGAACTGAGCAAATACAACTACCGCACCGAACTTCTCAAAGAAGAAAAAGGCGACCGCCTGCGCGCTACCGCCCGGCTGTACGGCAAAATCCTCGCGGAGGTCGGCGCGGCCGGCAACGTGGCGGCCTTCGGCAGGCGCGATCAGGGCGAAGCCTATCAACTGCTGAGCGCGATTGAGGAGCTTAACCCCGGCATCCGCATCGCCGGGGAGTTCGGGCAGACGATCTTCGACCGCGCCACGGCTACGAAAGACGCCGGGGAAGTCAAGCGCATCCGCGCGGTGGGCAAGAAGACCATGCGCGTCGTCGCCGGAACCGAGGAGTTCCTCACCTCGCACCGCGCGAAGAACGGCTATCTCGTGAAGAAAGACGGCTCCCGCCTGACCATCGGCGACGTGAAGCGGCGCATCAAGCAGCTGCTGATGGACGAAGGCATTGTGGACGCCGAAGATGGAACGATCTTCGCCATCGGGCCGGACGCCGGGGTGCCGCACTCACGCGGCGAAGACCGCGACCCCATCGCGTTGGGCAGGACGATTATATACGATATCTTTCCGCAGGAACCCGGCGGCGGCTACTTCTACGACTTCACGCGCACGTGGTGCGTAGGCTACGCCTCACCCGAAGTCGAGCAGGCTTACGATCACGTGCTCGGCGCGTTCAAAACCGTAATCAAAGCGCTGAAACCGGGTGAGTTGTGCAGCGTCTACCAGAAAATGGTCTGCGCCTATTTCGAATCGTGGAACCATCCCACCCTCCAGACCAACCCGCAGACGACCGAGGGCTACGTCCACGGCCTCGGCCACGGGATCGGGCTGCGCATCCACGAGTTTCCCCAGTTGGCCGACTTCGAAGGCAACGCCGACCGCCTCGAGCCCGGCGTCGTCGTCACCGTCGAACCGGGCCTGTACTATCCCGAGAAGGGCTTCGGCGTGCGCATCGAAGATGCGGTCTGGCTCAACCCGGAGACCCTGAAGTTCGAGACGCTGGCGCATTATCACAAAGACCTGGTGTTGAAAGTGAAAGAAGTAGGAAGAAGGAAGTAGGCAGGAGAAGACGCTTCTTCCTTCTTGCCCCTTCCTTCTTCCTGAAGAGCCATGCCTCGCATCCTGGGTATTGAAACGTCCTGCGACGAAACCGCCGCCGCCGTGGTGGCCGACGGGACGACGATCTTGTCGAATATTATCGCCTCGCAGGCGGCCAGGCACGCGCAGTACGGCGGCGTGTTCCCCGAGGTCGCCTCGCGCATGCACATCGAGGTGATCTACTCGGTGGTGCAGCAGGCGCTGCTCGACGCGCACCTCGGCATCGGCGACATTGACGCGGTGGCGGTGACGCGCGGGCCGGGGCTGCCGGGGTCGCTCGTCGTCGGGATGAACGTCGCCAAGGGCCTCGCGTTCGGGCGCAACCTGCCGCTCATCGGCGTCAACCATCTCGAAGGGCACGTGTACTCGTTGTGGTTAGTCGAGGGCGCGCCCGCGGTGCAGTTCCCCGCGCTCATCCTGATCGCCTCCGGCGGGCACACCGAGCTGGTGCTGATGACCGATCATGGGCAGTATCAGCGCCTGGGGGGCACGCTCGACGACGCCGCGGGCGAGGCCTTCGACAAAGTGGGGCGGCTGCTCGGGCTGCCGTACCCCGGCGGGCCGAGCGTCGAGAACGCGGCGCAGTCCGGCGACCCGGCCGCGTTCAAGTTCCCGCGCGCCTGGCTGGAGGGGACGTGGGACTTCTCGTTCAGCGGATTGAAAACCGCCGTGCTGTACGAGGTGAAGAAGCAGCACCCGGGCCGCCCGATGCAGGACGAAGCGCCGCTCGACGTCGCCGAAGTGCCCAACCTCGCGGCGAGTTTTCAGGCCGCCCTCGTGGACGTGCTCGTCGGGAAAACCGTGGCCGCCGCGCAGCAATTCAAAGCCATCGAGATTTTCGTGGCCGGAGGCGTGAGCGCCAACAAAACGCTCAAGGCCGAGTTCGAGCGGCGCGCGGGCGTCCCGGTGCGCGTCCCGCCGCTGATCCTGTGCACGGACAACGCCGCGATGATCGCCGCCGCCGGGAACTTCCGCTACCTCGCCGGCCAGCGCGATGCGCTGGACATGGACGTGATCCCGAATTGGAGATTGGCGTGAGCATCGTCCCCGGCAAGCCGCGCGAGCGCGTGCAGGCGCGCTTCCCCGATGGCCGCATCTTCGAAGCGCCGCCGGGCACGCCGCTGGCCGACATCCTGCGCGTGGCCGATGGCCTCGCCGACTCGACCGTGGTCGCCGCGGTCATCAACCGCAAACTGCGCGAGCTGACCGCGCCCCTCACCGCCGACGCCGACGTGATCCTGGTAGCCCACTCCGACACGGATGGCGCGCGCATCTACCGCCGTTCGTTGACGTTCTTGCTGGTGACGGCGGCCGCCGAAGTGTTTCCGGAAGTCGAAGTGTTCATCGAGCACGCGGCCTCCACTGCGGCGGGCTACTTCTGCGAGGTGCGCGGGCGCGAACCGTTCTCCCAGGCCGAGCTGCCGAAGATCGAAGCGCGCATGCGCGAGATCGTGGCGCAGGACGAGCCGTTCGTTAAAACGCAGGTTCCGGTGCAGGAGGCGATGGAACTCTTCCGCGAGCGGGGCGAGGAAGACAAAGTCCGGCTGCTGGCCCATCGCCGGAAGGGCACGCTGGTGCTCTACTCGCTGCGCGGCCACCGTGATTACTTCCAGGGATATATGGTGCCCTCCACCGGCTACCTGCGCACCTTTGCGTTGCATGCTTACCCGCCGGGCTTCATGCTGCAATTCCCGCACCAGAGCAGCCCGACCGAACTCTCGCCCATCACGCCGTATCCCAAGTTGTTCGAGGTGTTCGAGGAAGCCGGGCACTGGCTCGACCGGTTGGGCATCCGCAGCGTGGGCGCGCTGAACGACGCGGTCGCCGCCGGGCGTCTCCCGGAAATCTCGCTGGTGGTGGAAGCCTTTCACGAATCCCGGTTGGCCCGCATCGCCGCCGACATCGCCGCCGGGCGCGAGCGGATCAAGATCGTGCTCGTCGCCGGGCCGTCGGCCTCGGGGAAGACGACCTTCTCCAAGCGCCTCGCCATCCAGTTGCTGGCTCAGGGCCTCCATCCCCTCCCGCTCGCGCTCGACGACTACTTTGTGGATCGCGAGCGGACGCCGCGCGACGAGAAGGGGCAGCTCGACTACGAAACGATCCGCGCCCTCGACCTGAATCTGTTCAACGAAAACCTGCGCGATGTGATCGCCGGGCGCATGACGCAACTGCCGCATTACAATTTCCTCACCGGCCGCAGCGAACCCGGCCCGACCGTCACGCTCGGCCCGGATCACATTGTGATCGTCGAGGGCATCCACGGGTTGAACCCGGCGCTGGTTCCGGGCCTGCCGCCCGAGCGCGTCTATCGCGTGTACGTCTCCGCGCTCACCCAATTGAACCTCGACCGGCACAATCGCGTGAGCACCACCGACTCGCGTCTCATCCGGCGCGTCGTGCGCGATGCGGCCACGCGCGGCTACATCGCCGCCGACACGCTCCGGCGCTGGGAATCGGTGAAGCACGGCGAGAAGCAGCACATTTTTCCGTTTCAAGAAAATAGCGACGCGATTTTCAACTCGGCGCTGGTGCACGAGCTGGCCGTGCTGCGCCCGCTGGCCGAGCCGCTGCTGCTGCAAGTGCGCCCGGACACGCCGGAATTTTTGGAAGCCAATCGCCTGCTTTCGTTCCTGCAATGGTTCCGGCCCGCGCCGCCCGACCCCGTGCCGGACAACTCGATCCTGCGCGAGTTCATCGGCGGCTCGATTCTGGAGAGTTTTCGATTGTGGCCCGCGCCGCAATAGAGTTTTGAAATGGTCTCAGCGTTCGCTGCACAGCACGAGGGCTACGCCGCTCTTGTTCGTGTGATATTCGAGCGTCTTTCCACCCGCCTCGACCACGATCAGATAGCCGGGGGTGATGACCTGGAGATAAGCTGCTCCGCGTTGAGGACACCCCAGACTGCTATCTGGCCATTCCCGTGATTTCACACTCTGGACCACAACGCTTTCCGCGTCAACGCCAAGACGTTGGGCCGCCGCCTGGCGCACCGCCGTGATTGCGGCGCGCTCCACGCCCCAATTGGGCGTCGCCGTGGGGCCGGGAGCAGTCAATGTTGACGAGGGTTGAACGTCAACCGTCGGGGCAGGCGTAGCAGACATGGGCGATGGGGTCGGGGTGATGGATCGGTCGGCTGTTGCGGTCGGCTCGACCAGCGGGGCTGGGGC